>Ga0180221_1000137_pt1 | contig 104723 bp, 100 predicted proteins | sample eDN5th37CKraftMG_FD_151339 | JGI IMG/M metagenome (GOLD analysis project Ga0180221, IMG submission 151339) | Enriched Miracle-Growth compost microbial communities from Emeryville, California, USA - eDNA 5th pass 37_C Kraft MG (version 2) (version 2) ... | reverse complement strand
ACCGACACTGAATATAAGGCCGCGACTGACTCGACTCAGCGCCTGTCGGTTTTGGGGCGTAGCCAAGTGGTAAGGCAGCGGTTTTTGGTACCGCCATTCCCTGGTTCGAATCCAGGCGCCCCAGCCAAGTCCTTTTCCCACATCAAGAGTTCGAATTTTCCAGAACCTTCCCCTCTGGAAGGAAATCGGTGTCTGTCCGTCGACGCTCGTCCGGATGCTCCGGCGGATGCCGAAGCCTCGCAGCTCCAGTCCGCCCGGTCCCTATGGGCGACCTCCGGAAAGTCCGCAACCGGCCGATCCCCGTGTGTGCGCCGCTTCGGCCCTCGCGCGCCACCACCTTGGAGCGGTTCTGGGTTTTACGGAATCGCCGGAACCGCTCTATCCATTTGTTTTTACGCATTCCCGGACGCAGAACCGCTTCGCACTTTTGCCGGAAATGCTCCAGGTCAGAACACTCCAAGCCGTCTTCCGCACGTTTTCAGCACGGGGATGACAGGCTCGGGTATGAACCTCTTCGCGAACCTGATGAGCCGGCGGCCAGTCAATGCTCTCGAAGTCCGCCTTCCGGCGCGCGCACCGAGCTTTTCGCGCGCGAGCCAGAAAAGGGTTTCCCAATCCGCGGGCTGAAGGAACTTCAGCCAGATCGGGGCAAGAAAATCATATTCGCCTTGATCAGCCTCGAGATCCCAAGGCTTTCTTCCCACGAAATGCAGTATCTTCACGTCGGAAAGATTGACCAGATTCGGATGCCTGACGAGCAGACGCTTCAAGGTGTTATATTCGGGCGGCAGAGGCCGCCATTCTTCCGAGAACAGCGCGTTCAAGAACCCCTGATCGCCACCATCATAGCTGGGGTGGACGGTGATCCCCGAATAGACGCGCTCCTGCAGTTGCGGCGACGGGCTGAAGGCAAATACACCTGAATTGAAGTGCGGCGTGATCTCATTGCCCCAGTTGGGCGCCGCGCAAAAGCCATCCGTCGCGAACAGATCATCAACAGGCTTGGTCACCACGCAGTCGGCGTCGATGAAAACGACCCGGTCATATTCCAGCAGGTCGAACACGCGGAGCTTCGAATAGGTGCCGGAGAAACGGCGCTGGCCGTGGGCGTGCGGATTCGACAGCGGCTCGATCTTCCGGGGGATCACGTTCGGCAGGCGCGATAGCACTCGACCGATCCCGGGGTCGTGATACATCGCCACAAGCGGCACGTCGGTTGACGACGCCAGGGACCGGGCCAGGGCGCAGGCGCCGATTATGTAGTCACCGTCCACCAAGGTCGCATAAGCGAACTTCCCTTTGGCGGCCTTCACGTCATCGGCCGGCGAAACGTCCTTGCTCACGCCGATTTTGGTTTCGCTCTTGTCGAAGAATGGCGCGAGCAACTCCATTTTCGATATGCCGCGCATTCGGAAGTCAAAGTTCGCGCGCACGGCCCTCAGGAACATGAGATCCAAATCGAGGCTATGCTTGCTCTCATAGCCGGGAGCGACATCCTTCGTCTTCAGATGCCGCCGCACGTCCCCGGGAACATCCCAGGCGTAACGCCGCGCCGTCTCCGCATAAAGATCGATGCCGGAAATTCTCAGATCCCGGAACCCGATTGCCGCGGCAAAGGCAATCACCTGCATGCCTTGCGTGGGCAATGGGCGGCCCATCATGAATCGAGCCAGCGTCGGATTGGATGCGATGATCGCCCAATGGTCGAATGACGGCATGAGAAGGCGGTTCTGATCGACCTGGTCGCCGTCCTGCGTCTTCAGGAAGGGTTGGAAGAAGGCGCCGATCTCGTAAGGACCATTCTCCTGAATCTCACCCAGTCTCTGGAGCAGGCCGTCATTCTGGATCGAACTGAAAACACCATCGACGCGGTGCCCGTAGATCGGCCGGTCCTCCAGGAAGAACCAGTTCATCCGAAACACGACTGCGGATGGGAAATCGGCAGGGACCGTCTCGGGCGTGGCGGACGACGGACCGTTGCCGATGATAAAGCATGGCTCATCGAGCCTGCCCGAGAACAACTCTCTTATGCGGGCGATTTCATCGTTGATAGCTGTATAGTTCCTCGGAAACGACATCGAGTTTCTTGAGACTCTGAAATTACGAAATACGTGATGGAGTGAGCCTGGACGAACACGAGATTCCCTGCAAGTTCGATGCTTGATCCAGAGGCGGCCGCAGACCCGCAAAGGGGTGGCCGATAATACCCGACGCGACCAGGATTGCAATGTCGCGGGCCGGCAAGTGCGTCGAAACGCGCGCCATCGGGACACGCCCGTTTTGACCGGATGCCTTCTGCACCGACCCGTGAACCCGGTGCTGCGGCCAAGAATCCGCCGCAAAGGCGTGAGCCAAATCGCCACCCTGTCCGGAACGGTTTCATTCATGTCCGGCCCCGTCGATGACGGGAGTGCTTCGCGCGGAGGAAGCGAATGAGCTTACAGAATGACGGCGGTTTCGATTATCTGATCGTCGCGGTCACCATATTCGCCTGCCTGGTGGCCGCAATCGCGGTTTCCGAACTGGAGCCCGCCGCACACAAGCTTCTCCCCACGCATCATCCGGTCAATTCGGCACAGAAGAAGCTCTCCATAAAGAACCTTTGCGCGCACGAGCCTCATGGTCGAGCCGTCCATGTTCGCTGCAAGGTCTGACTTCGAGGGTCCGGTTTGATCTCCATATGGGGGATTGTCGAACGGTCGATCGATGCTATGGAGAATGCGGACCGGCAGGCGAATTCAAAACGGCAGACCTTCGATGCAAGACAGTAATCTGGTTTTTCGATTGTGCATCTGCGTGCCCCTTCTCGGCATGGCGCTGTTTCTGCTCTGGCAGTCCGAGGCTCCCTCCGCGTTCTTCTGATTGCCCGCCGGCCGCAAGGTTCCAACCGCTGACTTGCGCCATCTTTCTTTCGGCATGAAGCCCGTGACCGCCAGTCTGGTCAAAGCATCCTGCCGAGGCTCCGGGGGCGATGCAGTGCACTGGGACATCGCTCCCAGCGCCATTCGAAATTGGTCAAACCGGAGAGTTTCGTCGCATCATCGCCGGCGGCAGGGTCAGCTTTGCGCAAATTCGCGCCAGCGTATCCAACCCACTCGCACGTTTCCCCTGCCCCGCCCGCCAGACTCTACTTGAGATCAAGGGAACTTCCGGGATCAAGGCAGCGCGTATAACTATTTGTTACTGGAGGAAATGCATTTTCCGGCCGAATTCAGAATATCGGACATTGCCCAATTTTCATATTGCTCTGCAGCGACCTGCCGGATAAGAGCCACAGCTAATGCTGAAATGCGAAGAGCTCAATTCGACACCATTAAAGTGAGGCCTTATGTCCGCAACCAAGATGCCCGTTAAAGTCATTGCCGAGATCGGTTGCAATCACAAAGGCGACCTTGAGATCGCCAAGGAATTGATCCGGGTCGCCGCGCATGTCTGCAAGGCAGATGTCGCGAAGTTCCAGAAAAGAACGAACAGGGAGTTGCTGACGCCGGAAGAATATAACCGTCCTCACCCCGTTCCGACCAATTCCTACGGCGAGACCTATGGTGAGCACCGGGAATTCCTTGAGTTCACCGTCGACCAGCATCAGGAACTGATCCAGGAATGCAAGGCTAACGGCATAGATTATTCGACGTCCGTCTGGGATTTGACGGCTGCGAAGCAGATGGCCGCGCTCAACCCGCCTCTGCTGAAGATCCCGTCAGCTACCAATCAGCATTTCTCCCTCCAGAACTATCTGTGCGAGAACTATGGAGGTGAGCTGCATGTCTCGACAGGCATGAGCACGCATGAGGAAATTCGCAAGACCGTGAATTTCTACAAGGAGCGCGGGCGCGCCAAGGACCTCGTGATCTACTCCTGCACCTCCGGCTATCCGGTTGCGTTCCAGGACATCTGCCTGTTCGAGATCGGGCGCCTGATGGACGAATTCGGCGGCGAAATAAAGGGCGTCGGCTTCTCGGGCCATCACCTCGGCATCTCGGCGGATGTGGCTGCACTGGCCATTGGCCGCATGAACGAAGCGGCGGGCCGCGGGCGCTTTACGCATATCGAGCGGCATTTCACGCTGGACCGCACCTGGAAAGGCACGGACCATGCGGCGAGCCTCGAGCCGGACGGTCTGCGCCGTCTGTGCCGCGACATAAAGAACGTCGATCTGGCCCTGGACAGCAAGCGCGAGGAGATCCTGCCGGTGGAGCAGGTGCAGCGCGACAAGCTCAAGTGGGTCGAAGACCGCCACGGCAAGCTCACCGCCGCGGAATAAGCCTGAAGCCGACAGTTCTCGCAGAGGTCGTTGACGTGCATTCTTCATATGGCGAGCCATGCAAGTAGGTGTGGAACCGGCTATTGCCGTCATACTGGCTCGCGGGGGCTCCAAAGGCATACCCGGCAAGAACCTGAGACAGGTCGGCGGTCTGTCGCTCGTCGCCCGCTCCGTGCTTGCTGCGCGATCGGCGGCATCCGTGGCTGCGGTTTATGTCTCCACCGACGATGACGCCATCGCCGCCGAAGCGGCGGCGTATGGCGCGCATGTCGTGCGCAGGCCCGCGGAGCTTTCGGGAGACACGGCGACCTCGGAGAGCGGATGGCTGCATGTGCTCTCCTCGATCCGCGCGGAATGGCCCTCATTTTCCAGAGCCGTCTTTCTTCAGTGCACCTCCCCTTTCACGACGGGGGACGACATTGACGCCTGTCTCGGAACCATGGAGGAAAAGCAGGCGGCTTGTGCGCTCAGCGTGGTTGAGGACCACTCGTTCCTGTGGACCTACACGGCCGACGGCATGGGCACGGGCGTAAATCACGATGAGATGCAGCAACGGCCGCGCCGGCAGGATTTGCCGCCGACATTCCGCGAAAGCGGTGCGATTTACTGCGTGCGGATTGAAGACTTCGAGAGGATCGGGCGTCGCTTCTGCGGGCCGGTGGCGCTGCATGTCGTGAATCACCCTCCCGTCGAGATCGACAGCATCCAGGATCTGGTTGTCTGCGACTTGATCGCCAGGGCGCAGGAGAAGGCAGGCACCTCCCCGGAACTGGCAAGGCGCCTGGCTGAGGTAAAAGCGCTGGTCATGGATTTCGACGGTGTCCACACCGACGATACCGTAAGCGTGGACCAGAACGGCATCGAAAGCGTCACTGTTTCGCGACGCGACGGCATGGGGATCGAACTGCTGCGCAAATCGGGCAGGTACCGTCTTCTCATCCTGTCCAAGGAAAAGAACTCGGTGGTGGCGCGGCGGGCGGAGAAACTCCAGGTCCAATGCCTGCAAGCATGTGACGACAAGGTGTCGGCATTGGAAGAATGGCTGGCGGGGGAGCGCCTGACCTGGCGCGACGTGTTATATGTCGGAAATGACATCAATGACGCGGGTCCTCTGGCGCGTGCCGGGTTGGCCGCATGCCCGCAGGACGCACATCCGGCGGTCTTGCCATTGGCTCATTGGGTCATTCCCGAGAACGGAGGCAGGGGTGTATTGCGAATGATTGCCGACCATTTGCTGAACCAGCAGGAACATGCCCTCCCGAAGAGTGCCTAGTGTCAGCCAGCGATTTCATCGTTGCGGGCAATGGACCTTCGCTTGCTCTGACGGATCCGACGCGGATCGATCCGGAGAGCACGGTCATCCGCGTAAATAACTTCTTCTTCGAGCCGCGCTATTACCTGGGTCGGCGCGTGGACATCGTGCAGGTCGGCGGGGACCGGTGGATCTTTCCCTTTTATGCCAGAACGCTGATGCGGGCATGCCGCGAAGGCATGTATGACGTGGCAGGGTGGAGCACCCACCAGCCTCATGTGGAAAAGCGGGGCAAACGGCTGTTCCGCGACTGGCCGTTCGTGCAGGTCACCTACAGGGACAAATTCGTACGCCGTTTTGTGGAGAATTTGACAACGCGTTTTTCGAGGAACCCGACGACCGGGATCCTTGCCGTGATAAATGCCCACGGGCTCGGCGCCGAGAGAATAACCCTGACGGGCATCGACCTGTATGACCACCCGACGCGCTACCCGTTCGAAGTCGGCCCGAACGCGGCGGACGTTATCAACCGCACCTCGGGCTACAATCTCCGCTTTCACGATGCGGAGCTCGATCTTGCGATTCTCGACTACCTGATCTCCAGGGACGACGCGCAGTTTTTCCGAGCCTCCGAAGGCTCACCGCGTCTCTCTCATCTCCCCCTGGCTCCACGGCGCTTTGGCAACGACCTCAATCAGGAGAAACAATCCCGGATTTCAGACTGGGAGAAGTGGTCCGGCATCTGGCCCATTCACTTGGCGAAGATGTTGCGCCGGGCAAGAGAACATCAGATCGATTTCAAAAGACGGTGGAAATGACGACCGCAGTTAGCTTCAAAGACTTTGAAACCTGGCTTCGCCACAATGCTCTGCCGCTCTGGAGCGGTCCCGGTCTGGACAAGCCCGGTTTGGGCATATGGGAGGCGTTGGACCACGATGGCAAGCCCATCGCCAATCTTCACAAGCGTCTGCGGGTTCAAGCGCGTCAAACCTATGTGTTCGCCACCATAGCTCAACTCGGCTATCGCACAGGTGACATGGAGCATGCGCTTCATGCCTTTGATTTCATGACCACTCATGGTTTTGATGCGGACAAGGGCCGTTTCGCGGCGGTGCTAGCGCGCGACGGGGCTATCCTCGACCAGACCCAGGATCTTTATGATCTGGCGTTTATCTTGCTGGCGCTCGCTGCTCTGTCGGCGGCGGGACGGACATCGCTGGTGCAGCAGTGGTTGCCGCTCTGGGAGTCGGCTCTGGCCTCGCACACGGCCGAACGCGGCTGGCTGGAGACGATGGACGGACGTCAGCCCAGGCGCCAGAACCCCCATATGCACATGTTCGAGGCCGCCACGAGCTTTTTCGAGGTCAGCGGCGACCGCCGATTCCTCGATTTGGCAAAAGAGTGCCTGCTTCTCTTCAAGGACGTATTTTACAACAAGGATAGCGGACTGCTGCTGGAGCATTTCGCTTCGGACTGGTCGATGCTCCCGGACGCCGATCATTTCGTGGAACCGGGCCATATGATGGAGTGGATATATCTCATATCCCGGTTCGAACAGGTGACCGGGGAGGCTTCGGGCGTAGATCTTCGACGTCTGTTTGATCGGGCCAGGGATGTGGGCCTCGATAGCAGCGGCGCGTTTCTGGTGGATCAGGTTCATTCCACCAGCGGGCGAAGCGATGGCCGCATGCGCCTTTGGCCGCAGACCGAATATCTCAAGGCCAGCATCGTTCTGACCGCGCATGGTGAAAGACTGCCGCCGGATGCGACGCCTTCCACCCTGTACGGAAACCTGTCCGGAAGGTATTTTTCGACGCCGGTGAAGGGCGGATGGTATGACCAGTTCGACGGGAGCGGCGCCCTGGTTTCGACGACAATGCCTGCTTCGACCTTCTACCATGTCCTCGCCGCTTTCCTCTGCATGAAGGAGCACGGTTGACCGAGGGCTTGGCATATCAGCGTCATTGAAAGTTGTGCTTTGGCGCTCAAAGCGCTAATTGCCGTTGGCGATTTTGAGATCTGAAAAGGCGGACAATATGCAATTCTGGGACGGTATCAGGCCTTACTTTTCCGGCCTGGTCCGCTTTCTTCATATAAGTTACATAGAAACCGTGTCGGAGCACCGCGGCGCCTATTTGGGTATACTGTGGGTTCCGCTTTCGTCCCTGCTCTTTTCAGCACTTCTCGCGCTTGTATTTCATCATTCCGAAAGCAAAAATCCGACGGAGTTCTTTCTCTATGTGCTGACCGGCTACGTATTCTGGAATTTTATCAGCGATTCCGTGACCGGAAGCACGGATGTCATCCAGAAGCGTTTCGAGTTTGCCGTCCACAACAACCTCTCTCTGGTCGGGCTTTTCGGAAAGCTCCTGATTGACAGGCTTTTCCAGCTTTTTCTGAATTTCTCACTGGTGATCCTTGTGATCCTGATCTTCGCCCCCGAGAAGATCGGAGCGAATATTCTCCTTATCATCCCGTTCCTGGTGCTGATCGTGACAAGTTCCCTCGGAATTGCTTATCTGGTCAACCTCGTCACCATATTCTACCCGGACACCAGAACGCTTTTCTCCGTGGGAATGCGTTTCATGTTTTTTGCATCGCCCGTCTTCTGGAGCGCGCATGAAGTTATGCATGGGCCACGGGCATTCCTCGTGAAGTTCAATCCCGCGGCGTACTATCTTTCGATTCTGCGTCAGATCTTTGCGATCGAACCGTTTGCGATGAAGGCCTGGATCATCGCGGCGGCGGCTTCCGCCGTCGTCAGCCTCGCAGGTTTTATCGCGTATCGCAGTTCACAAGGCTTCATCCGGAACCTGAAATAACATGGCGAAGATCGAACTCGAAAACGCGAGCGTTAGCTATTTCATGCGCAAGATGAGAGGCGCCAGGACAACGTCCGCGAATGGAGTCGTTGGGGCGCCCATCATAGTCGGCAGCCGCTATATCGAGATAGCCGCGCTCAGAGACATCTCGCTTTCGCTCAAGGACGGCGATCGCATGGGGCTCATCGGCGTCAATGGCTCGGGAAAGTCGACCTTGTTGAAACTATGTGCCGGCGCGCTCGCGGCACAGTCGGGCATCGTCCGGATTGAAGGCCGCGTAAGCCCGCAGTTCGGCCTGGGCTCCGGGCTCAGGCCGGCGCTGACGGGCCGCCTCAACACGGAGCTCAAATGCCTCTATATGGGAGTTCCGCAACGGGCGATCGCTCAGCATGTGGAAGAGGTCAAGGAGCTTTCCGGGCTCGGGAACTATTTCGAGCTGCCGATACAAAGCTATTCAGCGGGCATGAAGTCCCGGTTCGTCATGAGTCTGCTCAGATTGGTGCGCGGCGAAATCCTGATCATGGATGAATGGATCAATGCCGTTGATCCGTCGCTGAGCGCCAGGATTGGCGGGCTCCAGACACAGCTTATAGACAGGGCCAAGATACTGCTTCTGGCGAGTCACTCCAGAAATGTCCTGGAGGAATGGGTGGACACGCTGGTCTGGCTGGAGCACGGCAAGCTTCGCATGGTGGGCAAGGTCGCCGAGGTCTACAAGGAATATGACGCCTCGTTGAAGAAGCGCGTGAAATAGAGCATTTCCAGCAAAAGTGCGAAGCGGTTTTGCGTCCGGAAATGCGTAAAAGCAAACAGAGAGCGGTTCCGGCGATTCCGTAAAACCCAAAGCCGCTCCAGAGGCTCTGAACAGATCGAAAGTGCCGTACCGGCATCGCCCCGGATGTATTGCGTGCATGTCCGGCGTCAGGACCTGCTCTCCACGGCATTGGCCAGCATCGCCGGCCTCGTATCCTCGGCAGGCTCGCCTTTCGGGAGATGCGCGCGTGCCGGGGCGGCGCTCCCGGAACGAGCGCGCCCGATGCTGTGATAGGTGATCCCGTAGCGGGACACGACCGCCGGTTCATACAGATTCCTGCCATCGAAGATGACCGGGTGCTTCAAGGTTTGGCGGATGCGCTCGAAGTCGGGGCCGAGGAACGACTTCCACTCCGTGACGATCACCAGGGCATCGGCGCCGATGAGCGCCGCTTCCTTGGAGTCGGCGAGTACGAGATCCGCGCGCTCGCCATAAAGGCGGCGGCACTCGCGCATGGCACCGGGGTCATAGGCCTGCACCCTGGCGCCCGCCTGCCAGAGCGCTTCCATGATCGCCCTTGAAGGCGCTTCGCGCATGTCGTCGGTGTTGGGCTTGAAAGCGAGCCCCCAGATCGCAAAGACCTTGCCGGCAAGGTCGCCACCGAAATGGGCGGCGATCTTTCCGACCAACGTGGTCTTCTGGATGTCGTTCTGCGCGTCTACCGCCTTCAGCACCTTCGTGTCGTAAGAGATCTTGTCGGCGATGCGGATCAGGGCCCGGACATCCTTGGGGAAGCAGGAGCCACCATATCCGACGCCTGGATAGATAAAATGATAGCCGATGCGCGGGTCGCTGCCGATACCGTGGCGGACCTTCTCGATATCGGCGCCCAGCAATTCGGCGAGGTTCGCCATCTCGTTCATGAAGCTGATCTTCGTCGCCAGCATGCAGTTGGCGGCGTATTTGGTCAGCTCGGCGCTGCGCACGTCCATGGCTATGATCTTTTCATGGTTGCGGTTGAACGGCGCGTAGAGTTCGCGCAGCACCGACTCCGCCTCCCTGCTCGCGGTGCCAATGACGATGCGGTCGGGCTTCAGGCAGTCGGAAACCGCCGAGCCCTCCTTCAGGAACTCGGGATTGGAGGCAACGTCGAAGGTCAGGTGGTCGCTTCCACGGGTATCGAGCACCTGCCTGATCGTCTGCTCGACCCTGTCACAGGTTCCGACCGGGACCGTCGACTTGACGACAACGATGCGGTGGCCGTCCATGTGCGCGGCGATGGTTCGGGCAACGGCGAGGACATGCTTCAGGTCGGCCGAACCATCCTCGTCGGGCGGCGTTCCGACGGCGATGAACTGGATGCGGGCATGCCGGACGCCCTGCAACGCGTCGGTGGTGAAGCGGAGCCGGCCGGCGGCGTGGTTCTCTCTCACCAGCCGCTCCAGGCCGGGCTCGAAGATCGAGATATCGCCCTGCCCCAGTCGGGCGATCTTTGCTTCATCGACGTCGACGCAGACGACATCGTAACCCGACTCGGCAAACACCGCAGCCTGAACCAGTCCCACATAGCCGGTGCCGAAGATCGTGATTTTCAAGAACCTATCCCCTGAAGAACGTGAGTAGCCGGCAAAAGACGGAGCCGAGGCATTGCTGCGCCAACTCTATACGAGCCGCCTTGCGATTGCCGCCAATCAAAATTTGCAATCAGCTTTCATGGCCGCCCACCCTCGTTTTCCCCTCGCAGAGGCGTGCAATGCGGCCACTGGTGCCACAGCTATACGCCACCGTGGTCCGGGGATGAACCCGCCTCGGCTCACAAGCTGCCTCGATAATGTCGAGAGCCCGGGATTATGGGAGCCGCATGGAAAGGGTGGATTTTCTTGTGCGGCGGCACGATAGACCATATAGGCTGCCTGGATGATCGCAAAGGCGTACAGCAACACGAGGCTGGGCAACCCGTCTCGCCGCAGCATGGCCGTCATCGAAACGGCAAGTACATGAAGATCTGGCTCGTCCGCGACCTTGAACCACTGCCAACCGACCCCGGCGCGCCGCGCTTGATGCGCGCGGGCATGTTGGCGAGCACGCTGGCCGCGCAAGGCCACCAGACCACCTGGTTCACCTCCACCTTCAACCACAGTGCCAAGACCCGGCGTGCCACATGCGACCAATGCCTTGACGCCGGGCAGAACCTGACGATCCGTGTTTTCGACGCACCGGGATACACGCGCAACATCAGCCTCCGGCGCATCTGGCACAATCGACGCTTTGCCGAGGCGTTCCGCCGCTATGCGGTGACGAGCGGCGAGCGCCCCGATGTGCTGGTTGCCGATCTGCCCACGACCGAGGCGGCCAAGGCGGCGGTGGCGTTCGGCTCCGATGCGGGCATCCCGACGGTCGTCTCGATCAGGGATCTCTGGCCGGACTTCTTCGCCGATTTCCTGCCGGCGGCCGCGCGGCCGCTTGCACGGCTGGCTTTACGCCCGCTCGATGCCCAGGCCCGTTTCGCCTGCCGCCACGCGACCTCTCTGGTCGGCATTTCGGAGCGCTATCTGGCCTGGGGACAGGACAAGGGAGCTGGCCGCGCGACGGACCAGGACCGCGTGTTTCCGCTCGGCTACCGGCGCAGCCGCGCGGCCTCGTCCGAAGCCATCGAGGCGACCCTCGACAGGCTGGGCATTTCACGAACCAGGCACATCGTGGCCTTCGTCGGCTCCTGGGGCGCGACATACGATCTTGACCGCGTATTCGAAGCCTGCCGCCTTCTTGCCGGGCGAGACGATATTCTGTTCGTGCTGGCGGGCGATTCGGCATCGCGCCCCGAGCTTGCCGCCGCCCTGCGCGAACTGCCCAATGTCATCCTGACGGGCTGGATCGACAGCGACACCATCGCATCGCTGTTGAGCCGCGCCGCGATCGGCCTGCTCCCCTATTCCGCCAAGGCGCCGCAAGGCTTGCCGAACAAGGTGTTCGAATACATGGCCTATGGCGCTTATCAACTCGCCACCCTCGGCGGCGAAATCGCTGCCCTCTATGCCACGACCGGTACCGGCCGTTCGCTTCCGCAAGCGTCACCTGCCGAACTTGCCGGCGCAATCGAAGCCGCATTGGCCGATCCGGCAATCCTCCAGGGGCGCGAGCAGCGCATCGCCGTATTCGAGAAGAGGTTCGACGCCGACAAAATCTATGCGGATATGGCGGAGCACCTCGTCGAGGTGGCGCGAAGCGGCGCAAGGTGAAGCTCCGGCCGCGAGATCACCTCGCCACTGAAGCGTTCGGACGCCCTCAGCTCGCCTCGCGCATGCGTTCGGCGGTCTGCAGGTCCACCGACACCAGCGTGCTTACGCCCTGCTCGGCCATGGTCACGCCGAACAGGCGGTTCATGCGCGCCATGGTGATGGGGTTGTGGGTGATGATGACGAAGCGTGTCTCGGTCGTGCGCGCCATCTCTTCCATCAGGTTGCAGAAGCGCTCGACATTGTGGTCGTCCAGCGGCGCGTCCACCTCGTCCAGCACGCAGATCGGCGCGGGGTTGGTGAGGAACACAGCGAAGATCAGCGCCATGGCCGTCAGCGCCTGCTCGCCGCCGGAAAGCAGCGTCATGGTCTGCGGCTTCTTGCCGGGCGGGCGGGCGAGGATTTCCAGCCCCGCATCCAGCGGATCGTCCGATTCGATAAGCTGAAGCTCCGCCGTGCCGCCGCCGAACAGATGGGTGAACAGCCGCTGGAACTCGGCATTCACCTTGTCGAAAGCGGCCAGCAGGCGCTCGCGGCCCTCGCGGTTGAGGCTCTGGATCGCCTGGCGCAGCTTGCGGATCGCCTCGATCACGTCGTCGCGCTCCGAAACGATGGTGTCCAGCCGCTCCAAAAGCTCGCGCTGCTCCTCCTCGGCGCGCAGGTTCACCGCGCCCAGCCGCTCGCGCTCGATCTTCAGCCGCTCCAGCTTCCGCTCCACATCGCCCGTGTCGGGCAGCGGGTCATCGGCTTCGAGGCCGGTGTGGCGGATGACCAGATGCGGCGCGGTGTTCAGCGTTTCCTGAATACGCGCCTCGACCTCCTTGCGGCGGTCGTCGGCTGCCGTCAGCCGTTCCTCGGCGCGGCCGCGCGCCTCGCGCGCTTCCGACAGCGCCTGGATCGCCGCGGTGGCGGCCTTGTCCAGAATGGCCTGCCGCGTCTCGGCTTCCTGCAACCGGTCGGCCGCTTCCTTGCGCTGCGCCTCGGCCCTGGAAAGCTCCGACATCAGGCTGCGGCGGCGCTCGTCGAGCTCGTCCGGCGCGTCGATCAGCCTTTCGCGTTCCTCGGCGGCTTCGGCCTGCCGCGCATGCAGCGAGGCGATGTGCCCGGCCGCGTTCTCGGCCCGCAGCGTCCAGTTGCGGCGCTCCCCGGCGATTGCGTCCAGCCGCCGGCTGCGCGCCTCCGCCTCGCGGGTCAGGCCGTCATGGATCGCGCGGGCATCGGCAAGCGCCGCCCGGTCGCGCGCCACATGCCCCGCCGCCTGCTCGAGCCGCGCCTGCAATTCGGTGAGATCGGGCGCGCCGGCCAGCATCTCCTCGGCCTCGATGAAGGCGGCCATCGCCTCCTCGTGGTCGCCCTCGATGCGGGCGCGCGCATCGTCCAGCGCGGCGCGGCGGCTGGAAAGCTCGCCGGCCGCCTTCTCGGCCTTCGCCAGCGCGTCGCGCGCCTGGTCGAGCGCGTGCTGCGCGTCGCGCCACGCCTGCCGCGCGCTCCGCTCGTCTTCGGTGCGCTGGCGCACGGCCGCTTCGGCATCGGCCAGCGCCTTTTCAGCCGCCCGCACCTTTACGGTGGCCGCGACCGCCTCGGCATCGAGTTCGGCCAGCCGGTTCTTCTGCGCCAGACGCTGCGCGGCGGCGGTCGGCGCGTCGGCGCTCGCGGTAAAGCCGTCCCAGCGCCACAGCGCGCCGTCGCGGCTGACCAGCCGCTGGCCGGGCGCGAGCTGGCCCTGAAGGCGCGGCCCGTCGGCGGGCTCGACAATGCCGATCTGGGCAAGACGGCGCGCAAGCTGCCTTGGCGCGCGCACCACGGCGGCGAGGCTCTGCACGCCTTCCGGCAAGGCGGGGTCGCCGGCCGCAGGCTCCATGTCACCCCAATGCACCGGCGCGCTGCGGTCCAGCGGCACGTCGAGGTCCTCGCCAAGGGCGGCGCCCAGCGCCGTCTCGAAACCGCGCTCGACGCTGATCTGCTCCAGCACGGCTGGGAAAAGGTCGCCGCTCGTCGCATTCAGGATCTTGGCCAGGGTGCGGGCTTCGGTCTCGATCTCGGCGAGTTCGGCGCGCGCCTGCTGCAAGGGCGGGCGGGCGGCGGCTTCGGCGGCGCGCGCCTCGGCCACCATGCGCTCGGCCTCGCCGGCGCCCAGTTCCGCTTCCTCGAGTGCTGCGGCCGCTTCGTCCGCCAGCATCTTCTTCTCGGCCGGATCGGCAAGGCCGGAGATGCGCGAGACGATCTCGGAAAGCTCGCGGTCCACCTCGGCGAGCTGCCGGGCGAGACGGTCGCGGCGCTCGGCCGTGTCGCGCAGCGCGCGCTCATACTGCGTGCGCGAGGCGGATGCCTCGGCGCGCTCGGCCGTCAGCTTCGAAAGCGCCTCCTCGCTGCGGGCAAGAATGGCGGTCGCTTCCTCGAAGGCCGCGCGGGTGGCGACTTCGCGGTCGGCCGCGCCGTCATTCTCGGCCCTCAGCGTTTCCGCTTCCTCGGCCAGCCGCGCGAGAATGTCGGCATTGTCGCGCACGAGCTGTTCCTCGCGGACGATGTCGGCGTCGAGCTGCTGCAGCCGGCGCTCCAGCTCGGTCTGGCGCGCGCGGACGCGGCCGGCCTCTTCCTCGATCTGCGTGCGGGCGATGGAAAGGCGCTGGAATATCGCGGCGGCGGCGGCCTCCGCCTCGCGCAGCTCGGGCAGGCGGTGGGCGCCGATGGCCTGTTCCTTGGCGGCCTCCATCTGGGCGGCGGCGCGTTCGCCCACCAGCGAGGTGGCGGCGGCGAGCGCGGAGCGCGCCTCGCCTTCCTGCGCCTTGGCCTGCGTCCAGCGCAGATGCAGCAGCGTGGCCTCCGCCGCGCGGATGTCGGCCGACAGGTTCTTGAAGCGCGCCGCCTGGCGCGCCTGCCGCTTCAGGCTGTCGATCTGGCTTTCCAGCTCGCCGACCACATCGTCCAGCCGCTCGAGGTTCTGCTCGGCCGCGCGCAGGCGCAGCTCGGCCTCGTGGCGGCGGGTGTGCAGGCCCGAAATGCCCGCCGCCTCTTCCAGCAGCGCGCGGCGTGCCTGCGGCTTGGCCTGGATCAGCTCGCCGATGCGCCCCTGCCCCACCATGGAGGGCGAGCGCGCGCCGGTCGACTGGTCGGCGAACAGAAGCTGCACGTCCTTGGCGCGCGCCTCCTTGCCGTTGATGCGATAGACCGAGCCCGCCTCGCGCTCGATGCGGCGCGACACCTGCAACTCGTCGGCGTCGTTGAAGGCCGGCGGGGCTGTGCGGTCCGAATTGTCGAGGAAAAGCGTGACTTCGGCGGTGTTGCGGGCCGGCCGGGTGTTGGAGCCGGAGAAGATCACATCGTCCATGCCCGAGGCGCGCATGTTCTTGTATGAGCTTTCGCCCATCACCCAGCGCAGCGCCTCGACCAGATTGGACTTGCCGCAGCCATTCGGGCCGACGATGCCCGTCAGGCCGCGTTCGATGACGAACTCGCCCGGTTCGACGAAGGATTTGAAGCCGAGAAGGCGCAGGCGGGAAAATTTCATGCGCGCGGTCCCGCGACCGCAGGCGCACCGGGGCGCATGCGCCCCGGCATGGCCGGAACGTCAGAGCATGCCGTCGATAATCGCCGACATTTCCTCAATAGACATCGCCCCTTTGTACATCTTGCCATTGATGAAGAAGGTCGGGGTGGAATCCACGCCGAATTCTTCCGCACCACGTTTTTGTACTGCTCTGACATCGTCCAGAAGTTTCTGGTCCGTCAAGCAGGCCTCGAAGGACTCCTGTGAAAAACCCGCCAGTTTGGCGATTTGAAGGAGCGCGGTCTTGGCATCCGGCACCGGCGCCCAGTTTTCCTGCTGCTTGAACAGCACTTCGACCATCGGGAAGTAATTGTCCTTGGAGCAGCGCGCAAGCATGAAGGCAGCCTCGGCGCGCGGGTCGAAGGGGAATTCGCGCAGGATGTAGCGCACCTTGCCGGTGTCGATATATTTCTTCTTCAGCTCGGGGAACGTGGTGTTGGCGAAATGCGCGCAGTGGCTGCACGTCATCGAGGCATATTCCACGATGGTCACCGGCGCATCTTCCTTGCCCATCGACTCGTCCGGCAGGGCGCCGGGCTGGAGCAGCTTGGCCATGTCCACCGTACCCTGCGGCTGCGGCGCCTCGGCGGCCACGGCGGAACGCTCGCTCGCAGCAAGCAACGTCACCGCCGGAACGGCAGCGAGCGAGGAAAGAACGGTTCTACGCGAAATGGAACGGGTCATGCGAATCACCTGCCTGCCGTTAGAGTGTGCGATGCCGAAGCAACGAAAAGCGATAGTCTGGCACGAATTAAGGCATTCATTTCCCCAATCCAATCGCCAATTCAAGCGCGTTCATCACGAAAGCGCGAGAAAAATGTCAAGACTTCCGGTGTCTTGTGCCGATGACCGTGGCGCCCAGCCGTTCCAGCGAGGCGCGCAGGCCCTCGTCCTCGATGCTTCCCACCGTGGCGCGCAGCCGCGCGCGCTCGCCGTCGGTGAGCTGGCGCGGGCGCGGCTTGGGCGGCAGAGAGGTGTCGATTATCGGCTTTTGCAGGATGCGCAGCCGGCCGATTGCCGTGAAGCCGAGGAAGGCGTTGACCCGGCCGATCACCTCGCCCGACTCGTGCTGAAGGTGCAGCGCGGCCACCCCTTCGCAGGCCACCACCAGCGTCGCCGGCTCGAAGGGGTCGTCCTCATGCAGGCGGCGCGGCCATTGGATCTTTTCGGGCCGGGTCTTCGCCGCAAGGCGCGGGCCGACGATCTCTTCCCAGGACTGGACCAGCCCGACGGAGATGCCGGCGCGCTTGCGCAGCACCGGATCGAGGATTTCGGTGGCGAGATCGCTCACCGGAACGGGATTGCCGAAAGGCCCTTTCCCTGCCATGTGCGTTCTCCAGACCAATTTGCGCCATGGCGGCGCGTGAAGCTTCAGGGATCAATGGCACCACAAGCTCCATCCCGCAAGAGCGCCGACCCGGCGCCGGCAATCGCGCCGCAACTGCTGGCCTGGTACGACGCCAACCACCGCGAACTGCCGTGGCGCACCGCGCCGCGCGAGCTCGCGAAGGGCGCGCGGCCCGATCCCTATCGCGTCTGGCTGTCGGAAATCATGCTGCAGCAGACGACGGTCGAGGCGGTAAAGCCCTATTTCCGCGCCTTCCTCGACAAATGGCCGGACGTGAATGCGCTTGCCGCCGCCGGGAGCGAGGACGTCATGAAGGCCTGGGCGGGCCTCGGCTATTATTCGCGCGCCCGCAACCTCAAGGCCTGCGCCAATGCGGTGGCGGCTGCCGGGGGTGCGTTTCCCGACACGGAAGCGGGTTTGCGCGCGCTCCCCGGCATCGGCCCCTATACGGCGGCCGCGATCGCCGCGATCGCCTTCAACCGGCCGGCGGCGGTGATGGACGGCAATGTCGAGCGGGTCATGTCGCGGCTCTACGAGATCGCCACGCCCCTGCCCGACGCCAAGCCGGAGATTCGCGCTCTGCTCGAAACGCTGGTGCCGCACGACCGGCCGGGCGACTTCGCGCAGGCCATGATGGATCTCGGCGCCACCATCTGCACCCCACGCCGCCCACGCTGCATGCTGTGCCCGCTGCGGGACGACTGCCTGGCGCTTGCACATGGCGATCCCGAATTCTATCCGGTGAAGGCGGCGAAGGCGGAGAAGCCGGCCCGGCGGGGTGCTGCCTTCGTGGCGGTCCGTCGCGACGGGGCCGTGCTCTTGCGCAAGCGGCCGGAAAAGGGTCTGCTCGGCGGCATGACGGAAGTGCCGACCACCGGCTGGACCGCGAGGCAGGACGGCGCGACCGGCAGCGACGCCGCGCCCTTCCCCGCGAACTGGCAAAAGGCCGGAAATATCACGCATATTTTCACGCATTTTTCGCTCGAATTGCATGTTTTCCGAGCCGAGATTCATGAAATTGCGACCCCGAATGACCATTTCTGGGCGGCCGCCGACGATCTTCATGGGGAAGCGCTGCCGACCGTCATGAAAAAAGCAATCGAAGCCGCCATACCGGGCGCCACCCGCAAGCCACATTCCAGCAAGCAGAAGAGGCCCAGATGACCGAAATCCGCCACATCGTCTTCGACATCGGCAAGGTGCTGATCCACTACGATCCCGACCTGCCGTTCAGCAGGCTGATCCCGGACGAGGCGGAACGGAAACACTTCTTCGAAACGATCTGCACCAACGACTGGAACATCGAGCAGGACCGCGGGCGCAGCTGGGAAGAGGCCGAGGCGCTGCTGGTCGCACAGTTTCCCGAGCACGAGGAAAACATCCGCAACTTCCGCCGCCACTGGCACGAAATGGTGCCGCACGCCTATGACGACAGCGTCGAGCTCATGGAAGCGCTGATCGACAGCGGCCACGACGTGACGCTGCTGACCAACTGGGCCAAGGATACCTTCGTGGAGGCGCGCGGGCGCTTTCCCTTCCTTGAAAGGCCGCGCGGCATCACCGTTTCGGGCGAGATCGGCATGATCAAGCCCGATCGCGGCATCTACGACCACCACGCGGCGACGTTCGGGCTGGAGCCCGCCGCCACCGTCTTCATCGACGACAGCCAGAAGAACGTGGACGGCGCGAAGGCCGCCGGCTGGCAGGCGGTGCTGTTCCGGAATGCCAAAACGCTCGAGGAGGACCTCGAGCGTTTCGGGATCAGCCGGTGACTGGAAACCTGGCCAATCGGTAGGTGGTGAAGCCCCGGGCGCGGCAGGTTACGCGCCCGCGCGCTCCATGCCGAGGCGCGCGATGCGCCGCAGCTCGTCGATCTGGGTGAGCCCGCCATTGCGCTCATAGTGCCAGAAGGTCCAGCCGTTGCAGGCGTCGAGCCCCTGCACGGCAGCCCCGATGCGGTGGATCGAGCCGGCCTGCTCGCCGATCGCCAGCGTGCCGTCGGCACGCACGGTGGCGGCCCAGCGCTTCTTGGCGTCATAGAGTTTGGCGCCCGGCTTTATCATGCCGGAATCAATCAGCGACACGAAGGCCACGCGCGGCTCGGCGCGCTTGCCCGAAAGCACCGTCAGCGTGGTGCTTTCCAGCGGCTTCACCGCCTCGATGCGGGCCCTGGCGGCGTCGATATAGTCCTGCTCGCGCTCGATGCCGACGAAGTGGCGGCCGAGGCGCTTGGCCACCGCGCCGGTGGTGCCGGAGCCGAAGAAGGGATCGAGCACCACATCGCCCGGTCTGGTGGTGGCGAGCATGATGCGGGCCAGCAGCGCTTCGGGCTTCTGGGTCGGGTGCAGCTTGTCGCCATTGGCGTCCTTCAGCCGCTCGCCGCCGGTGCAGATCGGGAACAGCCAGTCGGAGCGCATCTGCACGTCGTCATTGGCCGCCTTCATGGCATCGTAGTTGAAGGTGTAGTTCTTGGAATTGGCGTCGCGCGAGGCCCAGATCAGCGTCTCATGCGCGTTCTGGAAACGGCGGCCGCGGAAATTCGGCATCGGGTTGGTCTTGCGCCACACGACATCGTTGAGGATCCAGTAGCCGAGGTCCTGCAGCGAGGCGCCGACGCGGAAGATGTTGTGATAGGAGCCGATCACCCAGATCGTGCCGTTGGGCTTCAGCACGCGGCGCGCGGCAAGCAGCCAGGCGCGGGTGAAGGCGTCGTAAGCCGCGAAGCTGTCGAACTGGTCCCAATGGTCGTCCACGGCATCGACCCTGGACTGGTCCGGGCGGTGGAGATCGCCGCCGAGCTGGAGATTGTAGGGCGGGTCGGCGAAGATGACGTCGACCGACTTTTCAGGCAACTTGTCGAGCGCGGCGACGCAATCGCCCTTCAGGATCGTATCCAGCCATTCGGCCTTTTGCGGCAAGGGGGAAAGGTCGGCGGAAAGACGCACGGCAGACATTCGGACACCCGGATCACGCGTTACTGTTTACAGGCTGTTATGGTTACCGATCAGCGTAAACAATTGGTGAAGCGGCTGACGATTTCGTCCGCACCGGCGTCCGGCGGCGCGCCGGCGCGTTTGCGATGGGGGCTGCGATGGTGTATGCGGCTCGGCGGACCTATATAAGGCCGAAACGCCCCTTCTCTCCCAGAAATTTCCCGGATTGCCATGCCCCAGCCCGATCTTGTCATATTCGATTGCGACGGCGTTCTCGTCGATTCAGAAATCATCGCCGCCCGGGTGGAAGCGGACCTTCTGACCGCCGCGGGCTTTCCGATCGAGGCGGAGGAACTGGCCGAAGTCTATGCCGGCCTGACCTTCAAGGACATCATGCTGAAGATCGAGGAACAGTCGCAGATACCGTTCCAGGCTTCGCTGATCGACCAGGCCGAAAAGCTGGTGGACCAGCGTCTCGCCGCCGAGGTCCGCGCGATCGAGGGTGCGCACGAGGCTGTCGGCGCCGTCGCCACGGCGCGCTGCATCTGCTCCAATTCGAGCAGCGAGCGGCTGGAAATGACGCTGGGCAGGACGCGCCTCCTGCCGTTCTTCTCCGGCCGCATCTTTTCGTCGCTCGACACGCCGTCGAAGAAGCCCAAGCCGGCACCGGACGTTTTCCAGCACGCGGCCACGACGCTCGGCGCCGATCCGGCGCGAACCTTCGTGGTGGAGGATTCGGTGCACGGCGTTGCCGGCGCGCGGGCGGCCGGCATGCGGGTGGTGGGCTTCACCGGCGCCTCGCACAGCTATCCCGGCCACGCCGATGCGCTGACCGAGGCCGGAGCCGAAACCGTCATCCGCCGCTGGGCGGATTTCGCGGGCGTGATCGCGGCCCTTTCGGAATGGTCGGAAGACGCCTGAAGGCGGTGGGAACGCCGCCAGCCATCCTGCGGTACGGCTATCGCATATGGATGTCGGCCTTATACCCCCACCAAGCGGCCTTATACCCCCACCCCTGCCCCTCCCCACAAGGGGGAGGGGGACGATTTCACCGCCTTAGCCGCTAAACCGGTGAAGGCTGGCGACTGACGAAGGCTGGCGACTGACGGTCGTGCGGCAAAGTCCCCCTCCCCCTTGTGGGGAGGGGGCAGGGGTGGGGGTTCAAGAAAGTGGAGGCTATGCCGTTGCCCTGCCCGCCGCGGAGTTCCGAGACCCGAGCGAAGGCCGATGCCGGCCCCAAGGGTGCGAAAAACACCGAGCGAGGTGCAACCGCGGTGTCAGTCCGTCACCACGACCTACTTCTTGCCCTTGGCCTTGGCGGGCGGGCCTTCGTCGAAGCCGGCATAGAGCTGGACGTTCTGCTCGGCAGGGATCGGGAAGGTCACCGCCGGATCGTTGAAGACGAACTGGGTCGCGGTGGACGTGTCGGTGATCGCGACTTCGAACTGATGCAGCTTGGAATAGATGACCTTCTGCTCCAGCCCCTGCACCGCCACGACGCGGATGGGCATGCTGATCTTGCCGGGAACGCCTTCCGGCCCCGGAACCACCTTGCCGGCCACGGCGACGTTGAGCGTCAGCATGCCGTCGGTGCGGCTGCAGGCCCGGGTGATCTGCGAGATGGATGCCTGGTAAACCAGCTTCGACGCGTCACCCTGACCGCCCTTGGCGTAGGTGCTGAAAAAGGCCGTTCCCTCGCGCAGCGTCACATTCGGGCAGTAGGCTCTGAGTTCGCTTTCCGAGATTTTGGGCTTCGCCGTCGTGCCGCCTCCGTCGCCGGATTGGCAGCCCGCGACGACAATCATAAAGCTCGAAAGCGCAAGGCCCGCCAAAACACGACTATCGATAGATCGAAACTTCATATGTCGAACTTCCCTCTCGCAAAGCTGGCGCTGGTATAGCAATCACGCGGCAAAAATGCGACTGACGGAGTGCAAGTTTTCAACGGTCGGCTTCTCGGCGAGGCTGGCCGCCAGGACAGACGGATGACGATGAACTACATCAGCACTCGCGGGGAAGCGCCCGCACTTGGCTTTTCCGACGCGGTTCTGACCGGGCTGGCGCGCGACGGCGGCCTCTACATTCCCAGCGAATGGCCGCAGTTCAGCGCGGCCGAAATCCGCGCCATGCGCGGCCTTGCCTATCCCGACCTCGCCATCCGCCTGCTCACGCCGTTCCTCGGCGGCGAGATCGCCGCGCCGGCCTTCGAGCGCATCGTGCGGGAAGCCTATGCCACCTTCCGCCACGAGGCGGTGTGCCCGATCGTGCAGCTCGGCCCCGACAGCTTCGTGCTGGAGCTTTTCCACGGCCCCACGCTCGCCTTCAAGGACGTGGCCATGCAGATGCTGGCGCGGCTGATGGACCACATCCTGGCCGAGCGCGGGCAGCGCGCTACCATCACCGCCGCCACCTCCGGCGACACCGGGGGGGCCGCCATCGACGCCTTCGCCGGCCGCGACCGCACCGATATGTTCGTGCTGTTCCCCGAGGGGCGCGTGTCGCCGGTGCAGCAGCGCCAGATGACCACGCACAGCGCAAGCAACGTCCACGCGCTGGCGATCCAGGGCAATTTCGACGACTGCCAGGGGCTGGTGAAGGAGATGTTCAACGACCACGCCTTCCGCGACCGCGTTTCGCTGTCGGGCGTGAACTCGATAAACTGGGCGCGCATCATGGCCCAGATCGTCTATTACTTCTCCTCGGCGCTGTCGCTCGGCGCGCCGGACCGGCCGGTTTCCTTCACCGTGCCGACCGGGAATTTCGGCGACATCTTCGCCGGCTATGCCGCCAAGCGCATGGGCCTGCCCATCGAGCGGCTGGTGATCGCCACCAACGACAACGACATCCTCGCCCGCACGCTGGCGACCGGCGAATACCGCACCACCGGCGTGGTGGCGACGACCTCGCCCTCCATGGACATCCAGGTGTCGTCGAATTTCGAGCGCCTGCTGTTCGAGGCCACGGGGCGCGACGTGGCGGCCGTGCGCCGCTACATGGCGAGCCTCAAGCAGTCCGGCGCCTTCACCATCGAGGCCCCGGCGCTGGAGAAAATCCGCGCCGGGTTCGACGCCGGCCGCGCCAGCGTGGCCGAAACGGCCGAGACGATCCGCGACACCTTGCAGGCCAGTTCCTACCTGCTCGACCCGCATACCGCGACGGCGGTGCGCGTGGCGCGCCAGCATGCCGGCGACGCGCCCATGGTGATCCTTGCCACGGCGCATCCGGCGAAGTTCCCGGCGGCCGTGGAAGAAGCCTGCGGCGTGTCTCCGGCCCTGCCAGTTTGGCTTGAGGGGTTGATGGAACGCGAGGAAAGGTTCACGATACTTCCCTCCGACCTGAAAATGTTGGAAGATCATATAAGCCGCCACGCGCGGGCGGCGCGTTAGGGAGTAAGAATTTTATGGGTGTTGAGGTAAGCCGTCTGTCGAACGGCCTGACGGTAGCCACCGAGACCCTTCCAAGTATCGAATCCGTCGCGATGGGCGTGTGGGTCAAATCCGGGGCCCGCAACGAACGCGACGACGAGCATGGGATGGCCCACCTCCTTGAACACATGGCGTTCAAGGGAACCAACAAGCGAAGCGCCTTCCAGATCGCTTCCGAAATCGAGAATGTCGGCGGCGAGATCAACGCCGCCACGAGCGTGGAAACGACCTCCTTCTACGCCCGGGTGCTGGCCGACGACGTGCCGCTGGGGCTCGATCTTCTCGCCGATATCCTGACGGAATCGAAATTCGATCCGGAGGAGCTGGAGCGCGAGCAGAACGTCATCCTGCAGGAAATCGGCGCCGCCCACGACACGCCCGACGACGTCGTGTTCGACCATTTCACCGAGACGGCCTTCCGGCACCAGACGCTCGGCCGCTCGATCCTCGGCACGCCCGAAACGGTCAAGTCCTTCACCTCCCGGCAGCTTCACGCCTTCATGGAGCGCCAGTACGGCGCCGACCGCATGGTCGTGGTGGCGGCCGGCGACGTGAAGCACGACGTGTTCGTGCGCGACGTGGAGCGGCGGCTGGGCAGCTTCCGTTCCAGGGCCGACGGCGTCATACCACAATATGCCCATTATGTCGGCGGCGACTATCGCGAGCAGCGGGACCTGATGGACGCGCAGATCGTGCTCGGCTTCGAGGGGCGCGCCTATCACGTGCGCGATTTCTACGCCTCGCAGATCCTGTCGATGATCCTCGGCGGTGGCATGTCGTCCCGGCTTTTCCAGGAAGTGCGCGAAAAGCGCGGCCTCTGCTACTCGGTCTATGCCTTCCACTGGGGCTTTTCCGACACCGGCCTGTTCGGCATCCACGCCGCGACGGGCCAGAGCGATATCGGCGAGCTGGTGCCGGTCATCATGGCGGAGCTGGGCCGGACCGGCGAGAGCATCCTTCAGGAGGAGCTCGACAGGGCGCGCGCGCAATACCGCGCCGGGCTCATCATGTCGGCCGAAAGCGCCTCCAGCCGCGCCTCGCAGATCGCGCGGCAGCTTCTGCTGTTCGGCCGGCCGATCGCCAAGGAGGAACTGATGGAACGGCTCGGCGCGCTCACCGTCGACCGCCTCACCGACCTCTCCTCGCGCCTGTTCTCGACCAAGCCGACGATCACGGCCGTGGGGCCGGTCGGCGGCCTGCCCGCCTACGAGGAAATCTGCACCTCGCTGCCCCGCTCCGCCAACGGTCTGCACAAGCTCGCAGGCTAGACCCCCGATGTTCGCGCTTCCCTTCTTTCGCCGAGACTCACCGGCGCTGAGAGGCGGGCGCGTCCATCTGCGGGTGCCGGAAGCCAGCGACTATCGCGAATGGGCCGTGCTCAGGGGCGAAAGCCGCTCCTTCCTGGAGCCGTGGGAGCCGCGCTGGGCGCCGGACGAGCTGGAGCGCACCGCGTGGCGCCATCGCCTCAGCCGCTATCGCGAGGACTTCGCCAACGGCAACGCGGCGGCGTTCTTCATCTTCGACAATGCGACGAATCGGCTGGTCGGCGGCATCACGCTCGGCAATATCCGCCACGGCGTGGCCCAGACCGGGCAGGTCGGCTACTGGATCGGCGAGCGCTATGCCGGGCAGGGCCTGATGCTCGACGCGCTGCTGCTGCTCGCCAATTTCGCCTTCGATACGCTGAGGTTGCACCGGATCGAGGCGGCTTGTATTCCCAGCAACAAGCGTTCGATCCGCGTGCTTGAAAAAGCCGGATTTCAGCGTGAAGGACTGCTGCGATCCTATCTCAGGATCAACGGAACCTGGCACGACCACTATCTCTACGCCTTGATCGCCGACGATCGGCGTGGTGTCACGACAAAGGGTTGATTTTGGCAAATTCTCTGCGGATCGGACGCCTGCTGGCCTGTTTTTTTGCGTTTTTCGTCGGCCTCTGCGCGGCTTCCACCGCTTTTGCGATCGAGCCCATCAAGATTTCCCGCGACGATGTCGCGCTCAACCTGACCGGTGCCGTGGAAATCTACCGGAATCAGGGCGAGAATTTCCAGGTTTCCACCGCTCCCGGACCGGACGGCATCGTGCGCCGCATCGAGGTGGAGGCCAACGACAAGCGCTCCAGCGGCGACTGGGCGGTCTTTGCGCTCGCCAACACCACCGAGCAGCAGATCGACCGCCTGATCGTGGCGCCGCATTTCCGGCTGGTGAATTCCGGCCTGTTCTGGCCCGATCTCGGCTCCAGCCGCATCGCGGCGATCACGCCGAGCGAGGGCTTCGCGCTCGACCGGCAGGCGAGCCCGGACGCCGACGTCTTCCTCGTCACGCTGAACCCCGGCGCGGTAGTGACCTTCATCGCCGAGCTTTCCTCGCCGCGCCTGCCGCAGGTCTATCTGTGGGAGCCCGAGGCCTATAAGGACTCGGTCAATTCCTACACGCTGTTTCGCGGCATCGTCATCGGCATCGCCGGCCTGCTGGCGCTGTTCCTGACCATCCTCTTCGTGGTCAAGGGAACCTCGATGTTCCCCGCCACGGCGGCGCTGGCATGGGCGGTGCTGGCCTATATCTGCATCGACTTCGGCTTCCTCAACAAGGTCATCGAGATATCGCCCGGCAACGAGCAGATATGGCGGGCGGGCACGGAGGTGGCGCTGGCGGCGACGCTGGTGGTTTTCCTGTTCGCCTATCTCAACCTCAACCGCTGGCACGACCATTTCAGCTACGGCGCGCTGGCCTGGGTGCTGGGGCTGGTGCTGATCGCCGGCGTGGCGGTCATCGATCCGGCCGTTGCCGCCGGCATCGCGCGGCTTTCCTTCGCCGCCACGGCGATCACCGGCATCGGCCTCATCGTCCTCCTGGGCATACGCGGCTACGACCGCGCCATCATGCTGGTGCCGAGCTGGGTGATGGTGCTTCTGTGGCTCTGCGGCTCCTGGATGGCGATCACCGGCCTGCTCGACAACGACATCGTCCAGCCGGCACTCGGCGGCGGCCTCATCCTCATCATCCTGCTCATCGGCTTCACCGTCATGCAGCACGCCTTCGCCGGCGGCGCGCTGCATCAGGGCCTGTTCAGCGACCTCGAACGGCAGGCGCTTGCCGTGGCCGGCTCCGGCGACATCGTCTGGGACTGGGACGTGCTGCGCGACCGCGTGGTGACCAAGCCGGACGTCAGCCTGCAACTCGGCCTCGAGCCCAACGCGCTCGGCGGGCCGGCGCGCAACTGGCTGCCGGTGCTGCATGCCGAGGATCGCGACGCCTTCCGCACCACGCTGGACGTGGTGCTGGAGCACCGGCGCGGCCGCGTGGCGCAGACCTTCCGGCTGCGCGGCGCCGATGGCCATTATCACTGGTTCGCGCTGCGGGCGCGGCCGGTGGTCGGCTCGGACGGCGAGGTGATCCGCTGCGTCGGCACGCTGATCGACATCACCGAGCAGAAGAAGTCGGAGGAGCGGCTGCTGCACGACGCCGTCCACGACAATCTGACCGGCCTGCCCAACCGCGAACTGTTCATGAACCGGCTGGAAGCGGTGCTTTCCATCGCCCGCACGGAAGAGAACATCCGCCCCACCGTCTTCGTCATCGACATCGACCGCTTCAAGCAGGTGAACGACAGTCTCGGCATTTCGGCCGGCGACACCATCCTGCTCACCATCGCGCGGCGCCTGCACCGGCTGCTCAAGCCCAAGGATTCGCTGTCGCGCTTTGCCGGCGACCAGTTCGCGCTGATGCTGCTGTCGGAACAGGACCCGGCGCGCATCGCTGCGGTGGCCGACGCCATCAAGCAGGCCATCGGCTCGCCGATCACCTTCGCCCGGCGCGAAATCGTGCTGACCGCCTCGATCGGCCTCATCACCTGGACCGCGTCGCAGGCCTCGGCCGAGGACATGGTGAAGGACGCGGAGCTGGCCATGCATCAGGCCAAGCGCTTCGGCGGCGACCGCATCGAGCCGTTCCGGCCGGCGTTCCGCTCGGTCGGCACCGACCGGCTCCAGCTCGAATCGGACCTGCGCCGCGCGGTGGAGCGCAAGGAATTCACGCTGGCCTACCAGCCCATCGTGCGGCTGGAGGACGGCACCATCGCCGGTTTCGAGGCCCTGCTGCGCTGGGACCATCCACGCCGAGGCATGATCCCGCCTTCCGATTTCATCCCCGTCGCGGAAAGCTGCGGCCTCATCGTCCAGCTCGGGCTGTTCGCCATGCAGCAGGCGGCGGAAGACCTCGCCTCCTGGCAGAAGCAGATCGGCGACGTGCCGCTTTCGGTGTCCGTCAACCTCTCCAGCCGCCAGCTCATCCGCCGCGATCTCGTGAGCGACGTACGCTCGGTCATCGCGCGCGCCAATCTCAAGCCGCGCTGCTTCCGGCTGGAGCTGACCGAATCGCTGGTGATGGACAATCCCGAGCAGACCGGCCATGTGCTGACCAAGCTCAAGCAGCTCGGCATCGGCCTGTCGCTGGACGATTTCGGCACCGGCTATTCGTCGCTCTCCTATCTCACGCGCTTCCCCTTCGACACGATCAAGATCGACAAGAGCTTCCTCGACGACTCCTCGCCCAAGCGCGACGTGCTGCTGCGCTCCATGGTCAACATGGCGCATGAGCTGGGCATGTCGGTGGTGGCCGAAGGCATCTCCGACCAGAACGACGCGCTGCAACTGCGCCAGATGGGGTGCGAATATGTGCAGAGCTTCATGTTCGGCGCGCCGGCCGGCGGCGAGGCGGTGCTGAAGCTGCTGAAGGAACAATACCCGCTGGCTCAGGCCTAGAGCAGCGGGGCGTTCCGACGAGCGCGCCCCCCGCTGCCTCCGCCTGATCTCCTTGGCCGCATTTGTGCGACGCCAGCCGATTTAAGCTGGCTGCAAATGCCCCAGGCACCGGATCCATCAAAGCAGGCAGGTCCTCCCGCCGGTCGTCACTTCGCTCCAAGCTCCTGTTTCTCAAGCATGATCCATTGCGAAAGCCCGCCGCTTTCCGGGATCATGCCCTGAAACTTAGCCAGTTCTGAAAGTTTTTCTTGACCGACGCCTCACACCGGTAAATACTTTCCAACATGGCTAAGTTTTCAACCGATCTGGACAGAGCTTTTTCCGCGCTGGCAGACCCGACCAGGCGGGCGATCGTCAGTCGCTTGTGCGATGGGCCGAAATCCGTGAGCGAACTGTCCGAGCCGTTCCAATTGGCCCTGCCATCGCTGCTCAAGCATGTGCGTGTTCTCGAACAGAGCGGCCTCGTCAGCTCCGAGAAAACTGGACGCGTGCGAACCTGCAGGATCGAGCCGGACGCCCTTCATGCGACCGAAGCGTGGATACACCAGCATATTTCCGCCTGGGAGAAACGCCTCGATCGCATGGAAGCCCACATCGAACGCATGAAAAGGGAGAACTAGGACAATGAACGACCTGACCAAAGACGCCGATTCCCCCTGGCGGGACTGGCCTCTCGATCGTGAAATCGTCCTGGGTCGGGTGATCGATGCTCCCCGCAGCGTCGTTTACTCCGCGTGGACGGACCCGGACCAGATACAAATGTGGTTCGGGCCCGAAGGCATGGCGATCGAAACCAGGGAAATCGACCTCAATCCGGGCGGGGTCTGGCGATTTGACATGGTCGCTCCCGATGGCACCCGCTACAGCAACCGGATGGTTTTCCTCCGCATGGAGGCCCCGGCGCTCATCGAGGTCGAGCACGGTTCGGATCAGGAAAACGACCCGGGCAGATTCAGGATGCTCGTCACCTTCGATGAACAAAGCGACGGCAAGACCGTCCTCACGCTTCGTCAAATGCACCCGTCCAGGGAGCAACGGGAAAGGACGATCGGCTTTGGCGCTGTCGAATATGGGGGCCAAACGCTGCGGAAACTGGCTCTCCACGTTGCGAAGGTCAGCGGGAAATGAGCGAATGGGCCTGAAAATCCGACATTGACGGAAACAGCGTGAATGTCGGATTGGGCCCCATGGCCGAAACCCGACGGAGAGGCCCAGCGCGTTCAGGCGTGGCCGGCATCCTGGCTGAGATGGGCGAGGTCGATGCCGATCGAGGCGAGCAGCCTGTCATATTTGCATTCGATATCGGCATCGAAGAGCAGATCGGTCTGCGCCGGGCAGGTCAGCCAGCCGTTCTCGGCGATCTCGTTCTCGAGCTGCCCGGCACCCCAGCCGGCATAGCCGAGCGCCATCAGCGCATGGCGCGGTCCACGCCCGCTGGAAATGGCCCGCAATATGTCCACTGTCGCCGTGAGGCAGACGGTGTCGGAGATCACCAGCGAGGACTCCACCTTGAAGTCGTCGCTGTGCAGGACGAAGCCGCGGCTGCGGTCCACCGGCCCGCCATTGCGCACCACGAAGTCGCGGGCGGGTGGCGGCAGGCGGATAGCTTCCTGCTCGTTGAGGATGCCGAGCTGCACCAGAAGGTCGGGAAACAGCAATTGCTGGCTCTGGTTGATGATGAGCCCCATCGCGCCCTCTTCGCTGTGGGCGCAGATGTAGATCACCGCGCGCGCGAAGCGCTCGTCCTTCATGCCGGGCATGGCAATGAGGAACTGGTCATCGAGAAAGCCGCGCCTCACCGCGCTCTTTTTCTGACGCAAAATATCCATATCCATAGCGTAACGCGTTTTGCATAAGCTTGAAAGACGTGCCGTCGAACAAGGCCAACAATCCGGCTGAACCGGCATCGCGCCATTCACCGGAGCGGAAAGCGAAAGCGATGGAAACGCTTGCCCTTTTCGCAGTTGGGCGGGAAGGCCGTCCGGCAGGCAAGGAGGCTCACGCAAAAATGATGCCGGCGTGTGCGGATGTTTGGTTGCGCATCGATCAGGGTGAAGTCAAATCGCTGCTATGAAGAGTATTGCCGTTTCCACGCTCGTCCTCGTCACCGCTCTCAGCGCCGGCCCTGCGCTTGCTTCCTCGACCCAATGGGTGGAGGCGCAAGGCGGCAAGGTGCGGCTCGTCACCACCGGCGAGCCCGATGCGCAGGGCAGGCTGGAAGGCATCCTCGACATCCATCTCGACAAGGGGTGGAAGACCTATTGGCGCGATCCGGGCGACGCGGGCGTGCCGCCTTCGCTGGAAGTGACCGGCAGCACCAATGTCACCGGCGCGCAACTCAACTTCCCCGCACCGCAGCGCCATGACGACGACTTCGCAACATGGGCGGGCTACAACCATTCCGTGGCGTTGCCGATCGTCTTTCATGTCGGCAACCCCGGCAAGCCGGTGAAGATCAATGCCGAGATATTCCTCGGCATATGCGAATCCATCTGCATCCCGGTCCATGCCAGGCTCGTCCTCGACCCGGCCAGCAATCCCGACGACAGCGCCGACGCGGCCGCGGTGACGACGGCGCTGAAAGCACTGCCGATGCCGGCGCGTCCGGGCTTCGACGTCGATGTGGTCAGCTCCGACGAAAACGCCCTGCTGGTGCAGGCGACGCTGCCCGCCGGCACGGCGGCCGCCGATTTCTTCATCGCCGGCGGCGACGGCTATTCCTTCGCCACGCCGAAGAAGATCGAGAAGGACGGCAAGACGCAGTTCTCGGTGGAGGTGCTCGACCGTCCCACCGCCAGACCCGTTGGCGGCGGCCTGCCCTATACGCTGGTGACGGACAAGGGCGCGGTGAGCGGCGTGCTGCCCTATCTTTGACCGGCCGTCCACCGGAGCGTTCCCTGCGCCCGCTCCGCCCTCGCGGGGTTTGGAAATCCTTTTCCCTCGCCACGGTTGCCCGGCGCGGCATTAGCCGATACGCATTTCACGCAATCAACCCGCGAACCGATCGAGGAGAGCCCATGACCATTTCCGTTGGCGACAAACTGCCCGACGCCACCTTCAAGACCGTGACCGCCGATGGCGTGAAGAGCCTGACCACGGCCGACATCTTCACCGGCAAGAAAGTGGTCCTGTTCGGCGTTCCGGGTGCCTTCACCCCCACCTGCAGCAACAACCACCTGCCGGGCTATCTGGAAAATCACGACGCCATCACCGCGCGCGGCGTCGACACCATCGCGGTGGTTGCAGTCAACGATCAGTTCGTCATGGGCGCCTGGGCGCGCCATACCGGCGCGGAAGGCAAGATCCTGTTCCTGGCCGACGGCAATGGCGACTTCGTGCGCGCGGCCGGCCTCGACATCGACCTTTCGGGCGGCGGGCTCGGCACGCGTTCGAAGCGTTTCTCGGCGATCGTCGAGGACGGCAAGGTGACGGCGCTCAACGTCGAGGATTCACCCGGCCAGGCCGTGGAATCGGGCGCTGCCAAGCTGCTCGAACAGCTTTGACAAAACAGGCTTGAAAGGAAGGCGCGCGCCGAGGACCGGTGCGCGCCTTTTCTTTATCCCCAAGGATCGGGGAAAACTATTTCTTCTTGAACGGTGCCATGGCCATGCGGGCAAGCTCGTCGGCCCGCTCGTTCTCCGGGTGGCCGGCATGGCCCTTCACCCAGTTCCAGGTGACCTTGTGGCGCCGGTTGGCTTCATCCAGCGCCTGCCAGAGCTCGCCGTTCTTCACCGGCTTCTTGTCGGCCGTCTTCCAGCCGTTCTTCTTCCAGCCATGGATCCATTTGGAAATGCCGTCCATGACATATTTGCTGTCGGTGTGAAGCTCGACCTCGCAGGGCTCCTTCAGCGCATTCAGCGCCGAGATCGCCGCCAGAAGCTCCATGCGGTTGTTGGTGGTCGCCGCCTCGCCGCCGGACAGTTCCCTGGTGACGCCATTGAAGCGCAGGATCGCGCCCCAGCCGCCCGGACCGGGATTGCCCGAGCAGGCGCCATCGGTGAAGATCTCAACGGATTTTTTCATTTCAAACCATATTCGGACGGCGACTTGATGCCCCTGTGGAAGCGCACGCGGCGGATGAATTCCATCGGGTCGCGCTTCTGCACCAGCGCGCCGTCGGGGATGGTCAGCCAGTCGTAGAGCCGCGTCAGCATGAAGCGCAAAGCCGAGCCGCGCGCCAGGATCGGCAAGGCCCGTTTTTCCGCCTCGGTCAGCGGCCGGACAGACTGGTAGGCCGCGAGCATCGCCGCGCCCTTGGTGAGGTTGTAGGAGTTGTCCTTCTCGAAGCACCAGGCGTTGAGGCACGTCACCAGGTCATAGGCATAGAAATCGTTGCAGGCGAAATAGAAGTCGATCAGGCCCGACAGCTTGCTGCCGAGAAAGAACACATTGTCCGGGAACAGGTCCGCATGGATGACGCCGGCGGGCAGGTCCTTTGGCCAGTTGCGTTCGAACTCGGCGAAATCGGCATCCACCTCGGCGGCAAGGCCCGGCTCGACCTCGTCGGCACGGTCGCGCGAGCCTTCCCACAGCTTGCGCCAGCCGGTTATGTCGAGCGCATTGGGCCGCGACATCGGGAAGTCGGCGCCGGCCAGATGCAGCTCGGCCAACGCCTTGCCCACCTCGCGGCAATGCGCGACGGTCGGCTTGCGCATCCACATGCCTTCCAGGAAGGTGATGAGGGCGGCCGTGCGCCCGGCAAGCGTGCCGGTGACGCTGCCGTCGCGCCGGTGCACCGGCAGCGGGCAGGAAATGCCCTTCTTCGCCAGATGGTCCATCAGCCCGAGGAAGAACGGCAGGTCGTCCTTGTCGACGCGCTTTTCGTAGAGCGTCAGGATGTAGGCGCTGCTGGTGGTGTGCAGCAGGTAGTTGGAATTCTCCGACCCCTCGGCGATGCCCTTGTAGGAGAGCAGGTCCCCCACCGAATAGTCGCGCAGAAAGGCTCCGAGCTCGCCCTCGGAAACATCCGTATAGACCGCCATCACACAGTCCCGTTCACGAATGCCATGTCGGAAGGCGTCAGTTCGACATCGCGCAGGACGCTCATGACCGGGAAATTCTCCGTTTCCGTTGCCGTCACGGCGAGCTCGACCTTCACGTCGAAGCGCTCGCGGAACGCATTGATGATCTCGTCGACGATGATTTCCGGCGCGGAGGCTCCCGCCGACAGGCCAAGCGTCGATATGGCGCCGATGTCATCCCACGGAATCTCCGAGGCGCGCTGCACGAGAAGCGACATTTTCGCGCCGGCCCGTTCGGCAACCTCGACAAGGCGCTTGGAATTGGACGAATTGGGCGCGCCGACGACGAGGAACAGGTCGGCCCCGGCCGCCGTTTCCTTCACCGCTTCCTGACGATTGGTCGTGGCGTAGCAGATCGATTCGGCGGATGGGGCCATCAGCGCCGGGAAACGCTCCCGCAGCGCGCGGATGAGGCCGGCCGTGTCCTCCACCGACAGCGTGGTCTGGGTGACGAAGCCGAGCGCTTCCGGATCTTCCGGCTGGAAGGCTGCGACATCGGCCTCGGTCTCGATCAGCGTCACCGAGCCCTCCGGCAACTGGCCCATCGTGCCGATCACCTCGGGGTGGCCGGCATGGCCGATCAGCAGCACATGGCGGCCCAGCCGCTGGTGGCGCATGGCCTGCTTGTGCACCTTGGACACCAGCGGACAGGTGGCGTCGAGATAGAACAGGTTGCGCGTCTGCGCGTCGGACGGCACCGATTTCGGCACGCCATGCGCGGAAAACACCACCGGGCATTCATGATGCTCGTCGGGAATCTCGTCGAGCTCCTCGACAAACACCGCGCCGAGGTTCTGCAACCCTTCGACCACGTAGCGGTTGTGCACGATCTCGTGGCGGACATAGACCGGCGCGCCGTATTTCTTCAGCGCCAGCACCACGATCTGGATGGCCCTGTCCACGCCGGCGCAGAAGCCGCGCGGCTGGCAGAGCCTTATGGTCAGGGGCGGCTTGGATGAAATGTCAGGCATGATGTCCGGTCTTTCGCTGATGCCGAGATGATGTCTGCACCCCTCTCCTGTCAAGGGCAGCGGCGGCGTTGCTTCAGTCCGCGCGCCCGCGCGTGCGCCACAGCCACGTGCCGAGCACGCCGACAAGCGCCGCCGCCAGCCCATACCAGGTGAGCGCATATTGCAGATGGTTGTTCGGCAGGTCGATGATCGTCACCCCGCCCATAGGCAGGCCGCCGGGGTTCGGCGTCTTGTCGGCATCGACGAAGAACGGCACGACCTGCGCACCGGCCGGCAGGCCGGTGGAGGCCGCCATGGCGTCGCGGTCCTTCCAGTAGAAGATGTTCTTGGCCGGGTCGTTGTCGGGAACCAGCGAGGACGGCTTTTCCGACAAGGGGTCGCGGGCGAGGCCGGTCACGGTCACTTGGCCCTCCACCTCACCTTGCGGGCGCGTGGCGGGATCCTTCCTGCTGTCCGGCACAAAGCCCCGGTTCACCAGAAGGAAGCGTCCGTCCGCGAGTTGCAGCGGCGTATAGACGTAGAAGCCGGGCTCTCCGTCATAGGTGGCGAGGAAATGACGTTCGCCCGAATGCAGGAACCGCCCGGAGACAGTCACCGGCCAATATTCGACGTCGCCGTTTTCGGCGAACTTCTTCTCGACCTCGTCGAAAGGCAGGGGCGTGGAATGGACGCGCTGGTCGATCGTGGCCAGCAGCCCCTCCTTCCACTGAAGCCGCTCGACCTGCCAGGTGCCGAGCCCGATCAGGATGACGAGGCCGACCAGCCCGAAGGCAAGCGCCATCCAGCGCTTTGCCGGGCTGCCGGGCCGGTTGGCGGTCTGCGTCGGCTGACTGCTCATTGCGGTCTGTCCAGCCGCCCCTCGGCGGCCTTGTTGCGATATTGCAGGGTGATCATGACGCCCTTGATGAGGCGAAGCGCGGTCAGGCTCAACACCAGGGTCAGCGGTATCCAGAGCAGGAAATGCACCCACAACGGCGGGTTGAGCGTGACTTCCATCCAAAGCGCCAGCCCGACGACGATGAAGCCGATGATGAGAATCACGAAGACGGCGGGGCCGTCCCCGGCATCGGCAAAGGAATAGTCGAGCCTGCATGTGCCGCAGCGCGGCGCCACCGTCAGGAAGCCGGAGAACAGCCGCCCCTCCCCGCAGCGCGGACAGCGGCCGCGCAAGCCCGCCGAAATCGGATCAACGGGTGGCCAATGCGCCTGATCTTCGCTTGCGGGCTGCGTCATTTCCGTTTCTCCGTTCCGGCCTTTCGGCCGCTTCAAAAGACAAGGCGGCCGTGTTGCCACGACCGCCCCGGTTTCCAGATCGCCGCGCGCCCCTCCGGACGCACTGCTTGCGATCTATCTCCTTGTTGGAGCATCGGATTTTCCGAGAACCGGATTCCACCCTTCGGTCCGATGCCCTAGCAGATCACCACGGATCAGTCGGCACCCGTGATCGTTCCGCCGATCGAGCCCCAGACATAGATGCTGGCGAAGAGGAACAGCCACACCACGTCGACGAAGTGCCAGTACCAGGCAGCCGCCTCGAGGCCGAAATGCTGCTTGGGCGTGAAGTCGCCCTTCATCGCACGGATCAGACAGACCAGCAGGAAGATGGTGCCGATGATGACGTGGAAGCCGTGGAAGCCCGTCGCCATGAAGAAGGTCGCGCCGTAGATCGAGTCCTTGAACGCGAACGGAGCGTGCATGTACTCGAAGGCCTGCACGAAGCTGAACAGGATGCCGAGGCCGACCGTGATGGCCAGGCCGTTGACCAGGCCCTTGCGGTCGTTGTGCAGCAGGGCGTGGTGCGCCCAGGTGACGGCCGTGCCCGAGAGCAGCAGGATGATCGTGTTGTAGAGCGGCAGGTGCCAGGGGTTCAGGACCTCGATGCCCTTGGGTGGCCACACGCCACCGGTGAACTCGGCGCGGGCATACTGGTGCGCCTCGTTGGGGAACAGGCTGGCGTCGAAGAAGGCCCAGAACCAGGCCACGAAGAACATCACCTCGGAGGCGATGAACATGATCATGCCGTAGCGCAGGTGCAGCGACACCACGCGGGTGTGGTGCCCCTCATGCGCTTCCTTGATCGTGTCCGACCACCACGCATACATGGTGTAGAGCACGACCAGAAGGCCGATCGCAAAAATCCAGTAATGCGCGTTGGCGAGATTCAGGCCGAAGAAGGGCACGTCGCCCTGCTTCATGTACTGCATCCAGGCCACGCCGCCGATCGCCATGATGAGCGCGCCGAGCGAGGCCAGGATGGGCCAGGGGCTTGGATCAATGATGTGATAGTCGTGTTTGGGTTTTGCGTGCGCGTCTGCCATCTCAGCCCCCGAGGTTACCGTCGGTGTTGTCGTTAGTCTTGAGGTCTCCTGCCTGCGGCGCGTTGGCCACCGGCTTTGCCCCCTCAATCGGGAAGAAAGTGTAGGAAAGTGTAATGGTCTTCACGTCCTTCAGCTCCGGCACGTTGACGATGTCGGGGTCAACGTAGAAGACCACCGGCATATCGAGTGTCTCGCCCGGCTTCAAGGTCGTGTCGGTGAAGCAGAAGCACTCCACCTTGTTGAAATAGGCGCCGGCCAGCTCCGGCGTGACGTTGAACGTCGCGCGGCCATAGGTTTCCTTGCCGGAAACGTTCTGCGCCGTGTAGTGCGCCTGCGCGGTCTCGCCGATCCTGATCGTGATGTCGCGCGCGACCGGCTCGAACTTCCACGGCAGGCCGGCCGAGGTGTTGGCGTCGAAGCGAATCGTCACCTTCTGGTCGAGCACGCGGTCGGAATACTGGTCCACGCGCTGCGTGGTGCCGCCATAGCCGGTCACCCGGCAGAACATCTGATAGAAGGGTACCGCCGCATAGGCCATGCCCACCATGCCGGCGACGAACGCCACGCAGATGCCGGCGACCACCGTGTTGGACTTCCTGGCCTTGAGCTCCGGGCCTTCCTTTTCCTGCGTCATCTGATCCCTCACGCGCCATGGAACACGGACGGCGCGAACTTGATGATCGTCGCCACGTAGAAGATGACCACCAGGATGGCCAGCCCGACGGCGATCGCGATCGAACGGCTGCGGCGCGCCCGCTTCTGGCTTTCGGTAAGGGTTACGAATTCCTGTTCTGGCATCGTCATACTCCTGGCGCCGCGAGCAGGCGCTCGATGATGCTGTCGGCCAGATAGGCTGCGAAGATCACCGAAAGATAGAGCAGCGAGTAGCCGAACAGCGCCTTTGCCGGCTTCATCGCCTGATCGCCGTCCTTCATCATCAGCACCTTCCAGGCATACCAGACGAAGCCGATGCCGAGCACGGTGGAGATGACGCCGTAGAAGGCGGTGGTGAAGCCGAGAACCCAGGGCAGCACGCCGATGGGGGCGACCAGCAGCGAATAGGCGAAAATCTGCCTGCGCGTGGACGCGGCGCCGGCGACGTTCGGCATCATGGGGATGCCGGCGCGTTCGTAATCCCCGGACTTGAACAGGGCCAGCGCCCAGAAATGGGGCGGCGTCCAGAGGAAGATGATGAGAAACAGGATGACGCTTTCGAGGCTGATATTGCCGGTCGCCGCCGCCCAGCCGATCATCGGCGGGAAGGCGCCCGCCGCGCCGCCGATGACGATGTTCTGCGGGGTCCACCGCTTCAGCCACATCGTGTAGATGACGGCGTAGAAGAAGATGGTGAAGGCGAGCAGCGCGGCCGACAGCCAGTTGACGATCAGGCCGATCGTCATGACCGAAAGCACGGATAGCACCAGGCCGAAGGCCAGCGCCTCGCCGGGCTGAACGCGGCCGGCGGGCACCGGCCGCTTGGCCGTGCGCGTCATCACCGCGTCGATGTCGGCGTCGTACCACATGTTCAGCGCGCCCGAGGCCCCTGCCCCGATGGCGATCGCGAGAATGGCGACGACGGCGATGAAAGGATTGGGAGAAACTGGAGCGGCCACGAGGCCGACGATGGCCGTGAACACGACGAGCGACATCACCCGCGGCTTGAGCAGCGCGATGAAGTCTCCGGCGGTCGCTTCCGACATGCGGATGCCGCCTTCGTCCAGAATGTTCTTTTCAACCAGGGCCATGCCTACGCAGTCCACTCTCTCGGTTTGGCCGAAACCGCCGACGGGCGGCGGTTTCGAAGTTTGTCAGCGCCTTACTTGATGCGCGGGAGCTCTTCCCACTGGTGGTACGGCGGCGGCGAAGGCAGCTGCCATTCCAGCGTGGTCGCACCCTCGCCCCACGGGTTGGCGCCGGCGACGCGCTTCTTGGCGAAGGCCTCGAAGACACCGAACAGGAACACCAGCACCGCGAAGGCCGAGATGTAGGAACCGATCGACGAGACATGGTTCCAGCCGGCGAACGCATCCGGGTAGTCGATGTAGCGGCGCGGCATGCCGGCCAGACCCAGGAAGTGCTGCGGGAAGAAGATCAGGTTCACGCCCACGAAGGTGACCCAGAAGTGGATGTGGGCGATCGCCGGCGAATACATGTAGCCGGTCATCTTCGGGAACCAGTAGTACCAGGCCGCGAAGATCGCGAACACCGCACCCAGCGACAGCACGTAGTGGAAGTGCGCCACCACATAGTAGGTGTCGTGCAGCGAACGGTCCAGGCCGGCATTGGCGAGCTGGACGCCCGTGACGCCGCCGACCGTGAACAGGAAGATGAAGCCGATCGCCCAGACCATCGGAGGCTTGAAGCTGATCGAGCCACCCCACATCGTGGCGATCCACGAGAAGATCTTCACGCCCGTCGGGACAGCAATGACCATCGTGGCGAACACGAAGTAGCGCTGCGTGTCGAGCGAGATACCGGTGGTGTACATGTGGTGAGCCCACACGACGAAACCGACGGCGCCGATGGCGACCATGGCGTAGGCCATGCCGAGATAGCCGAAGATCGGCTTGCGCGAGAAGGTCGAGACGATGTGGCTGACGATGCCGAAGCCCGGCAGGATCAGGATGTACACTTCCGGGTGACCGAAGAACCAGAACAGGTGCTGGAACAGGATCGGGTCGCCGCCGCCTTCCGGAGCGAAGAAGGCCGTGCCGAAGTTGCGGTCGGTCAGCAGCATGGTGATGCCGCCAGCCAGAACCGGCAGCGAGAGCAGCAGCAGGAAGGCGGTGATCAGCACGCCCCAGGCAAACAGCGGCATCTTGTGCATGGTCATGCCGGGAGCGCGCATGTTGAAGATGGTCGTGATGAAGTTGATCGCACCCAGGATCGACGAGGCGCCGGCGATGTGCAGCGACAGGATCGCGAAGTCGACGGCCGGGCCGGGCTGGCCGGAGGTTGCGAGCGGCGGATACATCGTCCAGCCGCCGCCGACGCCATGGGCGCCCGGAGCGCTCGGCATGAACGCCGACATGATCATCAGGATGAAGGCCGGCGGAAGCAGCCAGAAGGAGATGTTGTTCATGCGCGGGAAGGCCATGTCCGGCGCGCCGATCATGATCGGCACCATCCAGTTGGCGAAGCCGCCGATCAGCGCGGGCATGACCATGAAGAAGATCATGACCAGGCCGTGCGCCGTGGTGAAGGCGTTGAACATGCTCTTGCCGGCATCGATGGAAGCGTCGCCGCCGACGCCATAGACCATCTCGGCCAGGCCGCTGAAGATCTGGATGCCGGGCTCGGCAAGCTCCCAGCGCATCATCACCGACAGGAAGCCGCCGACGATGCCCGCCATGATCGCGAAGATCAGGTAAAGCGTGCCGATATCCTTATGGTTGGTTGAAAAGAGCCAACGAACCAGGCCGCGCGGCCTGTGATCGTGGTCATCGTGAACTGCAGCACCTGCCATGTTCCGCTCCACTCCTAAAATTCCAAACCGGACGCGGCATCAATTGCCGGCGGCCGCCACCTTGCTGGTGCTTTCGATTTCCGCCATCAGCGCCTTGTTGGCGCCATCGAGATCGCCCTTGGCCGCGGCCACCCAGGTCTCATACTGCTTTTCGCTCACGACGCGGACCGCGATCGGCATGAACGCGTGGTCCTTGCCGCACAGCTCCGAGCACTGGCCATAGTAGAGACCTTCCTTCTTGGCCTTGAACCAGACCTCGTTGATGCGGCCCGGCACGGCGTCGGTCTTGATGCCGAAGGACGGCATGGCGAAGGCATGGATCACGTCGCTGGCGGTGACCAGCACGCGCACCATGGTGTCGACCGGAACGACGATCTCGTTGTCGACGGCCAGGAGGCGCGGATACTTGGCCTTGTCTTCCTTGCCGGCGGAGGCGCGGTCGGATTCTTCCAGAAGCGCCGAGTTGAAGGAGAACGGCTCGGCGACCTGATATTCGTAATCCCAGTTCCACTGGTTGCCCGTCGCCTTGAGCGTGATCTTGGCCTCTTCCGGCGGCGAATACTGCGCCGTCAGGAGCTGGAACGAAGGCACCGCGATGAACAGCAGGACCACGACCGGCCCGACCGTCCAGATCACCTCGATCAGCGTGTTGTGGCTGGTGCGCGACGGCGTCGGATTGGCCCCGGCACGGAAGCGCAGCACGCAATAGATCAGCAGCAGGAGCACCAGCAAGGTGATCGGCACGATGAACCACAGCGTGTAGCGCTCAAACCAGGTTATCTGCTCCATGATGGAGGTTGCAGCCGGCTGGAAGCCGGTCTGCCAAGGCGTCGGCTGCGCCGCATAGGCTGCGGCGTTGGCGAAAAGGACTGCCGCAGCGCCAGCACATGCAAGGATTTTTCTCATCGCCCTCTCTGTCTCCCAATTTCGTGCGCTGAAGCAGCACGAATAATAAATCCCACCGGAACGGGAATCCCGGCGGCCCTAACGCTGGTTCAAACCATACTCTCTTTCAGACCGCAAGAAAGGAGCAGAACAACTCATGCGGCATTTTTGCGCGCAAGCGGTGGCGCCGGTGCGGCGGCAACACTTTGTTAACCATGCGATAGAGCGGCATTGCCGGCCTTGCAGCCCGGGCGCAAACGCCCCTTCGCCGGCGGCACGGTCGCAATTCGGGCGAATTTCCTTGGAAAACCGGCCCGATCGGCGCTATTGGCTGGCTAGGTCATCGTGTCGCCTTATAGTTTTAATCGTCACGGCCGGTACCGCCGTGATTCGCAATGGAGCCCTCATGACGTCTCGACTCCCGGGAACCCTGGCCAAGGCCATTGCCCTGGCTGCCCTGACCGCCACGGCCGTTCCGGCGGCAGCGCAACAGCAGCCCGCCCCGCAGCCGCAGGCGCAGCAGGCCCCGAAGCCGCAGGGCGGCACGGTGCGCTCGACTCACGGCGCATGGTCGATCATCTGCGACACGCCCGCCGGCGCCACCGCCGAGCAATGCGTGATGATGCAGAATGTCATCGCCGAGGACCGGCCCGAGATCGGCCTTTCGGTGGTCGTGCTGCGCACGGCCGACAACAAGGCCGAAATCCTGCGCGTGCTGGCCCCGCTCGGCGTGCTGCTGCCCAACGGCCTCGGCCTCAATGTCGACGGCAAGGATATCGGCCGCGCCTATTTCGTGCGCTGCTTCGCCGACGGCTGCTATGCCGAGGTCATTCTGGAAAAGCCGCTGCTCGACACGCTGAAGTCCGGCACCTCGGCCACCTTCATCGTCTTCCAGACGCCGGAGGAAGGCATCGGCATCCCCGTCGACCTCAAGGGCTTCGCCGAGGGCTTTGCGGCTCTGCCCTGACAAGCAGGCCATATGGAATCATGTCGAGAGCGGGCGCCGATCGCCCGCTTTTTTCTTGAAGCCGCCGGCCAGCCTCGCACCATGCGGTGAACCGCCCGCGTTTTTCGGCTCCGCGACGATGGCTCATTGCCGAATGCCGCGGCTGCGCCTACATCGGGGCTGACCCCTTTTTTCAGATACGAGGCGGACCCGCCATGAACAGCCTGCTCAGCCAGTTCGATATTTCCGAAGACCGCATCCGCCGGATCGTCACCGACACGATCAACGGCAGCGACGACGGCGAACTCTTTCTCGAATATCGCGAAAGCGAAGCGCTGATGTTTGACAACGGCCGGCTGAAGACCGCCAATTTCAACACCGACCAGGGTTTTGGCCTGCGCGCGGTTGCCGGCGAGGCAACCGGCTATGCTCATTCCAGCGACCTCTCCGAAGCCGCGTTGCTGCGCGCGGCCGATGCCGTCTCGACCGTCAAGGGCGGCTATTCGGGCAAGCTCGCGGATGCGCCGGCCCGCACCAACCGCCATCTCTATGGCGAGGAAAACCCGATCCCCTCGCCCGGCTTCGAGGCCAAGGCCAAGCTCTTGCAGGAGATCGACGGCTGGCTGCGCGCCAGGGACCCGCGCGTGCGGCAGGTCACGGCCTCGCTCGTCTCGTCCTGGCAGCATGTCGAGATCATGCGCGCCGATGGCCAGATGGTGCGCGATATCCGCCCGCTGGTGCGCATGAACATCGCCGTGGTGGTGGGCGACGGCGACCGCCAGGAAACCGGCACCTACGGCGCCGGCGGCCGCAAGGGCTTTGGCGAATTCCTGACTGAGGACAGCTGGCAGTTCGCGGCCGAGGAGGCGCTGCGCCAGGCGCTGGTCAACCTCGAGGCAATCCCCGCGCCGGCCGGCACGTTCGACATCGTGCTTTCCAGCGGCTGGCCGGGCGTGATGCTGCACGAGGCGGTCGGCCATGGGCTGGAGGGCGACTTCAACCGCAAGAAGACCTCCGCCTTCGCCGGCCTGATGGGCCAGCAGGTGGCCGCCAAGGGCGTGACCGTGGTGGACGACGGCACCATCGCCGAGCGGCGCGGCTCGCTGACCGTGGACGACGAGGGCACGCCCAGCGGCCGTAACGTGCTGATCGAGGACGGCAAGCTGGTCGGCTACATGCAGGACCGGCAGAACGCGCGCCTGATGGGCATGAAGGCCACCGGCAACGGCCGGCGCGAATCCTACGCGCACCAGCCCATGCCGCGCATGACCAACACCTACATGACCGCCGGCGACATGACGCCCGAAGAGATCATCGCTTCCGTCAAGCACGGCATCTACGCCGTGTCCTTCGGCGGCGGCCAGGTGGACATCACCTCCGGCAAGTTCGTGTTCGGCTGCACCGAAGCCTATATGATCGAGAATGGCAAGGTGACCCAGCCGATCAAGGGCGCCATGCTGATCGGCAACGGGCCGGACGCCATGCACCGCGTGACCATGGTGGGCAACGACATGAAGCTCGACACCGGCATCGGCATGTGCGGCAAGGCCGGCCAGGGCGTGCCGGTGGGCGTGGGCCAGCCGCATCTGCGCATGAACCAGATGACGGTGGGCGGCACGCGGGCTTGATGCCATGCATTAAAGTTTTAGCTCTAGAACTTTAATTTCTACACCAACCTTTAAAGGCGGCTTGAATGTCCAGCCCATGGATTATAGTTTTTCCCTGAAAACTATAATCCATGGGCGCATCCACCATGAATCCGCAGGATTTCCTCGACTCACCAAGCGGTCGGCTTGTCCCCACGATAAGCAGCCAGATGGCTTTCGTGCCCAATCCCCTGCCCCCGGAGATCGACTATTCGACACTTGCGCTGCCGCTGGCCGAAGCCATGCAGGCGCTGGGTGAACTAAATGGGGCCGGTCGCGGGCTGGCAAACCCGGCGCTTGTCATACGCCCTCTGCAACGCAAGGAAGCCTTGCTGTCCTCCTCCATGGAAGGAACATACACGACAGCGAACGCACTCGCGATCGCGGAGGCTAGTGCCGATGCGGAAGGCAGCGTCGATGACTCGACCATGGAAGTTCGCAATTATCTGCGCGCATTTGAGCTTGCTGACAGAATGCGGCAGGAAATTCCGATTTCCAACCGACTGATCAAGCAGACGCATGCCATGCTTTCAAGCGGCGTCCGCAGCGAAAGAGGCGCGCACAAGCGACCAGGCGAATACAAGGATCAACAGAATTTCATAGGCGGTCGCAACAGGCAGATCGACAATGCAAGGTTCGTTCCGCCTCCTCCTGCCGAAACGGAAATCGCAATGGCAGCGCTGGAACGATATATAAACCGGGAGGAGCGTGGCAACACACCCGCAATCGTCGATGCTGCGCTGTTTCACTATCAGTTCGAGACGATCCACCCATTTGCCGACGGCAATGGACGTGTCGGTCGTATTCTCATCCCGATTTATCTGATGCAGGAAAATATTCTGGAACGACCGTTGCTCTATCTCAGTCCGGCTGTGGAGGGTCGGAAGGACGATTATGTAGATCTGATGCTCGCTGTATCGCGCAGTGGTGATTGGACCTCGTGGATTCGCTTCTTCCTCGAAATGGTCACCAATTCGTGCCGCTCTGCTTGCCGCACGCTGTCGGATTTGGAGCAGCTTCGCCAGGACATGCGAAATCGCGTGACCGGAGCCGGCGCGACGGCTCGCGACGTCATGACGATAGACGATCTTTTCGTCTCGCCAGTCATTTCCATTCCGCGACTTGCGGAGAAACGGGGGGTGACATATCCGGCCGCGAAGGCTGCTGTGGACCGGCTGATTGCCCTCGACATCCTTGCCGAGGTTGAAAGCAGCTCAAACCCGAAGCTCTTCATATGCTGGCCTGTCGTGCATCTCAGCGAGGGCCATTAGTGCGCAAGTTCTCCTCCATCGTCATCCTCACCGGCGCGGGCATCTCGGCCGAATCGGGTATCGATACGTTCCGCGACAGGAACGGCATCTGGTCGAAGGTGGATTACCGGGAGGTCGCCACGCCGGAAGGGTTCGCGCGCAATCCGGGCAAGGTCCATGCCTTCTACAACAAGCGCCGGCGGCATCTTCGCGATGTCCGGCCCAATGCCGCGCACGAGGCGCTGGCGCGGCTGGAGGCGGCTTTCGACGGGTCGTTCCTTCTGGTGACCCAGAACATAGACGACCTGCACGAGGCGGCGGGCTCCCGCAAGCTGGTGCATATGCATGGCGAGGTGAACGCGGCCCTGTGCCAGGCCTGCGGCATGCGCTGGCCGTGGGCCGGCGACCTCAGCGTCAACTCGCAATGCCAGTGGTGCAAGACCACCGGCCAGATGCGGGTGGACGTGGTGTGGTTCGGCGAAATGCCCTACCACATGGACCGGATCGATGCCGCGCTGGCGAGTTGCGATCTCTTCGTTTCCATCGGCACCAGCGGCAATGTCTATCCGGCCGCCGGCTTCGTCGAGCAGGCGAGCCTTGCCGGGGCGCATACGGTGGAGCTCAACCTCGAGCCCTCCGAAGGCTACTCGCTCTTCGATGAAGCGATCTATGGCCGCGCGTCGGAAATCGTGCCGCTGTTCGTCGAGCGGCTGCTGGCGTCCGGACACGATGCCGCCCCGGAGCGGACCAGCCCGCCGACGTGATCCTTCGGCGCAATCTTGCCGCCCTTCCCTCGCGCTTTCGGCTTTGTCGCTCGAATGCCGCTTCCTGTTCGGAGGACGGATTGCGTTGGTCTGCGCTTCACCGCCGCTTGCGCGGCTTTTCCAGCAGCGCCACCGCCTCGACATGCGGCGACCAGAGAAACTGGTCGACGGGAGTGACGCTCTTCAGCGCATAGCCTCCGTCGGCCAGAATGCGCAGGTCGCGCGCCAGCGTGGCGGGATTGCACGAGACGGCCGCCACGAAGGGCACGTCGGATTTCGCGATCTGCCTGCACTGGTCTTCCGCCCCGGCGCGCGGCGGATCGAAGGCCACTCCGTCATAGGCGGCGAGTTCCTTGAAGGTCAGCGGCCGGCGGAACAGGTCGCGCTTTTCGATGACCACCCGCTTCAGGCCGGAGCCGAAGCGGAAGCCACGGTCGAGCGCGGCAAGGGCCGCTGCATCGCCCTCGACGGCGTGCACTTCCGATTTTTGAGCAAGGCGCAAGGCAAAGGCCCCGGCGCCGGCGAACAGGTCGGCGACCTTCTTCGCCTTTTTCAGATGCCCGCAGACCAGATCGGCCATCACCTGCTCGGCCGAAGCCACGGCCTGGAGGAAGCTGCCGGGCGGCGGCGTGACCGAGGCGCTGCCGAAGGAAACCAGCGGCTTCTTCGGCTCGACCACGATCTCGCCATCCACGGAAACGCGCGCCAGCCCTTCGCCGATCGCGAAGGCGGAAATGGCCATGCGCGCCCTGTCTTCCAGCCTGCCCGCGTCCTGCGCAGCGATGTCCAGCCCCGACTCGGTGTGGGTGACGGTGATGTGGAAGGCCTGCGGCGTGTGGCAGATCAGGGCGGCCAGCCGCCGCAGCATGGGGAGTGCCGCCACGATCTGCGGCTCCACGATCGGGCATTCCTCGATGTCGATGATGTGGTGTGAGAGGGCGCGGTTGTAGCCCAGCAGCATGCCGGCCTCGGTGCGACGCGCCGAAAAGGTGGCGCGGCGGCGCGAATGCGGGGCGCAGGGCACGGTCGGCGAGACCTCTGCCTCCAGGCCCCGGCTCTTCAGCGCCTGCACGACCTTGTCGCGCTTCCAGTCGAGATAGGCTTGCCGCTCCAGATGCTGCAGCGCGCAGCCGCCGCATTCGGTGAAATGGCGGCAGGCGGGCTCCACGCGCAGCGGCGAGGGCTCCAGCACCGCCATCAGCGTGCCGCGGTCCTTTTCGCGGGCGGCCGTCACCGTCTCGCCGGGCAGGGTGAACGGGATGAACACAGGGCCTTGCGGCGTGTCGGCAACGCCGTCGCCCTGCGCGCCGAGGCGGGAGATCTGGAAACGTGTGCTCATGCCTTCTCTCCGGCCAGCAGGAATTCGCGGTTGCCGTCGCCGCCTTCTATGGGGGATGGGCAGAGGCCCAGCGCCCGCCAGTCCGGCTGGCTGCCCAGCCATTCGGCAAGCGCGGCGGCCACGATGGGTCCATCCGCCGGGTTCCTCAAAATGCCGCCCTTGCCGATCGCCTCGCGCCCGGCCTCGAACTGGGGCTTGACCAGAAAGACACCCCGCGCGCCGGACCTCGCCAATGCCAGCGCCGGCGGCAGGGCGAGTTTTAGCGAAATGAAGCTCACATCCGAGACGATCAGGTCGAGCGGACGGCCTTCCAGTATCCCGGCGGTCAGGTCGCGGGCGTTCAGCCCCTCCACGCAGGTCACGCGCGGGTCGCCGCGCAGGCTCTCATGCATCTGGCCGTGGCCGACATCGATTGCCGTGACATGCGCCGCGCCCCGCTCCAGCAGCACCTGCGTGAAGCCGCCGGTCGAGGCGCCGATGTCGAGCGCATGCATACCGCGCGGGTCGATGCCGAAATGATCCAGCCCGGCAATCAGCTTCAGCGCCGCGCGCGACACATAGGCCTGCGCCGGGTCGGCGACGGTGATGACGGCCGCATCCGGAACTCCCTGCCCCGGCTTGGTGGCGATGCTGCCATCCACGCTGACCGTGCCGCGCTCCACCGCGTCGCGCGCGCGCGAACGGCTGGCGAAGAACCCGCGACTGACCAGCGCCTCGTCGAGGCGCCGGCGGGAGGTGTGTTGGTTGTCGGCTTTCATCGGCCTTCCATGGCGAAATCCGGGGCGGAACGCAAGCGCGTCAGGCGGTCGCCGAGCGCACGGAGCGGCCGAGCGCGGCAAAGACCGCGCGCACGATGCCGGCGGAATCCAGCCCGGCGTCGGCATACATCTTTTCCGGCTTGGCGTGGTCGGTGAATTCGTCCGGCAGAACCAGCGGCCGCACCTTCAGCCCGGAATCGAGCAGGCCTTCCCTAGCCAGGAAGTGTAGCACGTGGCTGGCAAAGCCGCCGATGGCGCCCTCCTCCACCGTCAGCAGCACCTCGTGGGAGGTGGCGAGCCGGCGCACCAGATCCTCATCCAGAGGCTTGACGAAGCGGGCGTCGGCCACGGTGGCGGAAAGACCGGAAGCGCTCAGTTCCTCGGCGGCCAGCAGGCAGTCCTGCAGGCGCGTGCCGAAGGACAGCAGCGCCACCTTGGTGCCCTCGCGCAGGATGCGGCCCTTGCCGATTTCCAGCACCGAGCCGCGCTCGGGCATGTCGACGCCGACGCCGTTGCCGCGCGGATAACGGAAGGAGATCGGGCCTTCGTCGTAAACGGCGGCGGTGCGCACCATGTGGCGCAGCTCCGCCTCGTCGGCCGCCGCCATCACCACGAAATCCGGCAGCGTGGCGAGGAATGTCGTATCGAACGCGCCGCAGTGGGTGGGGCCATCGGCACCAACGAAACCGGCGCGGTCGATGGGGAAGCGCACCGGCAGCTTCTGGATCGCGACATCATGCACGACCTGATCGTAGGCGCGTTGCAGGAAGGTGGAATAGATCGCGGCGAAGGGCTTGAAGCCTTCGGTCGCGAGGCCGGCGGCGAAAGTCACGGCATGCTGCTCGGCAATGCCGACATCGAAGGTGCGCTTGGGGAACACTTCACCGAACAGGTCGAGGCCGGTGCCCGAAGGCATGGCGGCGGTCACGGCGACGACGCTCTCGTCCTCGCGTGCCTCCTGGATCAGGCTCTGGGCGAAGACCTTGGTGTAGCTCGGCGCGTTCGCGGGGGCCTTGGCCTGCGTGCCGGTGATGACGTCGAACTTGTTGACGCCGTGATATTTGTCGGCAGCGGCCTCGGCCGGGGCGTAGCCCTTGCCCTTCTGCGTCACGACATGGATGAGCACCGGCCCGTCGCCATTGTCGCGGACATTCTTCAGGACCGGGATCAGGTGTTCCAGATTGTGGCCGTCGATCGGGCCGATGTGGAAGAAGCCGAGTTCCTCGAACAGCGTGCCGCCGGTGACATAGCCGCGCGCATGTTCCACCGCCCGGGTGATGGCGCGGTCGACGCGGGCGCCGAGATAGGAAGTGAGCTTCTTGCCGAGGTCGCGGATGCCCTGATAGGCGCGGCCGGAACCGAGGCGCGCCAGATAGGCGCTCATCGCGCCGGTGGGCGGCGCGATCGACATGTCGTTGTCGTTGAGGATGACGATCATGCGCGAGTTCAGCGCGCCGGCGTTGTTCATCGCCTCATAGGCCATGCCGGCCGACATGGCGCCATCGCCGATCACGGCGATGACATTGTTCTTGCCGCCCTTCAGGTCGCGCGCCACGGCCATGCCGAGGCCGGCCGAGATCGAGGTCGAGGAGTGCGCGGTGCCGAACGGGTCGTATTCGCTCTCGGCGCGCTTGGTGAAGCCCGACAGCCCGCCTTCCTGGCGCAGCGTGCGGATGCGGTCGCGGCGGCCGGTGAGTATCTTGTGCGGATAGGCCTGGTGCCCGACATCCCAGATGATGCGGTCGGCCGGCGTGTCGAAGACATAGTGCAGCGCCACGGTGAGCTCGACCACGCCCAGCCCGGCGCCGAGATGGCCACCGGTGTGCGAAACCGCGTCGATGAGTTCGGCGCGCAGCTCACAAGCCAGTTGCGGCAGGTCGCTCTCAGGCAGCGCCTTCAAGTCGGCGGGAATGCGAACCTTGTCCAGCAGCGGCGTCTTGGGCGGCAAATTCACGTCATATGGCCTGTCTGATCGATCAATATTGGCTTGGGAGATAGAGTGTCGTTTCCAGAATGTAAATGACGGGCAGTGTCGCGCGCGTCATTTCGCCCGCCGCCCAGAGCTTTCATCGTCGCATGGGAACATTCCGCCGGTGACGGCTCGAGGTCAAGGTCTTCGGCGCGGACAAACGGCGGAAGGCCGCCAAAACCGACCTCCGGCGCGCGGGCAAGGGGCAGGAAGCCTCACCCCTCCGGGAGAGGAACGAATTCCTTCTCGTCCCCCGGCACGATATCGAAACGCCCGGTCTTCCATTCCTCCTTCGCCTGCTCGATGCGCTCCCTGGAGGAGGAAACGAAGTTCCACCAGATGTAACGCTTCGAGCCGAGCGACGCTCCGCCGAAAAGCATGAAATGCGCGCCGCGCTCGCTGGCCACCACGATCTCGTCGCCGGGACGGAACACCAGCAGGCGGTCTGGCGGAAAGCGGTCGCCGGAAATGGCGACATCGCCTTCCAGCACGTAGATCGCGCGTTCCTCCGCCTCGGCGGGGATGCGGATGCGCGCGCCCGCATCGAGCCGGACATCGACATAGAGCGTATCCTGAAAGGTCGTGACGGGCGAGCGATGCCCCTCGAAGTCGCCCATGACGACGCGCCCGCAAACACCGTCGTCGCTGAAGTCCGGCAAGGCGCTGGAACCGGTGTTCTCGAAGGTCGGGGCGATTTCCTCCTGTGCATCGGGCAGCGCGATCCAGGTCTGGAGCCCGGAAATGCCCTGCGGCTCGCCGCGTGCCTCCTGCGGCGTGCGCTCCGAATGCACGATGCCGCGCCCCGCCGTCATGAGGTTCACGTCGCCGGGCGAGATCACCATCTCGGTGCCGAGCGAATCGCGATGCCGCACCATTCCGTCGAACAGGTAGGTGACCGTGGACAGGCCGATATGCGGATGCGGGCGCACATCCAGCCCCTGCCCCGCCCGCAGGATCGCCGGCCCCATGCGGTCGAAGAAGATGAAGGGACCTACCAGACGCCGCCGCGCGGTCGGCAGGGCCCGGCGCACCTCCAGGCCGCCGATGTCGCGCGCATTGGGCACGACCATCAGTTCGATGGCGTCGCAGGAGAATGCATCGCCCGGCTCGGGATCGCGTGCGGGAAAGAAGCTCATGGGGACCTCCCTGTGTCGGCGGCAGTCGTTGAACCTTGCCGGCGGAGGTTACGCCCCGGCGATGGCGACCGAAAGGCCGCGCAGCCGAGACGGATTGTTCAATGTCCAACATCGCAACCGGCGCGGCGACCAGCGCGAACGCCGGAAGGTTGGTCCCGCCTCGCAGCATGTTCGCGCCGGCGTCGCAGATATTCCCTAACCAGCACTCCCCGGCCAGGCTCGGCCGAGGCAGGTTCGACAGGTCTGCGAATCAAGAATACCTGGGATCGCGTGCCTATTCGCCGTCGAGCGGCTCGGTTCCCACCGGTTTGCCGTCGCGCGACAGGCGGATTTTTTCCACCTTGTCCTCGGCCGCCTTGAGCAGCCGGTCGCAATGGGCTTTCAGCGCTTCGCCGCGCTCATAGATGCGGATCGACTGGTCGAGCGGCACGTCGCCACGTTCCAGATCGTCGACGATGCGTTCCAGTGCCTGCAGCGCCTGTTCGAAGCTCATCGCCTTGATGTCGTCGTTGTTCTGTTCGGCGTCCATCATTCATCCTTTCATCAGGCGCTTCACATGCGCCGCGACCGAGAAAGCCAGGCCCTGCAGGTCGTAGCCGCCTTCCAGCAGGCTGACGACGCGGTTGTTCGCGTGGCGCGCCGCGCGATCCATGACCTGGCCCGTTGCCCAGTCGAAATCCTCTTCGGTCAGGTTGATCTCGGCCAGCGGATCGCGGTGATGCGCGTCGAAACCGGCCGAGATGATGACGAGATCGGGCCTGAAATCGTCAAGCGCCGGCAACACCCGCGAGCGGACGGCTTCGCGGAACAGGTCGCTGCCGCTCTGCGGGGAAAGCGGCGCGTTGACGATGTTGCCCGCGCCAACCTCGGTTTTCGCGCCCGTGCCGGGGAACAGCGGCATCTGGTGCGTGGAGCAGAACAGCACGCTGGCATCGTCCCAGAAGATGTCCTGCGTGCCGTTGCCGTGATGGACATCCCAATCGACGATGGCGACGCGCTCCACGCCGTGCTTCTTCTGCGCATGGCGGGCGGCGATCGCGGCCGTGTTGAACAGGCAGAAGCCCATGGCCGTGGTCTTCTCGGCGTGGTGGCCGGGAGGGCGCGCCGCAACGAACACGTTGTCCGCCCTGCCCGCGAAGACATCGTCCACCGCGGCATTCGCCGCGCCGACCGCGGTCAGCGCCGCCTGCCAGCTCCTGGGGCTTACCGTGGTGTCGCCGTCGAGAGCGCGAATTCCCTCTTCGGGAATGGCCGCGCGGATGGCTTCGACGAAATTCTCCGGATGCGCATAGAGCAAGGCGGCTTCATCGCCCATCGGCGCCTCGGCGCGGTCGAGGGCGGCGAACGGCTCTTCCTCCAGAATGCGCGCGACGGCGCGCAGGCGGTCCGGCCGCTCAGGGTGGCCGGGCGGCGTCAGGTGCTCCAGAAAGATCGGATGCGAATAAAGGCGCGTGGTCATGGTGCCAGTCTATCAGCAATGGCGGGCGTCGCCACGCACTACCCGCCGAAGGCTGGGGAAAATCGTCATTTCGCCTTCGCGCATGCGGTTCGCGGCTTCGCCCTCACGCCGGGCCGGGCGCTACAGCAGCTCGGTTTTCGCGATCCGGATGCCGAAGCCTTCCAGCCCGATATAATGGCGCTCGCGCGAGGCGATGAGATTGATCGAGGAAATGCCGAGATCCTTGAGGATCTGCGCGCCGAGACCAATCTGGCGCCACTCTTCCTCACGCCGGCGGGCTTCCGCATGGTCTTCATGGTCGCGCTGGGGGCGGTTGCGCCCCTGGTCCGCGACGCCGACCGAGCCCTCGCGCAGATAGACGATGACGCCGCGCTGGCGCTCGCCCATCTTCTTCATGATCTCGTCCAGCCGGCAGCCGGTGCCGAACACGTCGGACACGACGTCCTCCGTCTGAAGCCGCACCGGCACCTCGGCGCCGTCGCGAATGTCGCCATAGACGATGGCCAGGTGGTGCATCACGTCCCAGGGCAGCGTGTAGATATAGGCTTTCGCCTTGCCGCCCGACGTCTCGATGTCAAAGCTGTCCACGCGCTGAACGAGCGTTTCCTGCCGCTGGCGGTAGGCGATGAGATCGGCGACCGACACCTGCTTGAGGCCGTTCGCTTCGGCGAAGGCCGCCACCTGCGGCCCGCGCATCACGGTGCCGTCGTCGTTGACCAGCTCGGAGATGACGCCGACGGGCGGCAGGCCGGCAAGCTTGCACAGATCCACGGCGGCCTCGGTATGGCCCGAGCGCATCAGCACGCCGCCCTCGCGCGCCACCAGCGGAAAGATGTGGCCGGGCCGCATGAAATCGGACGGGCCGACATTGTCGTTGGCCAGGTTGCGCACGGTGAGCGTGCGGTCGTCGGCGGAAATGCCGGTGGTCGTGCCGTGCTTGAAATCGACGCTCACGGTGAAGGCGGTGGTGTGCGCGGAATCATTCTCCGCCACCATCGGAGCAAGGTTCAGGCGGCGGGCATCCTCCCGCGTCATCGGCGCGCAGACGATGCCGGAGGTGTGGCGCACGATGAAGGCCATCTTCTCGGGCGTGCAATGCACGGCCGAGACGATCAGGTCGCCCTCGTTCTCGCGCCCGTCGTCGTCCATGACGACGACGATCTCGCCGCGCTCGAAGGCGCGCAATGCTTCGACGACTTTCTTTTGATCGTAGGACATGATGACGCTCGTTTCACTCGCAAGGGAGCAGGAGATCAAGGGAACAGGCAAACAGGGGGCCAAGGGAAAGAGATGGTCCGGCGGACCGCCTGGCGCCTTGTTCCCTCAAATCCCCTGCTCCCCCAAATTCAAATTCTTCCTGTCTGGCCGCGATGGCGCAGATAGTGGTCGGCAATCGCGCAGGCGACCATTGCCTCGCCGATCGGCACGGCGCGGATGCCGACGCAGGGATCATGACGGCCCTTGGTCATCACGTCGACGTCCCTGCCGTCGAGGTCGATGGATTTGCGCGGCGTGAGGATCGAGGATGTCGGCTTGACGGCGAAGCGGGCGACGATCTCCTGACCGGTCGAGATGCCGCCGAGTATACCCCCGGCATTGTTGGAGAGGAACACCGGCTTGCCGTCATTGCCGATGCGCATCTCGTCGGCATTCTCCTCGCCGGTGATGCGCGCGGCCTCGAAGCCGTTGCCGATCTCCACGCCCTTCACGGCATTGATGGACATGAGGTTGGAGGCGATCTCCTGGTCGAGCTTGGCGTAGATCGGCGCCCCGAGCCCCGGGGGCACGCCTTCCGCCACGATCTCGATCACCGCGCCGACCGATGAGCCGGCCTTGCGGATGCCGTCCAGATAATCGGTGAAAACCGGCACCGAATCCGGGTCCGGCGTGAAGAACGGATTTTCAGGATCCTCGACGAAGTTCCAGTTCCAGCGGCTGCGGTCGATATCCTTGACGCCCACCGAAACCAGCGCGCCGCGCACCACCATGCCCGGCACCACCTTGCGCGCCAAGGCGCCGGCCGCCACGCGCGCGGCCGTCTCGCGGGCCGAGGAACGGCCGCCGCCGCGATAATCGCGCAGGCCGTATTTGACCTGATAGGTGTAGTCGGCATGTCCCGGCCGGTACTGGCGGGCGATCTCGCCATAGTCCTTCGAGCGCTGGTCGACATTGCGAATCAGCATCGACACCGGCGTGCCGGTGGTGACCATGGTCTCGCCGTCGTCCTCAAGCAGGAAGCCGGACAGGATTTCCACCTCGTCGGGCTCGCGGCGCTGGGTGACGAAGCGTGACTTGCCCGGGCGGCGGCGATCCAGCTCGTGCTGGATGTCGGCGCGCGTGAAGCGGATGCCGGGAGGGCAGCCATCGACCACGCAGCCGAGCGCCGCGCCATGGCTTTCGCCCCAGGTGGTGACGCGGAACAAATGTCCGAAGGTGTTGTGCGACATGAGAATTCGGCCCTGTGCCGGCGTCGCCGGCTTTACCGTGCGTTCTATTGGCGTTTTGAGCATGGGTCAAACACGATCCGAACCCCCGCATCGCCGCGCCCGCCGGCGGATGAGGCAAAGGTCCCCGCAAATACGACAGGGTGCCTGAAGCAATTGGTGAAACCACCAGATTTAGTTTTGACACATTCCCCATGTTAGTGATTTGCTCCTGCGCGCCTTGGCGAGCCATCGCCCGTCGACGCAAGGGGAAAAGAACAAGAGGATGGACCATGCGTAGCCTGATCGGCGCTCTCGCCGCTATCGTGATGATCTCCAGCGCGGCCTACGCCGCCGAGGCCGAAGGCAAGATCAAGTCCATCGACCACGACAAGCTGACCATCACGCTCGACAATGGGAAGTCGTACAAGCTGCCGGGCGAATTCGACGTCGATGCGCTCAAGGAAGGCATGGACGTGCTGCTGGCCTACGACCAGGTCAACGGCGTCAACATGATTACCGACATGGAGTTGCCGGAGTAGATCTCCGGCATTTCAGGGCCTCAGAGCCATTCCAGGCAACCGCCCTGCAGCCGCAGCACGCGGTCCTGCGGGATTTCCAGCGCGGCGGCCTGGAATGAAGGCATGTTTTCCACCAGACGGAAGGCCACGCGCAGCACCCCGCCATGGGTGACGCAGATGGTCGGCCGCGTGAGTTCGCCGAACCACGGCCGCACGCGGTTCAGAAGCATCTCGTAGCTCTCGCCATCGTCGCCCGGCGGCACGAAATCCCACTTGTCGCGGGCGCGCGCCGCGGTCGAGCCCGGCGCGGTCGCCTCAAGCTCCGCCAGCGTGAACCCCTGCCAGGCGCCGAAATGCACCTCGACCAGCCTTGCGTCGGTGCGATAGCCCTGTGCCGGCAGCCCCATGGCGACGCGCACGCGCTCCATCGTCTCGCGCGTGCGCCGAAGCGGGCTCGCCACGAAATCGAACTCGCCCGGCCTGTCGATCAGTTCGGCAAGGCGCCGTCCGTTGCGGTCGGCCTGGCTGCGGCCGAGCGGGGTGATGTCGGTATCGGCCTGCCCCTGGAGGCGTTGCTCCGCGTTCCACCCGGTCTGGCCGTGGCGCACGAAATAGACAAGCGGATACATGGCACGAACGCGCCTCCCGGAAGCTGGAAGACCGAAGCCGGCTCAGTCCTTGACGGTGGAAATATCGGGCGCGTCCACGGCCTTCATGCCGACGACGTGGTAGCCCGAATCGACGTGGTGCACCTCGCCGGTGACGCCGCGCGACAGGTCCGACAGGAAGTAGAGGCCGGAATCGCCCACTTCCTCCGGGGTCACGGTGCGCTTCAGCGGGGCGTTGTACTCATTCCACTTCAGGATATAGCGGAAGTCGCCGATGCCGGAGGCGGCAAGCGTCTTGATCGGGCCGGCCGAGATCGCGTTGACGCGGATGCCCTTGCCGCCGAGGTCGACGGCCAGATAACGCACGCTGGCCTCGAGCGCGGCCTTGGCGACACCCATGACGTTGTAGTGCGGCATCACCTTCTCGGCGCCGTAATAGGTCAGCGTCAGCAGCGAGCCGCCGTCCGTCATCAGCGGCTCGGCGCGCTTGGCGACGGTGGTGAAGGAATAGACGGAGATGTCCATCGTGCGCAGGAAATTGTCGCGCGTGGTCTCGACATAGCGGCCGTCCAGCTCCTCCTTGTCGGAGAAGGCGATGGCGTGGACCACGAAGTCGAGCTTGCCCCACTTCCTGGCGACGCCGTCGAACACGGCGTCGAGGCTCTCGGCATCGGTCACGTCGCAATGGCCGGCAATGTGGGCGCGGTCGCCCAGTTCGGCAACCAGCGGCTCGACGCGCTTCCTGAAAGCGTCGCCCTGATAGGTCAGAGCCAGCTCGGCACCCTGATCGGCACACGCCTTGGCGATACCCCAGGCGATCGACCGGTTGTTGGCCACGCCGAGGATAAGGCCGCGTTTTCCGGCCATGAGGCCCTGTCCAACCGTCATGTGATCACTCTCCGCATTCTTACAACCAGGAAATGCCCCTATCGCACAGGCACAGGACACCTTCAAGCGTCCTGCGCGGGGAAACAAACCGGTTGAAAGGGCGAAAACGGTCAGCCGGCGCTGTTCTTCATCAGGGCTTGGAGCTCTTCGCGGCCGGTTTCGGGCAGCATGACGCGCACATGCACATAAAGGTCGGCATGGCCGCCGCTCTTCTGCGTCAGGCCACGGCCCTTCAGGCGCAGCACCTTGTCCGAACTGGACCATGCCGGCACGTTGACCGCCAGCTTGCCGGTGGGCGTCTCCACAGCCACCTTGGCGCCCAGCACCGCTTCCTTCAGCGGCACCGGCAGGTCGACATGCAGGTCGCGCCCCTCCACCCGGTAGCGCGGATGCTTGCGGAAATGGATCTTCACCAGCGCGTCACCCGGCCCGCCGAAGCCCGGCTCGCCCTGCCCCTTCAGGCGGATGGTCTGGCCGTCCTCGACAAAATGCGGCAGCTTCACCGCCAGCTTGCGGCCATCGGGGAAGACGGCCGTCACCTTGTCGGCCGCGGCCACTTCCTCGATGGTGACATCGAGTATCGCGTTGAGGTCGGCCCCCTTGGGCGCGCGCTGGGCGCTGCCGCCGGTGCCCGCCTGGCGGAAAGCCTGGCCGAACAGCTCGCTGAAAATGTCGCTGTCGGACCCGAAAGGTTCGCCGCCCATGCCGCTCGTGCGGAATTCGAAATGCTCGCCGCCCGGCCCCTGGCCGCGCGACTGCCGGCGGAAGCCGGCGAACGGGTCGCCGCCCGCCTGGCCTTCGAAGCCGTGGAACTTCGGCTTGCCCTCGGCGTCGATCTCGCCGCGATCATAGGCGGCCCGGCTCTTCTCGTCGCCGAGTATCTCATAAGCCTGATTGGCTGCGGCGAACCGGTCCTTCGCCTTGGGATCATTCGGATTCTGGTCCGGATGATGCTTCTTGGCGAGTTTGCGATACGCCGACTTTATCTCCTTGGCCGACGCGTTCTTGGCAACGCCCAGCACTTCATAGGGATCACGCATGCTTTCTGCCTGCCGGAAATTTCGGAATTAGGGTTTGTCGGACCGTATATGCTCCTCACTAGGAAGAAATTCCAGAGCGGCACGCGAACAGAATGCAACCGGCGGGCGACAGGTCCGGGGCATCACGAGGCCGGCTGGAAGCTCAGCATGCGCCAGACGCCGGAGCCGGCCATGCAGACCTCACCGTGGTAGAGGCCGACGCCGTCATAGCTCTCGCGCGAGGTGATGAACTTACGGCACAATGCGCCGTTGTCGCGGCTTTCGACCAGATTGCTGATCGCGCCGCGCGAGCCGGTATCGGCATTGGCCCAGGCAAGCGCGCCGCCGCCCAGGCCCGTGACATCGGCCGAGGAAACGGCATTGCGGATGGTGGCTTCGTCCGACACGCGCTCCGCGTCGACAGGCGCCTGCGTGCCCGACTGCACCGAGCCGGTGAGCAGCGAGCGGTCGACCTCGGCCTTTTCGAGGCTGAAGCCACCCATGCCACAGGCCGAGAGCGATATCCCGGAAGCCAGCACTATCGCCGGCTTCACGCGATTCGACCGCAAAAGGCATGACAAACCGTCTCTCCACGCTTGCGCGACGCGCGACAATAGGCAATCTCCAGCCAACAACATCTCTTCGGGTGAAAACTATGGCCGACACAGCATTAACAAGCGGTGACTTCGCCGACAGCACGGAGCCGTTTCGTCTCTTCGCGACGTGGCTTGACGACGCAGGCCGCAGCGAGCCGAACGACCCGAACGCCGTGGCACTGGCCACGGTGGACAGCAGCGGCCTGCCCGACGTGCGCATGGTGCTGCTGAAAGGCTTCGACGATCGGGGCTTCGTCTTCTACACCAATTTCGAAAGCGCCAAGGGACAGGAAATCCTCGCCACCATGAAGGCGGCGATGTGCTTCCACTGGAAGTCGCTGCGCCGGCAGGTGCGCATTCGCGGGGCGGTGGAGATCGTCAGCGACGAGGAAGCCGACGCCTATTACGATTCGCGCCCGCGCGGCAGCCGCATCGGCGCCTGGGCCTCGAAGCAGTCGCGCCCGCTGGAAAGCCGCTTCGCGCTGGAAAAGGCAGTGGCCGAATATACGGCGCGCTATGCCATGGGCCACATTCCGCGCCCCGCCTACTGGTCGGGCTTCCGCATCGTCCCGCGGACGATCGAGTTCTGGCACGACCGCCCCTTCCGCCTGCACGACCGCATCGTGTTCAGCCGCGCCGACGGCGACGGCTGGGAAAAGACGCGGCTCTATCCGTAAGCGGCGCCCGCCCTTTGCGAACCGGACGCCCGCAAGCAGGGCGCGAGGGCGGCATGCGCCCTTGCCGGGAACTATTTGTCATTACAAGAATTTAATCTTCTCGTTCAGTTGAGGTTCATCCTGCAGCTGCCACATTGCCTCGCATGGGCTTGGAAACAGAATGAGGAACCGATGAAGAAGCTATTGTCGACCATCTGCGCGGCAGCCATGGCAGTCACGGCCGTTGCCGCCACCATGGCACCCGCGAGCGCAGCCCCCGTGCTGTTCCCGAAACTCGAAGCCGGAAGCACCGATGTGCAGCAGGTTCGGGACGGCCCGCGCTTCTACCGCCGCGGCAACAACTACTATTACAACGGCCATCGCGGCTACCGCCATGCGCGACCGGGCTGGCGCCAGCACAATGGCTGGTGGTTCCCGCCGGCCGCCTTCATCACCGGCGCCATCATCGGCGGGGCGATCGCGAACCAGCCGGCACCGGCATATCGCCCGCCGCACCGGCTGTCGAATGCGCATGTGCGCTGGTGCCACGACCGCTATCGCTCCTACCGGGTTTCGGACAACACGTTCCAGCCCAACCGCGGCCCGCGCCAGCAGTGCATCTCGCCCTATATGCGTTGATGTGAAGCAAGGCCGCCTCAGGCCTTATCGACCCCGCTTCGGCGGGGTCGATGCGTTTCAGGGGCCTATTTCCTGCGGTTCATGAAGGCGGCCAGGGCAGCTCTGGCCTCGTCCGATTTCAGCCGCTGGCGGAAAAGCCCGTTCTCCTGCCGCACCCTCTCCACGGCGGCTTCGCGCGGCGCGCGCAGCAGATCGCGCGTGAGCTTCAGCGCCTCGCGCGGCTTGGCCGCGATCGCATCGGCCGCAGCCAGGACCGCCGCCTCCAGCGCGTCCTCCGGCACGACATCGTAGATCATGCCGGCGGCCTTGGCCTTTTCGGCCGAAAGCCCTTCGCCGAGGCCGAGCATGGCAAAGGCCTGCTGACGCCCGAGCACGGCGGGAAGCAGCAGGCTGGATGCGGCCTCCGGCACCAGCCCCAGATCCACGAAGGGCGTGCGGAACACGGTGCGCGGCGTGGCGAAGGTGAGATCGCAATGGAGGTTGAGCGTCGTGCCGATGCCGACCGCGATGCCGTCGACGCCCGAGAGCATCGGCTTCTCGCACTGCACCAGCGTGAGCAGGAAATCCCAGACCTCGGAACCGCCCTCGCCGCCCATGGCAACCGCCATGAAATCGGTGAGGTCGTTGCCGGCCGAAAACGCGCCGGGCACGCCGAGGAAAACATGTGCCGCGATCTGGGGGTCGGCATCGCCGGACTGGAGCGCTTCCGCGATCGCCCCATACATGGCGCGGGTGAGCGCATTCTTCTTCTCGGGCCGGTTCATGCGGATGACCTGCACCGCCCCGCGCCGCTCGATGATGACGTGCCCCTCGGCCATCTCCGCCATTATGTCCTCCCCTCATTTCCCGGAACAATCGCAGCCTTCGGCGATCTCATTTGAAGTTGCCCCACCTCTGCCCCTCTCCCGACAAGGGGTGTCAGCCGGCGATCAGCAGCTTGCCGGCAATGCCGACGCTCGTCGCACCTTCGATGACGCGCTCCTTGAGCGGCCGTGTCTCGCCGAGGAAATTCTCCGCGAAGAAACGACAGAGCGCCTGCCGCTCCTCGTCGCCGCCGGCAAGGGCGGCACGCGCCAGATAGGCGCCGCCGGCCGCAAGCGCGAACAGCCTGAGATAAGGCGTGGCGCCGGCCAGCGCATCGTCCATTCGGCCGTCTGCCAGCAGTTTCTGCAGATGGCGGGTGGCGCTTGAAAAAGCGTCCAGCGCGTCGTCCAGCTCATTGGCGCTGCGGCCGAAACCGGGCAGGTTGGACGAGCGCACCTCGCCGACGATCTCGCCCAGCTCGGCGATATAGCCGAAGATGTGCTCGCCGCCGCCCTGCGGCAGCTTGCGCGTCACCAGATCGATGGCCTGGATGCCGTTGGTGCCTTCGTAGATCGGGGCGATGCGCGCATCGCGCAGCAGCATGGCCGCGCCCGTTTCCTCGATGAAGCCCATGCCGCCATGCACCTGCACGCCGAGCGAGGCGACATCCACGCCGACATCGGTGGAGAAGGCCTTGGCGACCGGCGTCAGCAGGTTCGCCCGCTCCTGCCAGTATTGCGCCTGCTCGCCGCCCGCGCGGGCGCGGTCGGTGGCATGCGCGCAGGAATAGCAGATGGCGCGGGCGGCCTGCGTCAGCGCCTTCATGGACAGCAGGTTGCGCTGCACATCCGGGTGATGGACGATGGGCGCCATGCCCTCGCCGGCATAGCCGGACGCCTTGCCCTGCCGGCGCTCATTGGCATAGGCCAGCGCCTTCTGGAACGCGGCCTCGGCCACGGCCACGCCCTGGATGCCGACGGCGAGGCGGGCATTGTTCATCATGGTGAACATGCAGGCCAGCCCCCGGTTCTCCTCGCCGATCAGCCAGCCGACGGCGCCCGGCTCGCCCTCCTTCGCAAAGCCGTCGCCGTAGATCATGGTGCAGGTGGGCGAGGCGTGGATGCCCATCTTGTGCTCGAGGCCCGAGCAGAACACGTCGTTGCGGCGACCGAGCGAACCATCCTCGTCGACCAGGAATTTCGGCACCAGGAACAGCGAGATGCCGCGCGTGCCGGCGGGTGCGTCGGGCAGCCGCGCCAGCACCAGATGCACGATGTTGTCGGTGAAATCGTGCTCGCCATAGGTGATGAAGATCTTCTGGCCGAAGATGCGGTAGGTGCCGTCGCCGGCGCGCTCGGCGCGGGTGCGCAGCGCGGCGAGGTCGGAGCCGGCCTGCGGCTCGGTGAGGTTCATCGTGCCCATCCACTCGCCCGAGACGAGCTTTTCCAGATAGGTGCGCTTGAGGTCCTCCGAGGCATGCTTGTCCAGCGCCTCGATCGCGCCCATGGTGAGCGTGGGGCCTATGCCGAAGGCCATCGAGGCCGAGTTCCACATTTCCAGCGCGGCGATGCCGAGCATGGCCGGCAGGGCTTGGCCGCCGAATTCCTCCGGCGCCTGCAGCGCGTTCCAGCCGCCCTCGCGCCAGCGCGCGTAAAGCTCCTTCCAGCCGGGCGGCGTGGTGACCGCCGCATCCTTCAGCACCGCGCCATGCCGATCGCCGATCTCGCGCAGCGGCGCCACCTCCTCGCTGGAGAAGCGCCCCGCTTCGTGCAGGATCGCATCGGCAAGGTCTTCGCTGAGATCGCCGAACGCTCCCTCGTCGATCGCCGCCTTCAACCCGGCCACATGCTTGAGCGTGAACGAGATTTCCTCGACGGGTGCGCGGTACATGCTGGCCGATCCTCCGGAAAGATGTGGGTCAAGGCAGACTATGCGGAAACGACGATGCAGCGCTACTTGCTTTTGACGTAAACGTCAAATTTCGTGGGGCATTTTCCCGCGAAGCCCGGCGCGTCGCGTGCAAGGCCAGGCGGGCCGCACCAGCCGCGCCGCCGGCCCCGCATTCAGCCTTTGCCGGCGAATGCCACATTTTCAGCACTTCGTTAACCATAAGAGAGGCACCATCAGTACTGAGTTTGTGGGAATTCCGCCTTGAACCCGACTTTTCTTCGCCGAAGCCACCGGGCGCTTGTCGCGCTTGGCGCATTGCTGGCGCTGAACCTGACGCCGGCCGGAGCGTCCGATTTTTCGCAGCCCTGGAAAAACCAGGACCGCGCGCTGGTGATCGATGCCTATGAATACAACCCGATAGACTGGCAGCAGCTCACCACCGACAAGAGCATCGTCGGCTTCATCGGCAAGGCTTCGGACGGGCTGGAGCCGCCCTATTCCTGCAGCGGCTCGGAAACGGAAGTGAAGCTCTGCAAGGCCCTGTTCCGGCGCCATGCGGTCGCGCGCGAACTCTACCAGACGCGCCGCGCCATGGCGAAGGCACTGGGGTTGAAATGGGGCGCCTATCACCTCGCCCGCCCCGGCAACCCCATCGAGCAGGCCGAGAACTTCCTGAGGTTCGCCGACCCCGGCCCGGACGACCTGATGGCCATCGACATCGAGGACAACGATCCGCAGAAGTGGATGTCGCTGGAGGATGCGGAGATTTTCGTGCGCCAGATCGAGCGCCGCACCGGACGCTATCCCATCCTCTACACGAATGGCAGCACCGCCCAGTACATCGCCGACAACCGCGCCAAATATACGCTTCTGTCGCGCCTGCCGCTCTGGTACGCGCGCTACAAGCCTGAAATCGGCGTGCATTTTCCCAAGGGGAACTGGCAGACCTACACGCTCTGGCAATTCGCCGCGCAGCCCATCTGCAATGCCAGAAGCTGCCCTTACCGCGTGCCGGGAACCCCGATAGACATCGACGTGAACGTCGCCTCGATGAACGCCGACGAGCTGCGCAGGGAGTGGCCCTTCGGCAAGCTGGTCGACGCGCCCGAGGAGCCGCTGATCGCCAATGTGCCGCTGCCGACCAGCCGCGAAACCGCGCTGGCCCTGAACGAGCAGGAAGCGGCCGCGAACAGGCCGGTGACGACGCTGGCCTATGCGCCGGCGGAACAGACCGGGCCGCTGGCGGCGCTGGAAAACACCCTCATCAAGGGCAAGCACGCGCCGCTGCCCCCGCCCCAGCCGATCGCGGCCACCGAAAGCGCCGTGCTGGTGAAGGTCACGGAGGCGGCCGAGGCGGCCGTGCCCGTCAAGCTCGCGCAGCCGATCGAGGTCGCCGAGGCAAGCGCGGCCATCGAGCCGGCGGTAATCAGGTCGACCGGACCTCTGGTGGTGGCCAGCGCCGTGGCGGTATCGTCGCCCGACGATGGCCTGTTCGGCCGCATCGGCGGCTATCTGGCATCGCTTCGGCAGAGCGTGATGTCGTGGGCTTTCGGCGGTGCCGAGGCTTCGGAGAGCGATGCGATGCTTCCGGGAAACACCGATCTGCGGTGACAGTGTGCCGGGGTCAGGCTTCGGGCAGAAGCTGCCGCAGCTTTTCGGCCGGCCGCGCCAGCACCGCGTCCTTTTCAGTCGCCACGATGGGCCGCTCGATCAGGATCGGATGCGCGATCATGAAGTCGATCAGCTCGTCGTCGCTCCATTTCGGATCGTCCAGGCCAAGCTCGTCATAGGGCGTGCCACGGCGGCGCAGAAGGTCGCGCGGTTTCATCTTCATCAGGCCGAGCAGTTCCACCAGCCGCGCGCGCGACGGCGGCGTCTTGAGATATTCGACGATCTCCGGCTCCTCGCCGGAAGCGCGGATCATGGCGAGCACGTTGCGCGAGGTGCCGCAGTTGGGATTGTGGTAGATGGTTACGCTCATTTCGCCTGCTCCCGTTCCACCGCCCGCCAGCCGATGTCGCGCCGGCAAAAACCTTCCGGCCAGTCGATGACGTCCACGGCCTCATAGGCCCTGCGCTGCGCCTCGGTGACGGTCCCGCCGATGGCCGTGACGTTCAGCACGCGCCCGCCCGCCGAGACGATCTCGCCATCCTCCTCGGCCGTGCCGGCGTGGAAGACCTCGACGCCGTCATGCGCCTTTTCGATGCCGCGAATGATGGTGCCCTTTTGCGGCCTGCCCGGATAGCCTCTGGCCGCCATCACCACGGTGAGCGCGGCCTCGTCCAGCCAGCGCGCCGACATATGCGAGAGCTGGCCGTCGGCCACGGCGCTGAGCAGGACCAGAAGATCGTCCTTCAGGCGCATCATCAGCACCTGGCATTCGGGGTCGCCGAAGCGGACATTGTACTCGATGAGCTGCGGGCCCTTGTCGTTGACCATCAGGCCGGCGAACAGCACGCCCGAAAACGGCATCCCCGTCTCGGCCATGCCACGCATGGTCGGCTCGATGATCTCGCGCATGGTGCGCTCGATCAGCTCGGGCGTCATCACCGGTGCCGGCGAATAGGCGCCCATGCCGCCGGTGTTGGGGCCGGTGTCGCCCTCGCCGACGCGCTTGTGGTCCTGCGCGGTGCCGAAGGGCAGCGCGGTCTTGCCGTCGCACAGGCAGAAGAAGCTCGCCTCCTCGCCGGTCAGGAACTCCTCGATCACCACTTCCGCGCCGGCGCTGCCGAAGCCGCCGTCAAAGCAGGCGTCCACGGCTTCAAGCGCCTCGTCGAGCGTCATCGCAACAGTGACGCCCTTGCCGGCGGCGAGACCGTCCGCCTTGACCACGATGGGCGCGCCCATCCTTTCCACATAGGCCCTGGCGTCGGCGGCATTGCCGAAGCGCTCATAGGCGGCGGTGGGGATGCCGTACTTCCGGCAGAGGTCCTTGGTGAAACCCTTGGAGCCTTCGAGCTGCGCGGCCTTGGCCGAGGGGCCGAAGACGCGGATGCCTTCGCCGCGCAGATGATCGCCAAGGCCGGCGACCAGCGGCGCTTCCGGCCCGACCACGACGAGATCGATCGCCTTTTCCTTGCAGAAGGCGGCGACGGCCGCGTGGTCGTTGACGTCCAGCGGGATAATCTCGGCCTCTTTGGCGATGCCCGGATTGCCCGGTGCGGCATAGAGCCTGGTCAGCATGGGCGAGGCCGCGATCTTCCAGGCCAGCGCGTGTTCGCGGCCGCCCGAACCAATCAGAAGAACATTCATGCCATCGCGCTCCGTGCCCGTGTTCATCCGTCGCGCCTCCGGTATGGCGCGCGGGCGGCGCGGTCAACCGGCTACCTCCATTATCAAGGACAAATCATCGTCTTGACGAGCGTTGCGGGTGCTGTCACCTCAAGCATATGGAAAACATTCAGTCGAAAGAGGCGCAAGGCCGCGTTGCCGACGCGCCGAGCGGTCATTGGGTCTATCGGGTTCTGCCGCGCCGGGCATGGCCCTATGCGCAGCTTGCGCGCTGGGACCGGCCGATCGGCTGGATACTGCTGCTATGGCCGTGCTGGTGGTCGACCGCGCTGGGCGCCGTCGCCTTCGCGCGGCCGGAAGACCCGCTGCTGACGCTGCTGCCCAATCCGCTTTTCCTGCTGCTGTTCCTGATCGGCGCGATCGCCATGCGCGGGGCCGGCTGCACCTACAACGACCTTGTCGACGAAAAGATCGATGCCGAGGTGGAGCGCACCCGCTCGCGCCCGCTGCCGTCGGGCCAGGTCAGCCGCAAGCAGGCGTGGACCTTCCTGGTGGCGCAGGCGCTGGTGGGGCTCGTGGTGCTGCTGCAGTTCAACGACTTCGCGATCCTGCTCGGGCTCGCCTCGCTGGTCATCGTGGCCGCCTATCCGTTCATGAAGAGAATCACCGACTGGCCGCAATTCGTTCTCGGCCTTGCCTTTTCCTGGGGCGCGCTGATGGGCTGGGCGGCCGAGTTCGCCGACCTCGATACGGCGCCGGCGCTGCTCTATATCGGCTCGATCATGTGGGTGATCGGCTACGACACGATCTACGCGCATCAGGACAAGGAAGACGACGCGCTGGTGGGCGTGCGTTCCACCGCGCGGCTATTCGGCGAGAACACCAAGATGTGGCTGGTCGGCCTCTATGGCGGCGCGCTGATCTGCTTCGCCGCCGCCTTCGCCGCGGCGGAAGTGCCGATGCCCGCGCTGGCCGGCCTTGTGGCCGCGGGCGCGCATATGGCGCGCCAGATCCGCGTGCTCGACATCGACGATCCCGACCAGTGCCTGAAGCTGTTCAAGTCGAACGCCACCGTCGGCTGGCTGATCTTCCTCGGCCTGATCGGCGGCGGGCTGTGGGTGGCGCTGAAGCCGATGGTCTGACAAGACCGCGCCCACCCGCTCGCCCGCCTGCGGGCAAGATAATCGCATGTGACGCGACCCACCCACTCCGCTTCACTACGCTCGACACCTCTCCCCTCGGAAGGGGAGGAAAGGTGCCGGGCTCGCGGGCGGCGAGGACGGAGACTTAAGCCGCCTAGCGCCGCGCGATGATTTCCTCGCCGTCGATGACCAGCCGCAGGCCGAGATTGCCGGACTTGCGACGGGCCTGGAAGCGCGAGCGGCGGGCAACGGTCGGGCGGCCCTTGCGGCGCTCCTGCGGCGGCATGGCCTTGACGGCCGCACCCAGCGACTCCTCCAGCGTGCGGGCCACGCCGTCCGCCTCGATGAGCAGCATGGGCAGGCGGAAGGCCTCGGCCCAGGCGCGCCAGTCGGCGGCCACGTCGTCCAGATTGTCGGCGACCAGCAGCGGCACCGAAAGCTGGGGGTCGTTGTGCAGCAGTTCGAGCGTCACGGTGACGTTCAGCAGGTCGTCCTCGATGGCGCGGGCCGCGACGCCGCGAAAGGCGGTTGCCGGCAGCACCACGGTCGCTGGCAGCCCGCTTCTCTGGAGGATGCGCCGCACCGTCGCGCCGCGCTGGTCGATGGTGAAGCTGACATCGCCGAAGTCGTCGCGCGTGGCGAAGCTGGTCATCTGGGGCAAGCGGAACGGGTCGAGGCGCATGTTGCGTCCCGCCCAGACTGGCTTCAGTCCGGTGCTCATTGTTTGTGCCTTCTTCCTGTTACTCCTGAGAGCCGGTTTCCGGTCTCTCCGAACCGGTTTTCCCGGTCTCGTTATGAGAAGGACACTAGCGCGGGCTCCTTACCGGCCCGCTTAAGAAAGTCGGTTAAATCTTTCTGATCTATCAGATGGTTATCGGAATCCGACCGACCACAAGATGTTGTAAACCTGAATGAAGGAGGGGTGAATTTGGTCCCCTCCTCCGCTTCTTTCGTCTCTTGCTGGATCCTTTGCAGAGCTGAAATGCCGAGGCATGGATTCCCGACACTCTCCGCTCGTTTCACTCGCTCACGAGGTCGAGAATGACGGCGAGACCGGCGGGTTTCCGTCTATCTGCTAGGACGCACACCTCCCGGTCCGTCGTCCTCGGGCCGCAGCACGAGCGTAGCGAAGTGCGGAGGTTCCGGGGACCCATGCCTCAACGTCCCGACCGCCGCTCCGCAGGCGACGATGCCTATATCACCTTGCCCGGATTCATGATTCCCGCCGGATCGAACGCCGCCTTCACGCGGCGCATGAGGTCGATGGCGATCGGCTGGGTGGTGGCGATCAGTTCCTCGCGCTTCATCTGGCCGATGCCGTGCTCGGCCGAGATGGAGCCGTTCATCTCGCGCACGATGTCGTGCACCGCCTTGTTCATGGCGGGATAGAGATCGAGGAAGGCTTCCGTGTCGCCGCCCGCCGGCTGCGAGATGTTGTAGTGCAAATTGCCGTCGCCCATATGGCCGAAGCAGGCGATGCGCGCCTCCGGACAGATGGAAACCACCGCCCTGCCCGCCCGCTCGATGAAAGCGGGGACCGAAACCACCGGCACGGAAATGTCGTGCTTGATCGAGCCGCCCTCGGGGCGCTGCGCGTCCGACAGGCTCTCGCGCAGGCGCCAGAAAGCGCCGGCCTGCGAAAGGTTGGCTGCAATCACCGCCTCGCCCACCAGCTCCGCCTCGAAACCCGAGGTCAGCACCTCCTCCATCAACTGCCGCGCATCTTCCGCCGAGCGGCCGGAAGAAATCTCGATCAGCACATGCCAGGGCCATTCGCTTTGAAGCGGCCGCATGGTGTCGGGCACATGGCGCACGACGAAGCCCAGCACCATGTCGGAGATGAGCTCGAAGGCGGTGAGGCCGCTGCCGGCCTGATCGGTGGCGCGGCTGAACAGCTCCAGCGCGGCCTCCGGCGACGAAACACCCACCCAGGCAACCTCCCTGCCCTTCGGCTTCGGAAACAGTTTCAGCACTGCCCCCGTGATGACGCCGAGCGTGCCTTCGGCGCCGACGAACAGGTCCTTCAGGTCGTAGCCGGTGTTGTCCTTCTTCAGCTTGCGCAGGTCGTCGAACACCTCGCCGGTGGGCAGCACGACCTCGACCCCGAGGCACAACTCGCGCGCATTGCCATAAGCCAGCACGCCGGTGCCGCCGGCATTGGAAGACAAATTACCGCCGATCTCGCACGAGCCCTGCGAGCCGAGCGAAAGCGGAAACAGCCGGCCGGCCGCATCGGCCGCCTCGTGCAGCTTTTCCAGGATAACGCCGGCCTCGACGGTCGCCGTATTCGACAGGGTGTCGATCTCGCGGATGCGGTTGAGCCGCGACAGCGACAGCACGATCTGCGTGCCCGAGCGGTCCGGCACCTGCGCGCCGACCAGCCCGGTATTGCCGCCCTGCGGCACGATCGGCGTGCCCGTTTCGGTGGCGAGCTTCATGATGCGGCTCACCTCGTCCACGTTGCCGGGACGCAGCACCAGCGGCGTGACGCCCGGCCAGCGCCCGCGCCGTTCGGTGACGTAGGGATCGATGTCGGCCGCCGCGCGCAGCGCATGGCGCTCGCCGACGATTGCCGCAAAGCGGTCGAGCAAGGCGGGATCGAGGGGAGAAAAATCGTGAGTCATGGCCGATACTTGCTTTGAAAATCTCAACTGTCACGCGGAGCCGCGGCGCGGGCAAGCCGATCATTGATCGCTTCGCCGAGCCCCGTATGCGGCAGGGGCTCGACGGCAATCGTCCGGGCGCCCGAACGATCCAGCGCCTGCATGTGCGAGAACAGGTTGCTTGCCGCCTCGCGCAGATCGCCGCTTTCCGACAGGTTCAGGAAGGCCGCCGCCTTCTCCGCGCCCGCCGCGCGCACCGGCCCGAAGCCAAGCAGCGCCTCCCCCGGCTGGACGGCGGAAGCGTTCAGCCGCATCGCCGCCCCCGGTGCATAGTGCGACAGCATCATGCCCGGCGCCTCGATGCCGGCCTTGCTGTTGCGCAGCAGCCTTGCGCCGGCAACCGCCTCGATCTCCTCGGCCGAGATGCCGCCGGGCCTCAGCAGACGCAGCTCGGCGCCCTCGGCCTTCACGATGGTCGATTCCAGCCCGACCGGCGTCGCCCCGCCATCCACCACCAGTTTTATCCTCCCGCCCAGATCGGCCTCAACGGCCTCGGCGGTGGTGCCGCTGATCCTGCCGGATGAATTGGCGCTGGGCGCCGCCAGCGGCCGCCCGAGCCTTGCGATGAGCTCGGAGCCGAAGCCGCGCGGCATGCGCAGCGCGATCGTGTCCAGCCCGGCCGTCACCAGCGGGTGGATGTTGCTGCCGGCGCGGTGCGGCAGCACCAGCGTCAGCGGGCCGGGCCAGAAGGCATCGGCCAGCCGGCGTGACAGCGGGTCGAATTCGGCAATCGTCTCGGCCATCGCCATGGAGGCGACATGCGCGATGAGCGGGTTGAAGCGTGGCCGGCCCTTGGCCTCGAAGATGCGCGCCACCGCCTGGCCATTGGTGGCATCGCCCGCCAGGCCGTAGACGGTCTCGGTGGGAATGGCGACGACCTCGCCGGCCGCCAGCAGCGCCAGCGCCCGTTCCATCGCCTGATTGCCCTTGAGGATTTCCGCCACTTTCGACGTTCTCTTTGCTCTTCGCCGCATGCCTATAACCGCAGGCCCGTCGCGGCAAGTGCCAGCATGGGATTTTGCAGGTGGCTAAAATGCCGAATGTCGGCTCAAGCCTCCATCAAGGCATGGTGCGCTATGAGCGTGGCGGGCAAATGGAGGATCGGGCCATGCGCATCGCAGCTATCCTTGTCGCGGCAACGCTGACGGCTTCGGCCGCAGAGGCCGGATCGATGCAGGCGCTTCCTGCGCTCGACGCTCCCGCCCCCTCGATGGTCATGCTGGGCAATGGGGCAAGCCATGCCATGCGGCCGTCGTTGGTGACGCTCAGCGAACCGGCCGTGAGCGAAGAACAGGTGGCGTCGGTTGCGTCACAACGAGCCTCGCACCGCAGGCCAGTTGAGCAACCCATGTTGATCCGTGGCGGAGAACTTGCCGGCGGCAGGTGAGTTTTTTGCAACTCTGAAGGGTCGGATATGCGGATGCATTACCCCCACCCCTAACCCCTCCCCACAAGGGGGAGGGGAACTTTTCTGCATGATTGTCCTGCATCAGGCTTCACCGTTGCCGGTAGCAACGGCGACGAAATCGTCCCCCTCCCCCTTGTGGGGAGGGGTAAGGGGTGGGGGTACAACGCCGGTAGAGCCTGTCGGCCGAAGCAGGATTAGATCGCCTCAGCCGGCGATCTTCGAAAAATCGGCCACCTCACCCGTCGCGGCGCGGATGCGCGACAGCAGCGCCAGACGGTTGGCGCGCACGTCGAGGTCCTCGTCGTTGACCAGCACCTTGTCGAAGAACGTATCGACCGGCTCGCGCAGCACGCTGAGCGCCAGCATGGCGCCGGAAAAGTCGGTGTTTCGAATCGCTTGCGCGGCTTCCTTCTCGGCGTGATTCACCGCCGCGAGCAGCTTGTGCTCGGCCTCCTCGCGCAGCAGCGACTGCTCCACGCCATCGCCGATGCGGGTGCCTTTCTTTTCCTCGGCGGCAAGGATGTTGGCCGCGCGCTTGGTGCCGGCCAGAAGGTTTTTTCCATCCTCGGTGTTGAGGAAAACCACCAGCGCCTCGACCCGGCGGGTCAGCAGAAGCAGATTGTCGGCCTCCGGCGTCACCACGGCATCGATCAGGTCGTAGCGGGCGCCGAGATCGCGCAGATAGACCTTCAGACGCTCGTGGAAGAAGGCCAGCAGGTCCGCGCCAAGCGGCATGGCCTTCTCGGCGGCTTCCTCGCGGATGCGCTTCTCGTAGCCGGCAATGGCGTTGTCGACATCTTCCTGGCCATCGACATCGCCCGACTTCTGAGCCGCAAGCCTTGCCTCATACTCCTCGAGCAGCTTCTGGATGCGCGGCTCGTCATGCCCGGCGAAGGCCGAAGCGATGAGCTTCGACAGCTCGATCGTCCATTCCTTCGACAGCACCAGCCGGATGACGCCCAGCGCCGCCCGGCGCAGCGCATAGGGGTCCTTCGAGCCCGTGGGCTTCTCGTCGATGGCCCAGAAACCCACCAGCGTGTCGAGCTTGTCGGCCAGCGCCACGGCCACCGAAACCGGGTCGGTGGGCACGCGGTCGGACGGGCCCTGCGGCTTGTAATGCTCCTCGATCGCGGCTGCGACCGACGGGTTCTCGCCTTGCAGCAGCGCGTATTTGTGGCCCATGGCGCCCTGCAGCTCGGGGAACTCACCGACGACCTCGGTCTGCAGGTCGGCCTTGGCCAGAAGCGCTGCGCGCTCGGCCTGCTCCGGATCGGCGCCGACGATCGGCGCGATCTCGCGCGCCAGCCGGCGGATGCGGTCCACGCGCTGCCCTTGCGTGCCGAGCTTGGCATGGAAGGTCACGCCGAGATGGTCGAGACGGGCCATGCGCTGGTCGAGCGGCTTCTTCAGATCGAGGCCGAATTTTTGCGCCGAATCCGCGAGCTGGTTGATGTCCGGCAGGTCGTGCTGGTCGGTCGTCCAGAAATAGAGCGCGTCGGAAAGACGGGCGCGCACGACCTTGCCGTTGCCGTGGGCGATTTCCTTGCCGCCATCCTTCGCCTCGATATTGGCGACGAGCACGAAGCGGTTGGAAAGCATCTCGGCCTCGCCATGCGGGCGCGTGACGAAGCACTTCTGGTTGGCGCGGATGGTGAGGCGGATGACCTCGGCCGGGATGGCCAGAAAGTCCTGCTCGAACTCGCCCATCAGCACGACGGGCCATTCGACAAGGCCGGATACCTCTTCCAGCAGGCCTTCGTCCTCGACGAGGTCAAGGCCGCTGGCGAAGGCCAGGTTCCTGGCATCGGCAAGGATCATCTCCTTGCGGCGGTCGGCGTCCAGCACCACCCTGGCGGCTTCCAGCTTGGCGACATAGTCGTCAAAGCGGCGCACGGTGATCGCCTGCGGCGCGTGGAAGCGGTGGCCGTGGGTGACGTTGCCGGAGCGGATGCCGTCGATCTCGAAATCGACCACCACCGGCTCCTCGGTTTCCGGCCCGAAGGTGCAGACGATGGATTGCAGCGGGCGCACCCAGCGCAGCGCCTCGCCGCCGCGCCCCTCGATGCCGCCATAGGTCATGCCCCTGGGACCGGAAGCCGCGCCCCAGCGCATGGACTTGGGCCACGGAAAGGCGCGGATGACGTTGGGCACCAGCTCGGCGACGATCTCTTCCGCCGCGCGGCCGGGACGGGAGATATGGGCGACGTAGAAATCGCCCTTTTTCGGGTCCGTATGCACATGCGCCTGCGAGATATCCGTCAGGCCGGCCGAGCGCAGGAAGCCGTCGATGGCCTGCTGCGGGGCCTTGGTGCTCGGCCCCTTCTTCTCCTCATGCGTATCCCTAGAGCGCGGGGTGAGGCCGCGAATGTCGAGCGTCAGCCGGCGCGGCGTCCAGTATTCGCGCGCCGCCTCATAGGTCAGCCCCGCGTCCACGAGACCGTCGGTTATCATCTTCCTGAGGTCGCCGGCAGCCTTGCGCTGCATGCGGGCGGGGATTTCCTCGGAGCGAAGTTCAAGCAGAAGATCAGGCATCAGAGCAGCTCCGACCGCATGGTATTTTTGCATTTGCGCGTCCTCGCGCCGAAGGCGCCGCGGGCGCGCGGCGAGGCGGGAATTTCCTCGGAGCGAGGTTCAGGCAGAGGGTCACGCATCAGAGCAGCTCCGACCGCATGGTATTTTTGCATTTGCGCGTCCTCGCGCCGAAGGCGCCGCGGGCGCGCGGCGAGGCGGGAATTTCCTCGGAGCGAGGTTCAGGCAGAGGGTCACGCATTATGCAGCCTCGCCGGTCATCGCAAAGCCGCCGGCTTCGGTTTGGAGGAACGCTTCTCCGCACTGGCGGGCCAGATTGCGGACGCGCAGGATGTAGCTCTGGCGCTCGGTGACCGAGATCACGCCGCGGGCGTCGAGCAGGTTGAAGACGTGGCTGGCCTTGATGCACTGGTCATAGGCCGGAAACACCATCTGGTGCGGCTTGCCGTCGGTGCGCCGGGCGCCGGCCTTCAGCAACGCCTCGCACTCTGCCTCGGCTTCCTCGAAGTGGCGCAACAGCACGGCCGTGTCGGCATGCTCGAAATTGTAGCGGGAATATTCCTGCTCGGCCTGAAGGAAGACCTCGCCATAGGTGACCTTCTCGGCGCCCTCGCGGCCGTTGAAATTGAGGTCGTAGACATTGTCGACGCCCTGCACATACATCGCCAGTCGTTCCAGCCCGTAGGTCAGCTCGCCCGCCACCGGCGCGCATTCGATGCCGCAGACCTGCTGGAAATAGGTGAACTGCGACACTTCCATGCCGTCGCACCAGCACTCCCAGCCCAGACCCCAGGAGCCGGTCGTCGGATTTTCCCAGTCGTCCTCCACGAATCGGACGTCATGCAGCAGCGGGTCGATGCCGATGGCCTTCAGCGAGCCGAGATAGAGCTCCTGCAGGTCGGGCGGGCTCGGCTTCAACAGCACCTGATACTGGTAGTAGTGCTGGAGACGGTTGGGGTTCTCGCCATAGCGGCCATCCTTGGGCCGGCGCGACGGCTGCACATAGGCGACATTCCAGCTTCTAGGCCCCAGCGCGCGCAGCGTCGTGGCCGGATGCAGCGTACCGGCGCCGACTTCCATGTCGTAGGGTTGCAGGATCACACAACCGTATTTCGCCCAGTAGTCGTGCAGCGTCAGGATCAGCCCCTGAAAGGAACGGCTGGGGTGCATGTAGTCGGGCAGGTTCGCGGTCACGGGAAAGCCTCAGAAAGACGGGCCGAAAGATCGGCCCGTCCTATTCCGGCGATCCGAAAGCGTCAAGTTTCGGCGCGAAAAGATCAGTTGCCCGGTTCGGGCAGGATCAGTTCCTGCCCCGGCACGATGCGGCCGGGATCGCCGCGAAGCTGCGGGTTCAGGTTGAGGATTTCCCGATAGCGGTGGCCGTTGCCCAGCACCTCGTTGGCGATCGACCACAGCGACTGGCCCGGCTGCACCTTGTAGGCGGCGGGGGTGGCGGAAATCTTCTGCACCGGCGCGAGGCCCGGCTGCTCGCCCTTCTTGTCGGACTGCGGCGCGGGCGCGGGCTTCACTTCCGGCTCGACGGGCTTGGCGGGCGCCTGCGCTGCCGCCCTGCCTTCGAGCGGCGGCAGGCCCTCGGAGAGCTTCTTCAACACCGATGCCAGCACGTCCGGCTCCGGCTTCATGTCGCGCGCGTGGCTCCACTGGAAGGTGGCTTCCAGCTTGCGCCCGACACGCCAGTAGGCGTCGCCGAGGTGATCGTTCAGCACCGGATCGTCGGGCTTCAGAGAAACCGCTCGCTCCAGCTCCGTCACCGCCTCGTCGAAGCGGCCCAGCTTGTAATAGGCCCAGCCCAGCGAATCGACGATGTAGCCATCGCTCGGACGCAGGTCGACGGCCTTGCGGATCATCGCCAGGCCCTCTTCCAGATTCATGTCCATATCGACCCAGGAATAGCCGAGATAGTTCAGCACCTGCGGCTGGTCGGGCATCAGCTTCAGCGCCTCGCGGAAGTTCGGCTCGGCCTTCGGCCATTCCTTCAGCCGTTCATAGGCGATGCCGCGCTGGTAGAAGATGTTCCAGTCGGATTTCTCGGGGTTCTTCAGCCGCTCCACCGCCTTGTCGTAGACATCGGCCGCCGCGCGATAGTTCTGGATCGAGGCATAGACGCCGCCGAGCGCCAGATAGGCGCGCATGTCGTCCGGCGCCTCGTCGAGCAGCTTCTTGAGATGGTCGATCGCCTCGTCGGACTTCTTCATGTCGGCCAGGTTGAGGCTGAGCTGGAGATCGGCGGCGCGCTTCATCGGAGAATCGGCCGGTATGCGGCGATAGAGGTCGATGGCCTCCTGCGCGTTCTCCTGCTGCTCGGCAACGGCCGCGAGTTGCAGCAGGGCGACGTCGCTGTCGTGCTTCAGCGCCAGCGCATATTGCAGGTAGAGCCGCACGAAGGGCTCGCCGCCGCCGCGATTGAGCGCGGTGGCGAGATCGACCAGAATCTCGCTGGAGCCTTCGGCCGGCGTGGTGATGAGCAGGGCAACGGGCTCGCCCTTCTCGATCCTGGCGCGCAGGGCGATCAGCGAAAGGCGGCCGCTGGCGAATTCGTCGGCCTTGTCCAGAACGGCGATCGCCTTCTTCTTCTCGCCGCGATGGGCAAGCGAGCTGGCATAGGCCTCGGCCGCGCGCAGCCAGGTCTCGGGCGCGGCGCCGCCGCCGGCGACATTGTCGATGACCGACTGGTAGATCTTGTCGGCATCCTGCGACTTGCCGGCCGCGTCGGCGATCAGGGCGCGGTGATAGGTGGTGAACAGCGAATACCAGTCCGGCCCCTGCAGCTTTTCCAGATAGCTCAGCGCATCCCTGGTGTCGCCGGCGCCGGCCTTCGACCAGGCGGTCATGACGCTGGTGATGAGCCGGTCGAGATCGGATTCGACGGTGAGCTTGAGCAGGTTCTCGGAAGCCTTGTAATCCTGCTTGCGGATGGCATCGATCGCCAGAGCGAGGCGCGAGAAGCGCTCGATATCCGGCACGGTCTTCAGCTTCTCCGCATAGGGCAGCGATTCGTCGAAGCGGCCCTGCGCGATGAGCGCCAGCATCAGGCTCTGCTGGATGTCGCGGTTCTCGGTATCGAAGGCCAGAGCGCGCTTGTAATAGGTGATGGCGCCGTCGAGATCGTTGTCGACCTCGGCCACGCGGGCAGCCAGATAGGCACCCGACAGGGAGCTTATCTTGACAGGCTCCTCGCTCTGCTTGGCCAGAACCGGCTGGCCTATCACCATCAGCCCCGCCAGCGCCGAAACACTCGCCAGCCAGCCTACGCTCATTCGCCGCATATTCGTCCTTCCCGCCGCACCGCCTCGATGGCAGCCTGACTCACTCCCGCGATAGTCCGCAAAAGCATGGCCTTTTTGCGGTCACGGTTCAATCGGGCCGCGCTTCACATTCGGGTCAAAGCTGTAAACTCCGACCGGCCGAAACGCTTATACCACGCGACTGATGCAGAAATCGATAACGTCGAGCAGCGCATCCTTCTGCGGCGTCGCGTCGAGGGGGGCCAGCGCATCGCGGGCGATTTCGCCGAAATGGCGGGCGCGGCCGATCGTGTCGGCGATCGCGCCGTGGCGCGTCATCAGGCCGATCGCCTTTTCCAGCCCGGCATCGTCGGCGTTGTTCTGCTCGATGGCGTCCTTCCAGAACTCGCGCTCGGCCGGCGTTCCACGGCGATAGGCGAGGATGACGGGCAGCGTCACCTTGCCCTCGCGGAAATCGTCGCCGACATTCTTGCCCAGGTTCTGGCTGTCACCGCCATAATCCAGCGCATCGTCGATGAGCTGGAAGGCGAGGCCGAGATTCATGCCGTAGGAACGCAGCGCCGCGCGCTGCGGCCTGGAGGCGCCGGCGATCACCGGGCCGACCTCGGCCGCGGCCGAGAACAGCGCCGCCGTCTTCGCCTTGATGACGGCGAAGTGCTCGTCCTCGGTGGTTTCGAGGTTCTTGGCGGCGGCGAGCTGCATGACCTCGCCCTCCGCGATGATCGAGGCGGCGGTGGAAAGGATGTCGAGCGCATCGAGCGAGCCGACATCGACCATCAGCCGGAAGGCCTGGCCGAGCAGGAAATCGCCCACCAGCACGCTGGCCTGGTTGCCCCAGATCATGCGCGCGGTCTTCTTGCCGCGCCGCATGCCGCTTTCGTCCACCACGTCGTCATGCAGAAGGGTGGCCGTGTGCATGAACTCGACGCTGGTGGCGAGCTTGATATGGCCCTCGCCCGAATAGCCGAACATCCGGGCCGCCGCGAGCGTCAGCATGGGACGCAGGCGCTTGCCGCCGGAAGAGATGAGGTGGTTGGCCACCTCGGGAATCATCTCGACATCCGAACCGGCCTTGGACAGGATCAGCTTGTTGACGCGCGCCATGTCGGCTGCCGTCAGGTCGACGAGTTCCTTTATGGACGCGGTTTCGCGCTTTCCCTCGTCAATATTGAGAACGACACCCACCATAAACTCTCCAAGCTTCAGGCCCGGCCCTTTCGGACTGTGTCATGATTTAGGTCGTCAAGGCATTGCTGGGCAAGAGGCGAATTGGCGCGGTTTGCCGCCAGGGCAAGCCCTGTGCGAAAAGCCCCATGCGAGCGGCATTTGGGCATCACCACCGGCCGCGCGGATTTTCCGGTGGAATCCGCGCCGGGATCGATCGCCCGGGAATTCGCCGGAAACTGTGGGATTTGCCGATACGCCGGGTTCGGCTACTCTCGCGCGCGGCAAAGCGGATGCCGGACAGGTTTCGAGGAGTGGGACACATGCCGCAACGTTGGCTCGTCAGGTTGTGGCAATCCTATTCGGCGGTGGGCCTGCTGGCCGGCACGCTGTTCTTCGCCGCCTCGCTCACGCCATCGCTGCTGCCGCGCAATTTCGTCACGCAGGGCGTCCTCTCTGGCGTCTCCATGGCGGTGGGCTACGGGCTCGGCCTGCTGGTCCTGATTCTGTGGGACTATTTGGAACTGCCCAAGCCACGGGAGCGGACCGGGCGGATCATCAAGATCGCCGCCGCGCTGGTTTGCGCGGCAATCGTCCTCACCTTCCTGTGGCGCGCCACCGAGTGGCAGAATTCCATTCGCCAGCTGATGCAACTGCCGCCCGTCGACAGCGCGCACCCGTCCAAGGTGGGGCTGATCGGGCTCGTGACCTTCATCCTGCTGGTGGCGCTGGCGCGGCTGTTCGGGCTGATCTACCGGCGCGCCGCGCTTTTCACCCGGCGCTACGTGCCGCGCCGCGTGTCCAACGTGATCGGCTTCGCCGTCGCCGCGATCCTGTTCGCCACGATCGCCAACGGCGTGATCTTTCGATTCGGTCTGCACATGGCCGATTCGTCCTACAAGCGGCTCGATGCGCTGATCGATGACGACCTGCCCGCGCCGAGCGACCCGGGCAAGACGGGCAGCCAGGCATCGCTGCTGCGCTGGGACGAGCTGGGCCGCACCGGCCGCAACTATATCGCCAAGGGACCGGGCAGGCAGGACATCCAGTCTTTCCTGCACCGCGACGCCATGGAGCCGATCCGTGTCTATGTCGGGCTTCGTTCGGCCGAAACCCCGCAGGAACGGGCAAAACTCGCGCTGGAGGAGCTGAAGCGAGTGGGCGGCTTCGAGCGTTCGTCCCTCGTCGTCATCACGCCGACCGGCACGGGCTGGGTCGATCCCGAGGCGGTGGACCCGCTCGAATATCTGCATGGCGGCGACATCGCGAGCGTGGCGGTGCAATATTCCTATCTCGCGAGCTGGCTTGCGCTGCTGGTCGAGCCCGACTACGGGACCGAAACGGCGCGCGCGCTTTTCCAGGAAATCTACGGCTACTGGACGACGCTGCCGAAGGACCACCGCCCCCGGCTCTATCTCTACGGCCTGAGCCTCGGGGCGCTCAGCTCGACGCAATCGTCGGAACTGTTCGAGGTGCTGGCCGATCCCTATGACGGGGCATTGTGGGCCGGCCCGCCCTACTCCACCCGCATGTGGCGCACCATCACCGACGACCGCAATCCCGGCTCGCCCGAATGGCTGCCGAAGTTCCGCGACAGCTCCTATGTGCGCTTCACCGCGCAGAAGAACGCGCTCGACATCCCGGGCGCGCATTGGGGGCCGATGCGCGTGGTGTTCCTGCAATATGCAAGCGACCCGATCACCTTCTTCCAGTACAGCGCCGGCTATCGCGAGCCCGACTGGATGCGCGATCCGCGCGGACCGGACGTTTCGCCGCAACTGCGCTGGTATCCGATCGTGACGCTCCTGCAGCTCACGCTCGACATCGCCATGGCCACCACCACGCCGCTGGGATATGGCCACGTCTACGCCCCGGAACACTATATCGATGCCTGGGTGGCGGTGATGGACGTGCGATGGCCGCAAGAGGAGATCGACCGCCTGAAAGCCTTCTTCGAACACAGGCGGCAGCAACAATAGGAACGAGCATTGCCGTTTACATCGGCCCGGCAAACTGCGACCCTCGCGCCCATGATCGAACTCATCCGCACCAATGACGCCGTCGTCATCTCCTATATCGAATCGCTGCTGCGCGATGCCGGGATCGGCTTTTTCGTGGCCGACCAGAACATGAGCGTGCTGGACGGCTCCATCGGCGTGCTGCCGCGCCGCATCATGGTGATCGACGACGACGCGGAAGCCGCCCGCCGCCTGCTGACGGACGCCGGCTTCGCCAAGGAAATCCGCCACCAGGACCGGCCATGATCCATGCCGGGCGCGAGCGCCCCGCCTTCACCATAGACGCCTTCCATCGCGGCGATTTCTGGCTGGTGCAGCCGCGCGACGCCGGCCACCGCGCCGGCATGGACGCGCTGATGCTGGCCGCCGCCGTGCCCTCCTGCTTTCGCGGCCATCTCGCCGATTTCGGCGCCGGCGCGGGCGCCGCCGGGCTGGCGGTTGCCGCGCGCTGCCCGGACGCGACGGTGACGCTGGTGGAGCAATCAGCCGAAATGGCCGGCTACGCGCGGCAGACGCTGGCGCATGAGGGCAATGCCCGCCTCGCCCCGCGGCTCTCCCTGCTGGAGGCCGACGTGACCATGACCGGCAAGGCGCGCGCCGAGGCCGGCCTTGCCGACAATGCGTTCGACTTCGTCATCATGAACCCGCCCTTCAACATGGCCCGCGACCGCGCCACGCCCGACGAACTGCGCCGCCGGGCGCATGTGATGGAGGACGGGCTGTTCGAAAGCTGGCTGCGCAGCGCGGCGGCCGTCGTGCGTCCGCGTGGCGGGCTGGCGCTGATCGCCCGGCCGCAGTCGCTGCCGCAGATCCTTGCGGCGCTTGCCGGGCGCTTCGGCTCGGCCGGGATCATGCCGATCCATCCGCGTACCGACGCGGACGCCATCCGCATCGTGCTGCGCGCCACAAAGGGCGCGCGCGGGGCGCTCTCGCTCTGCCCGCCGCTGGTCCTCCATGAGCACGGCCACAAACTGTCCGCGCGCGCCGACGCCGTCAGCAACGGCCGGGCATCGCTTTTCGGTGACTGAATGGCTGCAAGGCATTGTCGTCGCAAGGAAAATGCCTACATGCGAAGCGACCCCATGACCGGAGACCGACATCAGTGAAACGCCTGCTCAACCGCCTGCTGCCGAAATCCATGCGCTCGGGGACGGTGACCATTCCGGTTGTCCGGCTGCACGGCACCATCATGTCGGGCGGCAACCAGTTCCGGCCCAGCCTGTCGCTCGCCTCCACCGCAAGCGTGATCGAAAAGGCGTTCGCCTTCACCGATGCGCCGGCCGTGGCGATCTCCATCAACTCGCCGGGCGGCTCGCCCGTGCAGTCGCGGCTGATCTACAAGCGCATCCGTGACCTCGCCGCCGAAAAGAACAAGCAGGTGCTGATGTTCGTGGAGGATGTCGCCGCATCCGGCGGCTACATGATCGCCGTGGCCGGCGACGAGATCATCGCCGATCCCTCCTCCATCGTGGGCTCGATCGGCGTGATTTCCGCCTCCTTCGGCTTCCCGGAGCTGATGAAGAAAGTGGGCATCGAACGACGCGTCTATACGGCTGGGCCGAACAAGTCGGTGCTCGACCCGTTCAAGCCGGAAAAAAAGGAGGACATCGAACGGCTGAAGAAGCTGCAGCTCGACGTCCACCAGACCTTCATCGAGCTGGTCAAGGAACGGCGCGGTTCACGGCTCAAGGACGATCCCGATCTTTTCACCGGCCTGTTCTGGTCCGGCACGCGGGCGATCGAGCTGGGGCTGGTCGACAGGCTGGGCGACATGCGCTCGGTGCTGAAGGAGCGTTTCGGCGAGAAAACGCAGCTTCGCCTCATCACCCAGCCTCGCGGCCTGTTCGGGCGCAAGCTCGGCGTCTTCGGCTCCCGGATCGAGCTTTCCGCGCCCGACATCGCGGCCGCCGCCGCGAGCGGGCTGGCCGATGCGGCGGAAGAACGCGCGCTCTGGGCACGCTTTGGCCTTTGAAAAGCAACATTCCCGTGCCTATTATGATGCGTGCCGCTGCTGACAGGCGGCGCGAGCCGGCCCCGTAAGCCTGGGGAGAACAGGAAAAATGCCACAGCTCATCTTCTTCGCACTCGTCATCCTCGTCGCCTATTGGGGCTATCGCTCATTCGTGAAGGAGGCCGAGCGCGTGACCGCGAAAGTCCGCCGCGCCGAGCGTCAGGCCGCCAACGGCACCATGGGTACGCTGGTGAAGGACCCCAAGACCGGCGAATACCGGCTGGCCAAGGATTGACCGGAACGCCGTGCATGCCCCTGCGACCGCCGAGCATGCGCCGGCGAAGATCAATCTCGCACTTCATGTCACCGGCCGTCGCGCCGATGGCTATCATCTGCTCGAAAGCCTCGCGGTCTTCACCGAACTTGGCGACAGGATAACCGTCGCACCGGCTGCCGAAGACAATTTCTCCGTGACCGGCCCGTTCGCGGCCCATGTGCCGCCGGACGGCGACAATCTCGTCATGCGCGCGCGCGACGCCTTGCGGGCGCTTGCCCCCGGCGCTGCGGCGCCCGTCGCCATCACGCTCGAAAAGAACCTGCCGATCGCGTCCGGCATCGGCGGCGGCTCCAGCGATGCGGCGGCAACGCTGCGCGCGCTGGCGCGGCTTTGGCGCATCGATGCCGACCTCGCCGCGCCCGGGCTGGAGCTTGGCGCGGACGTGCCCATGTGCCTCGCGGCGCGTTCGCTGGTGGCGCGCGGCATCGGCGAGGCGCTGGAAGAGGTCGCGCTTCCCCCGCTGCCGCTGGTGCTGGTCAATCCGGGCGTCGCCGTCGCCACGCCAGACGTTTTCCGCGCGCTGACGAGCCGCGAAAACCCGCCGCTGCCCCCCCTGCCCGCCGGCATCGATGCCGGCGGCCTGGCAAGCTGGTTGCGCACCGCGCGCAACGACCTGGAAGCGCCGGCGAAGGCCCTTGCGCCGGCCATAAGCGACGTGCTCGATGGGCTGAACGGAAGCGGCGCGCTGGTTGCGCGCATGTCCGGCTCGGGCGCCACCTGCTTCGGCCTGTTCGACAGCACCGATGCCGCCGCCCGGTCGGCCGATGCATTGCGAAGGGATCGGCCGGGCTGGTTCGTCGCCGCCACCGCAAGCATGAGGTGAACAGCATGGCCAACGAGACGCGCCCCTTCATTCCCGTTCGCATCGCGGTGCTGACGGTTTCCGACAGCCGCACGCTGGCAGACGACAAGTCCGGCCAGACGCTCGCCGACCGCATTGTCGAGGCTGGCCATGTGCTTGCCGCGCGCGACATCGTGACCGACGACAAGGAGAAGATCCGCGCGCGCGTGGTGGACTGGTCGCTGGACAAGGGCATCGACGTGGTCATCACGACCGGCGGCACCGGCTTCACCGGCCGGGACGTGACGCCCGAGGCTCTGGAGCCGATCTTCGAAAAGCGCATGGACGGCTTCTCGGAAGTGTTCCACCGCCTTTCCTACGACAAGATCGGCACGTCCACCGTGCAGTCGCGCGCCACGGGCGGCGTGGTCAACGCCACCTTCGTCTTCGTGCTGCCGGGCTCGCCCGGCGCCTGCAAGGACGCCTGGGACGGCATCCTCAGGCAGCAGTTCGACTATCGCCACATGCCCTGCAACTTCGTGGAAATCATGCCGCGCCTGGACGAGCACCTGAAGCGCGGCGCCAAACCGGCATAGAGCATTTCCAGCAAAAGTGCGAAGCGGTTTTGCGTCCGGAAAATGCGTAAAAACAAATAGATAGAGCGGTTCCGGCGATTCCGGAAAACCTGGAACCGCTCTAGGCCCCGCATAGGCAACGGACCGGACAACCGCCCTCAGCCGGACGTCGCCACCCGGATCTCGGCGGCAAGGCGCTTGCCTGCCAGGCCGCGACCGATCGCTTCGGCATCGGCCGCGTGGCGCGACAGCGGAAGCGCCTGCGCCTTGCGGATGAGCAGCCCGTCCATCAGCGCCCTGTTGGGGCCGAACATGCCGATGAACCATGGCCGCTTGTCGGCCCGCGAGCGCGTGAAGCGCGCCGGCATGGCCAGCCTTGCCATGTGGTGCTCCACGGCTTCGGTCCAGCCCTCCACCAGCCGCGCGCCCGGCTCCAGCAGAAGCAGCCAGTCAGCCTTCGCCTGCCGGACGGCAGCCCCGATGCCGCCGTCCGTCAGATAGACGCAGCCGGTCTGGTCGGCTATCGCGTGCGTTCCGGACGACGCCGCCCGGTCATAGACGATGACTTCGCGCACCATGCCCGAGACAGCCGCGCTGACCAGCGACGACAGCGTGCGTGCCAGCGCTTCGTCGGTGTCGCGGGTTTCGATCAGCACGGAGAGCATCGCAAAGACGTAGCGCACAGACAGCCTGAACGCCATATGCCGCGATTCAAAGTTCTTGATTTGTTCTCATTTCCGCGATAGGAATAGTTTCATCACCGGCGGCGAGTCGCCGGCAAGGAACGGATCGGAGACGGCACAATGGAACCGATAGCACGCGCGGATGCGGCGGCTTTCCGGAACGGAGGTTCCGCCATGGCCAATGCGATCATCGACGAGAGCGGTGTGCGCATCGACGGCGAGCGCCGACGGGGACGGGCTGCCGGCATCAACCCGAGCGGGCGCTTCGAACCTCTTACCCGCCATGTGTTCGATGATGGCTGGAGCACGCTCGAGGAGCTGCCGCCCTTCAAGACGGAAGTGCAGACGGAGAAGCCGCGCACCATCATCACGCGCAACAGCTCGCCCGACATTTCCTTCGACCGCTCGATCAATCCCTATCGCGGCTGCGAGCATGGCTGCGTCTATTGCTTCGCGCGGCCCACCCACAGCTATATGGGCATGTCGCCAGGGCTGGACTTCGAGTCCAGGCTGTTCGCCAAGCCGGACGCGGCCAGGCTGCTGGACAAGGAGCTTTCGAAGGAAGGCTACCAGCCGCGCACCATCGCCATCGGCACCAACACCGACCCCTACCAGCCGATCGAGAAGCAGTGGCGCATCATGCGCGAGATCCTGGAGGTGCTGGAGGCACGCAAGCACCCCGTCGGCATCGTCACGAAATCGGCGCTGGTGGTGCGCGACATCGACATCCTCTCGCGCATGGCCGAGCAGGGGCTTGCCAAGGTGGCGCTTTCGGTGACGACCATGGACCGCATGATCGCGCGCACCATGGAGCCGCGCGCGGCGACACCGACGCGGCGGCTGGAAACCATCCGGCAGTTGAGCGACGCCGGCATCCCGGTGGGCGTCATGGTCGCGCCGATCATCCCCGGGCTGACCGATTCGGAGATCGAGCGCATCCTGGATTCGGCGCGGGCGGCCGGCGCTCGCGAGGCCGGCTACGTCATCCTGCGGCTGCCGCTGGAGGTCAGCCCGATCTTCAAGGACTGGCTGCTCAGGCACTATCCCGACCGCTACCGGCACGTGATGTCGCTGATACGCTCCATGCGTGACGGCAAGGACTACGACGCGGAGTGGGGCAAGCGCATGAAGGGCACCGGCCCCTATGCCTGGCAGATCGGCCGGCGCTTCGAGATCACGGCACGAAAGCTGGGCCTGAATGTGCGCAAATCGTCGCTGCGGACGGACCTGTTCGTCGCGACCGAGGGTCGAAACCAGCAATTGATGCTGCTTTGACGGGCCAATCGAGGCCTGTCGCAGCCTGAAACCCGTCCGGCCTTTCCCCAACCGCCGACGGTGCCCTTCCCGGCCTCCGCCCCAAGCGGTCGGGAAGGGCTTGCGGAGGATCGGGCCTGATGCGAGCATAGCCGCCATCATGGCTCGCCAGCGTCCCGATTCTCCGCCCCTCTTCGAAGTTCTCGAACGTCCCGATTTTTCCTTCGAGACGCGGGCGATGGCGCGCGGGCAATGGCCGGTCGCGGGACTGGACGAAGCCGGCCGCGGTCCGCTTGCCGGCCCGGTTGTCGCCGCCGCCGTGGTGCTCGACCCGGCGCGCATTCCTTCCGGCCTCGACGATTCCAAGCGTCTCACCCATGTGCAGCGCGAGGAACTGTTCTCCGAAATTCTCGGCACGGCGCTGGGCATAGCCATGGCTTCCGTCTGTGCCGAAGGCATCGACCGCAGCAACATCCTCAAGGCGAGCCTCGAAGCGATGCGCCGCGCCTTGTGCGGACTGCCCATGGCTCCGAAACTGGCGCTGGCCGACGGGCGCGACGTGCCTCCCGGCCTGCCCTGCCCCTGTGAAGCCCTGGTGAAAGGCGACCAGCGCTCGCAATCCATCGCCGCCGCTTCGATCGTCGCCAAGGTCATGCGCGACCGCATGATGACCGGTTGCGGGCAAACCGACGCGCGCTACGGTTTCGAGATCCATATGGGCTATGCCACCGTGCGCCACCGCGAGGCGATCAGCACCCATGGCGCCGTCGCCCGCTGGCACCGCATTTCCTTCTCGCCGTTCCGCAACGGCGGCGAAGACACTGAGCCATCCGCCGAGGAAGAGCAGTTTCTCTGACGAAGCCCGGCAATCTTCGCTGCGGGCGTCGGCCGGTAAACCGCGTTTCGCGAGAACAAATCGCCGACGCAGTGCCTGTTCCTGCACCGGGCAAAGGACGACTTGGAGCCGCGGGCGTTCTGACGAACGCAGTCCGCGCCGCTCCAGCTTGATTTCCTTGCCCGCATTTGTGCCACGCCAGCCGATGCCGGCTGGCTGCAAAATGCTCTGGACAGTCCGTCCAATCCATCATGGGACCCGGCGCCATCACAGTAAGCCGCCCCCATGGTTTCCGGTTCGCCTGTGGCTCCTACACCGGCACTCGCCGGATGCGTGCCGACAGCTCCGGAAGCCGAACAACAAAAAAGCCGCCGGTTTTGCCGACGGCTTTCGAATTCCTGAAACCAGTTTCGCTCAGTTCAGCTTGGACTTCACTTCCTGAAGCGAGGCCTTGAAGAGGTCCGCACCGGCCTTGGCGTCCACCTTGGTGGCGAGCAGCGCGCGCGCGGCTTCCACGGCGAGGTCGACAGCGCTCGAACGCACCTCGGAGATCGCATCGCGTTCGGCCTGGCCGATCTTCTGTTCGGCAAGAGCGGCGCGGCGCGCAACATATTCCTCGGTCTTCTTCTGCGCCTCGGAAACGAGCAGCTCAGCCTCATGCTTGGCGGCCTCGACAATGTCGGCGGCCTCCTTCTCGGCTTCCTTGCGCTTGCGCTGGAACTCGGCGAGCAACTGCTGGGCTTCCTCGCGAAGACGACGGGCATCCTCCAGCTCGCTGCGAATGCGTTCGGCACGCGCGTCGAGCGACTTCGAGATCATCCCCGGCACCTTCATGTAGATGACGACAGCGAGGAAAATGACAAGGGCGACTGTGGCCCAGAAAGTAGCATCCATCATCGGTCTGCCCCTACTCCCGCGCCGCCTTCACGGCCGCGGCGACCGCAGCCTTGTCGGCCTTGCCGCCGATCAGCTCCTGCACGATGGCGGCGGTGGTGTCCTCCGCGATCGCGCCGACTTCCTTCATTGCCGAAGTCTTGATCGCGGCAATGCGCGCTTCCGCCTCCGCAAGCTTGCGCTCGAGGCCGGCTTCGACCTCCTTGCGCTTGGCCTCGGCATCGGCCTTGGCGCTATCGCGAGCCTGCTGACCGATGGCATTGGCCTTCGCCTTGGCCTCGGCGAGCTCCTGCTCATACGCGGCCACGGCGGCGTCGGCCTCGCTCTTCATGAGGGCGGCCTGGTCGAGGTCCTGCGCGATGCGATCGCGACGGACTTCCAGGATACCACCGACGCGCGGCAGAACCACCTTCTTCAGAAAGATGTAGAACAGGCCGAACGTAATCGCGAGCCACAGGATCTGTGACGGAAAATGCGATGGGTCGAACGGTGGAAACTGGCCACCGGTCTCCGCATGCTCCAACGAATTGGTTTCATCCAACGCCGGAGACGTCTCCTGCGCGAATGCCGGTGTCACGAACATCTGCTTCCCCTGTTCACCCTATCCGGCCGCAACATCGCGGCCGGCGAAATCGCTCGTTCCGGCAACTCTTACGTGAAGAGGAGCAGAAGGGCGACGAGCAGCGAGAAGATGCCCAGAGCTTCGGTAACGGCGAAGCCGAAAATCAGACGGCCGAACTGGCCATCGGCGGCCGACGGATTGCGCAGCGCGCCCGCCAGGTAGTTGCCGAAGATGGTGCCCAGGCCGATGCCCGCACCACCCATGCCGAGGCAGGCGATGCCCGCACCGATTGCCTTTGCTGCTTCAACTTCCATGTCCAACTCCTTGTGGATCGAAATTCAGTTCAATGCTTTCACTTGACGGGTAGACCCGCCGGCGACTTGTCCTAGTGTCCCGGATGCAGCGCGTCGTTGAGGTACATGCAGGTCAGCACCGCAAAGACATAGGCCTGCAGGAAGGCCACCAGAAACTCCAGCGCGGTGATCGCGACGGTCATTGCCAGCGGCAGGATCGAGCCGGCGATGCCGACCGCGCCGAGCGCGCTGAGCGAAGCCACGAAGCCTGCGAAAACCTTAAGCGTGATATGCCCGGCCAGCATGTTGGCGAACAGACGGACGGACAGGCTGATCGGGCGCGAAAGGAAGGAGATCACCTCGATAAGCACCACCAGCGGCACCAGGATGCCAGGCACGCCGCTCGGCACGAACAGCTTGAGGAAGCCCAGGCCGTGCTTGGCGAAGCCATAGACCAGCACGGTGCCGATCACCAGAATGGCGAGGGCGAAAGTGACGATGATGTGGCTGGTGACGGTGAAGAAATAGGGGAAAAGCCCGAACAGGTTCGCCACGAGGACGAACGTGAACAGCGAGAACACGAAGGGGAAGAACCGCATCCCCTGCGACCCCGCCGAGTCGCGCAGCATCGAGGCGACGAACTCGTAGCACATCTCCGAAATCGACTGCAGGCGGCCCGGAACGAGACCGCGGCTCGACGTGGTCAGGAACAGGAAGGCGCTGGTCGCCACGACCGTCGCCACCATGAAGGCCGACGAGTTGGTGAAGGACAAGTCGTATCCGCCGATCTCGATCGGAATCAACTTCGTGATATGAAACTGATGAATCGGATCGTTGGACACGTGGCCCCCTTGGCAAAAACGACGTGCCCGCAGGCACAGTTACTTAGTTGTCCCGGTCCTTGGCGCTTTCGTCGGGCGCTTTCAGATCCGTCTGGGCGACGACACCCGCCGAACGCAACACGTTGAGGACACCGGCGGCGAAACCAAGGAGCAGGAATACGATCAAGCCCCATGGCGAAGTGCCCGCCAGACGATCGATCACCCATCCGAGCCCGGCGCCGACAGCCACCCCGGCGATGAACTCGCTGGACAGCTTCATGGCCTGGCCATAGCCGGTCGTTCCGCCTGACTTTCCGCCTCGTCCCCTTTCGCTGTCGCCCTGCCGCCTGGCCGCAAGAGTTGCGTCAAGCTGGCGCCGGCGGCGCTCGAGGTCGTCGTCACGAATTTGCGGCTCGCCCCCTTGTCCAGGCCCGGTTCTTCCGGTTTCGTCTGGCCCGTTTTTTCCGGCCATCGCAACCTCCTCGCCTGGATAAAACGATACCGTTCATCCGCTTCAAAGTCGCGGGCAACATAGTTAGGGAGCCTATCTGCGTCAAGCCGCGTAGTGGGCGCTCTCCCTTGGTATTTTCTCAATGAAAATCAACGGGTTAAAAAAGTGCGACAACCTGCCCGCCATGGAACGGGGCCCAAGGCACCCGAATCCGCGCAGAATCCCGGCCGCAGGCGCGTCCCCGCGGGCAGGCGCACGGATGGCTCAACTCCAGCCGCCGCCATAGGTTCGGTAGAAGATGTGCAGGCCGATGCGCTTCATCTTCTCCATGGTGCGGGCCCAGCCGGGATTCACGTAAGCCGCATAGTAGTGCGTGGAGGAGGCAACCTCCGGAATGAAGATCTTGCCGGCCGTCACCGCCATGGCGATCTCCTCGGCGATCTTGTAGTGCTGGCGGCTGGTCACGACCTTCTTGCGGCCATCGCACGCGAATGAGAACTGGCAGCGGTTGAGCCAGTTGTCGTTCTGGTAGACGACGCCGCAGATCGTGTTCGGATAGGCCGGGTTGCGCACGCGGTTGAGGATCACCTGCGCCACGGCGGCCTGCCCCTTCATGCTCTCGCCCTGCGCCTCGAAATAGATGGCGGTCGCCAGGCACTGCTGCTCCTTCTTCGTGAACACGCTCGCCGGCAGCGGGTTGCGCATCCAGTCGTGGTCGCCATCGGCCATGGGCGGAATGAAGCGGCCCCGGGCGGGATTCTGGTCGCGCAGCAGGCTCTCGAAGGGAGAGGTCTTGGCGTAGTCGGGTTCGGGCGAGGCGTAGGCGGTGGCCAGAATATCGGGCGCGTTGTCGTTCATCAGGGAAGCGAGCATGGCCGGCACGCCCGGCATCTTCTTCCTTTTTTCTTCCTTGGCGTGGAAGGCGGTGGCGATCGCCACTTCCTTGCCCTTGATGTCGGGCTTGGCGAAAGTCATCTTCAGGTCGCCGTCGATGGTGGGGCGCATCAGGGAGCTGGTGCGCTTGAGCACCGAGCCGGCATTGAACGCCTTGGGTGGGGCGACCGGCGTCACGTTGACGATGCGGCCCCTCTTCTCGCGGCGGTTGATGCGCTCCTCATCCGGCGTCGTGCCGGCCGCAGCCGCCTTGCCGCGAAACGCCACGGAGCCGATGCCGGGCGCGACGACGCCGGAACCGGACATGGAGCCGGTGATGCTGTCGCCATCGGCGAAGGGCAGCTCGGCCGCGTGCACGGAACCCGCCACGGAACTCTCGACAAAGCTGTTCCAGCGCGCACCGCCCGTCTCGGCGCCCGAGATCAGGCTTCTCATGTCCTGGAAGGCCGTGACCGTCGGAAAGCCGATCCAGATGCCCATGCCGATGACAAGCGGAGGAAGAAACGCGCGTTTTCCCAGACTGGCGACGACCAGTTGCAGCGTCGATAAGCGTCGATGCACAGAAACTCTCCAGAACGCAACAGGAACCCTCTGGAGAGCGAAAATGAAGCATTAACCTTGATGGAGCGTTAACGGGCCCGATGCGCCGCGAACATGAAGACGGCCAAATTGCCGCGGCGGGCAGAGCACCCGCGCGGCAAAGGCCGATGGCAATGAAAGAAGGGCGGTGGCGGCAATACCCCGCCCTTTCGGGCGAGGAGGCAGCGGAGCTAACCGCGTCTGCTGGCGCGGCCGGCGAACGGATTGTCCGGCGCGCGCAGCACCATGCGGATGGGCACGCCCGGCATGTCGAAGGATTCGCGCAGGCTGTTGACCAGATAGCGCACGTAAGACTGCGGCATGGCTTCCGGCCGCGTGCAGGAAAGCACGAAGCCCGGCGGCCGCGTCTTGGCCTGGGTGATGTATTTTATCTTCAGCCGGCGCCCGGCAACCGCCGGCGGCGGATGATGCGCGACGATGCCTTCCAGCCAGCGGTTGAGCCGGCCGGTGGAAACGCGCCTGTTCCAGACCTGATGCGTCTTCAGCACCGCGTCCATCAGCTTGTCGAGCCCACGCCCCGTTTCGGCCGAAACGGGAACCGCCAGCAGGCCGCGCACCTGCGGCAGCAGGCGGGCGGTCTTTTCGCGCAGTTCGGCCAGCGTTTCCTGCGGGTTCTCGATCAGGTCCCACTTGTTGAACGCCAGCACCAGCCCGCGCCCCTCGCGGATGATGAGGTCCGCGATCTGCAGGTCCTGCTTCTCGAAGGGAATCGTCGCATCGAAGACGACGATGACGATCTCGGCGAAGCGGATCGCGCGCAGGCCATCGGCGACCGAGAGCTTTTCGAGCTTCTCCTGCACCTTCGCCTTGCGGCGCATGCCGGCCGTGTCGAAGAGGCGGATCTGGCGGCCGCGCCATTCCCAGTCGACCGAAATCGAATCGCGGGTGATGCCGGCTTCCGGCCCGGTCAGCAGCCGCTCTTCGTCGATCAGCGCATTGATCATCGTCGACTTGCCGGCATTGGGCCGGCCGACGACGGCGATGCGCATCGGCCTGGTTTCGTCATAGGCCGGCTCGGCGTCCGGGTCGGTGATGTCCTCGCCGACCAGAACCTCGGCTATGGCGTCGTCATCCTCCTCGTCCTCGCCGAAGGCACGCTCCTCGCCGAGCGCGCCGATGACCGCATCGCGAAGATCGGGCAAGCCCTGGCCATGCTCCGCCGAAATCGGGATCGGCTCGCCGAGACCGACTTCCCAGGCCTCCAGCATTCCGGCCTGCGCGCCGCGCGCTTCGGCCTTGTTGGCGACGAGCACGACCGGCTTGCCGGAACGGCGCACGACATCGGCGAAGGCCTTGTCGTCCGGCATCAGGCCGGATTTCGCGTCGACCATGAAGAAGATGAGATCGGCTTCGTGGATCGCAATCTCGGTCTGAGCCCGCATGCGGCCCTGGAGGGTCTCGGCGGCGGCGGTTTCGAAACCGGCCGTGTCGATCACGTCGAAGGTGAGGTCATAGAGCTTGGCGGCATGGACGCGGCGATCGCGCGTGACGCCGGGCGTATCGTCGACCAGCGCCAGCTTCTTGCCGACGAGCCGGTTGAAAAGCGTCGATTTGCCGACGTTAGGCCGGCCGATGATGGCGACTTTGAAGCTCATCAGGCGCCGTCACGACGCAGCGCCCGAACCGCGGATCAGCTCGGACATGAGAGAGGCGCGCTCGCGCGCGTTGCGCGGAGCGCCGTCGTCGGAAGCGATCTGGTCGAACAGCTTGAGCGCATCGGCGGCCTTGCCTTCCTTCCAGGCGGCAAGCCCGAGCACCTCGCGCGCGGAACTGCGCAGCGCATTGGTGTCGGCCGAAAGGTCCTCGACGCGCTTGGCGACATCGGCATAGGAACCATGATCGACCAGGATGTAGCCGGCGCGCAGGCGCGCCATGTCGCGCAGCACCTGCGGCGTGGACGTGTCGGCGGCGACCTCGTCGAACGCCTTCACCGCGCCGTCGAAGTCACCCTTGTCGGCCAGCACCGTGGCGGCGCGCATGCGCGCCAGCGTCGGATAGGCGCCGTAGCCGTCGGCTTCGAGCGTCTTCAGCGCGGCCAGCGCATCGTCCGGCTTGCCGGAATTGGCCAGCGTCAGCGCCTGGAGGAAAGCGTCGCCCGAACGGCTCGCCTGCTTCTGGGTCCAATATTCATAGCCCACGAAGCCGGCCGTGCCGAGAACGACCAGCACCGCGGCCGCGATGGCGATCGGGCCGAAGCGCTCCCATATCAGGCGCGCCCGCTCCTGGCGGATCTCTTCATTGACTTCGCGGATGAAACTGTCGTCCGACATTCGACCAAACCATGCTTGCCCGTCTCGGGCTGTTGTGAGCCGCCGTTTTAGCGATATTTCGCCGGCATGGAAGGGGGCGAGGCGGAAAATCACCTTCCCTGCCCCCAAACACGCCGGCCACGGCGGACATTTACCCTTTGCTTACCATACCGGCCCGCAACCGCGCCACATTTGCGCCCTATGGCTGCCGGTTGCCATTGTCAGCCAGAACCTTAGTGATGTCAGTTGTTTTCCGCACCCTTACGCTTGCCTGCGTCTCCCTGTCGCTTACCCTGCCCGCCCTCGCCGGGAACACGCCCCCGCAGCGGCCGCAATATGTCATCATCTCGTTCGACGGCGCGCATGACCTCGCGCAATGGCAGCGCAGCCGCAACCTGGCAGCCCGCACCGGGGCGCGCTTCACCTATTTCCTGTCCTGCGTGTTCCTGCTCAGCCGCGACACACGCGGCGAATACAAGGCGCCGGGCAAATCCGCCGGCCGCTCCAATGTGGGGTTCGCGCAGTCGAAGGACGAGGTGCGCCAGCGGCTGGCACAGATCTGGCTGGCGCGCGCGGAAGGCCACGACATCGCCAGCCATGCCTGCGGCCATTTCGACGGCAAGGACTGGAGCAAGGCCGACTGGCTGAGCGAGTTCGCCTCGTTCAAGCGCATCCTGCGCGACGCCTACAAGATCAACGGCATTGCCGGCGAGCCGGAAGGCTGGAAGCAATTTGCCGAAACCGGGATTTCCGGGTTCCGCGTGCCCTATCTGGCCGACGGCAAGGCGCTCTACGGCGCACTCGCCGACATGAAGTTCAGCTATGACGCCAGCGGCGTCTCGCGCGGACCGGCGGAGCCGCGCATGGTGGACGGCATCATGCGCTTTGCCCTGCCGCAGATTCCGGAAGGACCGAAGGGCCGGCCGGTCATCGCCATGGACTACAATCTGTTCGTGCGCCATTCGGGCGGCATCGAGCGCAAGGACGAAGGCGCCGTCTTCGAAAACCGCGCCTACGACGCCTTCCACGCGGCATTCGAGCGCGAATATGAAGGCCGGCGCATTCCGCTCGAACTCGGCTTCCACTTCACGCTGATGAACGGCGGCGCCTATTGGCGCGCGCTGGAACGCTTCGCCGGCGAGGTCTGCGTGAAGGCCGACGTCAAATGCGTCAGCTATGCCGACTATCTGGCGGATCGGCGCGAGGCGGACAGGAACGGCAATGTCGGCGGCTGAACCGCCGCCGACATCTGTGTTTCCTCAATAGCGGTCAGTCGCCGCGACCTGACCTTCGACGTAGCGCTGATCGATACCCGGCAGCGGCTCACCTTCAAGCGCGGCCTCGAAGGCGCGAAGGCGCTTGTAGATCGACAGCAGCTCGATGATGGTCGGCCAGGAATTGACCAGATACTGGAACGACGACGTCACCTGCGAGAAGGCATTGGTGATCTGGTTCAAAAGACCCAGCGTGATCGTACCCGCCGCGATCGACGGCGCCATCAGGATGATCGAGAAAACGTTGTTCGCCTGCAGGTAGAGATAGCGGAACACGTTGAAGTAGACGTAGTGGAAATACATGCGGAAGTAGTTTTTCCGCACATTGTGGAACAGCTCCCTCAGCACCGGCGGCTGGGCGCGGTCGTCATGATCCTCGCCGTAGACGAGCTCCTTTCGGTAAGCGGCCTCGACACGCTGGTTGCGGAATTGCAGCCCCGGCAGCTTGATACCGACCGCCGCCAGCAACACGGTGCCGAAAATCGCCCAGGCGATCGCCGCCAGCACCAGCGGGTGCGGCACGGCGCCGACGATCGGCAGAACGGTGATGTGCTCGGACAGGCGGATCAGGAGCGGCGTGAAGGCGATGAGCGTCATGATCGAGTCGATGAGATTGCCGCCCAGACCCTCGACAATCGTGGAGAAGCGCATCGTATCCTCCTGGACACGCTGGGCCGCACCTTCGATGTGGCGCAGCCTTTCCCAATTGTCGGTGTAGAAATCATTCATCGCGGTGCGCCAGCGAAAGACGTAGTGGCTGACGAGGAACACGGTCAGTGCGCTGACGACGACCGCCACGCCGGCAATACCCATGAACGTGCCGATCTCCCAGTAGATCGAGCTTGCTTCGATCTTGATCTTGCCGGAGATGACGTTCTGGATCAGGTCCCAAAACGGCCCGTACCAGTTGTTGATGGCGACGGAAACCTGCACCTGGAAATAGGTGATGAACAGGATCAGCGCGGAGCCAAAGATCGCCCACCGTTGCCAAGGGTGGGGTGAGTACCAGCTCCAGAAGGCATAGAACAGGACAACGCTGACAGCGAAGTAGATGTAGAACCACAGGAAAGGCGGCGACCAGAAAGCAGCTATGCCGATGATGGGCGGCGCATCGGGGGCGGCTGGGCCCATACCGAAAATCGCGCCGGCCTGGTCACCACCGAGATACCAGGACAGCGTCACCAAGACAGCCCAGACGAAGGCCGAGATGAAGAACAGCTTCGGCTTCGGGAAAAAAGATACGAACACGCGGGAAGGGTCCTTGTGATGCGCCGGGCGGCGCTGTTGCGGTTGCCGGCATGAAGTCACAGTTCGGCAGGAAAGAAAATGTCTTTCTCCCTGCTGCGTTCAATCCTCGAACCGACAAATTGTGGCGATTTTGGCGTGATCGCGGTGCGGCGTCACGTCCGTTTACCTTTGCGGACCGCGCGCCTACACATCAGGGACGGATGTGGGAGCCTGACAGATGAACCAGACCGCAGTCGCCGCCGTCGGCCTTTATACCGTGCTGAACACGGCCATACTGCTGTGGTTCATCGTGGCGACGAGCCGGCTGCGCCGCCGCTACAAGGTGTGGATCGGAAACGGCGGCGTGGCCCATCTCGAACGCGTCATGCGCGGCCAGGCCAACGCCATCGAGAACATGCCGATGACGCTGCTTCTGCTGCTGGTCGCGGCTCTGCTCGACACGCCGGTGCTGGCGCTGCATCTGCTCGGCATCGGCTTCACTGCCGGGCGCATACTGCATGCCTGGCACTTCATCGAGGAAAAGGGCGCGCCCTGGCAGCGGGAGATCGGCTTCGGTCTCAGCGGCCTCGCCACGATCATCGCCATGGCCGTGGTGCTCGGCCACGCATTCCGCTTTATCTTCTAGGCTCACGCTATCGGCACATGCCGGATGCCGGCTCGCACTCGCAAAGGCCGGGGTGGCCGCGCCTGAAGGGCAGGTCGCCCAGCTCGCGCTGCGACATCGTCTCGAGCGCCGGGTGCGAGAGCGGGTCGCGAACCCATTCCATAGCCCTGCCCTCCACCCTCTCCCGGCGCGATGTGCCGAGGAGCGACCGGATGAGTGAGATAATCTTCATCTGACATTCCTTTCCGGCGAACTTGTCCGTCAGGATTCTCGCGGTAGTCCTGCATTTCCGCAATCGACATTTCCGCTCCTTCATTTTAGAAAATCTAAATGACCAAGCTGAACGCCATCCACCTGAACGGCCTGCGCGCGGTGGAGGCCGTGGTGCGATGCGGCTCGCTCGCGAAGGCGGCCGACGAGCTCGGCGTTTCGCCCAGCGCGGTCAGCCAGCAGATCGGAAGGACCGAGAAGCAGATCGGCAGGGCATTGTTCGCACGCCGGCCGGGCGGGCTCGTCCCCACAGAATTCGGAAGCGCCTTCGCCGCAAGGCTGACGGTCGGCTTCCGCGAGCTTGCGCAGGCGGTGGCGATGGCGGACGACCGCGCGGCCAACACGCTGGTCGTCTCGGTCGCGCCGGCGCTTGCCTCGCGCTGGCTGGTGCCGCGTCTCACGCGGTTCTTCGCGCGCCATCCGGAAATCCTGGTGCGCATCGATGCCTCGACGCGGCTGGTCAATTTCGCCAGCTCCGATGTCGACGTCGCGATCCGCCTCGGCAAGGGGGACTGGCCGGGCGCTCGCTCGGAGCTTCTGCTGCCGATGGAGATATTTCCCGTCTGCTCGCCGCACATCGCGCGCGGGCTGAAGTCGATCGGCGACCTTGCCGGCGCCTGGGAGATCAGCGACGAAAACAGCATGATCTCGTGGGAAAGCTGGTTCGCGGCCGCCGGTGCCCGGCCCGTGAAGCCGAAGCGGGGCGCCAGCTTCACCGATCCCATCCTGTGCCTTGAATCGGTGATCGCCGGCCAGGGCATCATGCTGGCATGGCAGTTCCTGGCCGCGGACGCGCTTGGCGACGGACGCCTCGTTGCGCCTTTCGGCGTCATGGCTCCGACGGAGCTCGCACACTATCTCGTAACGCCGGGGAACCGGCGTTCCAGCCGCAAGGTGGAGTGCTTCCGCGACTGGGTGATCTCGGAAGTGCAGGCGACGACGGCGAACATGAAGCCGGCCAGAGCCTCCGCGCCAAATGGTATTCATCCGCCGGATTCGGAGCTATGAATCGCCCGAACAATCAAAGGAGCACCTCATCATGACCTCCCATACGAGCGCCACCGCCGCGATCGATCCCGTCAAGCTCGACCGTCTGGCCGAGGTGGTGGTCAAGGTCGGCCTCAACCTGCAGCAGGGCCAGGATCTGGTGATGACCGCGCCGATCGCGGCGCTGCCGATCGTGCGGCGCATCGTCGAGCATGCCTACAAGGCCGGCGCGGGCCTGGTCACGCCGATCTTCTCCGACGACGAGCTGACGCTTGCGCGCTACCGCTACGCGCCGGACCTCAGCTTCGACCGCGCCGAGGGCTGGCTCTACGAAGGCATGGCCAAGGCCTATGCCGGCAATGCGGCGCGCCTGGCCGTGCGCGGCGACAACCCCATGCTGCTCGCCAGCGAGGACCCTGCCAAGGTCTCGCGCGCCAACCGCGCCACCTCGACCGCCTATCGCCCGGCGCTGGAAAAGATCACCGGCTTCGACATCAACTGGAACCTCATCGCCTATCCGACGCCGGCATGGGCGAAGCTCGTGTTCCCCAACGAGCCGGAAGACGTGGCCGTGGCCAAGCTCGCCGACGCGATCTTCGCCGCCTCGCGCGTCGACCGCGACGATCCGGTCGCGGCATGGAAGGAGCACAATGCGGCACTTTCCCGCCGCACGTCGTGGCTCAACGGCAAGGCCTTCCACGCTCTGCGCTTCCGCGGCCCCGGCACGGACCTGACGGTGGGCCTGGCGGACGGCCACAAGTGGAACGGCGGCGCCGAGCAGGCCAAGAACGGCATCGTCTGCAATCCTAACATCCCGACCGAGGAGGTGTTCACCACGCCGCATGCGCGCCGTGTCGATGGCTATGTGCGCAGCAGCAAGCCGCTCTCCTATCAGGGCACGCTGATCGACGAGATTTCGGTGCGCTTCGAGGGCGGGCGAATCGTCGAGGCCAATGCCGCGCGCGGCGCCGATGTGCTGAACAGGGTGCTGGACACGGACGAGGGCGCGCGGCGTCTCGGCGAAGTGGCGCTGGTGCCGCATTCCTCGCCGATCTCGCAGAGCGGGCTGCTGTTCTACAACACGCTGTTCGACGAGAACGCCGCCTGCCACATCGCGCTCGGCCAGTGCTACGCCACCTGCTTCACCGACAGCAAGCTCACGCCGGAGGAGGTCGCCGCGCGCGGCGGCAATTCCAGCCTCATCCACATCGACTGGATGATCGGCTCGGGCGAAATCGACATCGACGGCCTCGACAAGGACGGCAATGCCGAACCGGTGATGCGCAAGGGTGAATGGGCCTGAGGCTGTTTGATAAAACGCAAAGGGCGGCTTCGGCCGCCCGTCAGGGTCTTGGCAAAGTCCGAAGATCTCTCCTACGTCATGCTCGGGCTTGTCCCGAGCATCTGCTAACCTATTGATTTCTTGCAGGATCATAGATCCTCGGCACAAGGCCGAGGATGACGGCAGGGCGCGGGATGCGGCTTGTCGACAACCTGATGCGGCGTCGGCCGCCCTTCATTGGAAGTCTCCGCCAGAACCTCAGCGGCCTGCCAGAGCCTGCTCGTAAAGCTCCGGCTTGAAGCCGACGAGGCGCTTGTCGCCGAGGTCGAGCACCGGGCGCTTCACCATCGAGGGCTGCGCCAGCATGAGGTCTATCGCCCTGGCCTCGTCGAGGTCCTGCTTCTCGGCATCCGGCAGCTTGCGGAACGTGGTGCCGGCGCGGTTGAGCAGCGTTTCCCAGCCGAGCTCGCCGGCCCAGCCCTCGAGGCGCTTCCGGTCGAGCCCGGCGGTCTTGTAGTCGTGGAAAGCATAGGCGATGCCCTGACCTTCCAGCCAGGTTCGTGCCTTCTTCACCGTGTCGCAATTCTTGATGCCGTACATGGTGATGGTCATTCGCCTGCCCTTCCCTCACAAGAATCCGTGCCTTGCGGCCGCGCAAAACTTAACCGGCGCGCCTGCGATGGCAAGCACGCCGGGGGCAAAAGCGGGGGATGAAGGCGCCGGTCAGATGCGGGCTTCGATCAGGAACGGTCCGTTGCGCGACACGGCCGCGTCGAACAGATCGGTGAACTGCTCGATCGTGTCGGCACGCGCCGCCTCCACGCCCATGCCGCGCGCCAGCGAGCACCAGTCGAGGTCCGGCGCGTCGAGATCGAGCATGCGGCGCGCATTGCGGCCGAAATCGTTGACGCCGACATTGCGCATCTCGCCCTGAAGGATCGCATAGGCGCGGTTGGCAAGGATGACGGTCACCACATCCAGGTTTTCGCGCGCCTGCGTCCACAGGCCCTGCACGGTATACATGCCGCTGCCGTCGGCCTGCATGGCGATGACCTTGCGATCCGGGCAGGCGACGCCGGCGCCGACCGCCAGCGGAATGCCCTCGCCGATGGCGCCGCCGGTGAGCGGGATGTGGTCGTGCGGGGTGAGGCCCGGCGCCAGGGCCGTCAACTGGCCGCCCGAGGTGATGGATTCCTCGCAGATGATGGCGTTTTCCGGCAGGGCGCGGGCGACGGCGATGGAGATGCTGTCGGCGTTCAGGGTGCCGGTGGGCGCCGCGATCTCGCGCTGCGTGAAACGGTTGGGCACGAAGGGCGAATCCCGGCGCACGCCGATTTCCTCGGCCAGCGCGCCCAGCGCCTCGGCCAGATCGTTCTCATGGCCGGCCAGCTCGATGATCTCGCAGCCCGGCTGGAGCATGGTGCTCGGCTTGCCGGGATAGGCGAAGAAGCCGACCGGCTGCTTGCCGCCGACGCAGATCGCCACCTCGAATTCGCGCAGCGCCGCGACCGCCTGGTCGACATTGTAGGGCACCGGCCGCGCCGCGACCCGCCCTGCCCCGCGCTCGGTGCGGTCGGATGTTTGCGAGAACAGCGCAGCACCCGTGGCAGCGGAGATGCGGCCCGCCGTTTCCAGCGCGTTGGCGCGCAGCGCCCGGCCGGCCAGGATGATGACGGCGCGCTTGCCGCTGCGCAGCGCCGCGGCGGCGGCCGACAGCGCGTTGGCGGAAATCGACGGCCGCGCGGGAAGCGTGACCGGCGAAAGCGCCTCGGGCGCAACCTCGCCCCACGCGGCGTCGGCCGGAAGGATCATGGTGGAAACGCCACGCCGCATCAGGGATTCGGTGTAGGCTTCCTCCGTCCTGGCGCGCACATCGGCCGGGCCGGAGATGCGGCCGACCCAGTGCGACATGGGCCGCGCGAGACCTTCGATATCGCTGGTCAGCGGCGCGTCATATTGCAGGTGATAGCTGGCATGGTCGCCGACCACATTGACCATCGGCGTGCGTGCGCGGCGGGCATTGTGGAGGTTGGCAAGGCCGTTGGCGAGGCCGGGGCCGGTGTGCAGCAGCGTGGCCGCCGGCTTGTCGGCCATGCGGGCATAGCCGTCGGCAGCACCCGTCACCACGCCTTCCGAAAGACCCAGCACGCAACGCATTTCGGGCTTGCGGTCCAGCGCCGCCACGAAGTGCATTTCCGAGGTGCCGGGATTGGCAAAGCAGACATCGACGCCATTGACCAGCAATACGTCGCAAAGCATGTCGGCGCCGTTCATGTCGCGCTCTCTCCTGTCATGACTGAATGGAAAATGGGACCGGCGGCGCGAACACGCCGCCGGAAAGGCTCGCTCAAAAGAACGCCTGGATGCCGGTCTGGGCGCGGCCGAGGATGAGGGCGTGCACGTCGTGCGTGCCCTCATAGGTGTTGACCGTCTCCAGGTTCTGCGCGTGGCGCATGACGTGGTAGCCGATCTGGATGCCGTTGCCGCCATGCATGTCGCGCGCCTGGCGGGCGATGTCGAGCGCCTTGCCGCAATTGTTGCGCTTGACGATGGAGATCATTTCCGGCGCCATCCTGTGCTCGTCCATCAGCCGGCCGACGCGCAAGGAGCCCTGCAGCCCCAGCGCGATCTCCGTCTGCATGTCGGCGAGCTTCTTCTGGTAAAGCTGCGTCGCCGCCAGCGGCTTGCCGAACTGTTTGCGGTCGAGGCCGTATTGGCGGGCGCGGTGCCAGCAGTCCTCCGCCGCCCCCATGACGCCCCAGGAAATGCCGTAGCGGGCGCGGTTGAGGCAGCCGAACGGCCCCTTCAGCCCCGCCACATTGGGCAGCAGCGCGTCCTCGCCGACCTCGACATTGTCCATGACGATCTCGCCGGTGATCGAGGCCCGGAGCGACAGCTTGCCCTCGATCTTCGGCGCCGACAGCCCCGTCATGCCCTTCTCCAGCACAAAACCGCGGATGACGTCCTTGCCGTCCTCGCCCTTCAGCTTGGCCCACACCACGAAGACGTCGGCGATCGGCGCGTTGGAGATCCACATCTTCGAGCCGGAGATCTTGTAGCCGCCCGCCGTCTTCTCGGCCCGCGTCTTCATGCCGGCCGGGTCGGAGCCGGCATCCGGCTCGGTCAGGCCGAAGCAGCCGATCCATTCGCCCGAGGCCAGCCTGGGCAGGTATTTCTTGCGCTGTTCCTCCGAGCCGTAGGCATGGATCGGATACATGACCAGCGACGACTGCACGCTCATCATCGAGCGGTAGCCGGAATCGACGCGCTCGACCTCGCGGGCGATCAGGCCGTAGGTGACGTAGTTGCTGCCGAGCCCGCCATACTCCTCCGGCACGGTGACGCCGAGCAGGCCGGCCGCGCCCATCTCGCGGAAGATTTCCGGATCGGTCTGTTCCTCCAGATAGGCGGCCTCGACGCGGGGCGCCAGCTTGTCGGCGGCAAAGGCGGCCGCCGCGTCGCGGATCATCCGCTCGTCCTCCGACAACTGCCCTTCCAGCAGAAACGGATCTTCCCAAACGAAACTGGCTTTATCGCTCATAGGTCATGCCTCCACGGCCGAGAATGCGGCCTCGATCGAGGCCTCGAGAATGTCGAGGCCTTCCTCTAGCGTGTCTTCGCCGATGGTCAATGGCGCAAGAAGCCGGATCACATTGGCACGCGTGCCGCAGGACAGCAGAATCAGCCCGCGCTTCTCGGCTTCCGCGACGACGCGGTTGGTGAGGTCCGGCGAGGCCTTCTTCGACTGCCGATCCTCGACCAGTTCGAAGGCCACCATGGCACCGAGGCCGCGCACGTCGCCAATGCGCTCCATGCCCTGGCGCCCGGAAATCGTGCGCAGGCGCGAGATCATGCGCTCGCCGACCATCATGGCGCGGTCGCACAGTCTCTCCTCATCGATCACGTCGAGCACCGCATTGGCCGCCGCGACCGCCAGCGGGTTGCCGGCATAGGTGCCGCCGAGCCCGCCGGCATGGGCGGCGCTCATCACTTCCGCGCGGCCGGTGACGGCCGAAAGCGGGAAGCCGCCGGCAAGACCCTTGGCCATGGTGACCAGATCGGGCTTCACGCCGGCATGCTCGAAGCCGAACATCTTGCCGGTGCGCGCCATGCCAGCCTGCACCTCGTCGGCGATCAGCAGGATGCCATGGCGGTCGGCGATCTCACGCAAGCGCACCAGAAATTCCTTCGGCGCGACGTTGAAGCCGCCCTCGCCCTGCACCGGCTCGACGATGAAGGCGGCGATGCGCTCGGGATCGACATCGGCCGCGAACAGGCGCTCCAGCGCCTCTATGGCTGCATCCACCGACAGGCCGAGATATTCGTTCGGGAACGGCGCGTGGTAGATTTCGGCCGGGAACGGCCCGAAATTCTTCTTGTAGGGCGCGACCTTGCCGGTCAGCGCCATGCCCAGCATGGTGCGGCCGTGGAAGGCGCCGGAAAAGGCGATGACGCCCGAACGCCCGGTATGGGCGCGGGCGATCTTGACCGCGTTCTCGACGGCTTCCGCGCCGGTGGTGACCAGCATGGTGCGGTTTTCGGCGCCGGTCGGCGCAACGGCGTTCAGCCGCTCGGCCAGACGCACATAGCCCTCATAGGGCGCGACGTGGAAGCAGGTGTGCGTAAAGCGCATCGCCTGATCCTGCACGGCCTGCATCACCTTGGGGTGGCGGTGGCCGGTGTTGTTGACGGCGATGCCGGCGGCGAAATCGATGTAGCGCTTGCCGTCGACGTCCCACAGCTCGGCATTCTCGGCGCGTTCGGCGAAGATGGCGCGCGTGCCGACGCCGGGCGCGACGGCGGCTTTCTGACGGGCCTGCAAATTTTCTGCGATGGTCATTCTGGTCACCTCGGGGAAAGATGGATCGCCCTTAGCATCGCTCAATATTTTGAGCAATATGTGGACAAGATTCTCACCAGATCAGGACCAAGCGGCACCGAAAACCGGCAGCGCGGGCGCCGGCCAGCCTCTAGAGATAAGGCGGCGTGCAGGCGGAGATGACGACCGTGCGCGTGTCGGAGACATTGCGGAAGCGGTGCGGGATGCGGCTGTCGAACAAATAGGATTCGCCCGCCTTCAGCACACGCACCTCCGCGCCCACCGTGACCTCCAGCTCGCCCTCCACCACGAAGCCGCCTTCGGAAGAGGCGTGCTGCAGCAGCGTCTCGCCCGTATCGGCCCGGGGTTCGTAAACCTCGTGCAATATCTGGAGATTGTGTCCGCGCGCATCGCCGATCTGGCGGAACATCATGCGCCCCGGCCCGTCGCCTATGGCGTTGGCGGCAACCTTTGAGGTCAGGTCGACAAGCTGGTCGGCATCGAAGAACGGCCCGGCCGGCAGCGTGCGCTCGGGTTCGAAGAAATCCGCCATGCTGACGCCAAGGCCGCTCAGAATCTTGCGCAGCGTCGAGACCGAAGGGCTGACCTTGTTCTTCTCGACATTCGAAATCTGCGCATGCGGCACGCCGGCACGGTCCGCCAACTGGCGCTGCGACAGGCCGGCGGCGGCGCGCATCGCATTCAGCCGCGCGCCGATATCGAACTGGTCGTCCACTTTGCCAAACCCCGCTTCCATCTTTGCCGCCTGACGGCCAGTCTGCTCATTTTCGCAGACGCCTTAGCATCCATATGATCATTATTTTAGCCAACAGGCACACTTGTTGCGACCGAAAAACGGCAAATTCCAGGAAAATTTCCACCAATTCGAAGGACCAAAATGCGCGATTGGCCACCGATGCCGGCCGGAATCATGCATTTTTCGACGGCATCAACCCCGAATCCAACACGGCCGACCGGACTCTGCGGGCAGCAAGGCATGGAACCGGCCCTGGCATGAGACGGATGCCCGGCTGGCGTATTCCAAGGATGGTTTCGCCACGTTAGGCAATTCGCTGCACAGGGCGGTCTCGCCGCCCGGTTCTGCAATTCCAGCTTCGGAAATTCCCATGAGTCTCGCATTCGGTCGTCATTACCTGGCCATACCGGGCCCTTCGGTCATTCCCGACCGGGTGCAGGGCGCCATGCATCGCGCGGCGCCCAACATCTATCAGGGCGAGCTGCTGGAGATGATGCCCGGCCTGCTGCGCGACCTGCGGCGCGTGGCGCGGACCGAGAAGGCCAATGTCGCCATCTACATCGCC
>Ga0180221_1000135_pt1 | contig 105804 bp, 98 predicted proteins | sample eDN5th37CKraftMG_FD_151339 | JGI IMG/M metagenome (GOLD analysis project Ga0180221, IMG submission 151339) | Enriched Miracle-Growth compost microbial communities from Emeryville, California, USA - eDNA 5th pass 37_C Kraft MG (version 2) (version 2) ... | reverse complement strand
TATGAAGGAGTTTTTTAAACCTGTCAAACCACCCCTTCGTGACCCGTTTCAGCAAGGCCGCCTCGACTCCGCGCACGATTCCCTTTTTACAAAAACCGGCCCGGTCCACCGCGCGCTTCGGGTTAACCCTAGGGCTCGCTGCGTCGAGGAACGAGACTATAGCACGCCTTTTTAGCCCCGTGCAAACGCACTGGCCCCCTTTTTTCCCCAATCCCCCGCCCCCGCCACCCAAGACCTTGAATCGGCAGGGAAATAAATATTTTTAAGCCCCGCCCCCCTGCGCCGCGCAGGATATTCCTGCGGGCATGGGCCAGGAAGTATGAGCGGTGGGAAAGAAAAGCAGAAAACCCGCAGAAGATATCCGGCCAGACAATGCTGGAACAATACAGACTCAACATCCATATGGGTGTTTTCAGGCTTGGCACAGATGCGTCTTCATGCCTCAAGCACTTTTATAATCAGCTCGCACACTAATCTCATGGAGCGCAAACCTTGTCCAATACCACACTCGACAATCTCGGCAAACTCGTCCTTCGATTGACCGTCGGCATTCTTCTTGTCTTGCACGGCATCCATAAACTGACCCATGGAGTCGGCAGCATCGAAGGCATGGTCGCCTCGCACGGTCTGCCAGTCTTTGTCGCCTGGGGCGCCTATATAGGCGAGGTGATTGCGCCCATCCTGGTAATCGCCGGCATTTATACTCGCATCGGCGGATTCATTATCGCTATCAACATGCTGTTTGCCATCGCACTTGCCCATATGACCCAGCTATACAGCCTTACGCAACAGGGAGGCTGGCTGCTTGAGCTGCAAGGCCTGTATCTCTTTGGCGGCATTGCCATTGCCATGCTGGGTGCCGGCCGTTTCAGCCTTGGGGGCCAAGGCGGGCGCTGGAACTGATCCTGCCCGTACACTGCGATCCGGCCTCTCCCGAGGCCGGGCATTTACTTCATCAAGGGGCAAGCAGTTGCCAGGCGAGCCGGGCGGCAACACGTGCGGTATGGTTGTCGATATCGAAATCAGGGTTGATTTCCACAATATCGGCAACGCGCAGCTTGCCGCTTTGCTTCACCCGGCACGCCAGCGCTTCTATTACGCTATAGGGCACCCCCATCGGCGCGGGTGCTGAAACACCCGGAGCAACGGAAGCCGGCAACACATCCAGGTCCACGGTGAGATAGACATCGCCAGCCTCGGCAAGCAGCTTGTCCAGATCGGACAGGCGACTGTCCAGATGCCGTTCCTGCAGATCTGTATCTTCGCAAAACACTGTCCCCAGCTCCCGTGCATGGGCGTACAGCCCTGCCGTATTCCCCAGCCTCGACACGCCAAAGCAGGCGTACACCACTGGTGTATTGCGTTGCCGGCACGCTTCGAGAATTTGGTCAAAAGGCGTACCGGAGCTGCCAGGTCGGCTGCTGCGCAAATCGAAATGAGCGTCCAGATTCAGGATCAGCAGGGGCTTGCCTGAGCCATCAGCGGGACGCGAGGCTAGATGCCGCGCAAGCCCCTGAAAGGTACCCCATGCCGTTTCGTGCCCTCCGCCCAGTATCAGCGGGCGAGCGCCTGCGGCCAGCACAGCGGCTACCCGCCGCCCCAATACCGCCTGGGCATCTTCCAGCGCATCGCCTTCGCAGACAACGTCGCCTGCGTCCCAAAGCAGATCGAAATCATGTGCCGGCAAGCCAGCCATCATGGATCGGATTGCCTGCGGTCCCTTGCGCGCCCCCGGCCGCCCCTTGTTGCGGCGTACACCGGCATCGCAGGCAAACCCGAGCAATACAGGCTCGCCGACACCAAAGCCATTCTCTTCCTGCCGCACCACCTGGAACAGCCGCCGCGTATCACCCTGCTCCGCCGCATCGCTCCTGCCCTGCCAAATAGTCTCCTTAGAACTCATATACACCCCGCGCTATGCATCCGGCTTGAGCACTGCCTGCAGGAAACTGCGGGTACGAGTCTGGCTGGGGCTGGAGAAAATCACCTCTGGCCTGTCGGCCTCGATGATCTGCCCGCCATCCATGACCACAACTGTGTCAGCCATATCGCGGGCAAAGCCCATTTCGTGGGTGACCACCATCATGGTCATGCCTTCCTTTGCCAGCAGCTTCATGACGCTCAGCACCTCGCCGACCAGCTCGGGATCCAGCGCCGAGGTCGGTTCATCGAACAGCATGACTTTGGGCGCCATGGCCAGCGCCCTGGCAATGGCCACTCGCTGCTTCTGCCCGCCCGACAGGCTGGCAGGCATGGCCTCGGCTTTCGCCGCCAGGCCTACCTTTTCCAGCAGCGCCATGCCCTGTTCCTTCGCGGCTGCGGCACCTGCCCCTTTCAAGGTGCGCGGGCCAACCGTAATATTGTCCAGCACAGTGAGGTGCGGGAAAAGATTGAACGACTGGAACACCATGCCGACCTGCATCCGCAGTGCATTCAGCTCACGCTCGCCCAGCATCTTGCCATCGGCCAGCAAACGCTGGCCGCAGATGTCGATGGTGCCGCGCTGCGCAACCTCCAGCCCATTGCAGCAACGCAGCAATGTGCTCTTGCCCGAGCCGCTGGGGCCGATCACAACCACCACCCGCGACTCATCGACCTCCAGCTCCACACCCTTGAGCACTTCATGGTCGCCATAAGCTTTGTGCAGGCCCCGAATTCTGATCATGGCCCGTGCCTGCTTGAATGCCTGCCTTGTCGTGTGCTCGCTCATTGCACCATACCTCCAGCCTTCAGGCGCAGCTCTACACTACGCAATGCCATCGTTACAAAAGTCGTCATCAGCCAGTAGATAACTGCGATGACCAGATAGATTTCCAGGGACCGGTAGGACACGCTGATAATCTTCTGGCCTTCGTGCATCAGGTCATGAATGGTCAGCAGCGAGACAAGCGCGGAATTCTTGATCAGCGAGATGAACTCGTTGCCCAGCGGCGGGATCATGCGCACGAAAGCCTGGGGCAAAATGATTTTGAACATAGCTTGCCGCCCTGACATCCCCAGCGACCGAGCGGCCTCCATCTGCCCCCTGTCGACCGACTGGATTGCACCACGCACGATTTCAGATACATACGAGGCGGAATACATGCCCAGGCCCAGCACGCCGCAGGCAAATGCCGGCAGCAGGATGCCGAAACGCGGCAGGCCGAAAAACCAGATGAACAGCTGCACCAGCAGCGGCGTACCACGAAAACAAGACAGATAAACACTGGACACCCCATAGGCCAGCCGCCGCTGGGGATTCAGCCTGCCGATGCCGATCAGCAGCCCCAGCAGGCAGGACAGGAGCAAGGCGCAAACGGTTACTTCGACCGTCACCGTGGCGCCGCTGAGCAGCGCTTGCCAGTCTGTGAATGCGGGCGTGAAATCCAGGGTCATTATTGTCCGCCTTCAAACCATTTATCGACGATCTGCTGGTACGTGCCCTTTTCCTTGAGCCGCTTGAGCGCACCGTTGAACTCTTTCACCAGTTCGGGCTGGCGCTTGTCGACAGCGATACCGTACTCTTCGGTCGTGATCTGCTCATCCAGGACAACCAGATCAGGATGAGATTGCGCATACAGCTTGGCGGCGGGCTTGCCGGTCACCGCAGCATCGGCACGGCCTACACCCACGAGGTTGAACATTTCCTCATTCTTTTCCACCTCGACACGCTGCACGTTGGGGTAATGCTGCTGCAGGTAGCCCACGGACTTGGTGCCTACCTGCACGGATACCCGTTTGCCATCCAGATCCTTGAGTGTCTTGACCGGGCCGTCGCGACGAGTCAATACAACAAGCCCCCCGGCATAATAGGAGTCAGTGAAATCCACCACCTGCTTGCGCGCATCAGTGATGTAGATGGCTGAGACGGCAACATCTGCACGACCTGAAAGAATGGCGGGGATGAGGCCCTTGAAATCGATGTCTGTCCATTCAGCCTGCTTGCCCATTTCCTTGACAAGCGCCTCTGTCAGCTCAATATCAAAGCCGGTGCGCTTGCCATCTTTGCTGAACTCCATGGGCGGGAACGTGGGGTCCGTGACGATACGCACGGTATCGGCGGCCAGGCTGACGGCGGCAAAGCCGCTCATCGATACTGCGAGAAGCGCTGCCAGAATAGTTTTGCGTGATGCCACGACAATCTCCTTGTATGGGAAGGTACTCAATGGCTTTGCAGCCGTGATGAAATGCGCGCGGCAACGGAAGACGTAATGTCGATGAACTGCCGCTCGCGGTTATGAATTCGGGTATTGGGAGCCATCAGGGTGATCGCGGCCACCGCATGGCCATATTGCTGGAATATCGGCGCACTGACGCCCCAAACGCCTTCATCCACCTCGCTATCCGAAATGCAATAGCCCTGGGTTCGTATGTCCTCAAGCGCCGCCTTCAGCGCATGGATGTCCCGATCCTTGTCCAGCCCTTCACTTTCCAGATGGCGCAGGGCGGCTGCACGACGTTCGGCATCCATGAAGGCAAGCAGCGTTTTGGCTGATGCCCCCTTCCAGAGCGGCAGCCCGCGCCCCTTCACGAACGAACAGCGCAGCGAGCTCGGGCTTTCCACCATGTCGAGGCAGACCACCTGGTTATTGGCTGCTGTCAGCAGACCGACAGATTCACCCGTGCTGCGCGCAAGCGCCTCGAGCTCGCTGTGCGCCTCCTGCACGAGATACGACAGTTGGTCGAAGCCCCACGCCAACGGCAGGCACATGGGCCCTGGCAAATAGGCGCCCCCGCTTTCCATGACAAACCCCCAGCGCTTGAGCAAAGCCAGTTGCCTGTAAAGCGTGCTTTTGCTCAAGCCAGTCTCGGCCATCAGCTCGGCGGGCGTCACCGCGCGCTCAAGCCTGGCCAATGTCGCCAGCACAAACAAAACACGATCGGCGCCGCCTTTGACTGCAAGCTCTTCAGACATGGAATACCCAAAAACAGAAAATATGGCGCCAATGTATTCTGCTTTTCCCATAAAAGAGGAACTGAATTCCCATAAAACGGGAAAAATAGAATAAACCCTTATAAAGAAATAATCGTCCTCCCCTCCACCCCGCAGCGGTCATCCGTTGGCACGGCACGCGGTCCTGGAAACAGACATGGCGTCTCGCGTCCGCACCACATGCATTTCAACGCATCTGTTTACAGGCGATTGTCCTGGCAAGCAAAAACCCGGCTTGCCATGAACCTTTCCGGACAGGTGGACGAGCGTCCACTCTCGAGAATGCGGTTCAGGCAAGCCGGGTTGGCCCCGGCCGACAGGCCGTTCAGCGAACGGCCCCGGTCTTATCAGCCGAAGCGGCCGGTGATGTAGTCTTCGGTTTCCTTGCGGGCGGGCTTGACGAAGATCTGGTCGGTTTCGCCGTATTCCATCAGCTCCCCCAGGTACATATAGGCCGTATAGTCGGAACAGCGCGCAGCCTGCTGCATGTTGTGCGTCACGATCACCACGGTGTAGTCGGACTTGAGCTCGGCAATCAGCTCTTCGACCTTGGCGGTAGAAATCGGATCCAGGGCCGAGCAAGGTTCGTCCAGCAGGAGGACCTCGGGCTTGATGGCCACCCCGCGCGCAATACACAGGCGCTGCTGCTGGCCGCCAGACAGGCCATTGCCGCTTTGCTGGAGCTTGTCCTTGACCTCGTTCCACAACGCAGCCTTGGTCAGCGCCCACTCGACGCGCTCGTCCATCTCGCCTTTGCTCAGCCGCTCGAACAGGCGCACGCCAAAGGCGATGTTGTCGTAAATGCTCATGGGAAACGGGGTCGGCTTCTGGAAAACCATGCCGACCTTGGCCCGGATGAGCGAGATATCCATCTTGGAGGTCAGCAGGTTCTGGCCGTCGAGATTGATTTCCCCTTCGGCCCGCTGGCCGGGATACAGCTCGAACATGCGGTTGAAGGTGCGCAGCAATGTCGATTTGCCGCATCCTGATGGTCCGATGAAGGCTGTGACCTTGTTCTCCTTGATGGAGAGGTTGACATTCTTGATCGCGTGGAATTTCCCGTAGTAGAAATTCAGGTTGCGTACTTCGATTTTCGTGCGTTCGCTGGAAGGAGTCGTTTGCATTGTCAGTTCCTGGCCGGACGATGCCCCGGCCTGAGCGTTATTTCCGGAAGAGGCTGCGGGCGGCAATGTTGATGCCAAGCACCAGCAAGGTAATCAGCACGGCACCGGCCCAGGCCAGACGGTTCCAGTCTTCAAAGGGGCTGGCCGCATACTGGAAGATCACCACGGGCAGGTTGGCCAGCGGCGCGTTCATGTTCAGTGACATGAACTGGTTGTTCAGCGCGGTAAAGAGCAGCGGCGCGGTTTCACCTGAAATGCGCGCAACCGCAAGCAGCACGCCGGTAATGATGCCTGAGCGCGCTGCACGGTAGCAAATGAACATAATGATCCGCCACTTGGGGCAGCCCAATGCGGCAGCGGCTTCCCGCAGGCTGTTGGGCACCAGCAGCAGCATGTTGTCGGTCGCCCGGACCACAACCGGAATCACCAGGATCGCCAGGGCGAAGGCGCCTGCCCAGCCGGAATAATGGCCAACCTGAGCCACATAGATTGCATAAATGAACAGGCCGATGATGATGGAGGGCGCGGACAGCAGCACATCGTTGAGGAAGCGCGTGGCCGGCGCCAGCCATCCACGACGTCCATACTCGGCCAGGAAGGTGCCTGCCAGAACACCGATGGGCGTGCCTATCAGCGTACCGACCGCAGCCATCATGATGCTGCCCATGATGGCATTGAGCAGACCGCCATCGGCGCCGGGTGCGGGCGTCGATTCCAGTATCAGCGTGAGGGACAGCGCCGAGCCGCCCTTGAGCAGCAAGGTGAGAATGATCCAGAACAGCCAGAACAGGCCAAAGACCACGGTTGCGCCCGAAAGAAAAAGCAAAACGCTGTTGACGCGCTGGCGCCGGCGATAAACCGGGTTCTTGAGATTGACGAGAGAATCGTTGTTGAACATGTATGTGCCCCGTCTAGTGCGAAGTGCCCTCGCCCTTGCTCAGGCGCAGCAGCAAAACCTTGGAAAACGCCAGCACGACGGTGGTGATCAGGAAAAGTATCAGACCCAGCTCCAGCAGCGCGGATTTCTGCATGCCGCCTGCCTCGTTGAATTCATTGGCCAACGCAGATGCGATCGAGTTGGATGGTGAGAAAATCGAATCGGGCAGGTTGAAGGCATTGCCGATCACGAACGTTACCGCCATCGTCTCGCCCAGCGCCCTGCCCAACCCCAGCATGATGCCGCCGATGACGCCGGACTTGGTAAACGGCAGAACGACCTTCCAGACTACTTCCCAGGTCGTGCTGCCCAGCCCGTAGGCGGATTCCTTCAGCATCGGCGGCACAAGCTCGAATACATCGCGCATCACAGCCGTAATGAAGGGAATGATCATGATGGAAAGAATCAGGCCGGCCGTAAAGACGCCTATGCCAAAGGGCGGCCCGGCAAAAATGCTTTCGAGGACCGGCACACCTTCGAAAAACTCGATGACGCCAGGCTGGATATATTCCTGGAACAGCGGCACAAAAACAAACAAGCCCCACATCCCGTAGATAATGGAGGGGATCGCGGCCAGCATTTCAATGGCTGTGCCCAGTGGGCGGCGCAGCCAGGTGGGTGAAAGTTCCGTCAGGAACATGGCGATCCCGAACGAAACCGGCACTGCGATAGCCAGGGCAATGAATGAGGTAAGCAGTGTTCCGACCACCGGCACCAGCGCGCCATAATGGTTCTGAACCGGGTCCCAGTCGTTGGTCCACAGAAAGGAAAGCCCGTAGGCCGCAATGGATTCCCGGCTGCCGTATATCAGCGAGACCATGATGGCGCCCAGCAGTATGAACACAAAGAACGCAAACGTGCGGGTCAGATTGCTGAATACAGCGTCCATGAACGCATTGCGGTTATTTTTCATTTGGGTATCTGGATGTTGCAGGGGCCAATACTATAAAACAGTTACCGTCGCCAGAAGGCAGCTACGGCGCTCATTCACACAACAGCGACGGCGCCGTATACGCGGCGCCGTCGCCTTGGAGGCTGGACACCTTCACCGGACGTGCCGGCTCGGATGCAGCCAGCCGCGGCATCCTGGACATGATCGCCCCGATGCCGCACGGCCTGCCTTACTTCCAGACCGCGGAGTTGTCAGCTCCCTTGATCTCCGACTTCCAGCCTTCCGCGATCTGGGCCGTGACGCTGTCAGGCATCGGGACATAATCCAGATCCTGGGCCAACTTGTCGCCATTCTTGAAGGCCCAGTCGAAGAACTTCAGCACCTCAGTGCCGGATTCAGGCTTGTCCTGAACCTTGTGCACCAGGATGAAGCTGGCAGATGTTACCGGCCAGGATTCGGCGCCCGGCTCGTTGGTCAGCACCACACCCATGCCGGGAGCGCTCTGCCAGTCGGCATTGGCAGCCGCTGCTGCAAATGCTTCCTGGGAGGGCTGGACGAACTTGCCGTCCTGGTTCTGCAACTGCGTCCATGCCAGGTTGTTTTGCTTGGCATAGGCGTATTCCACGTAACCGATAGAGTTCTTCAGCTGGCGGACGTAAGCGGCCACGCCTTCGTTACCCTTGCCGCCCTGTCCTGTGGGCCATTTTACAGCCTTACCCTCGCCCACCTTCTCCTTCCAGTCGGAAGAGACCTTGGAGAGGTAGTTGGTCCAGCCAAACGTCGTACCCGAACCGTCGGAACGGTGCACCACGATGATCGAGGCGCTGGGCAGCTTTATGTCGGGATTCATGGTCTTGATGGCTTGATCGTCCCACTTGGTGATCTTGCCCAGGAAGATATCCGCCAGCACGGAGCCAGACAGCTTGAGCTGCCCTGGTTCGATGCCGGCAACATTGATGACGGGCACCGTACCGCCGATGATGGCGGGGAACTGGAACAGCTTGTTCGTTTCCAGGGCATCGGCCTTCATCGGGTCGTCGGAAGCGCCGAAATCAACCGTCTTGGCGATGATCTGCTGTTGACCGCCGCCCGAGCCGATCGACTGGTAATTGATGCGGTTGCCGGTTTCCTGCTGGTACTGGGCAGCCCACTTGGCGTAGATTGGATACGGAAACGAAGCGCCCGCACCGGTGATGTCAGCCGCGTGGGCAGCCAGCGAAGCCGCGCCGAAGGCGATACCGACAGAAACTTGCACGAAAACACGTCTAAACATGGTGGAGTCCTTTTGATCTCTATGACTGACTGCTACAGGCCATTTCCTGCTCAGACGAAATACTAAAGACCCAATATTACATGTTCGTGACAGTGCATATTGCATGTCTGTGACCACGCGCCCAAGCGCAAGCCTCGCCGTTCACGGCGAGGTCAAGCCAGGCCATATCAATGCGGCGCCAAAGGCGCCCCTGCATTGTGGCGGAGAAGCTCCGGCCTCAAGGCCGGAGTTCTTCACAGCCCGGCTCAGCCTTGGGCCCCGGCCCCAGGGTCCGGCTAGCCGAGCTTCTTGGCCAGCTCGGCGTGCAGATTGACCTGGCGGCCACGCCCTGTAACCTTGGCATAGGTGCCATCAGGCAGGCCTCTCCAGGCTCTCTGGTTGTCACGCAGGGCAATGGTGAACGACTCGGAGATAACCCGCCGCTTGAGCGCCCTGTCCAGGATGGGGAAGGCAATTTCCACCCGCCGGAAAAAATTCCTGTCCATCCAGTCGGCCGAGGAAAGATATACCTTCTCCTCGCCCCCCGCGTAGAAATAGAAAACGCGCGAATGCTCCAGGAATCGTCCGATAATGGATCGCACCCTGATGTTCTCCGACATGCCCTGCACCCCAGGCCGGAGCGCGCAGGCGCCACGCACCACCAGATCAACCTTGACCCCGGCGCGGCTGGCGTCATAAAGGGCGTTGATGATCTCCGGCTCAAGCAGGGAGTTCATTTTCGCCATGATGCGCGCCTTCTCTCCCTTGCGTGCATTCGCCGCTTCAGTGGCGATCAGCGCAACCATGGTCTCATGCAAGGTGAAAGGAGACTGCAGCAGCAGCTTGAGGGATCGCCGGGCGCCCAGGCCCGTCAACAGGGAAAACACCTTGTCCATGTCAGCGCACATCTGCTGGTCGGCTGTCAGCAGCCCAAAATCGGTATACAGCCTTGCAGTGCGCGGGTGATAGTTGCCCGTACCCAGGTGGCCATAGCGCCGGATCTGGCCTTTCTCGCGCCGCAGCACCAAGGCCATCTTCGCGTGGGTCTTGTGGCCGACCACCCCATAGCTGACATGCGCCCCTACCTCTTCAAGCCGCGCCGCCCAATTGATATTGGTCTGCTCGTCGAAACGCGCCATCAGCTCCACCACCACGGTCACTTCCTTGCCTGCCCTGGCAGCAACCAGCAACAGCCCCATCAGCTCCGAGTCTTCACCGGTGCGGTAAATGGTCTGCTTGATGGCAACCACTGCGGGATCGGTGGCAGCCGCCCTCAGGAAATTGAGCACAGGCTGGAACGACTGATAGGGATGGTGCAACAGGTGATCGCGCTGCGCGATGGCTTCGAACAGCTCTTCCGGCCTGTCCAGCACCTGATCGAAAGGCTCAGGCATATGCGGCCTGTGATCGGGAAAAAGCAGGTCCGGACGGTCTACAACATTGCACAGCTGCATGAGCCGCGACAGGTTGACGGGGCCGCTGACGCGGTAGGTGTCCTGCGGCTGCAGCAGGAATTCCTGCTGCAGGAATGATTCCAGCACCTGCGGCATGGTGTGATCAATTTCCAGGCGCACCGCGGCGCCGAAATTGCGCTGCGAAAGCTCACCCTGCAAGGCTTGCCGCAGATTGGTTATCTCTTCCTCATCCACGAAAAGGTCGCTGTTGCGGGTAACCCGCCACTGGTAGACGCCCTTGACGTCCAGCCCCGGAAAAATCTCGCCGACGAAGGCACTGATCAGCGCCGACAGCAGGATGTAGCCATGCGGGATCCCTGCGATCTCGGCGGGAACTTTCATCACGCGCGGCAACGCGCGCGGCGCCTGCACAACGGCTATGGACGCGCGGCGTCCGAAGGCGTCCTGCCCGGCCAGGGAAACAATGAAATTCAGGCTCTTGTTGTAGACACGGGGAAAGGGATGCGCCGGATCAAGCCCGATCGGCGTCAGCATGGGCATGACCGAGCGGTAAAACTCGTCGTGGGCCCATTCGTACAGATCCTCGCTCCAGCTTGCCGGCTCCATCAGATCTATGCCTTGCGCACGCAGCTTGGGCAGCACCTCATTGGTGAGCAGGCTGTTTTGCCGGTCTATCAGCTCATGAGCCGCGTGCTGCACACGCTCGAATGCTTCTCCGGGCGTGAAACCGTCCTGCCCCACCGCGTTAGGCGTCTGCCGCTGCTGCTCTTTCAGGCTCGAGATGCGGATCTCGAAAAACTCGTCGAGATTTGAGCTGACGATGCACAGGTAGCGCAGCCTTTCCAGCAGGGGCGTTGCCTGGTTCTCGGCCATTTCCAGCACCCGCTCGTTGAACTTGAGCAGGGACAATTCACGATTCAACAGCAGGGCATCCGGCGATTCGGTGGACATGGCTATTCCGAAAAATAAACTGGCGACTGTTTTACTGCAATTTCATGACGATTCAATGACAGCGCTGAAAGTCGTGTCACTTTCTCCGGCAGACTGCTCAATACTATACAAAGCCCTGATTTATTTCCATGTCGTCCAGACGCCCGTCAAATGAAAGCCACATCATTTCCATGCAGGCAAGGCTTCGCCTCGCGCAAGGACTGCGCTTATTTCAATATCAAAACGCATGCAAGGCCGTTTGCCCGCAAAACGTTATTTATAATCTGCCAGATATCCACACAAGGCCTTCCCGGATGGACCAATTACTTGCCGCAATCGACCTGGGCTCAAACAGCTTCAGGCTTTCGATAGGACGAGTTGTGCAGCACGACGGCACAGCCCAGATCTACGCCGTTGACCGGCTCAAAGAATCTGTACGGCTCGCTGCCGGCCTCGACGCCAGGAACAATATCGACGACGAAGCCATCGGGCGCGCCATTACGGTACTCAAGCGCTTTGGCGAGCTGCTGGCGGGCTTTCACCCCAACCGGGTGCGCGCCGTGGCGACCAACACCTTCCGCATCGCCCGCAATGCGCCCGAGCTCGTTGCGCGCTGCGAGGCGGCCCTCGGCTTTCCGATTGAAATCATTTCCGGCCAGGAAGAGGCTCGCCTGATCTTCTCAGGCATCACCAACGAATTGCCGCCCTCACCCAACCGAAGACTGATGATAGACATCGGTGGCGGTTCGACCGAAATCATAATCGGCAAGGGCTTCCAGGCGCTGCACCTGAACTCGCTGTACATGGGCTGTGTCAGCTATACCAGGCAGTTCTTTCCCGATGGGCAGATCACCGCGGCCCGCATGGAAGAAGCCCAGCTGGCCGCAAGGCGCGAGCTCGAACGGATCTCGCGCCTGTACCGGCATACCGGATGGCAAGAAGCCTACGGCTCTTCCGGCACCGCAAAGGGCCTTATTGCCGTGTTGCAGGAAGGCGGGATGTCGCGCAAAGGCATTACCCTTGACGGCCTTGAGCAGCTCAAGGCCAAGCTGATCCGCGATGGCAAAGTGATCATGAGCGAGCTGCCCGGCCTGAAGCCCGATCGCTCTCTGGTGCTGGCCGGCGGCCTGGCCATCATGCTGGCGGCTTTCCAGGAGCTCAAAATAAAATGCATGGCTCCGGGCGAAGGCGCCCTGCGGGTGGGCGTGCTCTACGACCTGCTGGGCCGCGATTCACAGCACGACAAGCGCCACGAAACCGTACGCCAGTTTATCCGCCGCTATCATGTCGATACGAGGCAGTCCGAGCGCGTGAAGGATCTGGCGCTAAGCTTCTTCCAGCAGCTTCGCCTGGAAGACACGCCAGCCAACCAGGATCTGCAGCGGGCTCTGGGGTGGGCAGCAGACCTGCATGAGGTAGGCATCAGCATCTCGCACGCCGATTATCACAAGCATAGCGCCTACATTCTCGAGCATGCCGACATGCCGGGGTTTTCCAATGACGACCAGACACTGCTCGCCCACCTCGCACTGGGCCACCAGGGCAAACTGTCGAAAATGCGTGCTTTTGAACCCTCGCGCACCAAATGGCTGACACTGCTCTGTCTGCGCCTCGCAGTACTGCTCTCACGGCGTCGCGACAGTCAGGAGCACATTCCAGTCCGGCTGGCGGTAAAGGGAAGGCAAATACGCATCGAAGCCGACAAGAAATGGCTGGCCAGCCGGCCGCTGTCCGAATATGCACTGCAGACAGAAGAAAAGGAATGGAACAAGGCCGGATTCAAGTATCAGCTGCTGCCGGCCTGAAGCGGTTCGACCGCCCTCAAGCTATGCCGAAATGGCGCTTGTAGCGCTCGTCCATGTTGTGCATATCAAGCAGCACAGGGAAGTCGGCGGTGTTGAAATCGGGATCCCATGCGGGGTCGCCGCAGATATCCGCCCCCAGCTTCATATACCCTTTGATCAGCGGCGGCACGCGCGCCGGGAGCCTGTGGTTGATACGCTCCACAGGATAGGGGTGCAGCGGCGTCACCCTGGGCAAGCCGGGCTTTGCCGCCATGGAACGCTCGGCCATGCGCCAGACCTCGGCAGCGGTCACCCCATCGTCACGCAGGCTTACGCTGGCGCAGCCCAGCGTGTAGCGCAGGCCCGATTTGCGCAATACGCTTGCGATGCCTGACCACAGCAGCATGATGACTGCCCCATTACGATAATCAGGATGGATGCAGGAGCGCCCGACCTCGACCAGTTCGCGGCGGATTTCCCCCAGGCCCGAGAGATCGAATTCAGATTCGGAATAATAAGCGCCGCCAGCCTTGGCCAGGTTTTGCGGCATGAGCAGGCGGTAGGTACCCACCACCTTGTCATTGCTCAGATCCCGTACCATGAAGTGTTCGCACCACGGATCAAAGCGATCCGCATCCAGCTCCCCAGCGGAGTCAGGGAACACGGCATTCATCTCTTCGGTGAATACGCGGTAGCGCAGACGCTGGATCGCCTCGAGTTCTTCGGTATCCCGAGCCAGCCCCATGGACAGCCCACCCGGGGAAAGCGAGGCCCAGCCAGCACCCGACGGCACATTGGAGGGTATTCGAGCAAGTTCTAACATGCGATCACTCCCTGAAGACTGCGCCAGTATGCTCGCCGGATATTTCAGGTTTTTGTCGCTAACGTTACCTGTTTGCTAAATTTACTGCAAGCAGTTGCTGTACGCCCTGCTCTGCGAGCCCTGCGTCCTCGGCCTCTACCATGAGACGCAGCTTGGGCTCGGTGCCCGAGGCACGGATCAGCACGCGCCCGCGCTCGCCCAATTGTTCCTCAACCTCGCGTCGCGCCTGTTGCAGGCCAGTGTGGTTCTGCCAGTCGACGCCTGGTGCGAGCGGCACATTGACCATCTTCTGTGGATACATCTTCAACCCGTCTACGAGCTGGGACAGCGATTTTTCGCTGCGCCGGATCGCTGTCAGCACCTGCAGCGCGGCGATGATGCCATCGCCGGTCGTGTGACGATCCAGGCAAAGCAGATGGCCCGAGCTTTCTCCGCCGTACAGCCAACCCTTGTTCTGCATTCCTTCAAGCACATAGCGGTCGCCTACCTTGGCCCGCTCGAAGCCAACGCCAAGCTCTTTCATCTGCTTTTCGAAGCCGAAATTCGTCATCAGCGTGCCCACGACACCCGCGACCGGGTGCTGGCTCATGCGTTCGCGCACAATGACGTAGAGCAGCTCATCGCCGTTGTACAGGCGGCCATCGCCATCCACCATCTGCAGGCGATCGGCGTCGCCATCCAGGGCAATGCCCAGATGCGCCCCGCGCTCCTTGACCACCTGGGCCAGATGCTCGGGATGCATGGCGCCAACGCCATCATTGATATTGAAGCCATCAGGAGCGCAGCCTATGGCATGCACCTCGGCGCCCAGCTCGCGAAAAACGTGCTGTGCAATGTGGTAGGCCGCGCCGTTGGCTGCATCGACCACCATGGAGACACCGGAAAGATCCAGCTCATTGGGGAAGGTGCTCTTGCAGAACTCGATGTAGCGGCCGGCTGAATCTTCGATGCGGCGCGCACGGCCAAGCGCGGCAGAACCAACGCAGCCCAACGGCTCGTCAATGGCCTGCTCGATCTGAGCCTCGATCTCGTCGGGCAATTTCATACCCTGCGCCGAGAAAAACTTGATGCCATTGTCCTGGAATGGATTGTGGGACGCGCTGATGACGATGCCTGCGGCCAATCGCAAGGCACGAGTCAGGTAAGCCACTGCGGGCGTAGGAACCACCCCTGCCAGCAGCACGTCGACACCGGCCGCCGATAGCCCCGCCTCGAGGGCGGATTCGAGCATATAGCCTGAAATGCGGGTGTCCTTGCCGATCACCAGTGTCGGACGGCCCCGGCCCCCGCGGTGCGTGCTGGCCAGCACCCGGCCCGCCGCATAGCCCAGCCGCAGGGCAAATTCCGCGTTAATAGTCGGGCCTCCGACCTCGCCTCGCACGCCATCGGTGCCAAAATATTTACGCTGTGTCATCTTTGCTCCAATGAGCCCTGTATGGCAGGGAAGTATGTCAGGAGAAGTCGCCCGCCTCGACCGCGCGCCAGACCTTGACGGCATCGACGGTAGCGGCGACATCATGTACTCGAAGAATATGCGCCCCCCGGGCGACTGCCGCGAGCGCAGCAGCAATGCTGCCGGCAAGACGCCCTTCGGGCTCGCGGCCGACAACATGCCCTATCATGGACTTGCGCGAAACGCCTACCAGCCACGGCAGGCCTTGGGTATCAATGGTACCGAGGCGTCGCATAAGCTCGTAGTTCTGGGCGGCGGTCTTGCCAAACCCGAAACCCGGATCGAGTACGATGCGCCCGCGATCAATGCCCGCGACGGCCAATGCCTGGACACGCTCCAGCAGGAAAGCCTGCACCTCAAGCGCAACGTCGTCGTAGGCGGGCGACTGCTGCATGGTCTTGGGCTCGCCCTGCATATGCATGACGCACAGCCCGCAGCGCGAAGCCGCCACGGCCTCGATAGCGCCGGGGCGGCGAAACCCATAGATATCGTTGATCATGTCGACGCCCGCATTCAGGGCGGCACGCATGACCTCAGGCTTGAAGGTATCGATGGAGAGCGGCACGCCGCAGTCGCGCAGGCCTTCGATGACCGGCAGCACCCTTGCGGCCTCGTCATGCGCGGAAACCGGATCGGCGCCAGGCCGAGTGGATTCGCCACCGATATCGAGAATGTCGGCGCCCTGCTCCAACAGCATACGCGCGTGCTGGAGCGCGGAATCAGGGTCGGGATGGGCATTGCCATCTGAGAAAGAGTCAGGGGTAACGTTGACGATCCCCATAACCAAAGGGCGCCCGAGATCGAGCTCGAAGCGCCCACAAAGCACAGTGTTGCTCATGCGCGTGCCGGTCAATTGCTACAAAGGCTCAGACCGGAGTGGCTGCCGTATCGCCGCCTGCCGAAGACAAGCCAGCCGCGGGCGGTGTCTTGTCGGAAGCATCATTGCCCGACGAAGGCGATTGCGGAGCGCGTGGAGGACGGCCATCCATGATGTCCTGGATCTGGTCGGCATCGATGGTTTCCCATTCGAGCAGCGCCTTGGCCATGGCTTCCATCTTGTCGCGGTTCTGCTCAATGATGTTGCGTGCCACGGTGTACTGCTCGTCGATGATCTTGCGGATCTCGCTATCGACCTTTTGCATGGTCGCTTCGGACACGTGCGTCGTCTTGGTAACGCTACGGCCCAGGAAGACCTCGCCCTCGTTTTCCGCGTAGACCACAGGGCCAAGGGAATCGGTCATGCCGTAACGCGTGACGATGTCGCGGGCGATGGCAGTGGCGCGCTCGAAGTCGTTCGAGGCGCCGGTCGTCATCTGGTTCATGAAGACCTCTTCCGCGATGCGTCCGCCGAACAGCACGGCAATGGTATTGAGCAGACGCTCTTTGTCCATGCTGTAGCGATCGCCCTCGGGCAGCTGCATGGTGACGCCCAGCGCGCGCCCGCGCGGAATGATGGTGACCTTGTGAACCGGATCTGTCTTGGGCAGCATGCGCGCAACCAGCGCGTGGCCGGATTCGTGGTAAGCAGTGTTGCGGCGCTCTTCCTCGGGCATGACTATGGAGCGGCGCTCGGCGCCCATGATGATCTTGTCCTTGGCCTTTTCGAAGTCGGTCATATCGACCGTACGTCCATTGCGACGGGCAGCGAAGAGCGCAGCCTCATTGACCAGGTTGGCCAGGTCGGCGCCCGAGAAGCCCGGGGTGCCGCGGGCCAGCACCATCGCATCGACGTTGGTGGCCAGGGGAACCTTGCGCATGTGGACCTTGAGAATCTGTTCGCGGCCACGGATATCGGGCAGCGACACAACTACCTGGCGGTCGAAGCGGCCCGGGCGCAGCAGGGCCGGATCCAGTACATCGGGACGGTTGGTGGCGGCGATGACCAGCACGCCCTGGCCTGTTTCGAAGCCGTCCATTTCGACCAGCAGCTGGTTCAGCGTCTGTTCGCGCTCATCGTTGCCGCCGCCCAGGCCCGCGCCGCGCTGGCGGCCGACTGCGTCGATTTCGTCGATGAAGATAATGCAAGGCGCCTGCTTCTTGGCGTTCTCGAACATGTCGCGGACGCGGGCGGCGCCCACACCGACAAACATTTCGACGAAATCGGAACCTGAAATGCTGAAGAAAGGAACCTTGGCTTCACCCGCAATGGCCTTGGCCAGCAGAGTTTTACCCGTACCAGGCGAGCCCACCATCAGGACGCCGCGCGGAATGCGGCCGCCCAGACGCTGGAACTTGGTCGGGTCGCGCAGAAAATCAACCAGCTCCTGCACATCTTCCTTGGCCTCGTCGCAGCCAGCCACATCGGCAAAGGTGATGTTGTTGGTGTTTTCGTCCAGCATGCGCGCGCGCGACTTGCCGAAGCTGAATGCCCCGCCCTTGCCGCCGCCCTGCATCTGGCGCATGAAGAATATCCATACCCCGATCAGCAGCAGCATGGGGAACCAGGAAATGAACAGGCTGGTGAGGAAGGACGGCTCTTCGCGCGCCTTGCCGGAAACCTGCACACCGGATTTAACCAGCTCGGGCACCATCCACAGGTCGCCAGGAGAGGTCAGGCTGTAGGGACGGCCGTTGTCAGGCGTGACATACAGGGTGTCGCCCTGGATATCGACCTTGTTGATGCGGCCCGACTGAGCGTCCTGCATGAACTGGGTATAAGTCACGCTGTCGGTCGTGGTCGCGCGCCCGTCGAACTGCTTGAATACAGTGAACAGGACAAGCGCGATCACCATCCAGATCGCAACCTTGGAAAAAGAGTTGTTCAAAGCCAATCTCCTGCTTGTGTTCAGCTTGCCAAACCCCGCCTGAATACGGCAGCCAAACAAGCACGTCAATATATAAGATTCATTCTACCCGATAGAAAGAATCATGGTTGATAACAACCTGGCGCCGCTCAGGGCTTCAGGTTCCGCGCAACCAGAAATGTTTCCGCTGATTTTCCGCGCGACGCCTTGGGCTTGCGCTCGACGACCCGCAGGAAGTGGCGCTTGAACGACTCGACGATCTGCGAGAACCCGCTGCCGTGGAAGGCCTTGACGACCAGCGCCCCCTCCGGCTTGAGGTGCTCGCGGGCAAATTCGAGCGCCAGATCACATACATGCTGAATTCTAGCTGAATCCGCCGATGCCACACCTGATAAGTTGGGGGCCATGTCGGAAATAACAAGATCCACCTTCTGTTCGCCGACAAGTTCCTGCAATTGTTTCAAAACGTTTTCCTCGCGAAAATCGCCTTGCAGGAATTCCACCCCTGCGATGGGCTCCATGGGCAGGATATCCAGGGCAATGACGCGGCCGCGCAACACTCCGCCAGGGCCGGCCAGGCGCTCCCGAGCCACCTGCGACCAGCTGCCGGGCGCGGAACCCAGGTCAACCACGACATCGCCGGGCTTCATGAGTTTTTCAGTGTCGAGTATCTCGGTAAGCTTGAAGGCCGCGCGGGCCCGATACCCCTTCTGTTGCGCCATTTTGACGTAGGGGTCATTAATATGCTGCTGTATCCAGTCTTTTGAGAATTTTTTCTTGGCCATTCCCGTACAATTCCACCATGCCTAAACTCGACATTACATCCCAGCAGCGTAGCGCCCTGCGCTCCGCCGCTCACCCTCTGAAGCCGGTGGTCCTGATCGGGGACCGCGGCCTGACAGAGGCAGTTCTCAAAGAAATCGATCTTAACCTCAATGCGCACCATCTGATCAAGGTGCGTGTAGCAGGCGACGACCGCGAAGCCCGCGTTGCCATCCTGGACAGCATTTGCGAGACGCTGTCATGCGCCCCTGTACATCATCTGGGCAAGACCCTGATCCTGTATCGTCCCGATATCGAGGCCGAACGCGCCAAGGCTGCAGCGGAAAACGCCACGCGGGCGGTGCGCAAGCCCTCGGAACCGCACACGCCCAAGAAACTGGCCGCCACGGGTGTCAGCCGCACGCGGAAATCCGAGAAAGCCCGCAGGGCAGCAAGCCGCCCCGAAAAACCTGCCAGCCCCGCCGCCACAGCCGCGCCTCGTGCCCGCCGCGCCAGCCCGGGAACGTCGGACCGCACGCCACACGGTATCCCGCGTCGCGCCGGCAGCGCGCTGTCGCTTCGCGCCGGCGCCCGCAAGGGTCTGCGCGGCTCCGGAAAGCGCTGATTGGTCCGGGCAGTCCGCCAGTATAAGGCCTGATCGGAGGATCGGGCTTTTTTTATGGGTATGCCCCGGCAGATGGCCTACAAAAAAAAGCGCCCTGGCAGGCAGGGCGTCACTTATGATCCAGACTTGCCGGCCGGGCGGCAAGCCCGGCAAGGCGGGGCTACTGATAAGAGATGTTGAGGACCTCGTACTCGCGCACGCCGGCGGGCGCCTTGACCTCGACCACATCACCTTCCATCTTGCCGATGAGGGCTCGGGCCACAGGGCTGGACACCGAAATCAGGTTGGAACGGATGTCGGCCTCGACGTCGCCGACAATCTGATATTTGACACGCTCGCCCGATTCGAGATCCTCAATCTCGACGGTGGCGCCAAATACGGCTCTGCCATCCACATCGAGCGACGCCGGATCAATGATCTGGGCGTTCGAAAGCGTGCCTTCAAGCTCGCGAATGCGGCCTTCGACGAAGGCCTGGCGCTCGCGCGCGGCATCATATTCGGCATTCTCCGAGAGATCGCCCTGCGCGCGCGCCTCGGCAATCGCATTGATGATATCGGGACGCTCAATCGTCTTCAAACGGTGTAGTTCGGCTTGCAAGCGCTCAGCGCCACGCGCTGTCAACGGTATCGCAGACATAATATTCCTGAATCAAAAGTAAAAAGACGCTCCTTTCAAGGAGCGCCTGCACAATCAAGTAGTTGTGGGGCTGGCACAGCCCAAGACGCGAGCCGCGGAACCTGCTGGTTTTTTATGGCTTTAGCGAAGCTGCGCGGCTCAAAATAAAACCCCGGCCTGGATACAAACCGGGGGAACGAGTCCATTGTCGGCAATGTTGGGGAAAATTGCAAGCCCCCGGTATCGGTCTAGGGAAAAACCTTAGATCTATTTGCAATAAGTTGAAAACAAATCAAATTTTCGTGGATTCGCCTCTTTTGCACGCCCTGTCGCTGGCGTAGACTGCGTTGCCGCCACAGCCCGCTCCACCGGCAGCGGCTTCCCCCTATCAGTGATTTGCCGAGAGTGATCCGCCGGGCTAGGCCGTTTCGCCCCTGTTGCGATTGAGCAGCGCGTACAGGATGATGGCGCCGAAGGTTGCCGTCCCGATGCCATCCAGTTTGAAGGAGCCCATCTGCACGGAAAAGTTGCCTGCTCCCAGGATCAGGGTGACCGCTGCCACGATGAGGTTGCGGTTCTCGCTGAAATCCACCTGGTTGACGACCCAGATGCGTGCGCCGGCCACGGCAATCAGGCCGAACACGACCACTGACATTCCGCCCAGCACCGGCGCGGGGATGGCCTGGATCACGGCGCCGAACTTGGGCGAGAAGCCCAGCAGTATGGCGATCAGGGCTGCGATCACGAACACCAGGGTGGAATAAATCTTGGTCACTGTCATGACGCCGATGTTTTCCGCATACGTGGTGACACCCGTGCCGCCCACCGCACCTGAAAGCATGGTCGCGACCCCGTCTCCGACAAATGCACGGCCCAGGTATTTGTCCAGATTGCGGCCCGTCATGGCGCTGACCGCCTTGATGTGCCCCAGGTTTTCGGCCACCAGGATAATGGCCACAGGCGCGATTACGCTGATGGCATGCGGCTCGAACACCGGCGACTCAAAGCGCGGCAGCCCAAGCCAGGGCGCAGCGGCTATGTGTGAAAAGTCCACCGGCGTTCCCAGCCCCATGCCATTGGTAAGCACGCCATAGATGGCGCATGCCAGAAGCAGCCCCACCAGGATGAGCAGGCGCTGGACTGCCCCGCGCGCATATACAGCGATGCCGCCCACACACAGGACAGTCATCATGGCCATGGCAGCATCAAAGGTGGAGCCGCCCATGGCGCCCTTGGCGGCGATAGGCGCCAGGTTGAGCCCGATCACAGCGACAATGGCTCCGGTTACCACTGGCGGCATGAGCCGGTTGATAGTGTCCGCCGCCCCGCCGGCCCTGGCATCCATCCACCAGACGATCAGGCCGATCAGCATGTACACAAAGCCGCAGGCAATGATGGCGCCGAGCGCTACCCCCGCATTGGCATTGGCGCCTGCGCCGGCATATCCCGTCACAGCGATCACGCCGCCGATGAAGGCAAAGCTGGATCCCAGATAGCTGGGCACACGCCCCCGGACGAATACGAAGAAAATCAGCGTACCTATGCCCGACATCAGAATGCAGACATTCGGATCGAAACCCATGAGAATTGGGGCCAGAATGGTGGAACCGAACATGGCCACGACATGCTGGGCGCCCATTGCGATGTTCTGCGGCCAACCCAGGCGCTCGTCAGGCTGCACGACAAACCCGTTGGCCCCGCCCTGCACTTTGCGCCAGCGGGGGAAATAAGTAGTGGATGACATGGGGGAAGAGACCTTTATCTATTCTTGTTGGATAAGGAAGGTTCGATGCAAAGCGGCGCGAGGCCGGCCACGGCGCAAGACAGACGCCGGAACGCGGGGCATGCAAAGCGCCTGAGGCTGGAGTTTACGGCCACGCGCTTGCCTGCGGCAAGAAATCGGCAGCAGCGCCCTTTCACGTGAGGCATGGCCGCGACAGCCGAAAAGGCTGACACACAGGCTTAATGTGCAATTCAATACAATACCGGCTATGAGCACGACGACTTTCTGGCTGATACGCCACGGCGAAACGCAATGGAATGCGGATCGGCGCCTGCAGGGCTGGCGCGATATCCCTCTGAACGACACGGGCCTGCGGCAGGCAAGGCAGCTGTCAGGCATGCTGCGCCCGCCTCGCTTCGATGCGGCCATAGATGTCATTGTCAGCAGCGATCTCTCCCGCGCTTCGGAAACCGCGCGTATTGCCGCTGCGCACTTCGGCATAGCCATTGAGGCGTTTGCACCCCTGCGCGAGCGCAACTACGGCATTTACGAAGGCCAGGATTGGGTCAGGCTGGAAGATCCGAACGGCGCCAAGGTGGATTTCCATTCCCCCGACTGGGTGGTCGACCAGGGCGAAACCCTGTCGCAGTTCCGCGACCGCATTGACAAGGCCTTCGCCGAGCTGGCCCTGCGCCATGCCGGCAAGAATGTACTGGCCTTTTCCCACGGCGGCGTGATCGATATCGCCTGGCGCCTTGCAACGGGGGCAGGCTTCGAAGTGCCCCGCCCCGGTCCCATTCTCAATACCAGCATCAACCAGTTCAGCATCGACGCGCACGGCACATGGCAGTTGCTGGAGTGGGGGCACACCGCGCACCTGGACGAGGCTGCGCTGGACGACGTTATTTAATGGTTCGCCAGCAACAGCCCGGATCCATACCCTGCCCCTGTGGCGGCCAGGGCAAGCAGCTGACGTACGCCAGCTGCTGCCAGCGCTATGTGGAAGGCGGCGCCCCCGCCCCTGACGCCGAGCGCCTGATGCGCTCACGCTACACCGCCTACGTCCTGGGCAATACCGACTATCTGCTGGCAAGCTGGCATGCATCCACGCGCCCGACGCGCGATACATTTGAACTGGGCGGCACGCCAGACAAGTGGCTGGGCCTGACTGTGCACAGCCATGCGCAGCAGGACGAAACCCATGCTCAGGTCTATTTCACCGCCCGCTACCGTGAAGGCGGGCGCGGTTACCGCATGACCGAGCGAAGCAACTTCGTCCTTGAGGATGGGCGCTGGTTTTATGTGGACGGAGCCGTCGAGGCAAGCTAAGCCGCCGCTATTTCTCCCGAACCAGCGTAGTTGAAAACTGGTAACGGTCAGCGGGGTGGTAGGAAGTCGATACAGCAATGATGGTCTGCGCCGCATCCCTGTACTGACGCAGGATAAACAGGCCAGGGGTGCCGCGAGGGGCCACCAGCCTGTCGGCAACCTGGTCGGGCAGCGTACATGCGCTGATATCTTGCTTTACCGTCATGATGCGCAAACCGTACTGGGCTTCTATGACTGCCGATATCAGTTGGCCCGGTGACGATTTGACGGCGTTCTTGACATCCCGGTAGCGCACGTCCACATAGACATCCGTCAGCACCATGGGTGCATCATCGCGGCCCAGCCGCACAGAGTTGAAGCATAGCCAGCGCGTGCCCGCGTCCACCTTCAGCATGCGCGCGGTTTCCTGGTCAACCACCACCTCTTTCACAGACTTGAGCTGCCGGGGGCTGGTTTCCGCCAGCGCCACCAGATCTTCCAGTGACCCCAGAGACTGAGCAAACCCGGTCGGCGCAGTCTGTGCCTCGACCAGCGTGCCGCTGCCCCGCCGGCGCGACACGAGCCGGGAATCCTGCAGCTGCTGCAGCGCGGCCCTGACAGTGTGCCTGCTGGTGCCGAATTCTTCCATCAACACTTTCTCGGTCGGCATCAGCGTGCCCACGGCATAGGCGCCGTCGGCAATCCTACGGGCCAGAATGGCGGCGATTTCTGTAAAACGCATCGAACTCATGTCGTCATTATCTTGTAGGCGTTGTGTGGCCGCCAGCCTTATTCGCTGACGGCCCAGCGGGGAGGATACGCGAAATCCGCAGGCCGGGGGAATTGAAACAGCCATCAAATATGCATTGACATAGTAAAGCTGCTATCAATAAAATGTTCGAACAACTAATAAAGACCGGACATTTATAATGCCTATTTCTGTTCTTGAATCCAGTATTTTCAAAGATATGTTTGGCACGCAGGCCATGCGCTCCGTTTTCGACGACCAGGCGACTGTGGCCCGCTATGTAGAGACGGAGGTGGCGCTTGCCGTCGTGCAGGGCCGGCTGGGCATCATCCCGGAACAGGCAGCCCAGGCCATTGCCGAGCGGGCCGACGCATCGAAGATTGATCTACCCGTGCTCAAGGCTGAAACCGAAATCGTTGGCTACCCCATTCTTCCCCTGGTCCATCAGCTGGCAAAGATCTGCGGCCCCGAAGGTGAATACCTTCACTGGGGTGCGACCACGCAAGACATCATGGATACGGCCACCGTCCTGCAGGTGCGCGATGCGCTTGAACTGGTTGAGAAAGACCTGGAGGCTGTCGACGCCCTGCTTGCCGGGCTTGCCGAGCGCTATCGGGACACGCCCATGGCCGGACGCACCCATTTGCAGCATGCGCTCCCGATAACCTTTGGCTACAAGGCAGCCGTCTGGCTGCTGGCCATACGGCGCAACCGCGAGCGGCTCGAACAATTGAAGCCCCGTGTTCTGGTGGGGCAGCTGGGCGGCGCTGCCGGCACGCTGGCCTCATTGGGCGACCAGGGGATGGCCGTCAGTGCTGCGCTGATGGAGGAGCTGCAACTGTCATCGGCGCCAATCACCTGGCATGTCGCACGCGATGGGCTGGCCGAGGCTGTGCAGTTCCTTGGACTGGTTACCTCGTCTCTCGGAAAAATAGCCCTGGATGTCATGCTGATGATGACCAATGAGCTGGGCGAAGCTTTCGAGCCTTTCGTCAAGGGCCGAGGCGCCTCCAGCACCATGCCGCAGAAGCGCAATCCCATCTCGTGCGAATTGATGTGGAGCGCGGCCAAGACCGTGCGCCAGCATGCAGGGCTGGCGCTGGACGCCATGATGCATGACTTTGAACGCGCCACGGGACCCTGGCATGTCGAATGGTCCGCGATACCGGAAGCTTTCGTGCTCACGGCCGGTGCGCTGAGCCAGGCGAAATTCATGCTGGCCGGCCTGGAAGTGGATGTGCAGCGCATGCGCCAGAACCTGGATCTTTCCGGCGGCCTCATCGTGGCCGAAGCAGTGATGATGGGCCTTGCGCCCCACCTGGGCCGCCAGACCGCCCACGACATCGTCTATGACGCATGCCGCAAAGCAGCCACATCCCGCCGACCACTGGCACAAGTGCTGTACGAAAGCCCCGAGGTTACCGCCAAGCTGGACCATGCTGCCATAGACCGGCTGTGCGACCCGGCCAACTATCTGGGCAGTGCGCCTCTCATGGTCGACAGCATGCTTGCCTGGCACAGAAGCTGAACGCCGCAGACCAACCTTTTCGCAACGACGCATAGCGATTCGCCCCCATTCAACCCGGAGACAAACAATGAAAAAACTGACCACGACACTTGCCCTGCTTGCCGCCACCGCTGCGGCAAGCCTCGCACCCCAGGCATATGCTCAAGACAAATACCCCTCGCGGGCATTGACCTGGGTGGTGCCCTTCTCTGCCGGCGGCCCCACCGACGCCATGGCCCGCAATATCGCGAACAAGGTATCGGAGCAGTTGGGCGAATCCATCGTGATCGAGAATGCGCCCGGTGCGGGCGGCACCATCGGCGCCACCAAGGTATCCCGCACCGATCCGGACGGCTATACCTTCCTGGTGGGCCATATCGGCTATATGGCTGCGGCACCCTCTCTGTATGACAATCTGCGCTATGACCCTGTCAAGGATTTCGAGGCCGTCTTCCGCTTCCCCGACACGCCACTGGTGCTGCTGGCAGGCGAGGGTTCCAAATTCAAGACCATCAATGAACTTGTGGATTTCGCCCGGGCAAACCCCAAGGCGCTGAACTTCAGCAACGCGGGCGTAGGCTCAACCTCGCACCTCGTAGCCGCGATGTTTGCTAGCAAAGCTGGCATTGACATTCAGCCCATTGCCTACAAAGGCGCCGGCCCCGCGCTCAACGACTTGATGGGTGGCCAGGTGGATGCGATGTTCGACCAGACGAATACGGCCCTTCCCCAGGTCAAGGGCGGCAAGGTTCGCGCCCTTGGCCTGACATCGGCTGAGCGGATGGCGCAGTTTCCCGACGTGCCCACCATGACAGAAAGCGCCGTGCCCGGTTTCGAGGTGGCGACCTGGTACGGGCTGTACGCTCCCAAGGGAACCCCCAGGGAGGTCATAGACACCCTTTATGACGCATACAAGAAAGCAATGGCCAACAAGGAATTCACACAATCCATGGCCGACCAGGGCATACGCCTGCTGCCTGACGCAGACTATGCTCCCGACGCTTTCCAGGCCTTTACCGCAGAGGAAGGCAAGCGATGGGCAAAAGTGATCAAGGATGCCGGCATCAGCCTGAAGTAGGATAGCGCCATGACACGCGGGCACATTGCAGCAGAAGATATTGTTGCCAGCATTGCCGATGCGCTGCAGCATGTCAGCTATTACCATCCGGCTGACTTTGTGCAGGCGCTTCGGCGGGCCTACGAGCTGGAAACTCATGGCCCGGCTCGCAATGCATTGCGTCAGTTGCTGGTCAACAGCAAAATGTCGGCGACGGAGCATCGCCCGCTCTGTCAGGACACTGGCGTCGTCCATGTATACGCGAGGCTGGGCATGGATGCCCGCATCAGCAGCGCAAGTCGCCCCACTCCAAGCCTGCAGGCGCTGGCCAACCGGGCTGTTGCACTGGCTTATGGGTATCCGGCCAACCCGCTGCGGGCCTCGATGATCCGCGATCCGCTGGGCCGGCGCGCCAACACTGGCGACAACACGCCTGCCGTGGTTCATGTGGAGCTGGTGGAGGGCGATACGCTGGAACTCACCGTGGTCGCCAAAGGCGGCGGCGGAGACGTCAAGGCACGCTATGCCATGCTCAACCCCAGCGACTCGGTGGCGGACTGGATTGTCTCGCAGATACCGGGCATGGGCGCGGGCTGGTGCCCGCCGGGGGTACTCGGTGTAGGCGTGGGCGGCAGCCCCGAACAGGCCATGATGCTGGCCAAGCGTTCGCTTTTCGAGCCCATCGATATTGAGCAATTGATGGACAGCGGCCCGCAGGATGCGGCACAGGCCCTGCGCCTGACATTGTTCGAGCGCATCAACGCACTGGAGATCGGCGCACAGGGCCTGGGAGGAAAGACTACAGTGCTGGATGTGAAAGTCGCCCATGCGCCCTCCCATGCCGCCCTGCTGCCCGTGGCGATACTTCCAAACTGTGCCGCCACCCGCTATGCATCCTTCACCCTGGACGGCTCAGGTCCGGCGCAGCTGCCCACGCCTGACCCCGACATATGGAGCGGCATTCCCGATGGCATGCCGCTGCACGACGGCACCCCAGTGAATCTGGATACGCTCACGCACGAAACAGTGGCCCAATGGCAGGCGGGTGATACTTTGCTGCTGTCAGGCAAACTGATTACCGGGCGCGATGCGGCGCACAAGCGCATGGCCGATACTCTGACGCGCGGCGAGGCACTGCCGGTCGACCTGCGTGGGCGCGCCATCTATTACGTCGGCCCTGTCGATCCCGTAGAGGGTGAAGCGGTGGGCCCCGCCGGGCCGACCACCTCCACCCGCATGGATAAATTCATGCCCGCACTGCTGGCGCAAACAGGGTTGCTCGTTACCATAGGCAAGGCTGAGCGCGGGCCCATCGCCATTGATGCCATACGCAAGGCGGGAAGCGCGTACATGATTGCCGTGGGCGGCGCTGCCTACCTCGTCTCCAAAGCCATACGCTCCGCACGCGTGCTTGCCTATGAAGACCTGGGCATGGAGGCCATGTACGAGTTCACAGTGGAAAACATGCCGGTGCTTGTGGCGGTTGATGCGTCGGGCCGCACCATACACCGTGTCGTGCCCATCGCTTCCAGGCCGTGAAAACGCTTTAGTCCGTATCCGGTTTCTGCCTGGGTTTGCGTTTTCGCCCCGCTGCGACACGGTCGTATAGCGCATTGGGCACGATGCGAAGCAGTCTGGCGACAAGCCCCATTTGCCAGGGAATGACGGTATAGCTGCTGGCGCGGTCAATCGCGCGGCCCGCGGCTGCGGCAAAGCGCTCTACGGGCGTGAGGAAAGGCATTTTGTAGGGATTGTGCGCCGTCATGGGCGTTTGTATAAAGCCCGGCGCGATGGTCACGACTTTGATGCCGGTCTGGCGCAGCTCTACCCTAAGGCTTTCGCAGTAGCAGCGCACAGCTGCCTTCGAGGCACTGTACGCGCCTGCCCCCGGCAGCCCCCGCACGCCGGCCACACTGGCGACCCCTACCAGTGTGCCGCCGCCACGTCGCTTCATGTCGGCAATAAAAGGCTCGAACGTGGCTACCGTGCCGTTCACATTGGTGGACATCACTGCGCCGAAAACATCGAAATCATCCAGCTCCTCGGTCAGGGTGCCCACGCTGATCCCCGCACTGGCGATCACGATATCCACGGGACCGGCAGCAAGAAAATCCTCCGCAGCGCGGTGCAAGGCCGGCCTATCGCGCACATCGGCGACATAGATGCGATGCCACTGAGAATAATCCGAAGGCGCCGGCTGCCCGAGGCCATGGCCGGATTCCCCTCGCGCCGGCTCACCCGCTTGCCTGGATATACCTTGTTTAGCCCATGCAGGCGGAACAGGCAGGCTGCGCCAGACTTCGCGCAATGCATCTTCCCGCCGTCCAACCAGCCCCACCTGTGCCCCGCGGCGCGCATAAAAAAGAGCGAGCGCGGCGCCTATGCCGCTGCTCGCTCCAGTGATGAAGACACGCTGCATCACCGCCCCGTGCTTATTGCACGGGCAAGGACGAATGCAGATCCTGCAGGGAATAGACCTTCAAGCCTTCTCCATGGCGCAGATACTGCAGCCCTTCGACAGCCGCCACCGCGCCTGCGATGGTGGTGAAGAAGGTGACGCGCGTGGCCAGCGCACTGGTGCGGATGGCGCGCGAATCGGCAATGGCGTTGCGGCGCTCTTCAACGGTGTTGATGACCATGGACACCTCACCGTTCTTCAGCATATCGACAATATGCGGGCGGCCTTCCGTGACCTTGTTCACAACCTGCACCTGCAGGCCGGCCGCTTCGATGGCCGTTGCCGTGCCTCGCGTGGCAACGATCTTGAATCCAAGCGAGATCAGGCCGCGAGCCACCTCGACCGCGCGCGGCTTGTCCTGCGCCCGAACGCTTATGAAAGCGGTGCCTGACTCAGGCAGCCATGCACCTGCGGCAATCTGCGATTTGACGAACGCCTCGCCAAAGCTCTCGCCAACGCCCATGACCTCGCCCGTCGACTTCATTTCCGGGCCGAGAATGGTATCAACGCCCGGGAACTTCACGAAGGGGAATACTGCTTCCTTGACGCAGTAATAGGCGGGATGGACCTCCTGGCGCACGCCCTGCTCGGCGAGCGTCTTGCCGGCCATGGCTCGCGCGGCGATCTTGGCCAGCTGCAGACCTGTTGCCTTGGAAACATAAGGCACCGTACGCGATGCGCGCGGGTTGACCTCAAGCACGTACACATCGCCATCCTGGACAGCGAACTGGACATTCATCAGACCCTTGACATTCAGCGCGCGGGCCATCAGCGCCGTCTGGCGCTTGATCTCGTCGACAATGTCAGCATGCAGCGAATACGGCGGCAGGCTGCAGGCAGAATCGCCCGAGTGAACGCCAGCCTGCTCAATGTGCTCCATGACGCCGCCGATGAAGACGGTTTCGCCATCGCAGATGCAGTCGACATCGACCTCGGTGGCATTGTTCAGGAAATGATCCAGCAGTACGGGGGAATCGTTGCTGACCTTGACCGCCTCGCGCATGTAGCGCTCGAGATCGGCCTGCTCATGCACGATTTCCATGGCGCGCCCGCCTAGCACATAGCTGGGCCGAACCACCAGCGGATAGCCGATCTCGCCGGCCAGCGCCAGCGCCTCGCCTTCGGTGCGGGCGGTGCGGTTGGGCGGCTGGCGCAGCCCCAGCTTGTTCAGCAGCTTCTGGAAGCGTTCGCGGTCTTCGGCCACATCGATGGAGTCGGGGCTGGTGCCTATGATGGGCACGCCGTTGGCCTCGAGAGCGCGCGCCAGCTTCAGTGGCGTCTGGCCGCCGTACTGGACGATGGTGCCGACCGGGTTTTCCTTGTGGACGATTTCAAGCACGTCTTCCAGGGTCAACGGCTCGAAGTACAGACGATCGGACGTATCGTAGTCAGTGGAAACCGTTTCAGGGTTGCAGTTGACCATGATGGTTTCATAGCCATCGTCGCGCATTGCCAGCGCGGCATGCACGCAGCAGTAGTCGAACTCGATGCCCTGCCCGATACGGTTCGGGCCGCCGCCGAGGACGATGATCTTCTTGCGATCCGAAGGCGCGGCTTCGCATTCATCTTCGTACGTGGAATACATGTAGGCGGTGCGGGTCGGGAATTCGGCCGCGCAGGTATCGACACGCTTGTAGACCGGCCGCACGCCGAGCTGGTGACGCAGCTTGCGTACCTCGGCTTCCGTGGTGTCCAGCAGGAAAGCCAGGCGGCGATCGGAAAATCCGCGGCGCTTCAATTCCCACAACGTGTTGTAATCGAGTTCGGCCAGGGTTCTTTGCTCAAGCGCCAGTTCGATGTCGACGATTTCCTTGATCTGGGCCAGGAACCAAGGGTCTATGCTGGTCAGGCTGTGGACTTCGTCCAGGCTGAACCCCTGCGCAAAAGCGTCACCCACGTACCAGATACGCTCGGGACCAGGCTCACCCAGCTCGATCTGCAGCTTTTCGCGATCGGTGGTCTTCTGGTTCAGGCCGTCGACGCCGACCTCCAGGCCACGCAGGGCTTTCTGGAAGGATTCCTGGAAGGTTCGGCCAATGGCCATCACTTCGCCCACGGACTTCATCTGCGTGGTCAGGCGCGAATCCGCCTGGGGGAATTTCTCGAATGCGAAACGGGGTACCTTGGTGACGACGTAGTCGATGGTCGGCTCGAACGAGGCGGGGGTAGCGCCGCCTGTGATCTCGTTACGCAGCTCGTCAAGCGTGTAACCCACAGCCAGGCGCGCCGCGACCTTGGCGATGGGGAAGCCCGTCGCCTTGGACGCCAGCGCCGACGAACGCGATACGCGCGGGTTCATCTCGATGACAATCATGCGCCCGTTCTTGGGGTTGACCGCGAACTGCACGTTGGAACCGCCGGTATCGACGCCGATCTCGCGCAGCACCGCAATGGATGCGTTGCGCATGATCTGGTATTCCTTGTCGGTCAGCGTCTGGGCTGGCGCCACGGTGATCGAATCGCCAGTGTGCACGCCCATGGGATCAAGGTTCTCGATCGAGCAGATGATGATGCAGTTGTCGGCGCTGTCGCGCACGACTTCCATCTCGAATTCTTTCCAGCCCAAAAGAGACTCTTCGATCAGCAGCTCTTTGGTTGGGGACGCTTCAAGGCCGCGATGGCAGATGGTTTCGAATTCTTCGCTGTTGTAGGCGATTCCGCCGCCCGAGCCACCCAGCGTAAAGCTGGGGCGGATGACAACCGGGAAGCCCGAAGTGCCGATTTCCTCGGCAATGCGGCGCTGTACGGCCCAGGCCTCGTCCATGCTGTGCGCCACGCCGGACTTGGCCGATTCCAGCCCGATGGAGGTCATGGCCTGCTTGAACTTCTGGCGGTCTTCGGCCTTTTCGATGGCGTGCTCGTTGGCGCCGATCAGCTCCACGCCGTGCTTGGCGAGCACCCCGTTATGAGCCAGATCCAGAGCGCAGTTCAGCGCCGTCTGTCCGCCCATGGTGGGCAGCAGCGCATCGGGCTTCTCGCGCTCGATGATCTTTTCGACCGCCTGCCAGGTCACCGGCTCGATATAGGTCACATCGGCCGTATCCGGGTCCGTCATGATGGTGGCGGGGTTGCTGTTTACCAGAATCGTGCGGTAACCATCAGCCTTGAGAGCCTTGCAGGCCTGCGCGCCTGAATAGTCGAATTCGCATGCCTGCCCGATGATGATGGGGCCGGCACCGATGATAAGAATGCTTTTTATGTCTGAACGCTTGGGCATAGTGCTGAATTATTTTTGTCCGGCCATGAGGCTGATGAATTTGTCGAAAAGCACGACGATGTCGTGAGGCCCTGGGCTGGCTTCAGGATGGCCCTGGAAACAGAACGCCGGCGCATCGGTAAGCTCGAAACCCTGCAGCGTGCCATCGAAAAGCGAGACATGCGTCACGCGCACATTGGAAGGCAGTGTTTCAGGATCGACGTTGAAGCCGTGGTTCTGGCTGGTGATGAATACACGGCCGGTATCCAGGTCCTGCACCGGGTGGTTGGCGCCGTGATGGCCGGTTTTCATCTTGATGGTCTTGCCGCTTACACCCAGCCCCATGATCTGCTGGCCCAGGCAGATGCCGAACAGCGGAATCTTGCGGTCAAGCGCAGCCTTGCAGGTTTCGATGGCATAGGTGCAGGGCTCGGGATCCCCAGGGCCGTTGGACAGGAACAGCCCATCGGGCTTGAGGGCGAGCATGTCGTCAACGGGCGTCTGCGCCGGCACTAGCGTAACGCGGCAGCCGCGATCAGCCAGCAGGCGCAAAATATTGCTCTTGACGCCGTAATCGTAGGCCACCACGTGGTACTTGGCGTCTTCCGGGCTGGTATAGCCCTCGCCCAGGCGCCAGGTGCCTTCGCGCCATTCTTTGCGTTCCTTGATCGAAACCACCTTGGCAAGGTCTTGCCCGGCCATGCCCGGGAAGCTGCGAGCCAGCTCAAGCGCCCGGTCGGCATCCTCGCCGACCATGATGCAGGCGCCCTGCGCCCCGCCCTCGCGCAGGATGCGGGTAAGCTTGCGGGTATCGACGCCGGCGATGCCCACCACGCCCTGCGCCTTCAGGTACTCGGGCAGCGAGCGCGTAGCGCGGAAATTCGACACGCGCAAGGAACAGTCGCGCACAACCAGGCCGGCGGCATGGATCTTGGTGGATTCGACATCTTCTTCGTTGACGCCGGTGTTGCCAATGTGCGGATAGGTAAGGGTTACGATCTGGCCGTTGTAGCTTGGATCGGTCAGGATTTCCTGGTAACCCGTCATGGAGGTGTTGAACACGATTTCGGCGACGCAATGACCATCGGCGCCGATGGAGACACCCTTGAAGATGGTACCGTCCGCCAAGGCAAGAATTGCAGGAGGAGACCCGTTGGCCCCCTCGGAAAAGAGTGACGGCAGCACTGTAAACCCCGGTTATAAAGTCAGTAATTAAACCTTCTAATTATACCTTGAGAGCCCCCTGCCCTCCAAGATTGGCGTCCTCATTACCGCAATTGGGGTTTTTACTAGAGAGGACCAGCCTCATGGGGGATTTCGGCTGTACCCATGGCGTAATCGGGATGATGCCTGAGCATTGCCGAATCAGCATGGTTTCGTTCTAAACATTATTCTGGTGGCAAGGGTGGCGCAAGCCTATCATCTCTGGAAGGCGATTTCCGCCCTTACATTACCCTCAAATTACCGTAACAACGATGACACAACAGAATCTGGTTGAGCTCAGTGCTGCCACCCTGCGCCGCCTGATTGGCCGCAAGGAAATCTCGCCCGTCGAACTCCTTGACGCCTGCATTGCCCGCATCGAAGACCTCAACCCGTACATCAATGCCGTCACCGCCACATGTTTCGACCGCGCGCGCCGGGAAGCCGTCCAGGCAGAGAGTGATGTGCTGGCCGGACGGCCGCTGAAACCATTGCACGGCCTGCCGACAGGCATCAAAGACCTGGAAGAAACCGAGGGGCTGCTGACCACCTTCGGCTCGGCGATCTACCGTGGACACGTTCCCGCACGCGACAACGCCATTGTTTCCCGGCTGCGAGCCGCCGGAGCCATCGTGTTGGGCAAGACCAACGTGCCCGAAATGGGAGCTGGCGCGAACACCCGCAATACCGTATGGGGCGCCACCGGCAACCCATTCAACCCCGCGCTGAACGCGGGGGGATCCTCGGGCGGCTCTGCGGCAGCTCTGGCGGCCGACCTCATGCCTCTGTGCAATGGCTCGGACACCGGTGGCTCACTGCGCATTCCCGCCGCCAAGTGCGGTGTCGTTGGCTTCAGGCCATCACCCGGCCTGCTTCCCAGCCAGCGCAAACTGTTGGGCTGGACACCGATTTCCGTCGTGGGACCACTGGGCCGAACCATGGAGGACGTTGTGCTGCAGACGCAGGCTTGCGCCGGCCTGGATGCCAGCGACCCGCTCAGCTACCCTGCGTCGCCAAGCGACTTCACCGCCATGGACGGAGTCGATCTGTCCACACTGCGCGTCGGCTACACCGAAGACTTTGGCCTGTGCGAAGTCGATCACGGCATACGCCAGACCTTCCGGGAGAAAATCGCAGCCATGAGCCACTTGTTCAAGGCGTGCGACGAGCTGACTTTCGACCTTGGCGAGGCGCACCGCTGCTTCGATGTGCTGCGCGCCGAAAGCTTCGTGGCCGGCTTCGAGGCGGCCTACCGGCGCAACCCTGAATCGCTCGGCCCGAACACACGCAGCAACTACGAAATGGGCGCCGCCATGAGCCTGGGCGACTGCGCCTGGGCCAGCGCCGAACAGACCCGATTGTTCCGTCGCTTCCAGGCGCTGTTCGACAACTACGACCTCATCCTGTCACCCACGACGCCAGTCTCGCCTTTCCCCTGGACCGAGTTGTACCTGAAGGAAGTGAACGGCGTCGCATTGGAAAACTACTATCGCTGGCTGGCGCTGACCTACATCGTCACACTGGCCACCAACCCGTCACTCTCGCTGCCTTGCGGGCTCGACCACAAGTCCATGCCATTCGGGCTGCAGGTGGTCGGCGGGTTTCGCGGCGATGCCCGCCTACTGGCATGCGCCACGGCCATGGAACGTGCCTTCAATGGCCACCCGGCACTGCGCCGGCCCCGGCCCGACCTGGACAAGCTCAGGCGCAGCACGGTCGATCTCAAATCCATCGTCACCGACCCGCCCCTGATGAGCGCTACGACTCCCACTGCCGAAGGCGCGTCCGCTGTCTGATTTTTACCGCACAAGGGCTATTCGAAATGCCAATCGACTTTCTCATCATCGGGGCAGGCATTGCCGGAGCCTCCCTGGGCAGCGAACTGGCGCGGCACGGCAGCGTCACCGTCCTGGAACAGGAGCCGCAGCCTGGCTATCATTCCACCGGCCGCTCGGCGGCCTTGTTTTCGGAAACCTACGGCACGCCTGCCATCCGGGCGCTCACCCGCGCAAGCCGCCCCTTCCTCGAAGCGCCGCCCTCCGGACCCGATGAACACCCTGTGCTGACCCCTCGCGGGGTAATGCATGTCGCCCTACAAGGCCAGGAAGCGATGCTTGAGGACACTTTCGTGGCTGCGCGCAAGGGCTCCCCGGACGCCGCCCTGCTGACCGCGCATGACACGGTCGCCCGTTGCCCGGTGCTGCGCGAAGATCTGGTGATCGGTGCAGTGTACGAGCCAGGCGCCATGGACATTGACGTGCATGCGCTGCACCAGCGTTACCTGAAAGCCCTGCGCGCTGCGGACGGTGTAGTGCAGACCAATGCATGCCTGCGGACTGCCGCCCGCGAAGGCGAGCACTGGACGGTTGAGCTGGAGAATGGGCGGCGGCTTCAGGCCCGCCGCCTGGTGAACGCGGCCGGCGCCTGGGCCGACACAGTGGCACGCGCCTGCGGGGTGCCCCCCATCGGACTCCAACCGAAACGGCGCACGGCGTTCACCTTCGACGCCCCCGCCAATACGCCGTTCGCTGACTGGCCAGCCATCATTGGCATTGATGAATCGTATTACTTCAAACCCGATGCCGGCCAGCTGCTGGGTTCACCCGCCAATGCCGATCCGGTCGAGCCCCACGACGTGCAACCGGAAGAGCTGGATGTCGCCACAGGCATCTATCACATTGAACAGGCCACGACACTGCACATTCGCCGACCGCGTCACACCTGGGCGGGTCTGCGCTCTTTTGTCGCGGATGGCGACCTCGTCATCGGGCCCGACAACCACCAGCCCGGCTTCTTCTGGCTGGCTGCCCAGGGCGGCTACGGCATCCAGAGCGCTGCGGGCGCGGCACAACTGGCCGCGTCTCAATTGCTCGGCCAGGCACTGCCCGACATGCTCGCCCGTGAAGGCATCATCGCCGATATGCTGTCTCCGGCGCGCCTGCGCTGACTTTCCCCATCCAGAAAACACGCCGGGCATGCAGCGTGCCGCGCTTTCGCGTCCCTCGCCTTTCTCACCTGCGGGAAGCGCCGGCGGCCTGTTCGCCGCGCACAAGAAACCGCCTGTACTCTTCCTGCGGCACAAACAGCCCCCCAGTTGTCCAGGCAATGTGTGTCGCGCGGGACATGTCGCCGAGCAAGCCATGACGCTCGAGATACAGCAAACCCTGTTCGCTTTGGCATAGCTGGGCCGGGCCGGAAAACCCGGCGGCCGCCGACGGTTCGATCTCTATGCCTTCCTGCTGGCGCGCCAGAAAAAGATGCTCGAACAGCTTGGCGTCTTCAACCGTATATGTGCCCGACAGCAAGGGAGCCATCAGGGACACCGCAAGCCCGGAAGCCCGAGGCACGGCCAGGCCGTCCGCCTCGGTCCGGTTGCTCAGCCCGATGTCATATACGGAGGGCATGCTGTCGCTGGCGCTACTCATCATCGCCAGCGTGAAACAAGGCGACTGCGTGGGCTCCGCAAAAAAACAGTGCACATTCGAGCCGAACAAATGCCGCATGCCAAATGCAATTCCCCCTGGCGCGCCTCCCACGCCACAAGGCAGGTAAATGAACAGCGGATGCCGCTCGTCAACGGCCACACCCGCAATGGCGAGCTGCTCCTGCAAACGGAGCGCAGCGACGCTATAGCCCAGCAGCAACGACAGCGACCGCTCATCATCAACGAAGTAACTGAAGGAATCCTGCTCCGCCTGCCGACGGCCCGCCGCGACAGCCTGTTCATAGTCGCCTGTGTGCTCCACGACATTCACGCCGCGTTTGCGCAAGCGCTCTTTCTTCCACTCTTTCGCGTCGGCAGACATATGCACCGTGGCACGAAACCCCAGGGCGGAAGCCATCACGCCGATGCTGAGGCCAAGATTGCCGGTCGAGCCCACGGCCACTTCATACTGGCCGAAAAGCGCCCGCGCAGGCTCATCGCCGAGTACGGCATAATTGTCCCCTCCAGCCAGGAGCCCATTTTCGCGAGCCAGTTTTTCCGCAAACTCCAGCACCTCGTGGAAACCGCCACGGGCCTTGATGGATCCGGCGACCGGCAATGAATGGTCTGATTTCACCCACAAGCGTCCCCACTCCGGGTTCATGCCAAGCGCCCGCTGCAAGTTCGGTACGTCGATGAGCGGCGATTCGACGAGCCCGCCCGCCGCCCGCAGTTCGGGAAACAGCCGGACCATCAATGGTGCAAAGCGTTCAAGCCGTTGACCGGCCGCCCGCATGTCGGCAAGCCCTAGGCTGGATGCCACGTCCTCACGCCCCAGGGACGGATTGATCCACAACAGAGGACGGGCGGTGGCAAGTTCGGAAGGTGTTATGGTGTCCATGAATGCCGTATAAGAGGATGATGCGCTCATCATATTTGATGAAAGCCCCGCTGGGATCAATCCAGATGAAAGTCTCCCCCGGATCAGTCCAGCTTGATATTGGCACGCTCGGCCACCTCTTTCATCAGCGGCAGTTCCTGCGCAATCTGTTTTGCCACATCGGCCGAAGAGCCGGTGGCCGGCTCGGTTCCCGCCGCCGACAGACGATTGCTGATTTCCGGATCAGCGAGCGTATCGGCCAGGGCTTTCTCCAGGCGCGCCTGCACATCGTCGGGCAAGCCATGAGGCGCGACGATGGCCACCCAGGTGTCGGCATTCATCGCCTCGTAGCCACTCTCGGCAATACTCGGCACATCCGGCGCCATGGGTGAGCGGTTGGCAGTGGTGACGGCAATCGGCTTGACCTTGCCGGCTTTGATCTGGGGCAGCGCCCCCGTCAAGGTGTCCACCGCCAAAGGAATCTGGCCGCCGATAAGGTCATTCATGGCGGGCGCGCTCCCCTTGTATGGCACGTGCCGCATCTTGAAACCGGCCATATGCTGCATCATTTCACCGGCAAAGTGGGCGGTGGTCCCCATGCCGTAGGAGCCATAGGAAAATTTTCCGGGGCTGGCCTTGGCCGCCGCCACCAGTTCCTTGAACGTAGCTACCGGCACGTCTGGATTCGCCAGCAACACCATCGGCGTCCGTCCGATCATACCAATAGGCTCAAAACTCTTGATGGGGTCGTAGGGCAGATCGGAATGGACAGCCGGGTTCACCGTGAACGTCGTGCCTGAACTGATCAGCAAGGTGTAACCGTCTGGCGCCGAGCGCGCAACGGCGCTTGCCCCGATGATGGTTCCTGCGCCCGGCTTGTTTTCCACGACCACCGTCTGCCCCAGGTGATCGCCCATGCCCTTGCCCACCAGGCGCCCTATGGTGTCGGTGGCGCCGCCCGGTGAAAACGGCACGACCAGCGTGATGGGTTTTGTCGGGAAATCCTGCGCACTGGCAACAGCGATAGGGAACAACGCCATACAAGCAGCAAGCCGACCGAGGCGGGCGAATGAACGTTTCATATACCGGCTCCTCCGAGAAAGGGTTTGAAGGCGATGACAAACTGTCTGTCATGGAAATGAAACAGATGATAGGCGGCTGACAAGCATGCCACCAGCATATTATTTAGCAAGTTGCGTTGCCGTTTCGGCAAGGGTCTGGCAGAATGAAGCATGCTCAATACCCGAGTGCTGCAAGAAGCAGCCGTCCGCTACTTCCTTGAAGTCGTGCGCCAAGGCTCCATTACCAAGGCCGCCGAGAAGCTCAACGTCGCATCGTCGGCGGTCAGCCGCCAGATTGCCCGTCTGGAAGACGAGCTGGACACGCCACTGTTCGACCGCCGTCCGCGCGGCACCGTGCCCAACGCCGCAGGCGAACTTCTCGCTTCGTATGCCTTGCGCATGCAGCTTGAAACCGAACGCATCGCAAGCGAGCTGGTGGAACTCAAAGAGCTGCGCCGTGGCGAAGTCTGCATCGCCTGCACCACCGGGTTCTCCACCCACTTCGCTCCTCATGTCATCGCGCAATTCAGGCGCGAACATCCAGGCATTCATTTCCAGATGTCCGTCGGTTCATCCTCCGACGTCGCCCTTCGCGTCCTTGAAGGCGAGGCCGATATCGGCCTCACCTTCACTCTCAGCGCGACGCGCGGAATCAAGGTGCAGCACGCCCAGGCCGAGCCCATCTTCGCCATCATGCCGCCGACACACCCCCTGGCTGGCTTGCCGCAGGTCACCCTCTCCGATCTGGCCGAGTATCCTCTGGCGATGCCCGCCAGGAAAATCGCCATGAGGCAACTCATCGACCTCAGCTATGCCGGCAAGAATATCGTGGTCGAGCCTGTGTTCACCACCGATTCCCTCGAAGCCATGGTTAATTTTGCGCTGGCGGAAGGCTGTATTGCCTTTTCCGCGCAGCTGCCGGTGCGACACCTTCTGAACCAAGGCAGCATCAAGGCGATATCCATTCAGGACAGCACCCTTGCGTCGTTCCAGCTGGAGGTGCAGACACTTGCAGGCCGGGTTCTTCCCCGTGCCGTGCAGTCTTTTCTCGATGAGCTCATTGCCGCCGTCTGCGATGCCTCGGGATCTGTCTCCAAGCCAGCCGGAACGCGCAGACGTGGCGCGACGGGCAGGCAGCCCCTTCGCGCTATACCCCCCTCCGGCGCGGGCCGCTGACAGCGCTTGACATGCTCGCCGGGCACCAGCATTCGCATCGCGCCGGGTGGGCGCTGCCTTCAAAATCGTCTACAGTAGGTAATTAACCCTAAATAGTTTTCCATGGTTTGTCTAACGGTGTGCTTATATGACCAGTCAGCTTGAATCCCTGCGCGAATTTACAACCGTCGTCGCCGACAGCGGCGATTTCGAGACCATGCGCAAATACCGTCCGACGGATGCTACAACCAACCCCTCGCTGATCCTCAAGGCCGTCAAGCAGGAGGAAAACCGCGATCTCGTTCAGCGCGTGCTGTCAGAGCACCGCGACGCCTCGGTCACCGAGCTGGGCAGCCAGTTGCTGGTCGCCTTCGGCTATGAAATCCTGCAGATCATCCCTGGGCGCGTTTCCACCGAAGTGGATGCCCGTCTCTCCTTTGACACCCAGGCCAGCATCGAACGGGCCCGCCAGCTTATTGCCATGTACAAGCGTGCCGGCATAGACCGCGAGCGCGTCCTCATCAAGCTGGCCTCGACCTGGGAAGGCATCCAGGCTGCCAAAGTACTGCAGGCTGAAGGCATACGCTGCAACATGACGCTGCTGTTCAGTCTGCCCCAGGCGCTGGCTTGCGCACAGGCCAAGGTGCAGCTTGTATCCCCCTTCGTGGGCCGTATCTACGACTGGTACAAAAAGGACGCAGGCGACAAGTGGGACGAGGCTGCCAGCAGCGGCGCCAACGACCCCGGCGTACAATCCGTTCGCCGTATCTACGAGTACTTCAAGGCCTATGACATCCGCACGGAGATCATGGGCGCGAGCTTTCGCAACGTCGGCCAGATACGCGCCCTGGCGGGCTGCGACTTGCTGACCATCAGCCCCGAGCTGCTGGAAGAGCTTTCAGCCAGCAACGAGCCTCTCGAGCGTCAGCTCGACCCAGCCAGTGCGCGCAAAAACGCCCCAGAATGGCAGGCCAGCAACGAGGTCGCCTTCCGCACCGGCCTGAATGACGATGCCATGGCCACCGAGAAGCTGGCTGAAGGCATACGCAAGTTCGCCGCTGATGCAGTGGAGCTGGATCATTTGATTGCGAAGGCGCGTGCATAATCACGCAAGGGCGCCGCAGCCGGAATGCCATGCCCATCGATAAGGAAACCCTGCGCCATATCAGCCAGCTGACGCTGGAACACTATGACAGCAATGCGGAAAGCTTTCGCGCCGGCACGTGGGATCACGATGTCAGCCAGAACATTGCCGCCCTGCTGCGCCACATTGAAACCCCGCCCCCGCATACACTGCTCGACCTGGGCTGCGGGCCTGGACGTGACCTGCACACCTTCAGCACCATGGGCCACCACGCCATAGGCCTGGACGGATCGGTCCGTTTCGTGGAGATGGCGCGGGCCAGCACGGGTTGCGAGGTATGGCAGCAGGATTTTTTAGCGCTGGATCTGCCTGACGCCTATTTCGATGGCATCTTCGCCAATGCAACGCTGTTCCACATACCTGCCCAAGAGCTGCCGCGCATCCTGCGGGAGCTGCACGCAACCCTGAAGCCTCGCGGGGCGCTGTTCAGCTCGAATCCTCGGGGCCAGAACCAGGAAGGCTGGAGCGGCTCGCGCTACGGCGCTTATCATGATCTGGCGAACTGGCAATCATTGATGCAGGCCGCCGGCTTCGAAGAGCTGGAACACTACTACCGGCCCACTGGCCTGCCACGCGAACAGCAACCCTGGCTGGCCAGTGTCTGGCGGCGTGTGGAAGCGTAGTATCAGGCAAGCACTGCTTCCCTGATGGCCCCCGCCACCCATTGGTTCAGGCTTTCCCCATGAGCCGAGGCCGCCATGGCAGCGGCCTCGTGGATCTCCGGGGCTATCCTCAAAACGAATTTCCCGGAAAACTGCTTGCGCGGCTCGATGCCCCGCTTGGCGCACTCATCAAGAAAGGCTGTGAGGGAAAGTTCTCCTTCCTTCCGCAACCCGGCCACATCCGTAGCGTAAAAATCTGCTCCGCCATTCAAGCCTGCAAATTCCCCCCTGAACATATCAATGTCGGGGTCGTAGGAAACCACGGCCTGATGGCCGGCAATTATCATGATATTCCTCATGGTGTTACTCCATTTTCCTCGAGCCAACGTCGGATGGAAACAACAGCGCCTTTGTGAAGAACTCCGGCCTTGGGGCCGGAGCTTCTCCGCCACCATGCAGGGGCGCCTTTGGCGCCGCATTGATATGGCCTCGCTTGACCTCGCCGTGAACGGCGAGGCTTGCGCTTTGGCGCGTGGTCAACATCCCGTGATGGATGTGGGCGATGCATTACCCTGACTTGCCCAGACCAAAACACGGCCAAACGAGAGCCTTCCCGCTCAGTGATCTCCGCACTCAACGAGTAAAAGAGTGCCACCGCATTGGCCCATTTCACTCCCCCAGGAACCGGTCGCATGAAGATCAGCTCCAAGGTTTTCTGATGCCTAGCTTTCATTGCATGAATCAATACTAAAAAATAGTATCATAATCACGTGAAAAACGACATGTCACCTGCCCCTGTGGCTATTTGAGCCTATTTGCCGCGAGCGCCTTTTTTGGCGGCATTGGCGCGCCGGCTGCTGTTTTCCTTGCTGCTGGCTGCAGTGTTGAGCTGATCCATCCATGACAAGGCGTCCAGATGGGCAAGGAAATGTTCCAGATAGCCGGGCGACAGTTCACGCATCAGGGTCAGCGAGCGACTCACGATGCTGCTGGAATTGAGCGGGCCGGCATTGTCGGGCACCTGCTCCTGCGACTGACGCAACTGCCGGTTGGTGCTCAGGCGCGTCCAGGTGCCGCGAAAATAATCCATTGCAGCCAGCTCAGGGTAGGAAGCTCCCGAAAGCGGCATGTTTCCTGCCATGACGCCGGGTTGGCGCGATGGCGACTGATGGGCAATCAACGACGCCAGCTCGCGCAAGCTGCTCTGACCCGCCGTTTCAGCGTCGCCACGCCCGGTGACAGCTTCGCCGGCCTTGGCAACATCCGAGGCATAGTTCTGCAGCAAATCGGCCAGCCTGGCGTCCAGCATCTGCCGCGCCGCCCCTGTATAGGCTGGCGCGCGCCTTGCCAAGGCATCGATAAGCTGAAAGCGGACGGGATCCAGCCTGTCCGCTCCCTGCTTCCGCCAGACCTGCAACTGGGCAGGCGGATCGAGGATATCGCCCTTATTCACGAGGCTTTTCACCACTGGCGGGGGCTGCGGCTGGCTGTGCTGCCGCCTGGCCTGCCATGCCAGATTCAGGCCGTGCCTCATCCGAGGCGCCGCGCCCATCCGCAGGCTCCGCGCGCGAGGAATCGCTGACTTTGTCTCCATCATCCGATGGCGCACTGTGCACAGCATCGTCCACCTTGTCCTGGTCACCCGACGGCCTGGGCACCGGTGCGATTTCCACACGCCGGTTCTTCGCACGCCCTGTTTCGTCGGCGTTGGAGGCGACGGGCTGTTCGGCGCCAAAGGCTGCCGCAAAAACCTGCGAAGACGGAATGCCTTCGTCGATCAACGCGCGGGTCACTGTCAGAGCGCGCTGTGCCGACAGTTCCCAGTTGTCGGCAAAATGCCGGTTACCCTCGTGCACCTGCTGGTCGTCGGTAAAGCCGCTGACCATGAGAATCTCGTCATGCGATTGCAGATACCCTGCCAGAGGCTCGATCAGGGATTTGAGCACCTCGCGCCCTTCATCCTGCAGCTGCGCGGAATTCAGCGCGAACAGCACACTGCCGCTTATCCCGATACGCCCGTCGACCAATGTCACGCGCCCCTCTGCAATGGGCCGGGCAAGCGCCTGTTCAAGCGTCTGGCGCTGCAAGGTCTCTTCCAGCGTCTTGCGGCGCTGGGTTTCTTCCTGATGCTGCCTGACCTCGCTTTCCAGTTTGGCCGATAGCTCAAGCTGGATGCCTATGACCCCCATCAGCACCAGCACAAAGGCGCCCAGCATGACCGACATCAGGTCGCCGAAGACGGCCCATACCGGCGCCGCCGGCTCGACGCCGGCTTCGATGTCTTCCTTCATGACGCCTCGGCACCGCTGGCAGCCTGCTGGCTGGCAAGCTGTCGCAGCTCTTCAATGATCTGTTTTTGCGACATGATGCTCAGGTCGACCACCTCCCGCGCCTGCGCCACATAATAGGCGAGCTGTTCATCGCCGCGCGTGGCGGATTTGTCCAGCGCGGACTCGATGCGCTGCAGCTGCTCCACCAGCGCGGCATTCGATTGTCCGAACTGCTGCACAGCCGCGCCAAACCCTTCGCCCAGGCTCGCCATCTCGACGGCGCTGCCGGTAAGCTGTCCGGCGGCTTCGGCCAGCCGGCCCGTTTCGGCCTGGATGATATCGGTAAACTGCGTGCGAACACGGTCAAGCACATCGGCCGAGGTAGTCACCAGGGCGTCCACGGCCGTGCGCTGCTCGGAGGAGGAATGATTGACCGCATCCAGCAGCGTACCCACTGTTTCGAGCAGGCGACTGCGCTCTTCCAGCATGGCATTGTCCCGCGCCAGACTGTCCGACAGTTTCTGGCGCACCTCCGTGACCACATCAGCGGCTGCGCGAGGGGCTTCTGATGCCGCCTGCACCAGCTTCTCGATTTCCGCGATGGTGCTTGCGCTGTGGGTTTGCATTCCCGTTGATATCTCGTTTGCAGTCTGCGCCAGCGCGGCGCAGATTTCCCTCTGGCGTTCGATCGTCTGCGCGCCGGCAGCTTCCCACTCTTGGCGCAGCTCGCTCGCCAGTTTGCCCAATGCCCCGGCCCACGCTGCCAGCCGCTGCTCTTCCTGGGACGCCAGCCCGCTGCGCAGTTCGCCATGCGAAGTTTCCACTGCCTTGAGCAGCGATGCCGAATGCTCCTCGAAAGCCGCAACCGTATCGGCCAGCACCTGACGGTTATGGCTTGCCTGCTGCTCGCTGCTGCGCTCGTAGCGGACCAGGCCGTCACCCCAAGCTTGCGACAGCGTATCCGTCATCCCATCAAGGCGGGTGGCAACACCATCCATCAAGCCTGTCGCATGCTGGCCAAAAGCCTGCGTAAAGCCATCCAGGGTGCCGCGCAGATCCTGGACCAGGGACTGATGCGCCTCGCGGTTCTCCGCCAAGGTGGTGCTCCAGTTGCCGGCAAGACCTGTTACGACGTTTTCCGCCCTTGCGGAAACGCCATCCAGACGCTCGCTCACCCCATCAAGCAGAGTGGATGTCCGCTGATCCAGGGCCAAGGTGTAGCCATCGAGCGAGGCGCGCAAATCGTTGACCAGCGCTTCATTCATCTGACGGCTGTCGGCAAGCGCGGTATTCCAGGCCTGGGCCACAGCCGCTGCGGTACCTTCCGCAAGCGTGGACACACCCGACAGGCGCTCAGACACATCATCGACCAGCGTGCTGGCGCGCCGGTCAAAGGACTCGCTGAGCCCTTCCAGCGAAACACGCAGATCCTGGGCAAGCGCCTGATTGGCATCCCGCTGGGCCGCCAGGGCGGTATTCCAGCTCTGAGCCACGGCTTCGGCGCTGCGCTCAACCCGCTCGGAAACCCCATCTAGCCGCTCGGATACGTTATCGAGCAAGCCCGTCGCACGCTGCCCGAATGTCTCAGTGAAACCATCAAGAGAAGTGCGCAGCCCCTGGAACAGAGACTCGTTCATCCGCCGGTGATCAGCCAATGCGGCGTGCCATCCATCAGTCACCGCCGAGGCTGTTTTTTCCGCCCGGCTGGACATGCCCTCCAGCTGCGATCGCACGGCTTGCGCGATGGAGTCATTCAACGCGGTGCTCTCGCGCGCCAGATTGCTCATGGTAGCCTCGACCACCGGCTGGATTGCCGTACCGGCAGCTCGCGCCCCGTCGGCAATGCCATCCTTGAGCGACTGCTCCACCGACACAGCCAGACGCTCGTAAACAGCCTCGGCCTTGGCATGAAATGCTTCCTGGCTGGCAACCAGGCGCTCGTTCAAAGCCTGGTTCTGCCGGGCCAGCTCGGCCATCATGGTTTCCAGGCGGTCGGCCACAACCGGCATGGCATCGGCCTGGCGCTGCAGCAGCCTGATGCGCTCTTCGCGCTGATGGCCAAGAGAATGAACACGCAGGGTGGATGCAACCTTGGCATCGAGCAACTGGGCAGCAAGTACACGCTCGCGGCGGCACAGGGCCGAAAGCAGGCCAAGCATGGCGGAGCCGGCCACGCCAGCGATAGAGGTTCCAAAGGCAAAGCCCAGCCCTTTCACTGGTGCCGCCAGGGATGCGCGGATGGCATGCAGGTCCGTCGCTCCCTCCAGGGCCAGGCCGGTGCCGCGCAGCGTGGCAACCATGCCCAGGAATGTACCGAACATACCCAGCAACACCAGCAGCCCAACCAGATAAGGTGTCAATGCGGGGCCAGGCAGTCCGACCCGTTCGCCTTCGATGCGCAGGCGCACCGCGTTGCGCAGGCCCGCACCGAAGCCGGATAGCCAGCTTTCAAGGTCTGCCAGGGGTTCGGACAGCTTTTCCAGCGCCCGGCGCAAGCCATCGGTAGCCTGCTGATACCGATACAGCTCCAGTGCGCCAGCCAGATAGACTGTGACGATCAGCACCGTCACCGCCAGCGCCAGAGGGTTGGACCCAATATAGCCGGCACCGATCCAGCAAGCCGGGATCAGGCCCGCGATAAAGACAAGAATACAGAAAATACGGGTCATAAAATCCAGAATCAACAATCGCGAAGGGCCGACAACAGCCCTTCGACTGGTTGCATGCGAATATCCAGCTCCGCGCTCATGACGCGCTGCATGTCTCTACAGAAAAAATCCAGCCAGTTGCGCGGATTCACCCCCGCCGCCGGCGCCGCCCGGGACTCAGCCGGCTGTGCCTGGGCGGATTCGCGCAATTGCTCGAAATGCCGTGCCAGCATCGCAGGCACGCCTTCAAGCAAGACCTGCTCGCGGGCGCCAAGGGCCTGCTCCATGGCTGCATCCACAATTGCCAGCTGCGCCATTTCGGGCGTGCGGCCAGCCAGCTGTGTGCGCAACCGGGCGCGCAATTGTCCAATACGGGTTTCCATTGTCCGCTGCAGCGAGGCATAACGCCTGCGATACGTAGGGAAATCCGCTTCGGGGACGGCCATGTAATCCGCCCGAGGAGGCTCCCCGGGCCTGCGTGGCCGCGGCGCGGGCGGAGTGATGGATGCAATGGCGCCCTCGAGCGCCTCACGCACGCCGGCGCAATCCCGCTCGCCCTCCTCCGTGGCCACACGGGGGCCAGCCGGCACCGCAGGCGCTGCTCGCTTGAGCGTCGCGGACAGGGCAATCGCATCCGCCCACCCCAGCCAATCGCTCAGGCGGTTCGGCAGAGGATGCGGATGCTCCCGGACATCGGTGTCAGTCAGTCGGGCAAGCAGGCGTACCAGCGTAGGACCGCTGAAACCCGTGCGCCGCAGCTGTGTTGGCTCCATACCAGCAGGGTCAAATACCCGAAAGTTTACACGCTGAGGGGAAAGATTGCGCTCACCCTTCAACAAGCGCTCGCCAATATGGATGGGACCTGCTGCTTGCTCAACCCAACCTACGTGTAATCCCTAGCGAGCAAAAAGTCCTATTGACATGGCTCGACAAAGAAGGAAGGGCAGCCATAAGGCTGCCCTGAGTGACTGGACACGATACGGACTGTCGCCCGCCACACTATAGCTTTTCCGTCTCTCCCGCCTTGGGCTTCCAGGACAACAGGCGATCTTCAACCACGGACACCAGGCCGTCCAGCAGCAGGGCGAAAACGGTCAGGACGACGATGCCTGCAAATACAGTGTTCACATCCAGCGTGCCTTCGGCCTGCAGGATGAGGTAGCCGACGCCGCTGGCCGAACCCAGGTATTCGCCCACCACGGCACCCACGAAAGCCAGCCCGACGGAGGTGTGCAGGCTGGAGAACACCCAACTGGTGGCCGACGGGATGTAGACATGGCGCAGCAGTTGCTTGCGGTTGGCGCCGAGCATGCGGGCATTGTCGAGCAGGGTCGAAGGTACTTCGCGCACACCCTGGTAGACGTTGAAGAACACGATGAAGAATACCAGCGTGACGGCCAGGGCGACTTTGGACCAGATACCCAGCCCGAACCACATGCCGAAAATGGGCGCAAGAATGACCCGGGGCATGGAATTCGCAGCGGTGATGTAAGGATCAAGCAGCGCGCTGGCGCCGCGCGACAGGCCCAGCCACAAGCCGAAAGCCAGGCCGGCCACAGTGCCAATCACAAAGGCGAGCACCGTCTCGGCCAGCGTGATGCCCAGATGCCGGTAGATATCGGCGTTGGTGACAAACCAGGCCCAGATGACCTTGGCCACTTCGACCGGCTGTCCGAAGAAAAAGGCAAAGTTGTTGTCGGCCGACGCCAGATGCCATGCAACAAGCACGACAACAAGCAGCAGAACCTGCCAGAAACGCAGAGTCAGATTGTTTTTTTGTGAATTCGACATTGTTCAGGCCCGTTTTTGCTGGGCGTAGCCCTTGAGTACTTCTTCGCGCAGCACACCCCAGATAGCCTGATGCAGCTCGACGAAACGGGAATTGTTGCGCACCTCAGCCACATCGCGCGGGCGCGGAAGATCGATGGTGAACTCGCCGATCGGATGGGTGGCCGGCCCTGCCGACAACACCACCACCCGATCGCTCATCGCGATGGCTTCGTCCAGATCGTGGGTAATGAACAGCACAGCCTTGCGCTTGGCCATCCACAGATCCAGCACCTCATTCTCCATCAACTGACGTGTCTGGATGTCGAGTGCGGAAAACGGCTCATCCATCAGGATGATGTCGGGGTCGCGGATCAGTGTCTGGGCCAGCATGGCGCGCTTGCGCATGCCGCCCGACATCTGATGAGGATAGCGGTTCTCGAAACCGCCGAGGCCGACGCGCCGCATCCATTCCCTGCCCTGCTCGTTGGCCTGCGCCGATGGCGTACCTGCGAACTCCAGGCCCGCCACGACATTGGACAGCGCGTCGCGCCAGGGCATCAGGGCTTCGCCCTGAAACATATAGCCGGCCCTGGCGTTGACGCCCTTGAGCTCCTGCCCGAATACGCGCACCTTGCCGGAAGAAGGCGCAAGCAGGCCAGCTCCCACATTCAGCAGCGTGGACTTGCCGCAGCCCGTGGGACCGACCACAGAAACGAATTCGCCCGGCGCGATGGAAATGGAGGCCTCCTTGACGGCGGTGTAGCTCTTGCCGCTGCCGTCGTTGGAGGCAAAGGTGCAGGTAATGTTTTCCAGTGAAAGTGCTGCTTCAGGCATTGGGATATTTCTTGTTGGCCTTTACGACGAAATCGTTGGTCCACACCTTCGAAATGTCGATCTTGTCCTTGGGGAAATTGGCCACATAGGCAGCCAACGCATTGAGGGCGGTCTGCGGACCGTCTTCCGGCACCATGCCGTCTGCCGACAAGGCTTCCATATTGCCTTGCAGGGCAAGCTTGTACAGCTCGACATCACCCAGCAGGTAACCCTCGGGCACCACCTTGGCGATGGCCTCTGGGCTGTTGGCATGAATCCACTTGTCCGCGCGTACAATGGCATTGGCCAGCGCCTGGCATGTATTGGGATTGGCGTCGATGAACTTCTGCGACGTATACAGGCAGCCGGAAGGCATGTTGCCGCCGAAAATGGCCTTGGTGTCCTTGATCGTGCGAGTGTCGGCGATGACAGTGATCGCGTCTTCCTTAAGGAGCGTGCTGATCACAGGATCCAGGTTGGCAATCGCGTCGATCTGGCCGGTGCGCATTGCCGTAATGGCGCCCGCGCCGGCACCGACGCCGATATAGGAAACATCAGTCGGCTTCAGGCCATGCTGGTCCAGGAAGAAGCTGGCCATCATGTTGGTGGACGAGCCCGGAGCGGTCACGCCAATCTTCTTGCCCTTCAGGTCAGCCGGCGACTTGTAGTCGGCCATGGTTTTCTTGGACACGGCCAGGACAATCATCGGCGCTGCGCCCTGCTGGGCGAAAGTGCGATAGAACTGCCCCTTGGATTGCAGGGTAATAGTGTGCTCGAAGGCGCCGGAAACAACGTCGGCGCTACCGCCCACGACAGCCTGCAGTGCCTTGGAGCCGCCGGCGAAGTCGACGACTTTGGCCTCCAGGCCTTCATCCTTGAAATAGCCGTTGATATTGGCGATGGACAGGGGCAGATAGTAGATCAGCGCCTGGCCGCCCACCGCAATCGTGACGTCCTTTTTTTCCAGTTCCTGGGCCCGTACGATAGCGGGAGCAAAGGTGGCAGCACTTGCCACGCCTGCCATTTTGAGCAGGTCGCGTCTTGAAAGGGACATGAGGGGTATCTCCTTGGGTGTTATTTTTGCCCAGTAATATTACTTTAGAAACCGGTTCCATAGGGGCAGCGCCATGCTGGCATTTTCCCTGCCTGCGCACCTGGGTCTGTCGGGCTACCCAGGCCGAAGCCGCGCCGGACGCTGCAATACCGTCAGGTGCTGCGCCGCTCCATGAGCGCCCAGGCAATGGTGCCGGTGTCTACGTACTCAAGCTCACTGCCGGCCGGAACCCCACGGGCCAGGCGGCTGACAGCCAGCCCCCGTTCGCGCAGCAGCTCGGACAGATAATGCGCGGTGGTTTCGCCCTCGGCCGTGAAATTGGTCGCAAGAATGATCTCTTTGACCTTGCCGTCGCAGGCTCGCTCCAGCAGGCGGTCGAACTGCAGCTCGCGCGGCCCGACCCCTTCGAGCGGGGCCAGCCGGCCCATGAGAACGTAGTACAGGCCGCGGTAGCCGTGGCTGGACTCGATCATATTCTGGTCCGCAGGGGTCTCCACGATGCACAGCAGCGTGTCATCGCGCTTCGGGTTTGCGCAGGTCGGACAGACGTCCGTGTCCGAAAACCCATTGCACCGGGTGCAATGCCGCAAGTCCGTCACCGCAGCGGCAAGCGCGCGGCTAAGCTGATCCGCCCCGCGCGTGTCATGCTGCATCAGATGGTAAGCCATGCGCCGGGCCGAACGCACCCCCACCCCTGGCAGGCAGCGCAGGGATTCAATCAATGCCTTGAGGGGCTCGGGCTCGGGAAGCTCGGATTCCATGCCGCTTTAGAAAGGCAGCTTCATCCCGGGTGGCAAAGGCATGCCAGCCGTCACGGACGACATTTTCTCCTGGGCGGTGGCTTCGGCCTTGCGCAGCGCATCATTGAATGCCGCTGCCACCAAATCTTCCAGCATGTCTTTGTCGTCGGCCAGCAGGCTCGGATCGATAGTGACACGCTTCACGTCGTGGCGGCAGGTCATGGAAACCTTGACCAGGCTGCCACCGGCCGCGCCTTCGACAACGATATCGGCAAGCGCTTCCTGCGCTTTCTTCATGTTTTCCTGCATCTGCTGCGCCTGGCGCATCAAGCCGGCAATCTGGCCTTTCATCATGATGAGTATTCCTGAGAAAAAAGGATTCGGATATTCCGAGAAAATTGAGTTTGATCAAGCGGACGGATACTGAAGCCGGCGAATGGGTGGCGCTGCCATGCGATGCACCGCCTTCCAGCACGGCCTGGCCGGCACACGTGCTGCCGTTGGGCGAATCATGCCGCTTTTTCCTCCGCAGCACTGATCGACCCCTGGACCACATGAGCCCCAAAATCGCTGATAAGCGCCTGCACAAAGGGATCGTTGACCACGGCCTGCTCCGCATCTTTCTGGCGCGCAGCACGGCGCGCCTGAGCCACGGCATGGGCGGTTTCGTCGCCGGTATGGCCGAATTCGACCTCAAGCTGCACTGCTGTGCCGAAATATTCCGACAGCACAGTACGCAGCCTGGCCTTGCCCTGAATTTCCGTCAGAGACCGAATGGCGACGCGCAGCCTGACCTGGTCACCCTGCCCGCCCAGCCATTCGCTCTGGCGAGCCAGCTCGGACGCCAGCCCGGTAAGCGGGAGGCTTGCCGCAAGGTTGGGCCATTCCGTCGATGTCATATCGCTCAGGCGCGGCGATCTGGACTTCTTTTTGCGCGCGGGAGCAATGCCCGCCGGCAGCTGGACGTCACCCGCCTCTTCACGCATCGCGAAGCCGCCCGGAATCTCATCAGCGCCGTCATCCTCGTCCATGCCTGCCGGCACGAAGCGGGCATCGTCGAAATAGCTGTCATCCTCCGACTGCATGGTTTCGAAATTCTCTTCCGGAGAGGCATTCGCAACAGCCGCTGCACCCTCGGCCAGGCCCGTATGAGGGTCCGGGAAATCGTCGTGATGCGCCGGCGGCGCCTCGGATGTCGCGGGCGAAGTGGCACGCGCACTGCCTGGCTTCACGGCCAGGGGCACGCTGGATGCCGCGACGCCAGCTTCCCCGGAATCGGGTGTTTCAGGCACACTGGCAGGGGCCGCCCGCTCAGGGCCGGCCCCATCGTTGACCTCGACGGCACGGTTCTCTGCGCCTGCATCCGGGGAAGCAGATCCCTGCTCTGCCGCCACAGCATCAGGGGCGTCTTCCCAGGCGGGAATATCATCAGCAGCCGCTGGAGCGGACGAAACTGCAGATGTCTGAGTTCCGGCGGAGCCTGATTGGCCATTATCAGCGGCATCAGCCACAACACTGGATGTATCACCAGCAGTCCCGGTCTGATGGTCCGCATCTGCAGGCATGCCCGTTTGCGCTGTGGAACCCTGCTGCGTCGCTCTTCCGGCCTCTGCTGGCCGGGTAGCCACGGAAGCCGGCGACGTGGCATCCGCCCGCTCGCTGGCGGGCGCGGGTGCCGGCTCGGGTGCTGCCGACTGGGCGGAAACGGCCGGCGACGGCTGTGCCGCAGGCTCTGGCCGCCTGCCAGACGGTTCTGGCGGCGTGGTGCCCGGGGGAACCAGCGACAGCATGCGCAGGCACGCCATCACAAACCCGGCATACTCGTCTGGCGCAAGCGAAAGCTCGCCACGGCTATGCACCGCAACAGAATAGAAAAGCTGCGCCTGGTCAGGGTGCAACATACCCGCCAGCTCGGCAATGTCGGCGGCCAGCGGATCTTCCGCCGGTGCAACGCCAGGAATGCGCTGCTCGATGGCGATACGCGACAGCAATACGGCAAGGTCGGCCAGCGCGCCGGAATATGACAGCCCGCGCACGGCCAGCTCGTCTGCCACCGCCAGCACCTGTGAGGCGCTTCCCTGCGCCAGGGCATGCAGCAGCGTCACTAGATGGCGCTGGTCTACGGTGCCCAGCATGCCGCGCACCGCCTCACCGGTGAGGTTGCCGGCGCTATAGGCAATGGCCTGCTCGGTAAGCGAAAGCGCATCACGCATGGAGCCGGACGCAGCCTGTGCCAGCAAGCGCAGCGCCGGAGTCTCATACTGTATGGTTTCCTGATCCAGCACCCCCTGCAGATGGCCCACGATGGATTCGGCCGTCATCTGCTTCAGATTGAACTGCAGGCAGCGTGACAGCACCGTAACAGGGATCTTCTGCGGATCGGTCGTCGCGAGAATGAATTTGACGTGCGGCGGCGGCTCTTCCAGCGTCTTGAGCATGGCGTTGAACGCATGCCCGGTGAGCATATGCACCTCGTCGATCATGTAGACCTTGAATCGGCCAGTGCTCGGCGCATACACAGCCTGCTCAAGCAGCTGCGTCATTTCCTCGACCCCGCGGTTCGAGGCGGCATCGAGCTCTACATAATCAACAAACCGCCCGGCGTCGATTTCGGTACATGCCTGACAGGTTCCGCAAGGGGCGGCCGTAATGCCGGATTCGCAGTTCAGGGACTTGGCAAGGATACGCGACAGCGTCGTCTTGCCCACGCCACGCGTGCCGGTAAACAGCCAGGCATGGTGCAGGCGTTGGGTAGACAAAGCGTGCGTGAGCGCGCGCACGACGTGATCCTGCCCGATCAGCGTATCGAACGACCGAGGCCGCCATTTGCGCGCAAGTACCAGATATGTCATGCAAAAAAGCCAAAGACCCGTTGGGTAAACAGAAAGTGTACCCGATTGAAGGGCGAGGCGCGATGACAGAAAATGAAGAGGCGAGCCTTACTCCGGCACTGGCTCTGAACGACTATGGCTGCTTCGTTCCCGACCTGACCAGATTCACCGCCGAACCATGCGAAGGGGCCCGCCAGAAAGATTTTAACAGGTGTTGGTGTTTCGCGTTTGCGGGCGATTGGCTTGACGATTTTTTCTGCCAAGCCTCGTATCACTTCTCCTTCCCAAGCCCAAGCTGGCTCAGCAGATCCCTGTACAGGGACACTTCTTTTTGGACGACCTGGCTGAACTCATCGTTCGTCATGGGGTTGATGGCCAGGCCCATGCCCTGGTATTTCTGCTTGGCCTCAGGTGTGTCGAGATAGCTTCTGGCGGCCTCGTTGATGGCGTTCAGGCGGCCGGGGGAGGTGCCTTTGGGGGCCATGTAGCCGATCCAGGACGCAATGTCGAAATCTTTCAGGGATGTCACCTCCGCGATGGCCGGCACATCGGGCAATGAGGCGCTGCGTTCTTTTGAGGATATGCCGTAGGCTCTTATCTTGCCTGACTTGATCTGGCCAGATACGGAAGCCACGGTGTCGAACATATAGCTTACCCGCCCGGCAAGTACGTCGCTCAAGGCGGCGGCGCTGCCTTTATAGGGCACATGAACGGCTTTGATCCCATTGCCCAGATTGAAAGCTTCCGCCATCAAATGCGTGGCTGAACCGTTTCCCGACGAGGCAAAGGTATATTTTCCGGGGTTGGCTTTCAGGACGGCGATCAGTTCCTCGATGTTTTTCGCCGGGAAATCAGCGTTCGTGATCAGGATGGATGGGCTCTTTGCGATCATGGCGGCGGGCACAAAGTCATCTGCAGTGTAAGACGTCTCGTTCAGCAAAGGGCTGACAATAACTGAACCCGTCGATGCCGCCAGCAAGGTATATCCATCAGGCTTGGAGCGGGCGACGGAGGCGCTGCCCACCGCACCGCCTGCGCCGGACTTGTTGGTGACAAAAAAGCTCTCGCCCATTTTCTTTGACAGATCTTCCGCGAGCGTCCGCGCCGCAATGTCGGTAGCCTGCCCCGCAGTCCACGGCACTACCACTTCCACGGGCCTTTCCGGGAATTTGTCCTGCGCCCAGCTGCTGCCAGACAGCACCATACCCTGGAACAGAAATGCGGTGGACATGGCGAGCTTGTGGAATCTGATCATGCTTGTCTCCTCGAATTTATGTGCCCCGCACCTATCCATGCAGGGCTGTTTTGCCTACCCTTGCATCCATGGACGCAAGACTGTCTCGTGTATTCCCGCACCAGCAGGCGCAGGATCGTTCTATATGCCCTGCACCGACAGGCACAGGGCGTTTCTAGAAAAACCTTGAACGCAGCATGGCTGTAGCCTCGTCGATGGCCTCCTGGGCCTCGGGGATGATTTTTCCGCGCGTCACGAACCCGTGGACCTGTCCAGGAAAGCGGCGCAAGGTCGTGCGGACGCCTGCCTGCGCGAGGCGCAGCGCATAGGCTTCACCTTCGTCGACCAGGGGGTCGAATCCAGCAGTCAGCACCAAGGCCTCCGGCAAGCCCGCCAGATCGTCTGCCAGCAGCGGAGATGCCCGCCAGTCCTGGCGGTCAGACTCCCTGGGCAAATACCGGGATGCGTAGTAATCCAGGGACGAACGAGTCAGCAGATAGCCGGTCGCAAACCTGTCCTTGCTCTCATGCCTGCCATGCTGATCCGTGACGGGATAGAGCAGGATCTGAAGCGCAGCCGGTTCAAGCCCCTCGCGCTTCATGGCAAGCGCAGTCACTGTCGCGAGATTGGCGCCGGCGCTGTCGCCCGCCAGGGCCATGCGCCTCTGGTCGACACCAAGCGCCGCAGCATTGGCCTGTATCCACAATGCTGCGTCCAGCGCATCATCCACCGCCGCCGGAAACGGATGCTCCGGCGCGCGGCGGTAGTCTATGGCGATGACTGTGCAACCCGACCCCTCGCACAGCAGACGGCAGACCACATCGTGGCTGTCGAGATCCCCCAGAACAAAGCCGCCGCCGTGAAAGAAGACCACGACGGGATCCGCCGCCCCTGGCGGGGAGTTTCGATACAGGCGAAAGGGTATTTCCGGACCGTTCCTGGATATCACCCCATCCCGAACATGAGCGAGCTCCGGAGCCTCTGGCTGAAGCCGGGCTCGCAGCGCATTCGACTGAGCACGGGCAACATCGACCGTAATCTCGCTCAACGGCCGGTTGCCCTGCTGGCGTGTTATATCAATCAAAGCCTGGGCGCTGTCGTCCAGTTTCATCATCAATCCCCATCCGATGGAATCAAGCCGGGAAACCGCGTGCCCGCCCCCTCAGGCCGACAGGCGCTGCATTTCGGCGTACAGGTCCGCCTTGCCTTCGAAGCCGATGCCGGGCAGGTCGGGCATGGTGATATAGCTGTTTTCAACCTTGACGCCGTCCGGGAAGCCGCCGAACGGCTGGAACAGGTCAGGATAGGACTCGTTACCGCCCAGGCCCAGGCCTGCGGCAATGTTGAGCGACATCTGGTGGCCGCCGTGCGGAATGCAGCGCCTGGGCGACCAGCCATGCTCATGCAGCATGTCCAGCGTACGCAGGTATTCAACGAGGCCATAGCTCAGCGCGCAGTCGAATTGCAGCCAATCCCTGTCCGGCCGCATGCCGCCGTAGCGGATCAGGTTGCGAGCGTCCTGCATTGAAAACAGGTTTTCCCCTGTGGCCATGGGGTTGGGATAATAGCTGCGCAGCGCAGCCTGAAGCTCGAAATCCAGCGGATCGCCAGGCTCTTCATACCAGAACAGATCGTACTGGGAAAGCGCCTTGGCATAGGCGATCGCGGTATCCAGATCGAAACGACCGTTCGCATCCACGCAGAGCCGCTGGCCATCCTGCAAGACATCGAGCACTGCATCGATGCGCCGCAGATCGTCCGCCAGCGATGCCCCGCCGATTTTCTGCTTTACCACGGTATAGCCACGATCGAGATAGCCACGCATTTCATCCTGCAGCTTGCCCAGGTCCTGTCCCGGGTAATAGTAACCACCGGCCGCATAGACAAACACTTTCCGGTTGGGCTGGCCGGCGCCATATTCGTCCGCCAGGTGCTGGAACAGAGGCTTTCCGGCTATTTTGGAAACCGCGTCCCATACCGCCATGTCTATGGTACCCATGGCCACGGAGCGTTCGCCATGTCCGCCGGGCTTTTCATTGGTATACATGCAGTTCCAGATGCGGTGCGGATCCAGGTTGTCTTCCGCATCATTCAGCAGGGAAGCTGGATCAGCCTGCAGGATCCGGGGAATGAATCGCTCACGCATGAGGTTTCCCTGCCCGTAGCGCCCGTTGGAATTGAATCCATAACCCACCACTGGTTTACCGTCGCGCACGACATCAGTCATCACGGCCACGAGGCTCAGCGTCATCTTGCTGAAATCAATATAGGCATTGCGGATGGATGAGCTGATGGGAAGTGTGACTTCGCGAATTTCCTGGATTTTCATGCTTTCTACCGAAGATAATATTGGAGCGCAGCGCGGCTCGATATGGAACTCCGGGGCGACAGCCCCGTATTCACGCCGCCCCGGAATTGACAGCATCAGGATAACGAAGTTGTTTTGGCCTATTATTCACAATTAATTAAATCATCTTTAAATTCTATTTAAAAATGGAAGAGGCACTCGAATTCTTCGTGCTGCTTGCGCGCTACCGAAATCTGTCCGCGGTGGCGCGCGAGCTCGATATCACGCCGCCCGCCGCCACGCGGCGGCTGGCGCAGCTGGAGCAGCGGCTGGGGGTGCGTCTTGCCAACCGAAGCACGCGAAGCATCAGCCTGACCAGCGAAGGCGAGCTGCTGCTCGCCCATGCCCGCCAGATACTGACGGACATCCATGCAATGGAAGATGTCGTTTCAAACCGCAGGCATTCGCCGCAGGGGCTGTTGCGCATCAATGCCAGCCTGGGGTTTGGCCGGCGGCGGATCTCGGCGCTGGTATCCAAATTTGCACTGTCATACCCCGATATCGAAATCGACCTGCACGTGACCGACAAGCCTGTGGACCTGATTGCAAATAACGTTGATCTGGCGATACGCTTCGGCGCCCTGCCCGACCGCCGGCTGGTCGCCAGGCGTCTGCTGCGCAACCGGCGCTATCTGTGCGCCTCGCCGAAATATCTGCGGCGCCACCCGGCGCCCACGACTGTTGCCCAGATCGGCGAGCACCGCTGCGTCATCCACAACCAGAACGATGAAGCCCACGGGATATGGCGATTCACCAAGGGCGAACACACGGAGGTGATCAAGGTCCGCGCTGCGCTGTCGAGCAATGACGGCGACATCGCGCTGGGCTGGGTGCTTGAGGGCCATGGCATCATGATCCGGTCTGAATGGGATCTGAGGAAATATGTCGATGCCCGCAGGCTGAGAATCCTGCTGCCCGATTTCACCCTGGAACCTGCTGACCTGTTTGTCTACTACCCAAGCCGCCAGAACATGCCCGCCCGCGTGCGGACATTCCTTGAATTTCTGCTCCAGTATTTCGAGCAGCCCGACGGACCGGCAAATGCCAGCGGCCTGGAAATCCCTGGGCCATCGACCCGCTAATCATGCCTGGGGGCGGTTTCAACAGCCGGCGCTGACGCCAGCGGCCTCAGGACGCCAGGCCGCAGGGGCAGTGAAACCGAGGCTCCCCCTGAAACCGCCAGTTCAGAACAACCCACGCATGGGATAGTCCACCCAGATGTCGGCCCTGGGGAAGTAGAGCGCGCCGCGTGCGGGGCGTCCATCAAGGGCGGTTACGTGGGCGCAGTAGCGTTCCATTTGCTCCCGGTAGCGCTCGCGCATGCGGGCGGCGTAGGCGTCGCGGGCTTCTCCAGGCCGGGGTGTGCCGGTTTTATAGTCGACGACAAGCCAGTCGTTTTCCTGGGAAATGGCCAGATCGATGACGGATACGCGGCCACTGATATCGAGCAGCGACCATTCGCGGTGAGCCTGGGCGACACGCAGCAGCCATTGGCCGCGCTCGCTGGAAAGTGTCGCTACAAGGGTGTCGCGCAATGCCTCGGTGGCAGCGTCAAGGCTGGAATCGGGCAGGCCGGCACGGGCAAGCTGGCGGCGGAAAACAGGCAGGCAATCCTTGACGCGGCTGGCAGGCCACGCATCCAGACCTTCCTTGCCAATACGCTCCAGCCAGGCATGAGCCACAGTGCCGATAGCCGCCTCCTCGCCTGACTGCTCTTTCCATGTCCAGGCCGACGCCTGGCCTGCGGCGCCAGGAACGGATGAACCAGATGCAGCGCTCCTTGGGTCTGCCGCGCTCCCCGGATCCGGCAAGCCATCCAGAGCCGGAAGCGCTTCCAGCTTGCGACGTACCAGGTAACGCTGCCCCGCAGGTGGATGGGCGGCGCCCTGAATATCCGCACTTTCCGGCATGGGGGCCAGAGCCTGGCTGCTGCCCGCTGTAACAGCGTCCATCGGCGCAATGTGCTCACGCGCCTCAGCCTTTCCGTCCGAGGCGCTACCCCGTTGTAACAGATCGGCAGGGGGCTCCGGCAATACCAGCTGATCCCACAGGCGCCCCAGCAGCGAGGACGCAGCAGGCTTGCGTGGTTTCCCTGTCTCGTCGACAGCCACCTCTCCGATCAGATGCAGGCGCTTGCATGCGCGTGTCAGCCCAACATACAGGAGGCGGTCAGTCTCATAGGCAGCGCGCTTTTTTTCGCGAGCCGCCAGATAAGCGGTTACGGGATCTGCCTCGGCCGTCACACGATGCTTGATCGGCCCGAGCAGCAGTTCGTCTCCGTGCGGCTCAAAGTACATGAGCGGCGAAGTGTCTGCCTTGGGCTTGCGATGCAGGCCCGTCATGATGACCGTGTCGAACTCCAGCCCCTTGGATTTGTGGATCGTCATGACCTGCACCGCCCTTGCGCTGCTCTCGGGCACTGCAAACAGCTTTTCCAGGCGACTCTCCAGATCGACCGGATCCAGTTGCCCGTATGGGGCAATCTCTTCGATCAGGCGAAACAGACGCTCAGCGTCGGCAGCGTCGGTGGGATTCCGATAGTAAATATCCGGCCCGCCCAGACGCTGCCAACACTGCTCAAGCCATGCCGCAAAAGGCAGCGAGCCCGCGGAATTTCCATCATCGAGCAATACCTGTGCCGCCAGGAGCAGGCGCTGTGCCTCGTCCGCAGGCATGCCTCGTGCATCCTGCGACGCGGCCAGCCATTTGCGCAGCAACTGGGGAACCGGCGCCAGCAGATCCCCCCCAAAAACGGCATGCAGGCTGGCGAGCTTCAGGCCGCACAAGGGTGAGCGCAGCACCGACAGCCAAGCCAGGCGGTCTGCCGGGTGCGCCAATGCGCGCGCCAGCTGCGCAAGATCAATCACCACCTGGCGCGATTGCAGCGTGACCAGATCCACAGCACGACAAGGAACGCCTGCCTGCGCCAGCTTATGCACCAAGCCTGCCAGGTGGCTGCGCGCTCGAACCAGAATCGCGACCGGATGATCGCTACCTGCATGCTCTTCCAGCGCCTCTCGCGCCAGTCGTATCGCCAGCGCGTCTGCATCCTCCCCCTGCCGACCCGCATCGGCAATCCCCAGGCCTTCCCCAGCCTTGCTGTCCGAATCAGGCAGCCCCGCCTCCTCCTCGCCCTCCTTGCTGACCCACACAGGATGGAACTGCGCGTTCACACCCTCAATCGGCGCATTGAAGGCCACCGAAGGGGTATACGTGATCGCGCCCAGTCCAGGATGATTGCGGTCAGGAAAGATGGGCATGCACGTCCTGTTCACCCAGTCGACCAGCGCACCCTGGGAACGGAAGTTTTCCCGCAAATATTCGGCATTCAGCTCGATCATGCCCAGGCCCTGGTCGCGTATGTTCAGGAAGCCACCCACATCCGCCTTGCGGAAGCGGTAGATGGACTGCATGGGATCGCCCACCAGAAACAGCGTGTGGCCGTCATCGGGTTCCCATCCCGCAGTGAGCAGCTCCAGCAGCCGGATCTGGGTCTGGCTGGTGTCCTGGAACTCGTCCACCAGTATGTGGCGTATTGCACTGTCCAGCGACAGCAGCAGATCGCTGGGATCATCCACGCGCCCCAGTGCTTCAATGGCACGCTGAGAGATTTCAGTGAAATCGACCTGTGCGGCTTGCGCAAACTGCAGCTTGAGCTGGGCAGCCGCCAGCCAGAGTACCTCCAGCAGCACCTCCAGCACGCGCTGCTGCTCTGCTGTGTAACCGCCGGGGGGGGCTGTGCGGATGTCATTCAGAATGGCAACCCATTCCGCATTCTCCGGCACGGCGCCCAGCCACGCCAGGAAATCCTCTTTATGCTGCGTCTTGGCCTCAAAACCCTGCCGCTTGTTCACGGTTCGGCGCAAAGTGCCCGTACCAGTCAGCAGCGCATGCGACAGCGCCTGCCACTGCGGCAGGCAATCCATACCTGTCCCAAAAGGCCTGCCATCCCAGTCCAGGAATGGACTGTCAAGCGCCTCGCTACCCGCCGCCAGCGTCTCGGCGGCCTTGCGCAGGCATGGCGCCAGCGCATCGGCCCAACCCACAGGCATGGCTGCGCCCAGGCGCCGCAAATCTTCCTCCACTGCGCGCGCCAGGCTTTCGAGCAATTGTTCATTGTTCGATCCCCGGCCCAGCAGGGGAAGCCACTGATCGCGGCTGGCCAGCATGTCAGCCAACAGCCCCCGCGCCACGCGGATGTCGACGTCAAGATGCGCGATCAGCTCAGCCACTGCCTCATTGTCGTCGGCCATGTCCAGCGTCGCCTGCGCTGCCGCTTCGTACAGCTCTCGCGGGCTGTCAGTAATCGAAGGTACGCCACCCATCGCGCTAAGCCAGGGCATGGCGCGCACGAGATAGGCACAGAAGGAGTCGATGGTACGTATGCTCAGCCGCGCCGGGTATTCCAGCAGATTCCAGCCCTTTTCCCTGTCACGCGCCAGCGCTCGCTGTGCCAGGCGCCAGCCCGGCACCTTGTAAGCCTCGGCAGGCTCAGCACCCTTTCCCATGCGCAATTTCTGCAACACACGCGCATGCATCTCGGACGCAGCCTTGCGGGTAAAAGTAATGGCCACAATCTCTTCAGGGCGCTCGACAGTTGCCAGCAGGGCCAAAATGCGATCAGTGAGCAGCTCTGTCTTGCCCGATCCCGCAGGGGCCTGAATCAGGAAGGAACGCCGCGGATCAACGGCGGCCTGGCGAACGGCAATATCACTGGGCTGTTTCACAGTCACGCTAAACCCTTGATTCAAAGAAAACACCACCATCGCCCGGCGCGATGGCATCACTGCAACCCGCATAGAGGGAATTACCGCGCATCAGAATATTCCTCGGTCAGCCGCAGGAAAGGCCTGGCATCGCAATAGCGCAGATCGTCCTGCCGCAAATAGGTATTGCGCGCCACGCCATCGACATATTCCTGTGCGAGCTGCTCAATAGTCTGGCGCCACTGGGTCATGACTTCTTCCCACGCCCTGCCTTTGAAAGCAGGCCAGTCGTCCAGTGCAGCCGCGCCCTCGAAGCCATAATCGCCATCCTCCAGCCCCTTGACCTGCACCTCCCGCGCATGCAGGCGGGCGAGCACCAGCGCCCCCACCTGGCTGCTATGCTCCGCCAGCACCGAGGCATAAAACGGCAATTGCAGGCTTACAGGGCGTGCTCGCATCCAGTCGGACTTCGGGTCTATATTCCCACCACCGGACTTGTAGTCGATCACGGCCAGGCGGCCATCCACAAGCGCATCAATGCGATCCAGCCTCAAGGTAAGCGCCAGCGGGCCATGCTGCCATTCATATTGATGCTCCACATCCTTTACCGCAAAAGGCATGCGCCGCATTTCCATGTCCAGCCACTCCAGCACAACGCCCCTGGCCCGCTCGGTTTCAAGCGCGCGCAAAGTCTCGCCATAGTTGGCCAGGAATTCCTCGGCCGCCTGCTGCACAGCCTGCTCAACCAGATCACCAAGCGTCCCCTGGGCAGCCAACTCATGCAAATGTTCCTGATCCTGCAACATACGCCATACGACCTCGACTGCGCGGTGCAGCAGTTCGCCGCGATTGTTCTGGTTGAACACCTCGGCATAAGCCGGCAACTCGCTGGCACCCAGGCGATACTTTGCAAATGCCCAAAGCGGGTTCCTGGCCTGGGTATCAATGACGCCGATACCGCCTCGCGTGGCGGCGCCAGGCTGCAAGGCAGGCCCGCGATCGTCCACCAGCAGCTCGAGCGGGCAGGCTTCAGCACCATGCATGGATTCCTGATCCGAGAACTCCACCTCTGCCAGCGCCACATCCGCCATGCAAGGGCTGGGCCGCAGCAAGCGTTCCCCCTCGTATTCCGGATGGCTGAGCACGACAAGCGGCGCGCATTCCAGCAGCGAGCCATACAGCGCTTTTGCCCAGTGCAATTCCCGCTCAGGTGTGGCGCGCGGCGCTCCCGCCTCGCGCTGGGCCGCCAGAGGAATAAATGGATTGGGCTTGGGGGGTGCGGGCAGCACCTCGTCCGTAAGCCCCAATACCCAGACTGCATCCCAACGCCCGCCTTCGGATTCCAGAAAGCCCAGCACATCAAGCCGCGCGGCGGGGTCCCGCTGAGGCTGGAACGGGGTTTCACGTGCCAGACGGCGCAGCAGCGCTACCGCCGCACCAAAAGACAGCGACCCGGCCACAAATGACAGCCGCGCCATCGCATCCAGCAGGCGATCAAACGCTTCGACGACCTGATAAGCATGGCTATCGAGCACACCCTGGCCCGGAAAGCCCAGCGCCTCCAGCCATTGCCGAAAGCGCCGCGCCCAAATGTCAGCACTTGCCGCAGCGTGATCCTCCCTGACCAGGGCGGCGCATTCCTTCCATGCTTCCGCCAGCCCTGGCGCCTGCGCTGCCAGTCTTGCGGAGAAATCTTCCGCAGACACGGCCACAATCTTCCGACGCCGCCAATATGCATCGATTGCCGCACGCCCTGTGGATTCAGCCTGGCCACCCGCACAGCCTCCCGCCAACAACGCCGCCCCAAGGTCTGCTGGCGCCCATGGCCGGCCTCTCGCCAAACCAGCCAGCACTTGCAGCCAGGCCAGCGCCGCGCGCACCAGCGGCCATTCCGCCATCGGGCGCGCCACGGCAATGTTGTAGGCAAAAGCTTGTTCGACTCCCGGCGCGCCTGAGGCAGCCAGCCCGTCCGTGCCTGTCAACGCCATACGCAGGCAACGATGGGCCAGGACGACATCCGCCTCCAGGCGGGAGGCAATAATGGCATATCGCCCGGAGGGATTGGCCGCCAACTGGCGGGCTGCCCAGGCCGCAGCCTGAGTCCATTCGCTGTCCGGGTCCGGCGCCTGTATACGACTCACATCGTTCGCAGGCTGGGATGGGCGTTCCAGTGCAAACACCGCGACGCCGCGCGCGCGCATGGCCTCCAGCATTTCGCCCAGACGAGGCGAAACCTCGTTAAAGCCAGCCAGCACCAGTGTCCGGAAAGGCAGATCCAGCGTCCCGGCGCATACACTCTCGCAGATCCGTTCATAGGCCTGATTGCCATCGTCCAGGCCCATGTCCCGCAGCAGCGTCCGATAGCGCTCACGCCAGCGAAGAAAGCTGCGGTAATCCCCTGTCTCCTGCCCTGGGCGCACCATGATCCGCCAGTCATCGGCCAGCCTGTCCGCCTCGGCCGCCAGCCTGGCCGCCTGGGCCACATCAAGCAAAGGGTGATCGGGTTCGGTATCGGAAATAGCCTGCTGCCACAGCATTTGCGCGCCAAAGCTGTCCACCGTGCGCATGGCCTGCCCGGATTCCGGCAAAAACGCCAGCTCATCGGCCAGCCGCGCCAGCCAGCCTGACAAAGGAACAATATCCGGCACCGCCATCACCTTGCGCTCAGCATTCAGCCGCGCGGAAAGCTCCGCCAGCACACGGCGCGCATGACGATTATTGACGGTCAGGACCAGCACCTCGGCAGCCGGCAGGTCTGTGAGGTCGTCCAGCCCTATGGCGGGGAAGTTTTCCATCATTTGAGAGACAGATGAGATCGACAAGAGGTCATTCTAACTAGAAGGCGCCAAACACAAAGCAAGCCCACAAACAGGCCACCAGATCTATGGCGTTCCCGCCCCATGGCAGAACTCCCATCTATCGCAATAACGATGGCATGGGCAATATGCCGCTCACCTCCCATCCTATCCGAGCCGTTCCATCTCTCTGCCATTCCATCTCTCTTGCACCAAATTTGTTTTTAGACGAAAATATCATGTTCAAGATTGAGCTCTATTCCCTGCCCAACGAGAAGCAGACGATCTACTTTCATACCAGCCCAAACTCCATTTTGATACTGAGGGCAGGCAAAAAGGCCACTCAGAATTCTGACATAGACCTCGCCATCAGCTACAAGCGCGACTGGCAAAGGAGAAGCGTTCATGAACAGTAAATCCCACAATGCCGCAATGGCGGAGCTCTATCGCAACGATCCAGCATTTGCCCTGCAAGTATTGAACGACATACTCGGTGATGATGATCAGAGCGAACTACTGATCGCGCTTCGCCACATGGCGCTTGCGTTTGGCGGCATGAAGACCATCGCCGAACGCACCGGCCTGAACCCCACACAACTGTATAGAACACTATCCCCCGCAGGAAACCCATCGCTGGGCAGTCTGGTTTCCATTCTCAAGGCCATGGGTCTGAGGCTGGCGGTGCAGCCTATTTCCCCTCCGGCGGAAATTAGCGCTTAAACTTCACGGTATGCCTGATACCAAGCCCGCCCTCTCCTCCTCGTCGTCCATCGAACTGACCGGCTCGATCTCGCTTCGCACTGGCGGGCAGAGCTGGGGAAGCCAGAAGCGCATGGCGCTGCTGGCTGCGATTGGCCAGGAGGGCTCGATCAGCGCAGCGGCCCGAAAGGTGGGGCTGAGCTACAAGGGCGCCTGGGATGCAGTGGATGCCATGAACAACCTGGCCGGTGAGGCGCTGGTCATCGGCACCACAGGCGGCAGACATGGCGGCGGCGCGACGCTCAGCGAGCGTGCTGTCGCCTTGCTCAATACCTATGAAAAGCTGCAGCGCGAACATGAGCGCTTCATGGCCCAGTTGGCCCGCAGCAGCGGTTTCGATTCCGGCAACCTCGAACTGATACAGCACATCATGATCCAGACATCCGCACGCAACAACCTGGCCGGCACGGTCGCAGAAGTCAGGCACGGTGCAGTCAATGACGAAGTTATCCTCAACATCGCCGATGGCGTGGACATTGTCGCCACCATCACCAGCGAAAGCGTACGCAGCCTCGGGCTCGAGCCTGGGCGGCGCGCGCTGGCTTTCATCAAGGCGTCATCCATCATCGTGGGCAAGGCCGATGATGGGGTACGCCTGTCAGCACGCAATCAGCTGGCCGGCAGGGTTACCGAAGCCAAGGAAGGCGCAGTCAATGCGGAGGTACGCATCGAGCTGCCCTCTGGGCCCGTCCTCGTGGCCATCCTGACCATGGACAGCCTCAAGCGGCTTGACATCAAGGCAGGCGACGAGGTTTACGCCATCTTCAAGGCATCGAGCGTGATGCTGGGGGTGGGGGATTAAGCTCGGCCGCGTGCCAAACATCGTCTAGCAAAGCAAGCTCTTCATTGTTCAATGGATGCAGAGCCGCCGCCACATTACTTTGAACCTGCGCTGGGCGCGTAGCACCCGCGATGACGCTACAGACTCCTCTGCGAGACATCAGCCATGCCAGCGAAAGCTCCGGCACGCTGCGCGATGTCTTTCTGGCGACATCAAACAGGCCAGCGAGCACGCGTTGGTTGCGTGGATTCCAAAAACGTTCGCGGATCACCGGGTCCGTGGCAAGCCGGCTCTTGGGTGGCAACGGATTACCCGGCATGATTGCTCCCGACAACATGCCGGTCGCCAGCGGGAAATACGGCAAAATACCCACCCCGTGTTGCAATGCGGTGGCTACCAGCGCCGTTTCACAATCGCGAGAGAGAAAGTTGTATTCTGTCTGACACCCAATCAAGCGCATGCAGCCCATTTCCGTCGAGGCATTCGCCGCTGTCGCCAATTCATCCGAACTGAAATTTCCACAGCCGATATAGCGCACCTTGCCCTGGCGCAGCAAATCCTCCATGGCGCGCAGCGTTTCCTCAATCGGCGTTTGCGGGTCCGGATAATGCAACTGATACAAATCGATCCAGGTCGTGCCCAGGCGCTTGAGGCTAGCCTCCACTTCTCGCATGATCTCAACACGTGAATTGTCGGGGCCGTGCCGTTGTGTGGACATCGGCATGCCAACCTTGGTGGCAAGTACAACCTGATGCCGCCTTGCCCCAAGCGCCCGTCCGAGCATGGTTTCGGAGCCGCCGTACTCTCCGTAGATGTTCGCTGTGTCGAAAAAGCTAATGCCCAAGTCCAGCGCGCAGTGAACCACATCGCTCACCTCTGCCTGGACCAGCCTCGCACCGAAGCTGTTGCACCCCATGCCAATGAGCGATACGCTCAGATCGGACGTGCCAAGCGGCCTCGTTTGCATAGAAAATATCCTCTCTCAAGCGTTACCGAACTGCGCCCTGCTCACGGCGTCCATGCGCGCGAGCCAGGCCTGAACGGCCTTGGCTAAATCTTCTTCCGCCTCCAGAGGCACCATATGCCCTACCCCCTGAAGCGCCACCCATACTGCATCACGGATGCCGCAAGCCAACTCCTGTTGCCGATCCGCCGGCACCAGCTTGTCATCTGCGCCGCTGACGATCAAAGCAGGCATATCAATGTCGCGCAGGCGCGGACGGCTGTCGGCGCGGTCAAGCGCCATTTCGGCCTGATCCGCATAGACTCGCGTGCCCAGGCATATCGCCATGTCGCTGATCTGCCGCTGAAGCGCCTCGTCCCGCAATCGGCTGCGAGCCACATACAGCGGCCACAAATCCCGCTTGATATGGGTTGCAATACCGTCGCGCTCGGCAGCTGCCACGGCGGCGCGCCTGTTTGCAGCGTTTTCGGGTGGATCCGGGCGCGCATTGGCAGCAACCAAGGCAAGGCCGGCGAGACGGCCCGGCGCCTGGGCAGCCATTTCAAGCGCCACAATGCCGCCCAGTGAAAACCCCATCAAGGCGAAACGCGGCGGAGCCGCTTGCAGCAATGCCGCCGCCATGGCGCGCGTGCTGCGCTGACCCTGCAACACGTGCGTATACACTTGACGTGCTGGCAACTGATCCAGCATAGGTTGCCAGACACGGTCGTCGCACAACGTGCCAGGCAACAAAAGCAATGGTAGATTTTCCATGGCTTGTCTTCAGCCTTGCTTATTCAACGGTACACGCCGACATTCAACGCGGTGTCGGGCAACATGTCCTTCTTCGCAATATAGCCATTCGGATCCAGCACATACCCAGCCGCATGCGCTTCTTGTATAAGCTCTTGCGGCCATACGATGCGCTTGCGATGGTCGCCGGAAATAGTAAGAATAATCTCCGCAGGCTCATCGCCCACTACGCGTATTTCACGCCATACATCGGCAGGAACCGAATATAGCTCTTGCTCGCCCAAGGCGATCGGTACGGACGATTCGACCTCATTCAGGATCAACTCAATCGCGCCTTTCATGACGAATATCACAAGCTTTTCACGCAACAGAAAGCGACCGCTGGATGCGCCTGGATTGATTCTCAGCCACTCAACCGAGAACCCATGAGGATTGGAAATTTTGCAAGCATGATTGCGGTCTTCGCTAAGCCCATGACCGATCACGGGCGCGAGTTCACAACCCGCACTGCGGATGCAACCAAGCAAGGCCGAGGCTGACCAGCTTCGCTGTGTAGATCGCATGACCCGCAAACCCATTTCCTCAGGGGTATAGCGGTAAAGGCTGCGCATCTGCTCCTGATCCAGCGGCACAAGCAGGTCTTCGGGCGCAGGCATTGGATCGCCCGCCTGGGTGTCCACCAGCATATTGTCGCGCGTCAAATACATGCCATGTGTGGCGGCTGCCTCCAGCACCTCTGGATGCCAAATAATACCGCCCGTATCATCGCCCCCCAGCAAAGTGAAGATCCATCCGTCGCCCTCGCCGACATTGGAAAACCCCCGGAAAATCCATGTCGGAATACTCAGTATGTCGCCCGGCCCGGCGTCCACCTCCTGGATCCCTGTATCGGATCCCCAGCGGAATCTCCAGCGTCCATGGTGAATCATGAACACTTCGGCCGTGAAGTGAACGTGAAGATTGTTGACCGATCCTGATGGCATGGCGGCAGCCCCGACGCTGAAGCCGTGCTCCTCAACCAGATTCACCACTTGATCTTTCGATTGTGTTACGCCTGGGCCTATCAAAGAATAATTTTCCTTCAGTTCAGATCCTGGCAGCTTGCAATCTATGAATGCCAGCTTGCAGGCAACCATATCCGAACGGCGAATCAGTCGACCAGCCGCCGCCTCCTTACTCAGCACTTTTTGCCGCATGAGTGTGTCCTTTCCTTGTCCGGTTTATCTAGATAGAAAAATCTATGCATTCGAATGCATGATATCTCAATCATCGTGAAAAGGGCAAGAAATTAACGTCTTCAAGTCCGCCAAGCCGAGGAAGGCCACACTCGCCAAATACAACGGTTCAGGTAAAGTGTTGTCTCCGTGTCTATTTACAACGCACCATGCCCAAAAAGGAATTCAAACTCGGCCGACGTGCAACGTCCTATGACGTTGCCATAGCCGCCGGCGTTGCCCAATCGACAGTGTCTCGTTGCTTCCAGCCCGACAGCAACATCTCCACAGAGACCCGCGCCCATGTGAAGGCTGTAGCCCAAGCGCTGGGCTATACGCCCAATGCCCTGGCACGCTCGTTGATCACACGGCAGTCCCAGTCTGTCGGCGTTGTCATCACTGACTATACATTGCGCAATTCACCAAACGTCCTGTATGCGCTGAGCGACGCTCTGTGCCGTGTCCAGAAACGCCTCATCCTCTTCGCAATTGAAGACGACGAAGCCAGCCATGCAATGCTGGATTCGGCGCTGGAATATCCACTGGACGGCCTGATCAGTTGCGCGAACATGCGAACGCAGGACGTGAACCGGTTTATCAATCACCATATCCCCGTGCTTTTCTTCAATCGCCGCTCCACCAATAAAAATGTAGATTGCGTCGCAACGGATCAGGTTGGCGGCGGCCGTCACATGGCCGAATGCCTTATCAAGAGCGGTTACCGCACATTCATGTGTCTGGGAGGGCCCGCACATGCGCCAGTCAGCCGGGAACGCATGCGCGGTTTCAACCAAACCTTGCGCCGCGCAGGCCTTGCGGCACCAGAAATACTCGCCACCGACTTTTCCTATGATCAAGGCCGTGCCGTGTTTCTTGACGCAATGAAGGCGGGAACCCGTCCAGACTGCGTGTTCTGCGCCAATGATCAGCTGGCATTTGGCGTGATTGACGCATGCCGCTACGATCTTGGCCTGAAGGTGCCCCAGGATATCGCTGTAGCGGGATTCGACGATATTCCGGAAGCGAACAGGCCCAGTTACAGCCTGACCACGGTGCGTCAGCCTACCGCTTACATGGTGCAACAGGCCATCGAGCTACTTGTAGATCGCATCGGTGATCCTTCACGCGCTGCGCAACATATTGTGGTGCCTGGCGAAATCGTGGGCAGATCCTCGGCATCGATTACCGGCTAGTCCGGCTGCAGCCGGGCACCAGTTTGCGCATCGAATACATGCAGATGCTCACGCTGGAACGTCAAACCCACGGTGGCCCCAATCTCACAGCGCAGACTGCGCTCACAGCGCACGCACACCTTTTGTCCTTGCACATCTGCGGTAATCAACACGGCCTCGCCCGTCAATTCAAACATGTAGACCTGTCCCGTGAGCAACCCCATTTCGGGCGAACTCAACGCAACGTCTTCCGGGCGCACTCCCACGACCACATCACCGTGCGACCCATTCGCCAGACCGGTCAACTTTTTGCCTGCAATATCAATGACACTGTCAGTCAGGCGAGCCGGCAACAAATTCATCGGTGGCGAACCCATGAAACCTGCCACAAATAGATTGGACGGACGGTTGTAGACCTCTTCGGGGGTTCCCAGCTGTTGAATGACGCCTTTGTTCATGACAGCGACACGATGCGCCAGCGTCATGGCTTCTATCTGATCATGCGTCACGTAAATGGTGGTCACATTCAATTCTTTCTGCAGTCGCCATATCTCGGCGCGCATTGAGCTACGCAACTTGGCATCCAGATTGGAAAGCGGCTCATCCATGAGAAATACTTGGGGACGCCTCACGATGGCACGAGCGAGCGCGACCCTCTGGCGCTGGCCTCCCGACAGTTCGCGCGGGTGGCGATCCAGCAACTGCTCCAGCTCCACCTTGCGCGCCACCTCTTCCGCCTGGGCGGCACGTGCCGCGCGTGCCGTGCCACGCACCTTCAAAGGATAAGCAATATTGTCCCTGACCGTCATATGCGGATAGAGACCATAGTTCTGGAATACCATCGCCACATCCCGATCTTTAGGCAATGCATGCGTGACATTGTGATCGCCAATCCAGATCTCACCAGCCGATGGCATTTCCAGACCAGCCACCATGCGCATGGTGGTCGTCTTGCCACAGCCTGAGGGTCCTAGGAATACCATGAACTCCCCATCATTGATCTCTAGTGACTGATTGGCCACTCCGACCACATCGCCCCATCTCTTTTCCAGATTTACAAGCCGCACAACTGCCATAGTTCGTCCTTTTTTGCTCAGCGCACTGCGCCCGAGACCAATCCCTTCACAAAATACCGTTGCACAAATCGCGAAATCAACAGCATGGGAGCGATGATGAACAAGCCCATGCTGGCCATGATGTCCCATGCATCGCCCTGCTCCGTGCGGGCGCTCATCAGCGCGACAGGCAGCGTCACCGCATGATCGCGCGTCAGAACCAGAGCGAAGAAAAACTCATTCCACGACACTACGAATGAAAAAATGGCGGCGGCTGCGATGCCCGGCAGTGCCACAGGCACGACCACTTCCCATATGGCGCGCAGCCGCGAGGCGCCATCGATCATTGCCGCCTCCTCCATATCAGGCGGAAGGGCATCGAAGAAACCTTTGATCATCCAGGTAGCGTAAGGCACGATGAACGACAAGTTAACGATCATCAAGGACAAGCGTGTATCGAGCAAATCCAGGTTCTTGAACACGACGAACAAGGGAATCACAATGATGACTGGTGGCAGGAATTGGGTAGCCAGCAGAATCAGCGGCCAGGCCTGACCGCCCGGAAAACGATAGCGGGAGAACGCGTAGGCCGCCGCAGTAGACACGGGCAGAGCAATCGCCAGCGTTCCCGCAGTCACAACGATGCTGTTCCACAGCCGCTCGCCGACGAGATAAGGCGGCGAGAACGCAGCAAGCAGGCTATCGAGGGTAGGCTTGAAAAACACCGTAAGCGAGAATACGTCGGCGCGCGGCTTAAATGCGGTCGCCACAATCCATACCACCGGTGCAAACCAGATGATCGTCACTACCCATATCAATACGGTCTGCCAGCGAGGACGGCCGCCCAGCGCGCCACCAGCCCCTCGTTGTTTTGCATCGCGTGCCTTCATGGCTTGCGCTCCATCGTGAATCGAGAATAAATCAGGGCCAGCACGATCATGACTATCGCCAGCAACCACGCCATGGCTGATGCATAGCCAATGTCGTAATAACGAAATGCCGTGGTGTACACCAGATACGGCAAAGTCTCGGTAGCAGACCCTGGCCCTCCCGCTGTCATGGTGACTACCTGGTCAAGCATCTTCAGCGAAAATATGGTTTTCAGCAGGATCGCTATCGCCAGGACGGGCTTGAGCTGGGGCAATACGATTTCGAAGAAAATACGTCCGCTACCGGCACCATCCACCTGAGCAGCATCCAGTGTTTCCTGCGGCAGCGACGCCAGGGCTCCTATGAACGTCAGCATGAAATACGGCGTCCAGTGCCATACGTCAACCAGTATCAGGGCCACCATGGCCCAAGCGGCGTTGGACAGGATGGGAGTGTCTCCCATGCCGGGTACAAGATGCTTGAGTATGATGTCCACGATGCCGAACTCGGGGCTCAGCATGAAGCGCCAGGAAATCCCGATCAAGGCCGGCGACATTGCAAATGGGATCACCAACAGCATGCGCGCATTGACCTGCAGTTTTCCCGACCCCGCCAACAACACGGCCAGCGCCAAGCCTATTATCATCGTCAGCAGAACCGATGGCACCGTAAAAATCAGCGTCACCCACACACTACCCATGAAATCGGGGTCGTGAAGCACCAGGTCCACATAATTGGACACACCGACAAAGGCACCCATCACCGTGGAACGACTCATCTGCCAGTCGTGCAACGAATACATCATCGATTGCACGAGCGGGTAGAAAAGCGTCACAGCACAGATCAGCAACGCTGGAGCAAGCAAACCGTATTTAAGATAGCGTTCGTTCATTGCGCTCGAACCTGTTTCAACCACGATGCCGCTTCGACCGACGTATGATGCGCGCCACCTGCGCCGCAGCATCGTCCAAAGCTGGCTTCACCGGCTTTCCGATCGCCACGATCTCGGAGATCGAAGTCTCCAGTACGCTGGCCACCTCAGGCCAGATCGTCATCTTGGGTAGCGTTCTGGCGCCTTGAAGACTCTCCAGCGCAACCCGGTGCAATCCGTGATTGACCTCATTGACCTTGGCGTTCAGGAAGGTCGCAGTCTGCGTGGCAACGATGTCCGATGTCTCTGGATCAGATTTGTCGCTCACGATATCCACTTCGAGATCGGGATTCGAGACCCATTTCAGGAATTCCCAGGCGGCTGCTTTATTACGCGACTGTCGATTAATGCCAAAAGGCATCAGCGTAGTCAAAGTGGGAGACTGTCCGTTGTTGAAGCGCACCATAGGCGCAAAGCCCACCTGCTCGGGCTTGAGCTGTGAACGGTCACCCGTAAGTACCGAATAGGTCCACCACCATACCATTATCATGGCCGATTTACCCTGTGCCATGGAATTGACCATATCGTATTCATTGAACTGACTGGATCCGGGGTTGGCCACCTTGTCTTTGAGTAGCACATCTACGTATGCCTGTGTCCCAGCCACTCCCGCCGCATCATTGAAGCGCGGCAGCCCCGCCTCGTCGAATAGATCGGAACCATGGCCCCAAAGACAGTTAAACCAAAGCCAAAGGTTCTGAAACCCGCTGCCTTTTACATAGTCGAGCGCGACGCCCGGCACCTCGGTCTTTGCCTGTATTGCGCCCGCGGTACTGACCATATCCTGCCAAGACGCAGGCACTTTTCCTCCCGCTTGCGCCAGTAGATCCTTGCGATAGAAAAGCATTTGCGGATGCGCCCTGATAGGCAGGCCATAGGTCTGGCCATCCACGGCGCAGGCTTCCCGGAACACCTCAGGGTACCGTCCCATGTCAAGAGCGTCTGCGGCGATAGAAGAATCCAGCGGATTCAAATAGCCAACGAGCGATGCCATCCAGCTGTCCTGATAGCAAAACAGATCGTATTCGTCACTGCCACCCACAGCCTCTGTGGTGAGCTTATCCAGCAACTGGCCATACGGCACATAGCCATAAGTTGCCCTGATGCCGGTTAGCGCCTCGAATTGTTCCAGGCGCTTTTGCTGAGCGCGAAATTGCGATGCCGGTGGCAAAAGCATTTTCAGCTGAACCCCTTTGTACGGTTTACCCGGCTTCAGCCCGTAGGGCACTTCTGTTGCGGCGCGCGCCCAGCCGCTGAAACTGGTTGCCGCCAGTGCCCCCGCTGCTTCAAGAAACTGCCTTCTTTTCATGTCGCATCCTCCAAGCCTGTTATATCGATGCTTAATGCATTCGAATGCATAATACAGAAAAACATCCCTGTAGACCTATGGGGAAAGGGTAATTCCTGATAGGTGATTACCCTAGCGCCCCATGGATTCCGGTCATTCGATCGAGATATTTGACTCCTCAATAACACGTTTCCAGCGGTCTGCTGCCTGGTCAACTATTTTTTGCATATCCTGCGGCGTGCTTCCCACCATATTCATACCCATATCAGCGTATTTCTTCTTGAATACAGGTTCGTTAAGAGCCTCGGAAATATCAACCTGGAGCTTATGGATGACTTCGGCCGGTGTGCCTTTGGGTGCAGCCAGCCCAAACCACATATCAGTGACCAGGCTCGGGTATCCCTCCTCCACAATGGTAGGTAGGTCAGGATACTGGGGCAGGCGTTTCGATGTCATGGCTACCAAAGGCTTCAAACGACCATCCTGTAGATTCCCGTAATTGGAGGCCAGGATATCGATCATCATTTGTACGCGATTTGTCGCCAGATCCCCTACCGCCTGCTGCGAACCGGGATAGGGAACATGAATAAAATCCGTTCCCGTGACCTGCTTGAACAACTCGGTTTGCAGATGGATAATCCCTCCTACCCCTGCAGATGCGTAGGACATTTGGCCCGGCTTGGCCTTAGCCCGATTGATCAAGTCAGACAGATTGCTGACCGGCAAGTCATTGCTGACCATCAACAAGTTGGGTGCGGTGCTTACCAAGGTCACTGGCACCAGATCCTTCAAGGGATCAAATCGCAGGTTTTTATACAGGAATGGCGCAACCGACAATGTGCTTGATGATGCCATCAGCAAGGTATAGCCATCTGGCTTGGATCGCGCAACATATTCTGCACCTATCATGCTGGCTGCCCCTGGCTTGTTCTCTACAACAACTGGCTGGCCCCATTTTTTCCCTAGCGTAGTCGCGATTTCACGAGGGATGATATCTATCATGGCTCCTGTGCCAAATGGCACGATGATGCGCACCGGTTTATCGGGAAACTGGGCCTGCGCCGATCCGCACGCCACAGCGAACACCGCACCGATCAATAGTGTCCGTGTTTTCATCATCTTCTTCATTATCTGCCTCCATTGGTCTTCTAGTGAAAAACTGAACGAGCGCACAGCAGCGCCTTGCTTCTGAATCGGGAGCAGCACCCATGATTGAAGCGACGCAGCGTGCTTGAACCGAATCCGCTTATTGATGGGAAAAAAGGCTTGCACCATTGACTGGTAGCGAAACCTTCAGAATCGACCCCGTTTCACTCTCGGTGATGTACAGGTCTCCCCGGCTGGCGGGGTCAAAGGCAATATTGGTGGTTCGAATTCCGGCAGTGGATTGAATACGCAGCCGCACTTCACCCAGCCTATCGAAAAGCCACACAACGCCAAGCCCCGAATGGGCGACGACAAATGAGCCATCCTCACAGAAAGCCATGCCGTCAGGACCGGCCAGCCCCCCGCTCAGCTGTGCGAATACGCCGAGGTTAGCCACGCCTGGCCTCTTCCATTGCGCCCGCATAACCTGCAAGGAGCGGGTGGTGGTAAAGCACAGTGCATCCTGCCCTGGCGTAAGAGCCAAACCGTTCGGATAAGGCAGGTTCTCTACTAATGGCGCAAATTCGTGGTCGGATCGCTTCATCCAAATCCGGCCAGACGGATGCGCCAAGCAACTATGACCAGGATCTGTGACCAGCAGCGTGCCGTCACAAGCAAAATGCAGGTCATTGACGCCCTGAAAAGGCGAATCCACCGGACCTTTCATGGTGGATGCCAGCGCTCCAGTATCCGGGTCAAAAACCAGCACGCCATGCTGGGCGTCAGCCACAAAAATATGTCCGTCTCGATGGATCTTCAAACCATTTGGTTGTCCATCGTAGTCGGCGAACAGGGTCCAGTTTCCTTGTCTATCAATGCGAAAAATACGCCCATGGCATACATCGGTGCAATAAAGATTGCCCAGGCGATCAAATGCAGGGCCTTCCAGAAAGGAATGCAACGTCCCACCGCCTCGTGCTTGACTCCAGGCAGTATGATGGCTGCATCGAAATGCCTCCGGCAAGCGATAGATCGGTGATGCCTCAAGTCGTGGAAGATTCATGAAACAACCTTATAGATGGATTGGTGGATTACGCATCCCCGGCGCCAACCTCACCGATTAACGCCAGCGATTCTGACAACGAGGTCAGTCGATCGCCACATTCCCGTTCTTGATGACGCTGGCCCATTTCTTGATTTCTGCGTCCTGGAAGGAAGCAAGCTGTTCAGGTGAGCTTGCCACGATGTTGACGCCCAGGCTGGCCATGCGTTCGATGACATCGGGACGCTTGAAAATCTCTTGTATGGCCGCGCTCAACCGGTCGCGGATCTTCGGATCCAGGCCGGCGGGCGCGAAGATCGCCTGCCACGAGACGACCTCGTATTCAGGGACGCCTGCCTCCTGCATGGTGGGCAGATCGGGGAACGATGCTTCGCGCTCGCGGGAGGTCACCGCCAATGCCCGCACGCCACCACTTTTGATCTGCGGGCTGGCCACGATCAGGTTCTCGAAGCTGAACGGCACCTCGCCCGCCATCACGGCCGCCAGCGCCGGGCCGGCACCCTTATAGGGCACATGCAGCAACTTTACATGCTCAGTCTGGGCAAACAGTTCAGCCGACAAGTGCTGCGAAGTCCCCGCGCCAGCCGAGGCAAAGGCCATAGGCTCTGCCGAGGAACGGATGCCTTCGAGCAACTCCTTGACGCTGTGATAGGGCGTCTTTGGGTTGACGATCAGCACATTGGGGGTCGTGCCTACCAGGCTGATGGGGGTGAAGTCCTTTTGAGGATCAAAGCCAATGTTTTTGTACAGACTCACATTGATGGAGTGCGTCGCGATGGACGCGCCGCCAATGGTGTAGCCATCCGGCGCGGCGCGGGCCACATACTCCGTCCCGATATTGCCGCCCGCACCCGGTTTGTTGGTCACAACGACAGGTGTGTTGAGCAAAGTACCGAGTTTGTCGGCCACCACCCTGGCAATGATGTCTGTACCCCCACCTGGCGAGAATGGCACGATATAGTTGATGGGCCTGTCGGTGGGCCAGGCGGCCTGAGAGGGCGCGCTGGCCATCAACATCAGTGTTGCCATCGCCACGCCAAACTTCATGCTTGATTTCATTGCTGTCTCCTGATTTTGAGATGTTTTAGATAAATGGATAAACCTGATGGAATGACTCGATCATTCCCACTCCAACAATTGCAAACGCTTGCAAAACAGCTTGCAAACACCAGCAAAAATCTTCTGAACCCGCCCAGTTGCCTGGCTCCAAAGATTCCGATCTACGATCGGCTTGCCCTACGCCACTGCGCTACACCCAAGCCTCACCTGCCCTGTCAAGCGCGTTCTTTCGGTGACTAGATGGGACGTGTGGTCGAGCGTCTTATCAGTTGCACAGGCGTCACCACCTGTCTTGGCGTGGGGTCGCCAGTTTCAAGATGCTCGAGCAAAATGGATACGGTCGCCCTGGTCATGAGCTCGGAGTTCTGTTCTATGGTTGTAAGCTGGTATCCGCCCCAAGCCGCCTGCGGCACATTATCGAATCCCACGACCTGAACATCGCCCGGAACATCAACACCCTGCTCGCGCAACGCATCCATGACAGCAAACGCCATATGGTCGTTGGCCACGAACAAGGCGTCGGGCCGCTTGCCCCGGCTAAACAGCTCTCGCGTTGCAGCCTTTGCCACATCGAAATCATATTCACCGCAAATATGTCCAAAGAGCTTCTTGCGCTGCCTCGCAAGTTCTTCCTTGAAGCCTTTTTCACGGTCTTGCGTGGTAGAAGAGTCTTCCAGCCCCCGTACAAATGCGATACGGCTCGCCCCGCATTCAATCAAGGCCCTGGCGGCGAGGCGCCCGCCCTCCAGGTTGTCCGACGTCACCGTACTGGCCTCCGCCACCTGTGCCAGGCGGTTGAACAAAACGACGGGGATTCCGGCAGAATGACAGTGCGCGGCGAGCTGCGAGGACATCGTCGTGCTGGCCAACACGATTCCGTCCACCTGATACTGCAGGATATCCAGCAAAAGCGCATCAATGCCGTCCTTTTTCGAGCCTGTATCGCTGCTTATGAACAGCAGCACGTGATATCCATGGGCTTGCAGCAGTTGCGAAAGACGCTCGATGACGGCCGGGTAGAACTGGTTATGCAGGTACGATACGACAACACCAATCATGCGTGATTTCCGGGTCGACAGCGTGCGAGCGATCGCATTGGGCCGATAACCCAATGTTTGCGCTGCCTCAAGCACGGCGGCCCGCGTCTTCTTGCCCACACTTGCGCCAGGCGTAAAAGTCCGGCTCACCGCCGACGTGCTTACACCGGCAAGCGCAGCCACATCGGCCAGTGTCACCTGTCTGATGCCTGTGGGTCCGAATTTCGCAGAATCTGTCATAAGTCGCCGTTCAAAGCGGTGCGACGGTTTTCCTGCCAAGCAATTCACTCGTCACCTCAGAAAGCCGCGCACACCCCAATAAAGCCATATTCCTGTCCAGCTCCGCCGCAAGAATGGACAATACACGCTCCACCCCGGCTTCGCCTGCCACTGCAGCGCCATAGAGTGTAGCGCGTCCTGTAAATACCAATGAGGCGCCGAGCGCTATCGCTTTCAACACATCTGAGCCCCGGCGGAATCCACCGTCTATCATTACAGGAAATGCGGGCGGCACGGCATCGACGATTTCAGGCAGGACAGTCAGCGGCGCAAGCGTTCCATCCAACTGGCGACCACCGTGGTTGGACACGATGATCCCGTCCGCACCGACCCGTTCCGCCTTGATGGCATCCGCAGGGTGCATGACGCCCTTCAATACAAGACGGCCCTTCCATTGCTCACGCAGCCACGCAATATCATCCCAGCAGAGCCGATCGCGCCCTGTACGGAACCCATGCGCCGGCTCTTGCGTAATCGGTGGCCCGATTTCCTCATAGAGATTGGCAAAGCGCGGCACCCCATTTGCGCGCAGCGTCTTCAGGAACACACCCGTGCTCCAGCGCGGATGCAACATGCCATCCAGCAAAAGCCGGGGCGTCATCCTGAACGGGATGGTGAAATCGAGCCTTGCGTTGTTCTCCCGATTTGCGGCCACACAGGTGTCAATAGTCACCACCAGCACACCTATGCCTGCCGCACTCAAACGCTCGAGAATTCGCGCCATCCTGGCACGATCACCAGGAAAATATGCCTGATACCAATTGTCCGGGTTTTCCTGCTGCAAGCGTTCCAGTGGCACGCTGGATGAGCCGCTGATAATGAATGGAATAGCAGCTTTTTTCGCAGCAAGAGCCAGCTCCCTGTCACACTCATGCCATACCAGCCCGGACAGACCCGTTGGCGCGATGCCCAGCGGCATCGTGTAGCGGCGGCCCCACAGCTCGGTCGAAACATCTCGCTCATCGACGACATTCAGGCCGCGCGGCATGAAACCCACGCTGTCGAATGACTGGTAGTTGGCCCGCAAGGACTGCTCGTCCTCCGTGCCGCCACGAACATAGCCATACACGCACCGGGGCAGCCTCTTTGCGGCTGCGTGCTCGAAATCCGATACAGACAAAAGCCGTTCAAGTCTCATGCGGCCAGGACCTGCTTGTTCACGACCACTGCCGGGTCCAGTGTCCCACGGAAGTAGTCAATCACATTTTGCGCCGCCTCCAAAGACATTCTACGCAAGCCGCCATCAGTCAGAGAAGATATATGCGGGGACAACACCGCATTATCCAGGGCATACAGGGGATGTTCGGGGCCAAGCGGTTCCGTCTCGAATACATCAAGTCCGGCCCCGAACAAATGCCCGCTGCCCAAGCCCTCTATCAGGGCATTCTCGTCAACGACTCCCCCACGTGATGTATTGATCAGTATGGCGCCACGCTTCATCGCCAAAGGATTGATCGAATGTTGTGTCTGCGCCGTCAACGGCATATGAAGGCTGACAATGTCTGCCTGCGCCAGCGCATGGGGCAAATCTTCGACACGCTCAATACCCTGGCCAAATACAGCGTCCTCAGGCAACGCCGGATCATATGCCTGGACTTGGACGTCAAATGCACACAATCGGCGGGCCACTGCACTGCCTATGCGCCCCGCCCCCACGATCAGCGCACGCTTGCCCGCCAGCTCAAACATGGGTGCTGTTGCATTGGCAGACCAGAGTCCCTGGCGCACGTCCCGATCAAAAGCAATGCTGCGGCGCGCGACTGCCAGCAGCAGCGATATGGCATGTTCGGCAACCGCCACCGCATTGGCGCCCGGCGTGATCGTCAACGGTATACGCCGTTCATCAAGCGCCGAAACATCCACAGAGTCATAGCCTACGCCATGCCGGGACACAACTTTCAGTTGTGCCGCAGCAGCGATGTCAGCCGCTTTCAATGGCTGGAAAAACAGTATCACGCCATCTGCGCCAGCCAGCCTGACTGTGAATTGGTCGCTGCTTGCGGCATCGAGCAGATCAACCGTAAACCCCGGCTCCGCGCGCAACAGTGCGATGCCTGGATCAGCGATTTTCCTGGAAACAAGAATATGTGGCATTGAGCAGTCTCAGTGAATTTCGGGATCAGGAATCGGGTCCGTGCCCATCAGGAAATCAAAGTCGCAACCCTTGTCGGCCTGCTGTATGTGCGCCATGACGAGCTTCCCATAGCCGCGCGGGAATCGCTCCACAGGTTGTCTCCAGTGCTTGCGCCGCTCAGCGAGCACCTCGTCGGACAGCATGACGTCCAGTGTCTTCGCCTGCGCATCCAGGCGTATCGTGTCGCCCGTCTGTATGAGCGCCAGAGGTCCTCCGACCCAGCTCTCGGGCGACACGTGCAAGACGCAGGTGCCGTAGCTGGTGCCGGACATGCGCGCATCCGAAATGCGAACCATATCTCGCACGCCCTGTTTCAACAGCTTGCGTGGAATCGGCATCATGCCCCATTCAGGCATGCCCGGCCCACCCAGAGGCCCCGCATTGCGCAAGACCAGTACCGAATCTTCGTCCACATCCAAGTCGTCGCGATCTATCAGGTCCATCATGTGATCGTAGCTGTCGAATACCAGAGCGCGCCCAGTATGCTGAAGAAACCGCTGATCCATCGCGCCGGTCTTGAGCACGGCGCCATCAGGCGCCAAGTTCCCGCGCAGAACCACCAGGCCGCCATCCGGTTTAACCGGGTTATCGCGCCGGCGAATCACATCGTCATTCCAGATCTTTGCACTGGCAATATTCTCACCCAGGGTTTTCCCGTTGCAATTGACGGCATCCAGATGCAAGAGGTCCTGAATTTCGCGCAACAGGGCAGGCAGCCCGCCTGCATAATGGAAGTCTTCCATCAGATAGGTGTTGCCAACTGGGCGGATATTCGCCAGCACCGGGGTACGGGCGCTCACCTGGTTGAAATCATCAAGGCTTAAACCCACGCCGGCCCGCCCCGCCATCGCGACCAGATGGATGACTGCATTGGTGGAGCCACCATTCGTCATCAAGGTCGCTGCAGCATTCTGAAATGCCTGCGGCGTCAGAATATCCCGGATCTTCAGATCTTCCCACACCATTTCAACAATACGTTTGCCGCACTGGGCCGCCATGCGGCCATGCCCCGAATCCGGCGCAGGGATGGAGCTTGCGCCAGGCAAAGAAACGCCCAGAGCTTCGCATATCGTCGCCATAGTCGATGCCGTGCCCATGGTCATACAGGTGCCTGGCGATCGCGCGATGCTGGCCTCGACCTCGCGGTGCTCTTCCTCTGTGATGTTGCCCATACGCCGTTCATCCCAGAACTTCCATTGGTCCGAACCGGATCCGAGCGTCTGGCCTCGCCACCGGGCCGTCAACATCGGGCCTGCGGGAAGAAAAATGCTGGGCAGGTTCATGCTGGTCGCCCCCATGACCAGTGCCGGCGTGGTCTTGTCGCATCCACCTAGCAGCACAACACCGTCAATTGGATAAGAGCGCAGCAATTCCTCTGTTTCCATAGCCAGAAGATTGCGATACATCATAGTCGTGGGTTTCTGTATCGTCTCGGCCAGCGTAATCGCGGGCAACTCGACGGGAAAGCCGCCCGCCTGCCATACCCCGCGTTTCACGTTCTCGGCGCGGGCGCGAAGATGCGTATGGCACGGATTGATTTCGGACCATGTATTGACGATACCGATCACGGGCTTGCCCACAAAGTCCTCGCGATCCAGCTCCATCTGCATGGTGCGCGAGCGATGGCCGAATGCTCTGAGGTCCTGCGCCCCATACCATCTATGGCTGCGCAGGGTTTCGGGCGTTTTCTTGTGCTTTGTGTTGCTCATGATCAGAGTTTGATATCCAGTTTCTTGATGATGTCGCCCCACTTCTTCTCATCGCGGCGCAAATTGTCCGTCACTTCTTGGGGATCGGAAGCATGCATGCGGACACCCAGCGCATCAGTCTTGCCGCGCAACTGCGCATCATTGTTAAGCTCTTGCATCGCCTTTGACACCTTCGCCTGGATTTCAGGCGACAGGCCCTTGGGCGCCACCAGCGCCATCCAGAATACCGCCTCGAAGTCCTTCAGGCCGGCAGCCTCATTCATGGTCGGAACCTCCGGCAACATCGCAATACGCTCTTTTGTCGTCACTGCCAGGCCTTTGGTGCGCCCCGCCTTCATCATGGGCGCCGCCTCGTTGGCTGCGGAAAACATCATCTGAATCTGCCCGCCGACCAGATCCTGGGATGCCGGTGCGCCACCCTTGTAATGGACAACAATCATGTCAAGGCCAAACTCATTGATGAAGTATTCGGCGGCCAAGTGGTTGATGGATCCCACACCCGACGTGCCAATGGCATACTTTCCCGGATGCGCCTTGATCAGCGCCACCAGATCCTTCACATTGTCCGCGCCCACGTCCTTGTTCACCTGCAATACAAACGGTGAATACAACAGCATCGAGATTGGCGTGAAGTCCTCATAAGGCTTGTAACCCACCTGCGGTTGCAAAATCGGGTTCAGCACCAGCGACACGGGCGCCGCATACAGGGTATAACCATCCCCTTTCTGATGCACCATCCAGTTGCTGGCCACCGTGGACGCGGCTCCGGGACGGTTTTCCACAATAATATTGCCGCCAATTTTGGCCGACAGCGCCTCGGCAATTGTGCGTGCCGATACATCGCTCATGCCGCCAGCCGGATACGGCATTACCAGCTTGATCGGTTCCGACGGGTAGTTGTCCACCTTTGATGCCAGGGCAGAACCCGCCACGCATGCAGTCACACCCAATACCACCAGTGAGTGCAGGAAAAACTTCTTCACCATTCTTTGTCTCCTTGTAAAGGCCTGACCAATCAGGCCAACTGTCCTGTGAAGAACTCCGGCCTTGAGGCCGGAGTTGCTCCGCCACAATGCGGGGGCGCCTTTGGCGCCGCATTGGTATGGCCTCGCTTGACCTCGCCGTGAACGGCGAGGCTTGCGCTTTGGCGCGTGGTCAAACAACCATCTCAGTGGATATCGTCTGCCTCGGCCATGGCACGCTTGAGGTCTTCGACCGAGAAGCCGGGCAGCTTGGCCGCCTCGATCAGCGGCCTTTCCTTTGCCGTGATGACTTCTATGCCATGAGGCAGCGTCGCCAGCCCATCCGCAGGTATCACCACCGCACCGTGCCTGTCCGCATGAACCAGATCGCCATCTTCGATGGTCAGCCCATGGATCTCAACTGGTTTGCCGATAGTGACGATCTGCGCGAAGCCGTGGCTAGGCGAGATGGTGGCCGCAAGGATCTGGAAGCCTTCGGCCAACATCCCGAAGTCGCGCATGGCGCCATTCGTGAGCACACCCGTCACACCCAGCCCCTTCAGCACGTTGCTGTGCACTTCGCCCCAGAAAGCCCCCAGGCCCGGCTCATCGTCAATGTCCTGCATCACACAGAAAGTGGGAATTCCCTTGCCTTCCAGATGCTCATACCAGGCAATCCGCCTGGCCTTGATGGCCTCCAGGGGTTCGGTATAAGGATGCGCCGTGCGCAGCGTTGCGGTGCGTGCAAAACCCACTACTGGCTTCATATCGGGATGCGCGGCGTGGAATGTACCGCGCGTGAAACCCTTGTTTGTGCGTGTGCCGGTGGCAATCTCAAGCGCATTGCAGATCGTGGGCGTATCCACTGAAGTCAGTACTTCAATCAATTCCGGCGTAAGCAGTGCCGGATCTATCTTTGTTGACATGGCAACCCCTTTTTTGTGTGGCGTTATATTCATTGAATCAATACAGCCCGCTCGCGGGCTCGTTCAGACGTGGCGTATCGTCACGATGCCGTCCAGCCCCCATCCACCAGGATCGACGATCCGGTGATCATGGCGGACGCATCGCTGGCCAGGAAAACCACAGCCCCCATGATGTCTTCCAGGCGCGCCATACGGCCCAGCGCGATGTTGGTGTCCACGTATTCCTTGAAGGCTGGATCAGTGAGCATCGCCCTGGTCATTTCTGTCTCGATGAACGTCGGGCATATTGTGTTTACCCGGATCGCAGACGCCCCTAACTCGAGCGCGAGCGCTTTCGAAAACCCTTCGATAGCGTGCTTGGTGGCGCAATACACCGTCCGCTTGGGGCCACCTACATGCCCCATCTGCGACGACATATTGATGATGCTGCCGCGCAGGCTGTTTTCCTGCATCAGGCGCGCCGCCTCACGCGTCACATAGAAAGCCGCCTTCACATTCAGATCGATGACATCATCCAGATCGGCATCGTCCAGCTGTGAAAGAAAGCAGGGACGATTGGTGCCGGCGTTATTGACGACGATATGGAAGGGGCCGTGGTCCATCATGCCGCGCTTGACCGCCGCCGAATCCGTCACGTCTACCGGCCATAGCGCGACATGGGCGTCTTGCGCCGATGCCAACACCGTCTGCCTGGCCGCATCCAGGTCTTTTTCCGTCCGCGCCGCCAGCACCACCTGCGCACCGGCCTGGGCCAGGGCGCAAGCCGCTGCCAGCCCAATGCCCCGGCTGGCTCCCGTCACCAACGCCTTGCGACCATCCACACGAAAGCTAGGCATATGCAAGGCGCTCTTCACCATTTGCTTGCTCATTGGTTCTGGACGACTGCAGGCTGCACAGGCTGATACCAAGGCACTTCGGAGCGATCGCCGTAGCGGCGCACCCGCAGATTCGCCTGCTCGCCGTGGCCCACGAAGTTTTCCATATGGCACAGACGCGAACCATATTCCCCAATCAAGGCCGAGGCTTGATCGGTCAACACCTTCTGGTAAGTGCAGGTCTTGATGAACTTGCCAACCCACAAGCCGCCCGTGTAGCGCGCAGCGCGCTTGGTGGGAAGCGTATGATTCGTACCGATCACCTTATCGCCAAAGGACACATTGGTGCGCGGCCCCAGAAACAGAGCGCCATAGTTCGTCATCTGTTTCAGGAACACGTCCGGATCCTCCGTCAGCACCTGAACATGCTCGTAGGCCAGTTGGTCGGCAACCTCGATCATTTCGTCCTGCGTGTCGCACACAATGACCTGTCCGTAGTCCTTCCATGAGATGCGGGCAATGTCGGCCGTTGGCAATATCTGCAGCTGCCGCTCGATTTCCGCCATGGTGTCGCGCGCAAGCTGCTCGTCTGTCGTCAGCAGTATGGCTGGGGATGTCGGCCCGTGTTCGGCCTGGCCCAGCAAATCCACCGCACACATTTCGGCATCTGCCGAGCTGTCGGCAATCACCAGTGTTTCAGTCGGCCCGGCAAACAGGTCAATCCCGACTCTCCCGAAAAGCTGGCGCTTGGCCTCGGCCACGAACATATTGCCCGGCCCCACCAGCATGTCGACGGCCTCAATGCTTTCTGTACCGAGCGCCATTGCACCAATAGCCTGCACACCGCCCAACACCAGGATCTCATCAGCGCCGGCAAAATGCATGGCAGCAACAATCGCCGGATGAGGTGCGCCCTGGAACGGAGGTGCAGTCGACACAATGCGCTTGACGCCAGCCACTTTGGCGGTGAGCACGCTCATATGCGCCGATGCAATCATCGGGTATTTCCCGCCAGGCACATAACAGCCAACGGCATCAATGGGAATATGCCTGTGCCCAAGAATGACGCCGGGCATGGTTTCGACCTCGACATCCTTCATGGATTCGCGCTGAATGGCCGCAAATCCCCCAATCTGCTTCTGGGCGAACTTGATGTCTTCTATTTCCAGCGGCGACAGCTGCTTTACTGCCGCCTCAATCTCCGCCTGAGACAACTGGAAACGCTCTGGCGCCCAGCCATCGAATTTCTGAGACAGTTCACGCACCGCATCATCGCCGCGCTTTTCAATATCGGCGAGTATTGTTTCCACTGTGGCGCGGACCTTTGCATCACTCTCGGCAATCGCCTGCTCGTCCTTGCCCTTCTTCAAATACCTGACAGTCATTTCGTAATTTCCGTAATATTTTTGCAAGCGCTTGCAAATTTATGTCCCATAACCCTATCCGGCTAGGTGATGGAAGAACTATATCGTCGTTTGCAAGCGCTTGCAAACAGTTTTTTGCGCATTCGCGGACATCTAGACTAGTGGTTTTCCCTAGATAACTATCGTGCTCAGCAATCTGCTACGAACCCCTTGGCTCTTTCAATACCTCGCCAAACGCCTGTATCACCACCGCGACATCAGTACGCACAACGTCCATGTGCGTCACTGCACGCATGCGATGCCTGCCCTCGATACCGATGCGCACGCCCTTCTGCAGCAGTTTTCCGGCTATTTCCTGCGCGGACATGCCTGTGCCCCGCACATCGAAGAAAACCAGATTGGTCTGGACTTTGTCCGGTGTGATGCTGATTCCCGGCAGCTGCGCAAGTTTTTCCGCAAGCAGGCGGGCGTTGTCGTGATCGTCCTTGAGACGGTCCACATGGTTCTCGAGCGCATAGATGCCCGCCGCAGCCAATATGCCGGATTGGCGCATCGCGCCGCCAAGCCGATGTTTCCAGCGCCAGGCTTTTTCGATGAACTGCGACGATCCCGCCAGGACACTGCCAACGGGGCAGCCCAGCCCTTTTGATAAATCGAGCCATACACTGTCGAAACTGCGTGCATAGTCTTCAGCAGCAACGCCGGAAGCGACAACCGCGTTCATCAGGCGCGCGCCATCCATATGCATGGCAAGCCCCCGCTCCCGCGCAAACCCCGCAACCTTTTCTATCTCCGCCAAAGGCCAGATAGCGCCCCCGCCCCGGTTCACAGTCTGCTCAACCGCAATCATTCGCGCCTGAGGCGCGTTGCGCTTGGCCGGGCGAATGGCCTCTTCCAGTTGCCTCACGGAAAACATGCCATCGGGACCGCCCAGAGGATGCAGCGTCGCCCCCGCCAATGCGGCTGCTCCACCCGCCTCCGAGCCAACGATGTGTGCCGATTCATGCAGCAGCACCTCATCCCCGGCCGCACAATGAACCAGAATGCTGATCTGGTTGCACATCACTCCGGAAGGCAGAAACACCGCCGCCTCTTTGCCAAGAAGCGCCGCAACCATTTCGCAAAGCTTTGTGGTGCTGGGATCCTCGCCACGCTGCTCGTCACCAACCTCGGCGTTCGCGATCGCCTCTCGCATGCCGCGTGTGGGCCGCGTGACCGTATCGCTGACAAGATCTATGAAATGTGATGGCGTAGACATAAACAAGCCCTGCTCAATGGCTGATAATCTGGCTCAGAAACTGCCTGGCCCTGTCGCTTTGCGGACTGGAAAAGAATGCCTCAGGAGGCGCTGCCTCCACGATACGCCCCTCGTCCATGAATACCACCAGGTCGGCAACCTTGCGCGCAAACCCCATTTCATGGGTGACCACGATCATGGTGACACCTTCCTGCGCCAGCTCGACCATTACCTTCAGCACTTCATGGACCATTTCCGGATCCAGTGCGGAAGTCGGCTCATCAAAAAGCAGGACTTTGGGGCGTGACATCAATGCCCTGACGATGGCAACCCGCTGTTGTTGCCCGCCCGATAACTGCCCTGGGTACTTGTATGCCTGATCCGCAAGGCCCACGCGTTCGAGCAATGAACGCCCGTACTCTTCGGCTTCATGCTTGGGGGTTCCGTTCACATAGATGGGCGCCAGCGTGAGATTGTCCATCACGGTAAGGTGCTGGAACAGATTGATACCCTGAAACACCATGCCGACGTCGCGCCGTATCTGCTCCAGCGTGGGAATATCATCCGAAACCTCCATGCCGTCAACGATGATGTGGCCTTCGTGATGCTCTTCCAGCCGATTGATGCAGCGGATCATCGTCGATTTTCCTGATCCCGAAGGGCCACACACGACGATGCGCTCTCCTCGCGCTACTGCCAGATTGATATCACGCAGCGCGTGAAAGTCTCCATACCATTTGTTCACGCCCTCAAGCTTGACGATGGATTCCTGTGATGAATCCGGACTTCCAATGCCCATCAGTAATTTCTCCCCTGCGACAGGTCACGCGCGAACGACTCGCTGTATTTGGACATACTGAAGCAGAATACAAAATACAGCATGAACACAAACAGATATGCCTCGGGCGCGAACTGCACCCATTTTGGGTCCTGGGTGGCTGCGCTTGTGGCTCCCAGGATATCGTACAGGCCCAGAATACTCACGAATGTGGTGTTCTTGAACGCGCGGATGATGTCGTTCATCAATGCCGGAATCACGATACGCAGACCTTGCGGCAAAATGACACGCCGCATCCGCTGTCCATATGTCAGGCCTGCTGCCTCGGCAGCTTCGTACTGGCCCACCGGCACGGCCTGCAAGCCACCGCGCACAATCTCTGCCGCGTAAGCGGCAAAATAGATAATCATGGCGATCTGCGCGCTGACAAACTTGTCGATACGCAAGGTCTGGGGCAGGAACATAGGCAACATGATGGCCGCCATGAACAGCACCACCAGCAGCGGCAGCCCACGCGTTATTTCTGTGATGCCGACACAAAGCGCCTTGATCGCCGGCAGTTTCGAAAGCCGCCCAAGCGCAAGCAGAATGGCTCCCGGCAGGCCAAACACCACCGTCACAACGGCCATGATCAAGGTCAAGGGCAGCCCGCCCCACAAATGGGTATCGGTGAACTTCAGGCCAAATACGCCACCCAGCATCAAAACCAGAACGACCGGCACAAGCGCAATCCATGCGTAAACAAGGTAGCGCGACCACAGGCTCCGAAACGCCGATATCACAGCCAGACCCAGTATCAGCAATACCGCGATAAAGGGGCGCCATTGCTCATCGTAGGGAAAAGTGCCGAACAGAATCAGCCGATATTTTTCGCCGACTATGGCCCAACAGGCACCCGCAGCCTGCTTGCACATCTCGGGGTCGTCCGTATGCCATACGGCACCCCAGACTGCCCAATGCAACGCATTCCAGGCGGCATCGACGCACAACACCAGCAATACGACGGAAAGAATCGTGTTATGAAGGTTATTGAACAGCGCGTCACGGACCCTGCTGAACAAGCCGCCTTGGACGATGGGTGAAGGGCGGCGCACATCCGCGGAAATGCGAACGCTTGACCTTGCGCTGGAAACACTCATCGCCTGACGCTCCCTCTGAGAGCCACCGCACGGTTGAACATATTCATGAACCACGCAATAGTCAGTGCCAGAAGCAGGTAGACCGCACCCATGATCATGACGCATTCCAGCGTGTGGCCGCTGATGGAAATAATAGAGTTCGTAACGTTGAAGAGCTCTGGATAGCCCACTGCCACGCCCAGCGCGCTGGTCTTGACCAGGCTGATGTACTGCGCGGTCACGGGCGGCACAATAACTCGCAGCGCCTGCGGCAGAATAATGCGCCTGTATAGCGCACCGCCGCGAAGGCCAACCGCCCTGCCCGCTTCAATCTGCCCTCTGCTGACCGATTGAATGCCTGAACGCACTATCTCAGAAATATAGGCGGCAAAGTACAGCACCAGCCCCAGGGACAAGGACAGAAACTCCGGCGAAAGGGTTATCCCGCCGCGAAAATTGAAGCCACCCAGCTTGGGGGCATCGATCGCCATGGGCCGGCCCAGCAGCAGCCATGTGGCCAGAAGGATGCCCGCCACGCCGGCCAGCGATATGGCGGCAACCGGCAAGGGCCGGCCGGTGCTCTGCCGGTGTTTGTCTGCCCACCTGGCGAACCCACTGGCCGCCAGCACACCCAGAAACAGCGCGGCCAGCATAATGGCAAAAGCGCTGCGATCCTCCGGCCAGGCCATCGTAAGCCCCCGGTTACTCAGAAAGACCAGCCCCTCTACGCCCCATGCCTGGCGTGCGGAAGGCAGCAGTGTCGACAGCGTGTACCAGAAGACGATCTGTATCAGCTGTGGCGTGTTGCGAAACAGCTCCACATAGGCAGTGGAAAGACGCGAGACAAGCCAGTTCGAGGAAAGACGGGCCATGCCCAGCAATACGCCTAATATGGTGGCGAATATCACGGAAACAAATGAAATCCAGAGCGTGTTTGCCAACCCGGCGGTAAAGGCAAGCAGGAAGCTGTCACCACCAGAAAAGGGAATGACGGATTCCGCCAAGGTGAATCCGGCTTCACTGAAGAGGAACCCCAGCCCAAGCTGCATGCCCCGAGACGCGAGAGACTGCGCCGCGTTGCCCGACATGAAAATAATCAAGAGCAGCAGCAGCGCAACCGCAGCCAGCTGATAGACGAGGCCGCGGGTTCGCCTGCTTCGCCAGAGCGACCGCCAGCGCTTTGGTCCGTGCGATGCCGGCGCAGGCCGGCTCCGCACAGCATCCACAATGTGCTGCTTCATGTATCCGCCTTATTTGAATGGCGGCGAATAAAGCAGGCCGCCATCCGTCCAGAGCGCATTCAGCCCTCGCTCCAGCTTGAAGGGTGAGTCTTTGCCAAGATTGCGGTCAAAGATTTCAGCGTAATTGCCCACCTGCTTGATGATGCGGTAAGCCCATTGATCGTCCAGGCCTAGCTTGCTACCCAGCTCACCCTTCTTGCCCAGCAGGCGCTGGACATTGGCATCGTCAGAGCCTGCTTTTTCATCGACATTCTTGGATGTGACGCCCAACTCCTCACTCTCGAACAGTGCGTAGGTGACCCAGCTGACAATATCCCGCCATTGCGGATCGCCCTGCCGCACAATGGGCCCTTCTGGATCCTTTCCGAACACATGCGGCAATATGACCCAGTCATCGGGGTTGCTGGCTGCCACTGACCTATTGGCTGCCAACCCTGCGGTAGACTGGACGGCCACATCGCATCTGCCGCCAAAGAATGCAGTATTCATCTCCTTCTGATCGGAGATCACAATCATCCTGAACTTGAGGTTGTATTGGCGGGCAATGTCGGTCGCAACCGCTTCAGACGTGGAGCCGGGGCGCACGCAAATCGTAGCGCCGTCCAGCTCCTGGACAGATTTCACCCCCAGCTTCTTGTTGACCATGAAACCCTGGCCGTCATAGAAAGTGGTTGGCGTGAAGTCCAGGCCTGTGGTGATGTCCCGGCTCATGGTCCAGGTAGTATTGGCCGCAGTCATATCAACGTCGCCAGTCTGCAAAACTGTCATGCGAGTTTGCGTCGTGGTTTTCACATAACGAACCTTGCTTGCATCACCAAGCACCGCAGCAGCCACTGCACGGCAGGTATCTACATCCAGCCCGGACCATTGGCCCTTGCTGTCAACCGCCGACAGCCCCGGTCGCGCACCATTGACGGCACATATCAGCTCCCCTCTCGCCTTCACGGCATCCAGGGTCGGTCCTGCATTCGCTGCGCCGCCTGTCGCCAGCCCAACAGCCAACAGGCCGGCACTCATCCATATTTTTGTCCTCATCTCCAGTCTCCTTGCTCGAATTATTCCCAGGATCAACCGACTTGCCGTGTCTCCTTGCGTGCATCCTTGTCGACAAGCCCGAGGCTCGCCAAACGAACCTCCAGGCCATGTGCCAAGTGCTCATGCATGGCACGCTGTGCCGAACTACAGTCGCGATTTTCTATTGCATCAAAGATTGCAAGATGCTCTTTCAGGGAATCTTGCAACGCCCCCTTGTCCTGATGTCTCGGCAACCCAAACGCCAGCTGAAAGCGCAGGCGCAAGGGTTCAAAGGCTTTCAATAACAGCGCATTGCCTGCCGCGCTGAAAATTTCCGAATGAAATTCCGTGCCAAGCCGATCCACTTCTGTCGTGGAATATTTCGCAACTTCGGCCTGTGCCTGGCGCATCTTTCCGGCATGCTCCCTCATGGCCGGCGTGGGGCCATGACGCGCCGCCAGCCACGCCGCCATGCCTTCAATAGCCTGGCGCACCTCGTAGACTTCGCGCACATCCTCCGGGGACAGCTTGCGCACGAACGTGCCGCGCGCCAATTGCGTTTCGACCACGCCATCCCGCGCCAATGCGCGCAGCGCCTCACGCACGGGCGTTCGCCCCATTCCCAGCCGCTCAGCGAGCTTGCGCTCGGACAGCGGCTCATCCGCGGTGATTTCACCGCCGAAGATCATTTCTAGTATTAGCCTGTAGGCTTCATCCCGAAGCAAGTGTATGTTAACTGGCATACCGGTATTCCAGCATTGATGAACAGGCGGGTCAAGCGCTGGTTTTCCCTTAACCCCTATAGGAATCAATCAGCTCGAAGACGCGATTCACGTCGGAATCATTGTTGTAGATATGGAAGGCAAACCGCAGTTGTCCCTTGCGGATGGAGAAGGCAACCTGCTGCTGGTGCAGGTAAGCTGCCAACTGGTTGATTGCCTGGTCGTCGGAAAAGTCGTGCCCGCCCTTGCCCAGCGCGCCAACGGTGACGATATGAGATAGATGCGGCGAATCGGGCGCCACCGAAACATTCAGGCCGCGCTGGCTGAGTCCCGCCGCAAAACTGCGAGCGAGCGACAGCACATGCGGCTCGATGACATCGCTACCTATCGAAAGCAGCATGTCCAGTGAAGCATTTGCAGCATAAGCCCCCGCCAGCGGGTAGCTGCCCAGTTCAAAGCGATGCGCACCAGGTGCAAGGCGATAGTCCCCAAGCCCGCCCTCGGAATGCTGGCCGGCCGCCATATCCACACCCGTGCGGGAAAGATACGCAGGCTGTAGACGCTCCGCCAGATCCTTGCGGCAGTACAGAAAGCCCGATCCATATAAGCCCAGCAGCCCCTTGCTTGTAGAGGTAGCCAGACAATCGAACATATCCGCGCCGGCATCCAGGTCAAGAATGCCTGCCGACTGAACAGCGTCGACAACAAAACAGATACCCCGCGCCCTGGTCACAGCGCCGATGGCGCGCAGATCTGTTCTGGTTCCGGGCGCAAAGTTCACCGAGGCCGCCGTCACCATTCTCGTTCTGTCGTCAATCGCATCAATCATTGCCTGGGCATCAATGGCACCATCGCGAGGCTCGACCATGCGCAAGACAACACCACGCCTTTCCAGGTGCCGCCAGGGGTACAGGTTATTCGGATGCTCAAGCTCGGCAGTCAACACGACGTTATCGCCTTCCCGCCAATCGAAAGCATTCGCTACGCAGTTGATGCCATCGGATACATTGCGCGAGAAGGCAACCTCCATCGGATCGGCATGGATGAGGCGGGCGAACTTTTCCCTTGCCTGAAACACCTGCTCTTCATGCCCGGACCTGGACGCCCCTGCGATCTCCATCAAATCCAGATAGTTATCGACGGCAGCACGCGTGTCACGCGAAATGATGCCCTTCTCGCACACGCTAAGATAGGTCAGCCTTTCCAGCACAGGAAACCTGGCACGAGCCCCAGCCGCAAGCGCGGCGATATCGACATCGACATCAGCATTGCCTGAGCGCACCGATCCTGCGTTGGAAATAGTATTCAAGACAAGCGCTCCCAAAATGAAATGCCTCGGACAAGCATGCCCGACATAAGAGTGAGAGCCCACTATATTGCGAAGGCCGGGCCGGCACAAGCTGTTGGCTCCCCAACCAAGGCAATACTACTTGCCACGATCGCGGCGTGGCATCAATACGCTATCAGCATCGCTGCCTGCAACACCGCTTTCCAGCTCTGGAACGCCTGCAACTGTTGGCTGGTTATTGAAGCCTTGATGGAGCCGCCCATGGGCAATTCGCCCAAACCCGCCTTCGGAATGCCCAGCGCCCTGACCAGCGCCGCAACGGACGCGCCAGCCAGCACCTACCGGACGCCTTGCTCCTTGAACTCTGGTGTGTATTTTGCTTGTCGTCCCTGGGCGCATAACCGAACGTAGCGCTATCTGCGTTAATGCCGATCAGGAGGTCCAGTCTTCGATCTGCAGATCAGCTATTTGACGAATGGCTTGATCATTGGTTACCAGCACAGCATCCAGACTGGCTGCGTGTGCGGCGATCAAAAGATCCAGGGGCCCCACTACCCTGCCTGCGCTGGCCATGTGGGCTCGCACCACCCCGTAACGTTCTGCAGCAACGCTGTCCCACGGCAACACGTCGACACGTCGCAGAAACTCCCGTACAGCCAGGTGTAGCTGTTTGGCGCCGGGACGCTTTGCGAGCCCGAAAAGCAGTTCGCCTTCCGTTATTGCTGAGATGCATAGCGCGCCCATCGGTACATCGACCAAGCGTCTCATGACGCCGGGATGGGATTCAAGCAAGTGGCTGACCGTATTGGTATCGAGCATGTAACGCCTCATTGATCGGAGCCCTCCAAGGGGTCCCGATCTTGCGTACCCTGATTGCGATCCGTCTCATTGAGGAAATCGTCAGGCACCTCAGCCGCTTTCAGCGCCGTAAAAAAACCGTCCCAACTCGCAGGCTTGCGCGATAAGATTACGTCACCCGTTTCCGGATCCCGCCGAATGAAAACCTCTTTGGTGTCGAAGCGAAAGGCGGCGGGCAAGCGTACAGCCTGGCTACGGCCGTTGACAAATATTTTGGCGACTTCGGTCATGGCATCACACCCCAATGATAGATACCAAAGTATCTATCATGTCCTATTCTGCTATCAAGCAATCGGCTGCTTTGCTATTCAGAATCGCGCCAGGCTACGCGCGACAGCGCAGAATCCGATACGCAGGAAACACAGCATCTGCTCTGCAAGGCGAACCAACTACCGCAGGATGGAAACATATACGCTACCCCAGCACACGATCTCAGCCTTGCCAATTTGATATCATTTTTCTAAAATGATATCAAACACATCAAGATGAGGATTAGAATCATGGCCTCCATCACCGTCAGAAACATCCCCGAGGAGGTGCATCGCGCCATCCGGGCTCGTGCAGCCATGCACGGTCACAGCACCGAGGCAGAGGTTCGCCGCATTCTGGAACAAGCCGCGCGGCCAGAGGGTCGCCTCAAGTTCGGTTCGATGCTGGTATCCATTGCCCGCGATGCCGGTGGCTTGACCGATGCCGAAGCCGAAGCCATCAACCAGCAGCGCGACAAGACACCCTCCGAACCGATGAGCTTCGAATGATCGTTATCGACACCAATGTCATATCCGAACTCTGGAAGGCCGAACCGGCACCCCAGGTGCTGGCCTGGATGGACGCGCAGATGATCGAAACCCTGTACCTGTCCGTCATCACGGTGGCCGAGTTGCGTTTCGGCCTGGCTGCAATGCCCGCAGGCAAGCGCCGGAACACCTACCTGGGTCGACTGGAGCGGGAAGTGATCCCGGCTTTTTCCGGGCGCATCCTGCCCTTCGACCTGGAGACATCGCAAGCCTATGCCGAGCTGATGGGAGCCGCCAGGGCGGCAGGTCAGGCCATAGGAAAGGCAGACGGCTACATCGCGGCCTCAGCCGCTGCGCGTGGCTATACAGTCGCCACACGCGACACCAGCCCCTTTGCAGCAGCAGGGCTGGCCGTCATCAACCCCTGGGAGGCGAACTAAGAAACAGGCTCACTCGCAGTACAGCAACATCACTGAAGTCCAGGCCGTCAGGCCATGGGCAATACCGATCAGCTAGTAACGTAGCCGTGCTCACCGATGACTGCCCGATCCGCATCGAGGCGCCGCGTGACCGTGACGGCACAAAATCGCGTCACAATTTTTACTCCCCTCTGCCCCCTTTTTGCTGCAACACTGTTTCCTGAGCATGACTAACAAACTGACGGCATGGTTCCAGTCGTATACGACTGCACCTCTGTGCCGCCTCAGGAGGTGGGAAGCTATGACGCAAGAGAACGATCTCAGGCCCGCAGATGCATCATCGGGCATGGACACTCCGCCGCTCGTGTCACCCGAGGCATGGGAAGATGCGCGGCAAAAGCTGCTTGTGAAGGAAAAAGCCATGACGCGCGCCAGGGACGCATTGGCTGCCGAGCGGCGGCGGATGCCGTGGATGCGGGTAGAGAAAAGCTATGCCTTCGCGGGCCCCAATGGGATGCAGGGATTGCCGGATCTCTTTGATGGGCGGCGCCAGCTGATTGTTTATCGAGCCTTTTTCGAGCCCGGCGTATATGGTTGGCCAGAACATGCTTGCCGGGGTTGTTCAATGGTCGCTGATCAGGTGGCGCATCTCGCCCACCTCAATGCCCGTGACACTACCCTGGTATTCCTGTCGCGCGCGCCACAAGCTGACATTGCCCGCCTGAAAACCCGCATGGGCTGGGACATCCCATGGTTCACAATCACTGACAGCTTCGATGCCGATTTCGGCGTGGACGAGTGGCATGGCACCAATGTTTTCTACCGGGATGGCGATCGCATATTTCGCACCTATTTTCTCAACAATCGCGGCGATGAGCAGATGGGCAGCACCTGGAATTATCTGGACATCACCCCCTTAGGTCGCCAGGAGATATGGGAGGACTCCCCCAAGGGCTATCCGCAGACACCGACCTATAAATGGTGGAACTGGCACGACAGCTACGTGCCCGGCGCGGCACCCGACAAAAAATGGGTAGAAGTGTCGGATGCCGGAGAAGCAGCTTTCCGTAAAGCCGGCGATTGCGGGTGCGAATAATCCATTGCCGGTTTGGCTGGCAATTTTCCAGCAGATGTGTGCGTGCTCGTGGAAGCCCCAAGCGCTGTCGACTGCCATGGCCCACCCCGCGCAGCTACGCCTGATGCGGCCGCTCCGCCTGAAACACGGCTTCATGGTGCTGGCTGATCAACGCCGCCTGCTCTCTCATCTGGCGGACGACCTGCGGCAAGCGCTCACGACTGAGCCGATCCGCCATCGCGGTTATTGTGACAGCGGCCAGTGGCTGGCCGTCCAAGGCAATGACTGGAATCGCAACAGCACTGGTGCCGGGCATTACCCCAGCCGCAACATAGGCATATCCCAACTGGCGCGCAAGCTCGACACGTTCACGCAGCGCCTCGCCCGGCAGCCGATGCAGTTCCAGCCGCGAGGCATTGGCTTGCGTTATCCGCTCGACTTCGTCGTGAGGCAGCGTAGATAAAAGCGCTACGCCCGATACACCCACCCCCAGCGGTCGACGCGAGCCCACCTCAATAGACAAGACCTGTATAGGGTGGTGGCCGGTCCTACGGCCGATACAGATGGAATCGTGCCCGTGGCGTATGCTTAAAAATACTGTGTCGCCCACCTGTTGCGCCAACTGGGCGAGATAGGTCTCCGCGGTGGACATAATGGGAAAGCGCCGTGTGCGCGCAATACCCAATAGCGAGAGCTCAGGACCAATAAGGTAGCGGCGGGTATCAGCATCCTGCTCGACCGCGTTTTCCTCGATCAATGTTTTAAGAATCCGGTGTACTGTGGGGCGATTCATGCCGGACATACGCACGATGTCGGTCAAGCGCACGCCAAGCTCCTGCCCGCACGCGACCAGCCTGAGAATTTCCATGGCGCGCCGCACCGTCTGGCTCCCCGAAACGGTGTTCATGCCTTCAGAACGATCACTCATCCGGGCTCCTGATTGCTGTCGATAATGGTTTTGGCGGTTTGGGCTATCGACCGAAGTGTAACGATGTCACCCAACGTTGCGTAATTGGGTCCACCCAGGCGACAGATCGGGCGCAATTGGACAGTGTCGATTTTTCCATTCCTGAGCAAGCCGTCCCTGATATGGAACATCACAATTTCGCCCACAAAGAACTCCGCACCTGTGGATCCAAATGGCGTGACGGAATGCAAGCGGCATTCCAGACTGACAGGCGCATCGGCAATACGAGGCACGGCGATGACCTCAGAGGGCAGCTTGGGCAAGCCAAGCAGATCGGCCTCGCTGACTTCAGGCGGGTGCTCGATAGCGCTCAGGTGAACCGACTGCAGCAGTGATTCATCGCCGATATTCACCACGAACTCACCGCTTTCCTGAATGTTGACAGCCGTATCCTTGCGCAGCCCGGCCTTGCGGCCAATATTCACCCCTATCATCGGAGGCTTGTTGGACACGATGGTGTAACAACTGAAAGGCGCGAGATTCACCGTACCCGTTTTAGACACACTACTGATCCAGGCGATGGGGCGGGGAACGACCACACCCGTCATCAATTTATATGTCTCTTCCGGCCCCAAATCAGCGGCGGAAATTTCCATGAACATGCCCTCGGTTATTGCCTTACTGCGCCGTATACAACGCGGTTTAGCCATTTAATTTATGTCCATATCCTGGAATCTTTTATATGTGATTCCATAGTATATGCCTCCACAATACCTTTAAATCATCAGGCTAAGAAATAACCATTTAATTTAAAAGTCCGTTTATTGGACTTTTTTCAATAATCTTTCTTGTTGCCGCCAGACGGCGTTGATATGGTATTCGGCATATCCATTCACTAACGGGAGCAGACAAATGAAGATCAAATATCTGGCGGCAGCCCTTGCGGCTTTCATGCTAATGGGAGGCGCTCAGGCTAAAGAATGGCCCACCCAACCGATACGCATCGTCGTGCCTTATCCGCCCGGCGGGAATGTCGACGTGGCTGCACGCATTATTGCGCCGGGGCTGGAAAAGGCGTTCGGCGAACCCTTTGTCGTCGAGAACAAGCCCGGTGCTGGCGGCTTGATTGCGGGGGAAGCTGTTGCCAGGGCCAAGCCCGATGGCTATACCCTGTTCATGGCAGCCAATGGGCCTCTGCTTTTCAGCCCCATCATTTTCAATCGCCCCGCTTACCAATGGGACAAAGATTTCGATCCAATCAGCAGCGTGTCAATGACGCCCATGGTGCTCCAGGTCAAGCCATCCTTGTCGGTGAACAGCTTTCAGGAGCTGGTGGATTATGCCAAGCAGCATCCCAAGGAATTAAATATGGCATCGCCGGGCGCGGGTACGTCCAATCACCTGGTCAGCGAGCGATTGCAGGAAATGACGGGCGCCACCTGGACAACTGTTCACTATAAAGGCAATGCGCCTGCCACCACAGATCTGCTCGGCGGTCAGGTGGATTTCAATTTTGACCAAGTATCGGTGGCGCTACCCTTTATCAAACAAGGCAAGTTGCGCGCCCTCGCCGTCACCTCGGACAAACGCGTTCCATCACTGCCTGACGTTCCCACACTTGAAGAGGCTGGCCTGAAGGGAATGACCGCCTATACCTTCACCGGCCTGCTCGCGCCCAAAGGCACGCCTCAAGACATCATCGACCGACTAAGCGCTGAGCTTCAGAAGATTCTGGCCCAGCCCGATGTCATCGAAAAATTCCAGGGACTGGGTGCAGAAGCGCGCAGCATGACACCAAGCGATTTCACGAAATACATCCGCAAGGAAGATCAACGCTGGATACCTATCATCAAGAAAGCCGGCATCACAGCCCAGTAAACAACCCAACGAGTCAGCATCATGAAGCGAACCAGCATCTATACAGAGGGATTCAGCCACAAGAACCCGATACCCGCAGCCTGCCGAATCGGCAACACGCTGTACTCGGGCAGCATCCAGGGAACGGATCCGGCAACAGGCACCTATGGCGAAACGCTGCAAGCACAGTGCGAGCTGATGTTCGACCATGTCAGGCGCATCATCGAACAAGCCGGCGGCAGCCCCGCAGACATCATCAAGATGACCGTCTGGATGAATGACCGCAGCCAACGCGCCGCGTTGAACACGGTATGGCTGCAGATGTTTCCAGACCCGCAGTCGCGTCCCGCCCGCCACACCATGCAGGCTGCCCTTGATGGCGGCAAGCAGATCGAATGCGACTTCATCGCGATATTGAATTAAACACCCAACACAGAGATTCACATGCCTGATTATTTGCCGTTCGACCCTGAACCGCGCTCGCCTGATCCTCTTCCCCCGGAAGGTTCCTGCGATTGCCAATTCCATGTATTCGGCCCTCGGGATAAATATCCGGTCCGGCCCGGCGCGGCCTATGAAATGCCCACGGCCACCATCGAAACCGCGCTTGGCCTGCACAAGAAGCTGGGCATATCACGTGGTGTCATTGTGCAGGCCACCACCTATGGCTCTGACCATCAGATCGTGCTGGACGCACTGAGCATCGCTGGCCCAGGGTATCGCGGCTGCGCCAATGCGCTGGTCTTGCTTGAATGCGACGACGCCTATATCGCCAAGCTCGATGCCGCTGGCGTGCGTGGCGCACGCTTTAACCGACAAGGGCTGGGCATCAGCATGTCCAAAAATGACTTCGATCGAGCCGTGTCACGCATCAAGGAATTGGGCTGGTATGCAAAATTCCAGCCAGAGGCTACCGGCATCATGAGCCAATTGCCGCTGTTCGACAAGCTGGACATCCCGGTAATGATTGATCATATGGGCAGACCGAACCCGCAGGAAAGCATGTCCAGCCCGAGCCTGCAAACACTGCTTGAACTTCTGAAACGGGGCAATTTCTGGGTAATGCTGTCCTTGACGGAAAAAGTCTCGCAGAGCGGATATCCATGGGATGACGTGCTGCCCATAGCCCATGCATGCATTGATGCCGCGCCCGACCGGATCGTATGGGGCAGCGATTGGCCGCATCCTGTGTCAATCAAGCAGCCACCCAATGAAGGCGATTTGATGGAGCAGCTATACCGATACGCAGGCAGCCCGGAAATGGTTCAGAAAATCCTCGTCGACAATCCCGTGAATTTTTTTGGGTTTGAATCATGAAAATTGTTTCATTCGAAGTTGCGGGACAGCCCCGTTTCGGCGTTGCGCATGAGTCAGGCATCCGCGACCTGACCGACAAGCTGGGCGCAAATATAAACAGCGTCCGCGATGCACTGACGCATGGGGCCATCGAGCGCATGCGAGCGCTTGCCGAAGACAACTTGGTCGATTACCGCTTCGAGGACGTCACACTGCTGCCGCCTGTGCCCTTCCCCGAAAAAATCATCTGCGTGGGTGTGAACTATGGCCACCGCAACGAAGAATACAAGGATGGCTCGGCGCCGCCCCAGTTCCCCAGCGTGTTTCCGCGCTTTCCCGGTTCTTTCGTGGGCCATGAAAACAATCTGCTGCGCCCTTTGGAATCCGAGCAGCTGGATTACGAAGGCGAGATTGCCATCATTATCGGCAAGGCGGGGCGCCGCATAGCGGAAGAGGATGCCGAAAGCCATATCGCGGGCCTGACCTGCCTGAACGAGGGCACGGTGCGGGACTGGGTTCGCCATGGAAAATTCAATGTCACCCAGGGAAAGAATTTTGACGCCAGCGGTGCCATTGGCCCCTGGCTCGTGACCGCTGATGAATTCGACGGCTATGACAAGCTTGAAGTCATCACACGGGTCAACGGTGAAGAACGCCAGCGCGACAGCACCTCCAACTTGATGTTTTCCTTCCGTTACCTTATCCACTACATCTCCACATGGACGACGCTGCAGCCGGGGGACGTGATCTCCACAGGCACACCCATAGGCGCAGGGGTACGGTTCGATCCGCCGCGATTCCTGAAGGCGGGCGATGTGGTCGAGGTCGAAGTACCGGGCATCGGCATTCTGCGCAACCGTGTCGCCAACGAGGAAGCCACACATGCTCAGTAACGAAGATCACAAGAGGGCAGCCGACATGCTGCTGCAGGCCGAACGCGATGTCACGCCGGTCACCCAGCTGGATGTGCTCTTCCCTGGCCTCGAAATTGCGGATTCCTACGCAATCCAGAAAGAAGTCATAGGACGCAAGATTGCGGCGGGCGCCAAGCTGCGCGGCCACAAAATCGGGCTCACCTCCAAGGCCATGCAGACTACAGTTGGCATCAATGAACCCGACTATGGGCATTTGCTTGATGACATGTTCTACCATGACGGCGATACGATCAGCGCTGGACGGTTCATCGTGCCCCGCGTGGAGGTCGAGCTTGCCTTCGCACTGTCCAAGCCCTTGAAGGGGCCAGGCGTAACCCTGTTCGATGTGCTCAACGCCACGGAATATGTGCAGCCCGCCCTCGAATTGATCGACGGCAGAAGCAAGTATCCTCGCCGCATCGTCGACAATATTGCCGACAACGCGGCATCCGCCGCAGTTGTGCTGGGCGGCCGCATAGTAAGGCCCATGGACATCGACTTGCGCTGGGTCAGTGCGCTGTTATACAAGAACGCCACCATTGAGGAATCCGGTGTGTCAGCCGCAGTGCTGGGCCACCCCGCCATGGGTATCGCCTGGCTCGCCAACAAGCTGGCCGCGTTCGATGAAGGCCTCGAAGCCGGTCACGTATTGCTGGCGGGCTCTTTTACAAGAACGGTGCCTGTCGGCAAGGGCGACACGATTCATGCGGATTACGGCCCGCTGGGCAGCATTTCCGTTCAATTTGATTGACTCTATCGAAGGCTGTTTCATGAGCGTCCCCGTAAATCGTTTCAAGCGCGCAATCATGTCAGGCCAGCACCAGCTGGGCCTGTGGGTTTCGCTCGCCAACGCATATAGCACCGAGATCGTCGCCCGTTCGGGTTTTGACTGGCTGCTGTTTGACACAGAACATGCACCCAATGACATAAATTCAATACTGGGCCAGCTGCAGGCGGCCGCGGCGTTCCCGGTCTCGTCGGTTGTGCGGCCCACATGGAATGAGCCCGTCCAACAAAAGCGTTACCTCGACATCGGCGCGCAAACGCTGCTGATACCTTATGTCCAGAATGCCGACGAAGCCGCCCGTGCGGTCGCAGGCACGCGCTATCCGCCGCGCGGTATCCGGGGCGTGGGCGGAACGATGCGGGCCTCCGGTTTTGGGCAATTGACAAATTATCTGCAGATTTGCGAGCAGGAACTCTGCCTGCTGGTTCAGATAGAGACACGCGAAGGCCTGGACAATCTGGAAGAAATCGCGATGGTGGATGGTGTTGACGGGATATTCATTGGCCCCGCCGACCTGTCTGCCAGCCTGGGGCATCCGGGCAACCCCAAGCATCCCGAGGTACAGGGTGCCATTGATGACGCCATCTGCCGCATCAAGGCGTGCGGAAAAGCGCCCGGCATCCTGACATTTGATCAGGCTCAGGCGCGCCACTACATGGAACTAGGGACGCTATTTACGGCTGTGGGCATGGATGTAGCCTTGCTGGCGCGAGCAGCGGAGCAGTTGGCGGCGCGGTTCTGGGAATAATGCCGTTGCAGTCGGCGAGGCGCTGCTCGTAGCGGGTCAAATGGGGCGAGCCTCTGCAAGCACCAAGACCCGGAAGCTGTCGGGCAAGGCGTTAGACGTCAAAACATCAACCTGCACACTGAGAAGTAGCCGCAAGGTTCACTTCATGGGCATGCTCAAGCATGTGGAGCGCAGTGCCACCATAGGCAAATCACGAACAGCTTGCACAGCCGCAACGAGCGAGCTCTTTTCAACAGCCGTAAGTGCTTTTAGATCTCCATCGTCGAAATACACAAGCGCCTTCAGACTTTCGCTAGGCTGGAAATTCGGTCCGAAAAGCAGGCGAGCCGATGCAAGCCCTCGAGACAAACTCACACCAGCATTAATCATTGCCACGATATCACGATAGTCCTTAGTCTCAGCCCGCTGAAGAACAACCTTTAATTTGGTCGCCATCAGATCATCAAGAGAGGCAATCCTCAATACGCCATCCTCGGTGGCATCTGGCTCCCCTACTCTGCCAAAGGAAATCATGCCAAAAAAAGACACCTTCACACGATCATCTTCATTGTCCCCGCAGCAAAGCACGACCCAAGTGTCGTCATGATCCTGCAGAGTCACAGATTTCGCCAAGAATGGCAGGGCTTTTTTGAGCCTCTCCCTATCCAAAGGCCTTTCTGAAAAGAAATCAAAGTCAATTGATTCGCGATGTCCCAGCCTGAGCGCAATGGCCGTCCCCCCATAGAGCGTAAAGCCAAGCTCCGCCAAGGGAGCAAGGCCAGGCCATAGACGTTGCTGCGAAGATGGCAATACATCAAGACAAGGCTTGAATTTTCCGCTCACGCAAACCTCCTGACAGGCAAGGCAGGCACCTGACCCACCTCAGCCATCCCGAGGCGATAGTGCCAGTAGGCCCACGAGCGTTCATTGAACTGCCCGGCCTGTGCGTGCGCCAGAACCTCACGCAGCACATCATTGCCAACCTGGTTGGCGAGCAACTGCACATCGGCAAAATCACCTATGTTCATCACTTGCGCAATAACCCGTTCAGGCATGGCAACTGCCTCATCAGACGTCTTCCACCAGATATACTTGCTGGCAAGGCGCTTCAATAATTCTCGATTGTCATCAATCATGCGAAAATTACCGCCGAAACGTACTTTGGTGGATCAATTGTATGCCACCTCCACGGCAGACATGTTCCATTGAAGGCTCCCTGCCCCCCTGTGAAGAACTCCGGCCTTGGAGCCGGAGCTTCTCCGCCATAATGCAGGGGCGCCTTTGGCGCCCCATTGATATGGCCTCGCTTGACCTCGCCGTGAACGGCGAGGCTTGCGCTTTGGCGCGTGGTCAGGCGAAGACATCCTCGATGCACTGAGCGTCTAGCAAGCTTAGCGACCACGCCTGCAGCTGCTGCGCATCGGCGCTTTCAAGCCGCGCCTGGAAGGACGGCGGCAGGGCGCCGAACTTGTGTTCCAGCATGCTCAACAGGGTTTGCCGCTGTTGCTGTATCCCCTGCTGAATGCCTTTCTGCAACCCGATCTGTTCGCCCTTTTCCAGTCCGCTCTTCTCGCCTTCATGAATGGCCCAGGCGAGCGCATTCTGGTCATCGATAATCGCCTGCTGGCGGCGCTCTGCGATCAGGCGCAGTTCCTCGTCGGAATACATCGCCTCCAGATGCTGGAG
>Ga0180221_1000133_pt1 | contig 106734 bp, 124 predicted proteins | sample eDN5th37CKraftMG_FD_151339 | JGI IMG/M metagenome (GOLD analysis project Ga0180221, IMG submission 151339) | Enriched Miracle-Growth compost microbial communities from Emeryville, California, USA - eDNA 5th pass 37_C Kraft MG (version 2) (version 2) ... | reverse complement strand
CGACTCGCAGGACACGTCTTGGCGTTGCGATGCAATGTCACTCCGGGTTCTCCTCGAGAAGGTTGCTGGCGTCGCAACCCGCAGCCTCCGAGGAGGCCCGGACGTAACAAGACTCCTGCCGCGTAGAACTAGGCCGCCCCGCCCGCTGCGCCACAATGCGGGCGGGTCCATGCCGCTGCGCGCGCTCTTCCGCATCCCCGGGGTGGCCGGTCCGTTCGCCGCCGCGTTCCTGGGTCGTCTGCCGACGACGGCGCTCGGCCTGCTGCTGATCCTGCACGTCGAGGGGCTCACCGGCCGCTTCTCGATCGCCGGGCTCGCCGCCGGCGGGTACGCGCTCGGCCTGGCCGTCAGCTCGCCGCTGCTCGGGCGGCTGATCGATCGCCGCGGGCAGGCCGCGGTCCTGCCGGTCTGCGCGACGCTCGCCGCCACGGCGATCGCCGTGGTCGCCGCGCTCCCGGCCGGCGCGCCATCCGGCCTGGTGGCGGCGCTGGCCGTCCCGGTCGGCATGGCGATGCCGCCGCTGGGCTCGACGCTGCGGGCCCTGTGGATGGAGCTTCCCGACGCCGACGCGCGCCATGCCGCGTTCGCGCTGGACTCGGCGGCCATCGAGGCCGCCTACGTCCTGGGGCCGGTCGCGATCGCCGGCGGGCTGGGCGCCTGGTCGACGCGCGCGGCGCTGGCGTTCTGCGCGGCGGCGGTCGCGGTCGGCACGGCGCTCTACGTCGCCCAGCCGCGCGTGCGGGCCTGGCGCTCGCACGGCCGCGGGGGCGGGCTGGCCGGCCCGCTGGCCGCGCCCGCCGTCCGGGTGCTGATCGCGGTGCTGGCGCTCCTGGGCTCCGCATTCGGGGCCGTCGAGGTCGGGGTCGCGGCGGCGGCCGAGGCGCACGGCCACCGCGGCTGGGCCGGGCCGCTGCTGGGGGTCTGGGGGCTGGGCTCGATGGTCGGCGCGCTGATCGTGGCCCGCCGGCCCGCGCCGGCCGACCCGGCGCGCGCGCTCGTCGGGCGCGTCGCGCTGCTCGCGGGCGTGCACGCGGCGCTCGCCGCGACGACCGATCCGCTCGTGCTCGGGCCGCTTCTGCTCGTCGCCGGCCTGACGGTCGCGCCCGCGCTGAACGCCGCGCTCGTGATGCTCGGCCAGGCCGCGCCGCCCGGCACGGTCACCGAGGCGTTCACGTGGTCGACGTGCGCGATCACGGGCGGGATCGCCGCCGGCTCGTCGCTGGCCGGGGCGCTCGCCGAGGAGTCGGCGCACGCGCCGTTCCTCGCGGTCGCCGCGCTCGGCCTCCTGGCGGCCGCCGTCGGCGCGCTGCGCCGGCCCGCGCTCGCGGCGGTGCACGCGTCATGAGGACCCTCGTCGTCTCCGACCTGCACCTCGGCGGGCGCACCGGCGTCGACGTCCTGCGCCACGACCCCGCCGCGCTCGACGCCCTCGTCGCGGCGCTCGACGGCGTCGACCGCCTGGTCCTGCTCGGCGACGTGCTCGAGCTGCGCCACGCGCCCGCCCGGGAGGTGCTGGCGGCCGCCCGGCCGGTGCTCGAGCGGATCGGCGCCGCGGTGGGGGAGGTCGTCGTCACGCCGGGCAACCACGACCACGCGCTCGTCGGCCCGTGGCTGGAGCGCCAGGCCCGCGAGCGGCGGCCGCGGATCGGGCTGGAGGAGCGGATCGCTCCCGCGGACGCGTCGTGGATGGCGGCCGAGCTCGCCGGCTGGCTGGGCCCGCGCACGTCGATCGCCTACCCGGGCGTGTGGCTGCGCGACGACGTCTACGCCACGCACGGGCACTACCTCGACCTGCACACGACCGTGCCGACGTTCGAGCGCCTGGCCGCGGGCGTCAGCGCGCGCCAGATCGGGCCGCTGCCGGCGGGCGCCGACCCGGCCGACTACGAGGCGCGCCTGGCGCCCGTGTACGGGTGGCTGAACGCGGCCGCCGCCTGGGCGCCGGACGGCCGGCCGCCCGGGGGCGCGGGCGCGGCCGCGCGGGCGTACCGCGAGCTCGCGGGCGGACGGCGCCTCCGCGGCCGCCTGCTGGGCGCCGGCCTTCCCGTGGCGATCGCGGCGATCAACCGCGCCGGGCTGGGACCGGTGCGCGCCGACCTGTCGGGCCCGAGCCTGCGCGTCGCCTCGCTGCGGGCGATGGACGAGGTCGCGCGCCGGCTGCGCATCGGGGCCGCGACCGTCGTCTTCGGCCACTCGCACCGGACCGGGCCGCTGCCCGGCGACGACCGCACCGAGTGGGGACGGCTCGTCAACTGCGGCTCGTGGGTCCGCGGCGAGCACGGGCCGCCGGCCGCCGCGCCCGGCGATCCCTACGCGCCCGGCGGCGCGGTCCTCGTGCCCGCCGACGGCGCGCCGTCGGTGCTGCGGCTGCTCAGCCCGCGCTGACGCCGGGCGTGAAGCAGACGGCCTCGCACGCGACGCCGTCGCCGACCTGCAGGTCGAGCACGCCCTCGGTGTGGCGGTCGTGCTCGATCAGCGGGTAGGCGCCCGGGTGGTCGACGACGATCGTGCGCCCGTTGGCGACGACCTCGCCGCGGCCCGACAGCACCGCCCACACGCCGCCGGCCGCGTACGGGCCCGACCACGGGCCGGGCTGGTCGGGCGTGGGCGCGACGACCAGCGCCTCGGGGTCGTCCTCGGGATGGACCGGCGGCAGCGGCTCGACCTCGAGGCCCAGCAGCTCGCCGATCGCCAGCTCGGTCTCGGCGTAGCCGCCCTCGCCGAAGTGGACCTCGTAGAGCATCCCCTCCTGGTCGAAGAGGTAGCGCGCCGGCCAGCCCTCGTTGCCGTACAGGCCCCAGATCTGCATGTCGTGGTCCAGCACGACCGCGTGCTCGATGCCCAGCCGCTCCACCGCCTCGCGCACCGCGTCGGGGTCGCGCGAGGCCTCGAAGCCGGGGCAGTGGACGGAGATCACCCGCAGGCCGGCCTGCGCGTAGCGCTCGTGCCACGCGCGCACGTACGGGAGCGTGCGCAGCGAGTTGACCCGGCACACGTCGAAGAACTCGATGAGCACCGGCCGGCCGCGCTGCTTGTCCATGCGCAGCATCGCGACGTTGATCCACGGCAGGCCGACGGGGAACGGCGGCGCGGCGATGTCGGGCACGGGCGGGCGCACGGCGCGCCCAACGGTAGCGCCGGACGGCCGTGATCCTGCGGGTTGCGCGCGCCCGGGTTCTCGTGAACACTGCCGTCCCACACCACCCGTCTCTTGGAGGAGAGAGGATGAGAACGCGCACTGTGGCCCTGGCCACGGCTGTGGTCGTGTTGGCCTGTGCGGCGACGGCGTTCGCCCAGCAGGTCAACACGTACACGGTGACCGGCAAGACGACGCCGGCGAAGGCCGGGTCGAAGAAGAAGCCGATCCCGATCTCGCTCAACTTCGACTACACGGTCGGCGAGGAGAGCGGTCAGCGCCCGAGCCCGGTCAAGCGGTACACGATCGGCTTCTACGGCGTGCAGTCCAACGGCGGCCTGTTCCCGAAGTGCACGGCCGCGCAGCTCAACGCCGCCCAGAGCGACTCCGGCTGCCCGCGCGGGTCGCTGGTCGGCACCGGCACCGTGATCAACGAGACCGGCGCGTCGAACAACCCCACCGACAAGAGCATCGCCTGCAACCTGAACCTGAAGGTCTACAACGCGGGTCAGGGCCGCGCGGCGCTGTGGCTGCAGGGCGGGCCGACGCAGATCGTGCGCGGCAAGCCGTGCGTGATCGCGATCAACCAGGCGATCGACGCGCGCTACGTCCGCCATCCCGGCGGCACGGCGCTGCAGTTCGAGGTGCCGGCGAACCTGCTGCACCCGGTCGGCGGCCTCGACAACGCGGTCGTGCGGGTGGAGTCGACGATCAAGCGGATGACCGTGCGCCGCGGCGGGAAGCTGCGCGGCTACTACGAGTCGATCGGCTGCCGCAAGGGCCAGCGCCAGATCTCGGTGGACTTCCTGTCGGAGGCCGGCCAGTCGGTCACGGCCACCGCGCAGGCACGTTGCTGATCGGACGGTCAGTTTCGCTAGGGTGATGGCCCTCACACACGGGGTGGTGCGATCCGATCGGCCGCCCCGTGTGTTGTCTACGGTCGTGGGAGGAGTCCGCGCAGCGAGGAACCGCCTCCCCACCTGTCCCGCACTACGGAGGAATCCACCCTTGCGCAAGCTCGCAATCCTTCCGGTCGCTCTCGTGGCGACCCTGGCGCTGGCCCAGGTCGCCGGCGCGCAGTCGTCGACCTACGAGATCACGGCGTCGACGTCGCCCGCCAAGGCGGGCTCGAAGAAGCGCCCGGTCCCGGTCTCGATCCGCTTCGGCGCCAAGGCCGAGGGCACCGGTCGTCCCAGCACGTCGAGCCGCTTCGCGGTGACGTTCGGCGGCATCCGCGCCAACACGCGCGGCTTCAAGACGTGCACGGTGGCGCAGATCAACGCCGCCCAGAGCGACAACGGCTGCAGCAGCTCGGCCCGCATCGGCACCGGCAGCGTCAACAACCTCGTCGGTCAGGCCGCGGACCCGAACGACACGTCGATCAGCTGCACGCTGAACGTGACGATCTACAACGGCGGCGGCGGCAAGGCCGCGATCTTCCTGCGCGGCGGCCCGACCGTGCCGGGCGCCCCGTGCCCGGTCAGCGTCAACCAGGCGCTGGACGGCACGTTCAGCAACACCCGCGCCGGCGTGCGCCTCTCGTTCGACATCCCGGCGAACCTGATGCACCCGATCACGGGCCTGAACCAGGGCATCAACGAGCTGACCGCCACGCTGAGCCGCAAGACCGCGCGCGTGCGCGGCAAGCGCGTCAACCTGCTGGAGTCGACCGGCGGCTGCCGCGGCGGCAAGCGCCAGGTCGTGCTCGAGCTGACCGCCGAGGCCGGCGGCAGCAGCACGTCGCGGGGCACCGCTCGCTGCTCGTAGCGCTCACGCGCGACATCGCACGACGGACCACGGAGCGGGCCTCACGGCCCGCTCCGTTCGTATGATCGGCCCCATGACCCTTCGGGCCGCAGCCGTGCTGGCCCTCGCCGCCTTCGCCGTCCACGAGACGCGCTACCTGCTCGTCCCCGACGCGCACGCCGACGCGGGGCACGCGTACCTGGCGGCGGCGCCGGCCCTCCTCGGCCTCGCGCTCGCGCTGGCCGCGGGGCGGACCCTGATCGCGCTCGGCCGCGGCGAGCGCCGCGCCGGCCGCGGGCCCTCGTGGTCGCAGGCGGCGGTCGCGCTGCTGGCCGTCCACGGGGGCCAGGAGCTGCTCGAGCGCGTGCTCGCCGGCGGCGGCCCGCTCGACGCCGGCGCGCTGATCGTCGTCCCGCTGTCCGCGGGGGCGGGCGCCCTCGTCGCGCTCGCGCTGCGGCGCGCCGAGCGCCTGCTGCGCGACGCGCCCGCCGCGGCGCGGGCGCCCCGGGTGCGCGCGGCCGGCCCGGTCGCGGTCGTCCTGCCCGCCGGCCCGCCCGCGCGCGTGCCGGCGGTGCTCCTGCGCCACCTGGCCGGGCGCGCGCCGCCCGCCTTCGGCTGACCCGTCCCGTCAACCGAAGGAGGCAGTGCCCAGACCATGTCCAACGTCCAGCGATACCTGCTGGTGGCGCTCGCCGCCGTGGTGCTCGTCGTCGGCTTCATCGTCCTCAGCGACTCCGGCGACGACGACTCCGGCGGCGCGACGAACGCCGCGACGGCCACGCAGCCGCCGCCGGCCGAGACCGAGACCACCGGCGGGGCGACGGCGCCCGCGCCGGAGCCCGAGCCCGAGCCCGAGACGGAGACGGACGCGGACGCCGAGCCCGGCCCCGACGCCGAGCCGGCCGAGCCGCGCGTGCCGACGATCCGGGTGCGCGGCGGCCAGCCGGTCGGCGGCGTCGAGACGCTGCGCTACGAGGAGGGCGACGAGATCGACTTCCGGGTGCGCTCCGACGCGGCCGACGACGTCCACGTCCACGGCTACGACATCGAGAAGCCCGTCCCCGCGGGCGGCGCCGTGCGCTTCCGCTTCGACGCCTCGATCACCGGGCGCTTCGAGGTGGAGCTGCACCACAGCGGCGCGGTGATCGCCCGCCTCGAGGTCCAGCCGTGAGACGCCGCGCCCTGATCGCGGCCGGCCTCGTCGCCGGTCTCGCGCTCGCGCTCCCGGCCGCCGCCGCCGCGCACGGCCTCGTCGGCAAGCAGGACCTGCCGATCCCGCGCTGGCTGTTCGCGTGGGGCGCCGCCGGCGTGCTGATCGTGTCGTTCGTCGCGCTGGCCACGCTGTGGCCGACGCCGCGCCTGCAGGAGCTGCGCGAGCGCGTCGTGTGGCGGGTGCCCGCCGCCCGCGCCCTCGAGATCCTGTGCGGCGCGATCGGCGTGTTCGCGTTCGCCGTCGTCGTCTACGCGGGCCTGGCCGGCAGCCAGTCGCCGCAGGAGAACCTGGCGCCGACGTTCATCTACTACGTCTTCTGGGTCGGGATCCCGTTCCTGTCGTTCCTGATCGGCGACGTGTTCCGCCTGTTCAACCCGTGGCGCGCGATCGCCGTGGCGGCCGCGTGGCTGGCGGCGCGCGTCGGTGGGCGCGACGCGCTGTCCGAGCCGCTGCCGTACCCGCGCGCGCTGGGGCGCTGGCCGGCCGCGATCGGGATCTTCCTGTTCGCGTGGGTCGAGCTCGTCTACGTCGACCGCGACGACCCGTCGACGCTGGCGATCATGGCGCTCGCCTACGCGGCGGTGCAGCTCGTCGGGATGAGCCTGTACGGCATCCGCCCGTGGCTGCGCAACGCCGACCCGTTCGGCGTCACGTTCTCGCTGCTGGCGCGCCTGTCGCCCCTGCACTGGCGCGACGGCCGGCTGGCCGTGCGCCGGCCGCTGGCCGGCGTCGTGGCGCTCGATCCGCGGCCGGGCACGGTCGCGCTCGTGTGCGTGATGATCGGGACCACCTCGTTCGACGGCTTCTCGATGGGGACCGTCTGGAACGACGTCGCGCCCGACGTGCAGCAGGTGCTCATGGACATCGGGTTCGGCGCCGAGGTGGCGCTGCAGATCGCGTTCACGCTCGGCCTGCTCGTCATGGTCCTGCTGGTCAGCGCGCTGTACCGGCTGGGCGTGGAGGGCATGCGCACCGTCGGCGAGGCGCACTCGGCCCAGGAGCTGGCGCGCGCGTTCGCGCACACGCTCGTGCCGATCGCGCTCGCCTACCTGGTCGCGCACTACTTCTCCGCGCTCACCTACCAGGCGCAGGCGATGGCATACCTGATCTCCGACCCGCTCGGGGACGGCAGCAACCTGTTCGGCACCGCGTCGGCGACGATCGACTACGGCTGGATCAGCGCCAACGCGATCTGGTACGTGCAGGTCGGCGCGCTGATCGTCGGGCACGTCTGCGGCCTGATCCTGGCCCACGACCGGGCGCTGGCGCTGTACCGCGACCACCGCGCGGCGACCCGCTCGCAGTACTGGATGCTGGTCGTGATGGTCGGGTTCACGAGCCTCGGCCTGTGGCTCCTGTCGGCGGCGTCGCAATGACCGCGCCCGTGTTCGCGCACATCGGCCACTGGTGGACGTCGATCCTCTACGTCGCCCCGGTGGTGGTCGTCGTGGTGTGGCTCGGCCTGCAGAGTTGGCGCGCCAAGCGCCGCGATCCGGAGAAGCGATGAATCGCGCGGCGGCGAATGGGGCAGGGTGGCGGTGCCATGACCGCGCGGGAGCTGCACCGGCTGCTCGAGGAGGTGCCCGACACCTTCGAGCTCGTCGTCCTGTCGCGTGACGCCGAGCCCGACGGCCTGCTCGCCGCCTGGCGCGGCGCCCACGACGAGGCCTCGCGCGCGCTGTCGGCCTGGCGGCGCGCGCCGGGGCCCGAGGCGTTCGCGGCCTTCCGGGCCGCGCAGGACCGGGCGGACGCCGCGCAGGACGCGCTGGCCGTCCACCGCTCCTAGGCCGGGGCCGCCTCCGCCTCGAGCATGCGGATGTCGTGCGCCAGCCCCTCCGGGGTGAGCTGGTCGACGGGGAAGCCGATCCGCTGGCGGCCCTCCCGGTCGATCAGCAGGACGTAGGCCGAGTGCTCGAACCCCTCGCCCTGGGGCTGGATGCCGTACGCCTTCCAGATCGGCTCGAGCTCCTCGCGCGAGCCCAGCAGGAAGCGCATGCGCTTCGTCAGCTTCTGGTCGAGCAGGAAGCGCTGCGCCCGGCGGGCGGTGTCGTTGGCCGGGTCGACGCTCACGGCCAGCGCCGGCACGTCGTGCCCGAGCTGGTCCAGCGCCCCGCGGATCTGCTGGGCGGTGAGCGGGCAGGTGTCCTCGCACGTCGAGTACAGGAACGTGAGCACGACGACGTCGCCGCGGTGGTCGGCGAGCGTGACGCGCTCGCCGTCCTGGTCGCGCAGCGCGAAGTCCTGGGGCGGGATGCCCGGCGGCCGCAGCGCGCCCGCGAACTCGCCCGGCGGGGTCTGGGCGGCGGAGTCGGAGTCGTCGCCCTGGGCGGCGACGACCAGCGCGATCGCCGCCGCCGCGCAGCAGGCGACGAGCGTCGCGAGGGCGAGACGCAGGCGGGACATCGACCCCCATGATGGCGAAGTCGGCGCGCACGGCCTCGCGGCCCCGCCAATACGATCGCGCGATGGAGCTCGCGGGCCAGGTCGTGGTCGTCACCGGCGGGGCGTCGGGGATCGGGCGCGCGCTCGCGCGCCGCGTCGCCGCCGAGGGGGCGGCCGGGGTGGTCGTCGCCGACCGCGACGCCGTCGGCGCGCGGCGGGTGGCCGACGAGCTCGGCGACGCCGGCCTGGCGGTCGCCTGCGACGTCGCCGACCCCGACCACGCGCAGGAGCTGATCGCGGCCGCTGCCCGCTTCGGGCCGGTCGACCTGTTCTGCGCGAACGCCGGCGTCGCGGTGGGCCGCGAGCTGGGCGACCCCGACGAGTGGCAGGCGGCGATCGACGTCAACCTCGGCGCCCACGTCGCGGCCGCGCGGGCGCTGCTGCCCGGCTGGCTGGAGCGCGGCCGCGGGGCGTTCCTGTCCACGGCGTCGGCGGCGGGGCTGCTGTCGCAGATCGGCTCGGCCCCGTACGCGGCGACCAAGCACGCCGCGGTCGCGTTCGCCGAGTGGCTGTCGATCACCTACGGCGACCGCGGCGTCCAGGTCGCGTGCCTGTGCCCGATGGGGGTCGCCACGCCGCTGCTGGAGCAGGCGGGCGCGGCCGGCGACGTCGTGCGCGCGTCGGGCGGGGTGGTGGAGCCCGACACGGTCGCCGCGCTGGCCGTGGACGCGCTGCGCGAGGGCCGCTTCCTCGTGCTCCCGCACCCCGAGGTCGCCGACTTCGAGCGGCTGCGCGCCGGCGACCGGGAGCGGTGGCTGGCGGGCATGCGCCGGCTGCGCGCGCAGGTGATGGGCGACGCCTGAGGCGCCGGGGGCGCCGGTGCCCCGTGGCTATACTTTCTGAAGCACCGGAACCCGGATAGGATTTCACCGTATGAGCCCCAGCGGAGCCGACTACATCCGCACCATCAAGGAGCAGATCAGCGAGGTCGACCCCTCGGAGGTCCGCGAGCTGATCGACGAGGGCATCGCCCTGCTCGACGTGCGCGAGACCGAGGAGTGGGACGCCGGCCACCTGCCCGGCGCGACGCACATCCCGCGCGGCTACCTCGAGTCGCGCATCGACGGCGCGATCCCCGACCGCGACCAGCGCGTCGTCGTGTACTGCGCGTCCGGCACGCGCTCCGCGCTCGCCGCCAAGACGCTGACCGACCTCGGCTACGGCCACGTCGAGTCGATGACCGGCGGCATCACGCTGTGGAAGGACCGCGGCTATCCCGTCGAGCAGCCGCGCAAGCTGACCCCCGAGCAGCGCGAGCGCTACTCGCGCCACTTCCTGCTGCCGGAGATCGGCCAGGCCGGCCAGGAGAAGCTGCTCGACGCGAAGGTGCTGCTGCTGGGCGCCGGCGGCCTCGGCTCGCCGACCGCGCTCTACCTCGCGGCCGCGGGCGTCGGCACGATCGGCATCATCGACAACGACGTCGTCGACCTCTCCAACCTGCAGCGCCAGGTCATCCACACGACCGACCGCGTCGGCGTGAAGAAGGTCGACTCCGCCGAGGAGACGATGAAGGCGATCAACCCGGACGTGAACGTCGTCAAGTACGACTTCCGCCTGGACGCCTCGAACATCCTCGACGTCATCCAGGGCTACGACATCATCGTCGACGGCCTCGACAACTTCCCGACCCGCTACCTGCTCAACGACGCGTCCGTGCGCCTGGGCATCCCCGTGGTGTCGGCGTCGATCCTCGGCTTCGACGGCCAGCTCACGGTCTTCAAGCCGCACGACGGCCCGTGCTACCGCTGCCTGTACCCGGTCCCGCCGCCCGCCGAGCTGGCCCCGAGCTGCGGCGCCAACGGCGTGCTCGGCGTGCTGCCCGGCACGATGGGCCTGCTGCAGGCGACCGAGGTCATCAAGCTGATCGTCGGCGCGGGCGAGCCGCTCATCGGCCGGCTGCTGCTGTACGAGGCGCTCGGCGCCACGTTCACCGAGCTGAAGGTGCGGCGCGACCCCGAGTGCCCGATCTGCTCGCGGCCGCCCGAGGACATCTCCGACGAGGAGATGGGCGTGTTCCCCGACTACGAGGCGTTCTGCGCCGCGGCGGGCTAGGACGCTAGGGTCACCGGCTCTATGGCAACAGTCCGCATTCCCCCCGTCCTGCGCGCGTCCACCGGCGGCGCGAAGGAGGTCGGCGCCGACGGCTCCAACGTCGGCGACGTCCTCCGGTCGCTCGCCGAGCAGCACCCGGCCACGCAGAGCCAGCTGTTCGGCGAGGGCGGCGAGCTCAACCGCTACGTGAACGTGTACCTCAACGACGAGGACGTCCGCGTCCTCGACGGCCTCGACACCGCCGTCGAGGACGGCGACGTGCTCGTGATCCTGCCGGCGATGGCCGGCGGCGCCCGGTAGCAGCGGTCTCTCGCGGGCGTCCCGGCGGACGCTCGCGGGCGACGGCTCATCGAGCGTTCGCAGCTATATTTCCTGAAGTGAGCCCCGTCTCGGACCTGCGCTCCCGCCCCTGCGGCGGCCGCTACGGCGACATCGTCGAGGCGATCGGCAACACGCCGCTCGTCGAGCTCAAGCGCCTGTCGCCCAAGCCGGGCGTCCGCATCTGGGCGAAGATGGAGTCGTTCAACCCGACCGGCTCCGTCAAGGACCGCGTGGCCCGCGCGCTGATCGAGGACGCCGAGGAGAAGGGCGCGATCCGGCCCGGCATGACGATCCTCGAGCCGACCTCCGGCAACACCGGCATCTCGCTGGCGATGATCTGCAAGCGCAAGGGCTACGCGCTGAAGGTCGTCATGCCCGACAACGTGACGCCGGAACGCACCCAGCTCCTGGAGATGTACGGCGCGCAGATCGTCTACTCGCCCGGCGACCAGGGCTCCAACGGCGCGGTCGCGATGGCGCTGGAGATGGCCGAGGGCGACGCGTCCTACTACATGCCCTACCAGTACGGCAACCCGGCCAACCCGGGCGCCCACTACAACGGCACCGCCAAGGAGATCCTCGAGGAGCTCGACGGCGACGTCGCCGCGTTCGTCGCCGGCCTCGGCACCGGCGGCACGCTGATGGGCAACGGCCGGCGCCTGAAGGAGGAGCTCGGCGACGCCGTCAAGATCGTCGCCGCGGAGCCCATGCAGGGCGAGCCCGTCCAGGGCCTGCGCTCCCTGGACGACGGGTTCATCCCCCCGATCATCGACCTGTCGCTGCTCGACCGCAAGATCTTCGTCACCAACCGCGACGCGATCATCTGGACGCGCAGGCTCCTGGACGAGGAGGGCGTGTTCGCGGGCGTCAGCAGCGGCGCCATCGCGCGCGTCGCGGTGCGCATCGCGGGCGAGCTCGACGAGGGCAACGTCGTGTTCCTCGTCGCTGACGACGGCTGGAAGTACCTGTCCAGCGGCATCTACACGCTGCCGGTGGACGAGATCGAGAACCTCGACTCCACCATCTGGTGGTAGGAGCCTGACCGCATGTTCCCAGGATCGATCGGACCCATGGAGGTCGTCCTCGTCCTCGTCATCGCGCTCGTCGTCCTCGGGCCCAAGAAGCTGCCCGACGTGGCGCGCTCGGTCGGCAAGGGCATGCGCGAGTTCAAGGACGCCATCAGCGGCGCCGACCCGCGCCAGCACGACGACGACGCGGAGTTCCCCGGGCTCAGCGACCCCGGGTCGCGCTCGACGCGCTCGTGAGCGCCACCAGGATGCAGGTCCCCGAGGCGATGATCGCCGAGATGGTCGCGCACGCCCGCGAGGAGGCGCCGGACGAGTGCTGCGGCCTGGTGGCGGTGCGCGACGGCGAGGCGGTCGAGGTGCGCCGCACCGAGAACCTCGCCCACAGCCCGCTGCGCTTCGAGGTCGACGGCCTCGAGGTCATGCGCGCGCTCGACGACTTCGAGGCGATGGGCGCCGAGCTCGGCGCGATCTACCACTCCCACACGCGCACGGAGCCGTACCCGTCGCAGACCGACATCAACTTCGCCGCCAACTGGCCCGGGGTCGAGTGGATCATCATCGGCCTCGACCGGTCCGGCGAGGCGACCGTGCGCACCTACCTGATCGAGGACGGACACGTCATCGAGCGCTGAGCTCGTCTGCCCCGCGTGCGGGCGCCCGGCGCCGCGCACCGAGCGCTTCTGCCCGGACTGCGGCATCCCGCTCGTGGCCGCCGACGCGCGGGAGACCCCGGCGGGCGAGCGGCGCGAGCGCGCCCGCAAGATCAAGCCGCAGCTCGCCGAGGGCCCGCTCGTGCGGGTGGCCAGCGCCGCCAACCAGGCCGAGGCCGAGTTCATCCAGGGCCTGCTGCTGGAGGCCGGCGTGCCGTCGACCGTGCGGCGGGCCGCCGGGTTCGACGTGCCCGACTTCCTCGCCGCCGGCCCGCGCGACATCCTCGTCGCCGCGTCGGGCGTCGACGTCGCCCGCGACGTGCTGCTGCAGTCCGACCTCGAGCCGACGCTGGCCACGAGGCCGGCCGGGCCGTCGCCGGCCCGGCTGGCGCTCGTGCTGCTCGCCGGCCTGGTCCTGCTGGCGCTGATCGCGCTGGTCGGGACCGAGGTCCTGCGCTAGGCGGCCAGCGCCGCCTGCCCCTGCAGGTAGCCCTTCGGATCGGCGTGGATGCGCTCGGCCACGCGCGTCGCCAGCGCCATGATCGTCAACGACGGGTTCACCGACAGCGTCCGCGGGACCAGCGAGCCGTCGCCCACGAACAGGCGGCTCACCTCGTGGCTCTCGCCGTGGATGTCGACGACCGAGCGCGCCGGGTCGGGCCCCATCGGGCAGCCGCCCTGGATGTGCGTGCACGACGGGCCGGTCCACATGATCTCCTTCGCGCCCGCCGCGCGCAGGACGCGGCTGCCGAGCTCGAAGCCCGCGTCGCGGCGCGCCAGCTCGTGCGGCTTGAAGTCGGTCATGATCCGCTCGTTGCCGTTCTCGTCGAGCTCGATCCAGCCGTTGTTGTCGTCGTTGACCATCAGCAGCAGGCCGATCCAGTGGCGGTACTGGCGGCAGGCGCGGTTGAGCTTCTCGCCCCACACCGGCCCGTTCTCGTCGCACAGCGACACCGAGAACCCGATCGGGTCCTGCACGCTGAGCGCCTCGAGGATGAACCCGCCGTCCTCGTCGCGCTGGTGGGTCATGCAGTGGCCGCTGATCGGGTAGACGCGGTGGGCGTCCTGCGGCTCGTCGAACAGCCCGAACACGAACGACGCCGGGTGGAAGCCCAGGTGGCGCCCGATCATCGGGTTCGTGAGGCCCGACCGCCACAGCACCTGCGGCGTGTTGAGCGCGCCGCCGGAGACCACGACCGCGTCGGCCGCGACCGTGTGGGACACGCCGTCGGCGTCCGTGTAGGCGACGCCGGTCGCCTGCGGCCCGTCGGGCCCGTCCTCGATCAGCACGCGGTCGACGAAGCAGCCGGCCCGCAGCTCGAGCCGGCCGATCGCCCACTGGCGGTGGATGTAGGTGTTCTGGGTCGACTTGCCCGCGTTCGTGGGGCAGCCCTGCAGGCAGCTGCCGCACTTCATGCAGTTCTCGTCCGTGTAGGACATGACCGGCTCGAGCTCCTCGCCGACCGCCTCGAACGCGCGGGCGATCATGCGCAGGTTGTCGGTCCAGTCGGCGCGCTCGCGGATGCCGAGCTGCTGCTCGACGCGGGCGTACTGCGGGGCGAGGTCGTCGGGCCCGAACGGCTGCCCGGCGTCGTTGACCATGCCGGTGCCGGCGTGCCACTTGTCGAACTCGTGCTGGGTGGCGCGCAGCGCGACCTTCGTGTTGATCGTGGTCGTGCCGCCGACGCAGCGCCCGCCGATGATCGGCACGGGCGGCTGGTTGGGGTCGTTGGCGGGCATCGCGAACCGCATCGGCCACCAGATGTCGGCCGAGGCGTGCGACTCCCAGCGGGTGAAGTCCGCGGCGGTGCGGTGCGGGCCGGCCTCGAGCAGCAGGACCTTGCGGCCGCGCTCGGCCAGCTCGCCGGCGATGACGCCGCCGCCCGCCCCGGAGCCGACGACGACGACCTCGTAGCGCTCGCTCGTGCTCATGCTCCGGACACCCCCAGATAGGACCAGTCCTTGACGTACTTGCTCGCGAGCGGGAACTCGAAGCCGATCTCGTGCCAGGCGCCGGGGCCCTCGGCGCCGGGCGCGACGAAGTCGCTGTAGTAGGCCTCGCAGGCCATCGCCCGGATCATCTGGAACTCGGGCGTGCCGGCCAGCGGTCGCAGCGCCTCCTCGCCGCCGCCGGCGTGCGGGGCCAGCGTGTCGATCGCCGCGAGCGCGGCGTCGCGCACGGGCGGCGGGGCCTTGGCCAGGACCGCGTCGATGTACACCTCCGAGCCGACGCGCGCGGATCCGGGCACGATCGTCTCGCACAGCGAAGCCAGGGCGGCGGCGCGCCGCTCGTCCAGGCATCGCAGCTCTCTCCTCACCGAGCTGGACATGACCGGACGGTACGTCGGGGGTCCGCGGGCGGCATGTAGCTACGTGCAGACTTGCCTGCCCGCGGGTGCAGACCGGCGGGGCGCGTGTGCTTTCATGCGCGCCTGGACGCGCCCCGGACGGGGCCTGGTGAGGAGAGGCGATGATCGTTCGCTGGGGCATCGAGACGCTGCCGGACGTGCTGGGCGAGCTGGGCGTGGAGCGCCCGCTGCTCGTCACCAGCGAGCGCTGGCGCGACCTCGACCTGCCGGTCGCGCGGCGCTTCCACGGCGTGCGGGCGCACGCGGAGGTCACCGGCGTGCGGGCGGCGAGCGCGGCGCTGGACGGCGGCGACGGGATCGTCGCGCTGGGCGGCGGCAGCGCGATCGACACGGCCAAGGCGGTCGCCGTCGACGCCGGCGGGCTGCCGGTGGTCTCGATCCCGACGACGTACTCCGGGGCGGAGTGGACGCCGTTCTACGGGGTGCGCGACGCCGCGGCGGGCACGAAGGGCGGGGGCGGCGGCGCGAACGTCGCCGGCATCGTCTACGACCCCGAGCTGACGCTCGACCTGCCCGCCGGGCCCAGCGGCGGCACCGCGCTCAACGCGCTCGCCCACTGCGCCGAGGCGCTGTACGCGCCCGGCCGCAGCGCGTCCAGCGACGCCGACGCGGTCGCCGGCGCGCGCCTCATCGACCGCTGGCTGGAGCCGGTGCTCGCCGACGGGCACGACCGCGAGGCGCGGCGGGGGCTGCTGGAGGGCGCGATGCACGCGGGCTCCGCGCTGCGGGCCGGGATGGGCGTCGCGCACGCGATGGCGCAGGCGCTCGGCGGCCGCTACGGGCTGGCCCACGGGACGATGAACGCGATCTGCCTGCCGCCGGCGCTGCGCTTCAACCGCGAGGCGGCGCCCGACGCGCTGCGCGCCCTGGGCGAGGCGATGGGCGGCGCCGACCCGGCGCAGCGCAGCGCCGAGCTGGCCGAACGCGCCGGCGCCGGGCGCCTGCGCGACCACGACGTGCCGCGCGACGAGCTGCCCGACGTCGCCCGCGCCGCCGCCGCGCGGCCGGCGGCGCAGGGCAACCCGCGCCCGGCGGGACCCGACGAGATCCTCGAGCTGCTCCAGGAGGCCTGGTAGATGACGCGCATCCTCACGACCCACGTGGGCAGCCTGCCCCGGCCGCAGGACGTGGTCGACCTCGTGTTCGCCGAGGACCGCGGCGAGGAGGTCGATCGCGAGGCCTACGACCGCGCGGTCGCCGCGGCGGTGGTCGACCGGGTCGCGCGCCAGGTCGAGTGCGGGGTGGACCTCGTCAGCGACGGCGAGATGAGCAAGGTCGGCTACGCCACCTACATCCGCCATCGTCTCAGCGGGTTCGAGATCGGCGACGTGCCGCGCGCGACGCCGGCCGACCTCGACGCGTTCCCGGGCTTCCGCGACCGCCAGGCGCAGTCGAGCAAGGGCTACCGCTACCTGCGCCCGATCTGCCGCGGGCCGATCCGCTACGAGCGCCCCGAGCTGCTGGAGCGCGACATCGCCGACCTGCGCGCCGCGCTGGACGGCCGGGAGGTGGCGGGGGCGTTCATGAACGCGCCGTCGCCGGGGATCGTCGCGCTGTTCTGCCCCAACGAGCACTACGGCAGCCTCGACGAGTACCTCGACGCGATCGCCGACGCGATGAAGGTCGAGTACGAGGCGATCGTCGCGGCCGGCCTGCTGCTGCAGATCGACGCGCCCGACCTGGCGATGGGCCGCCACATCATGTACCGCGACGAGCCCGACTCGGTGTTCGTCGAGGCGGCGGAGCGCCACGTGGCGGCGATCAACCGGGCGCTGGCCGACGTGCCCGCCGACCGGGTGCGCATGCACCTGTGCTGGGGCAACTACGAGGGCCCGCACCACCTCGACGTGCCGCTGGAGCGGATCGTCGACGTCGTCGTGCGGGCGAAGCCGTCGACGCTGCTGTTCGAGGCGGCCAACCCGCGCCACGAGCACGAGTGGGCGGTGTGGCGCGAGGCGAAGCTGCCCGACGACAAGGTCCTCGTCCCGGGCGTGATCGACACGACGAACAACTACATCGAGCACCCCGAGCTGGTCGCCCAGCGGCTGGGGCGGTTCGTCGACATCGTCGGGCCCGAGCGGGTGCAGGCGGGCACCGACTGCGGGTTCAGCACGTGGGCCGGGTTCGCGGGCGTCGACCCCGACATCTGCTGGGAGAAGCTGAAGACGCTCTCCGAGGGCGCGCGGCTCGCGTCGGCGCGCGCGTAGGGCGGGCCCGCGTCAGGCGGCGCGCCGAGCGCCGGCCAGCAGCGTCTGGAGGTCGTCGACGATCGCGTGGGCGTCGCGCAGGTCGGCCTCGTCGTGGGTCGTGCGCAGGGCGATCACCACGGCGCCGGCCGCGCGCCCGGCGGCGATGCCGGCGGGCGCGTCCTCGAGCACGACGCAGCGGGCGGGCGCGACGCCGAGGCGCTGCGCGCCGATGAGGAACGGCGCCGGGTCGGGCTTGCCGCGCTCCAGGCCGTCGGACGACACGAGCACCTCGGGACGGGGCAGGCCGGCCGCGTCCAGGCGCGCGTGGGCGAGCGCGGTCGAGCACGACGTGACGATCGCCAGCGGCCGCTCGCCGGTCAGCAGCTCGTGCGCGCCGGGCAGCGCGACGACGCCCTCGGTGTCGTGCACCTCGTGGTGCTCGAGGCGGGCGGCCTCGGCGGCGTGGTCCGCGTGCGGGGGCAGCAGGTCGCGCACGGTCTCGCGCGACGGGCGGCCCTGGGCGTGGCGGTGGACGGCCTCGACGTCGAGCCCATGGCGGCGCGCGAACGCGCCCCAGGCTCGCCGCACGGCGGCGTCGGAGTCCACGAGCGTGCCGTCGAGGTCGACGAGGAGGGCGTCGGCGGCGTGGAGGAGGCGGCGGGGATCGGTCATGGCGTGGGGGAGGGGTCGGGGGCGACGCCGCGGGGGCGCGCGGTGCGGGGGCGGGCGGTCGGCGCGAGCACGACGACGAGCACGCCGGCGACGGCCATCAGGCCGGCGGACAGGTGCAGGGACGTGGCCTCGCCGAGGCCGCCGATGAGCGGCGGGCCGGCCAGGAAGCCGAGGTAGCCGAGCGAGCTGGTGGTCGCCAGCGCGGGGCCGGTGGGCACGCCGGGCTCGTCGGCGGCCGCGCGGAAGAGGGTGGGGACGACGCCGCTGAGGCCGAGGCCCAGCGCGGCGAAGCCGACGATCGCGGCGGGCACGGTGCCGATCGCCAGGCCGGCGCCGAAGCCGGCGGCGGCCAGCGCGCCGGAGCGGCGCAGCAGCCCGACCGCGCCCCAGCGCGCCCACAGCGCGTCGGCGGCCAGGCGGCCCCCGGCCATCGCCAGCGAGAACACGGCGAAGGCGATGGCGCCGAGCGCGGCGGTCCCGCCGAGGTCGTCGTCGACGAGCTTGGCGCTCCAGTCGTTGGCGCCCCCCTCGGCCATCAGGCAGAAGAAGCAGGCGGCGCCCATGAGCGCCAGGCGCGGCGGCAGCCGGCGCCAGGGGAGGCGCTCGGCGGCGGCGTCGGGGTCGTTGTCGGCCGGCAGCAGGCGCGCGACGGCGGCGAGGCCCAGGCCGCCGAAGAGCCCGGCGGCGATCAGGACGTTGGGCAGGGCGCCGACGTCGAGCGCCGCGCACAGCGCGCCCAGGCCGGCGCCGGCGAACGCGCCGAAGGAGAACGCGGCGTGCAGCGACGAGAGGATCGGGCGCTTCAGGTGGCGCTCGACGCTGACGCCCTGCGCGTTCATCGCGATGTCCAGGGCGCCGTTCGTGGCGCCGACGAGCACGAGGACGGCGGCGAGCACGGCGACGCTGGGCGCGATCGCGGGCAGGACGATCGCGAGCGCCAGCCCGACCACGGCGAGGCGGCACAGGCCGCGGCTGGGGTGGCGGGTCAGCAGGCGGCCGACGATCGGCATCGCCACGAGCGCCCCGACCGCCGGGCCCAGGAGCGCGAGGCCGAGCGCGCCGGTGCTCGCGCCGACGTGGTCGGCGATCGCGGGGATGCGCGCCGCCCACGACGCGAACAGCGCGCCGTTGACGAAGAAGACGACGGTGATCGCGGCGCGCAGGCTCATGCTCCGATGACCTCGATGCCCAGCGCGCGGTAGGGGGCGAGCGCGCGGTCGTCCGCGCCCGCGTCGGTGACGAGGTGCGTGACGGCGGTCATCGGGGCGACGACGAACGGCATCGCCGTGCCGAGCTTGTCGTGGTCGGCGAGCGCGACGACCTCGGCGGCGCCGTCGATCATCGCCGCCTTCACGTGGCGCTCCTCGATGTCGTTCGTGGTGACGCCGATCTCGGGGTGCAGGCCGCAGATGCCCAGGAACACGAGGTCCGCGCGGATCGCCTGCAGCGACTCGATCGCGTCGGCGCCGATCGTGACGAGCGAGGGGACGTGCAGCGACCCGCCGACGACCGTGACCCGCAGGCCGGGGTGCTCGGCGAGCGCGAGCGCGATGGGCGGGCTCGTCGTGACGACGGTGGCGCGCAGGTCGTCGCGCAGGCTGCGGGCGAGCTCGAGGGTCGTCGTGCCGCCGTCGAGCACGATGACCTGGCCGTCGCGGGCGAGCTGCGCGGCCTTGCGCGCGATCGAGGCCTTCGCCTCGGGCGCGCGGTCGGCGCGCTGGCGGAACGGGCGCGCGTCGCTGGCCCGGGGCAGCGCGCCGCCGTGGACGCGCCGCAGCAGCCCGGCCTCGTCGAGCTCGCGCAGGTCGCGCCGGATCGTGTCCGGCGACACGTCGAGCTCCGCGCTGAGGTCGGCGGCGAGCACCCGGCCCTGGGTGCGCAGCCGCTCGAGGATCAGCTCGCGTCGCTCATCGGTCAGCACGATGCCCGATCGTACACGAACATGCACGAACCGGCAGGTTCGTGCACGGACCGGGTGCCGCCGTCAGGCCTGCGGCACGCCGATCGTGCTGCGCACGACGTCGACGATCTCCGGCGGCGCCTTCGCGGTCGAGCCGGCGTCGTGCGGGGGCGCCGGGTCGTACTCGATCCCGAGCTGGATCGCCTGCGAGAGCTCCGGGCCGTACAGGCGGTCGATCAGCGTCAGCGCCATGTCGATGCCGGAGGAGACGCCGGCGGCGGTCATGACCTTGCCCTGCTCCACGACGCGCTCGTCGCCGACGGCCTCGCCGGCGTACGGCGCCAGGCGCTCGAGGTAGGCCCAGTGGGTGGTCGCGCGCAGGCCCTCGAGCACGCCGGCGGCGCCGAGCAGCAGCGAGCCGGTGCACACCGACGTCGTCCACGTCGACGTCTCGTGGGCGCGGGCGATCCACCCGACGAGCGCCGGGTCGTCGAGCACGTCGAGCGTGCCGTCGCCGCCGGGGACGAGGACGATGTCCGGGCTGGGCAGCGCGTCGAACGTCGTGTCGGCCGTGATCTGCGCGCCGAGGTCGGCGCGGTAGGGGCGCGCCTCGGCCCCGACCCAGTGGACCCGGGCGCCGTGCAGGCGCCCGAGCGCCTCGTACGGGCCGACGGCGTCCAGCGCGGCGAACCGGTCGTAGAGCGGGATCGCGATGTCCACGGGGCTCCCTTTCGGTGGGGGGTCAGGCGGCCGCGGCGAAGCGGCTGCGGTAGGCGCTCGGCGACACGCCGACGCGTCGGGCGAACGCGCGGCGCATCGTCTCGACGGTGCCGAAGCCGCACTGCGCCGCGACCGCCTCGATCGGCGCGTCGCCGGACTCGAGCGCGACCCGCGCGGCCTCGACGCGCAGCGCCTCGACGTAGGCGGCCGGCGTCTGGCCGGTCTGCGCCTTGAACGCGCGCGCGAAGTGGCGCTGGCTCATGTGCACGCGCTCGGCGAGGGCGGGCACCGACAGGTCGGCGTCGAGGTTGCCGGCGATCCAGGCCTGCAGCTCGCGCAGCGGCGCGCGCTCGGCCGCCTGCGCGGCGAGCTGGGCGCTGAACTGCGACTGGCCGCCGGGGCGCTTGACGAACAGCACGAGGAAGCGGGCCACCTGCAGCGCGGCGCGCGGGCCCAGGTCCTCTTCGACGAGCGCGAGCGCCAGGTCCATGCCGGCGGTGACGCCCGCCGACGTGCGGACCGGGCCGTCGAAGACGAAGATCGGATCGCGCTCGACCCGCGCGCCGGGGCAGCGCGCGGCCAGCTCCTCGCAGTAGGCCCAGTGGGTGGTCGCGCGCCGGCCGTCGAGCAGGCCGGCATCGGCGAGCACGAACGCGCCGGTGCAGACGGACGCGACCCGCCGGGACCGGTCGGCGAGCGCGGCGATCTGCGCGACGACGTCCGGCGGCGCGTGGCGGGCGCCCCAGCCGCCGGCGACGATCAGCGTGTCGAGCGGGCCCCCGACGTCCTCGAGGGCGCGGGCGGGCGCGATCGCGTACCCGGCGTCGGTGTCGATCGGGATGCCGCCGGGCGAGACGACCTCGATCTCGTAGCTCCCGGGGACGCCGACGTTGACGGCGGCGAGGACGTCGGCCGGGCCGGTGATGTCCAGCGGCTGGGGGCGGTCGAGCGCGACGATGACGGTGCGGCGGGACACGAGGCGGATCGTCGCGCGCTCGGCCGCTGTCCGCAAGGACACGTACCGGACAGATTCGGCCACGCGGCGTCCACCATTGTCAGATCGAGGTCGCTATGCGGCGCGGATCCGACAACGGCGTACGTGCCGCGGGCCGCGCGGCGCCCAGTGCGCGGGCGCTCCGCGATGAGGGCTCCCACCCCGGGCGCGGGTCAGGCCGCGTCGGCCAGGCGCGCCAGGTGCGCGCGCCAGGTGGCCTCGGTGTGCTCCAGGCGCCGGCCGTGGAACGCGCGCACGAGCCCCTCGCGCGGGCCGGCGGCGTCGAGCTCGACCGCGAAGCGCACCGCGGCGGCCTCGCCCTCCTCGCGGGCGAGCAGGTCCACGAGCGTGCCGCCGAGCAGGACCGCGTCGCGCAGCGCGGGCGGGAACGCGGGCGGCGGACCTTCGTGCAGCCGACGCGCGATCGCGGGGCGGGCGAGCGCGGTCTGCCCCGACAGCCACGCGCCGATCCCCTCGACGAGCCATGCCCAGCGCCAGGACCGGATGACGGTGCCGATGCGCGTCGGCGGCGGCAGGCGCGGCGAGGCGAACCCGACGGCCAGGCGCGCGTACAGCGCCGCGGGCGTGCGGGCGAGCATCTCGGCCGAGCCCTCGGCGCCGCTCGCGCGGGCGGCCAGCAGCGGCGGGGAGAGCACGTGGACGTCGGTGCCGGCGACGCCGCCGGCGACGTAGCGGCGCGCCGCGGGCGCGGTCAGCCAGCGCCGCAGCGGGAGCATCGGGCGCGCGAGCGCGAGCTGCCCCTCGGAGGCGTGCAGGACGACGGCCACGTCCTCGGGGAGCGGATCGAGGAGCCCGACGAGCCGCGCCCGCATCCCCTCGAGCTGCTCCAGCACGGCCTGGGCGTGCTCGGCGTCCTCCTCGCCGTGCCGCGCGGTGAAGTGCTCGGACGCCGTCTCCAGCCAGGACCCCACGCCGCGGGTGTTCGCCGCCGGCGCGCGGCACCCTGCCGGCGCGCGTCGCCCGCCGCGCTACGCGCCGGCACCGAACAGCTCGCGCTCGTACGCGAGCTCGGTGCGGATCCCGCGCGCCGCCAGCACGGCCTCGGCGTCGTCCAGCGAGCCCGCGTCGCGCACCGCGTCGGCCAGCGGCGCCGCGCCGCGCGCGACGGCCCGCACCGGGTCGAACACGAACGCCAGCGCGCCGACCGGCCCCAGCGGGACCGACCGGGTGCCGCGCCGGATCAGCCCGGTCCCGATCTCGCCCCGCGCGCAGGCGACCGCCTGGGCGCTGGCCTCCGTCGGCACCGCGTCGACCGCGGCCTCGAGCTGCGCCAGCAGCCCGGGCGGCGGGCCCCACGTGCCCAGCAGCGCACGGCCCGCGGCCAGCGCCGCGATCCGCTCGAGCACCTCGTCGAGCGTCAGCTCGCCGTCGCAGGCGGCGCCCCAGACGACCCCGACCGCCGGCGTGCGCAGGTGCAGCGCCGCGGCGAGCATCACCGCGTCGGCCAGCGGCGAGCCGAGGCCCGCCTCGTCGCCGACGGCCAGCACGTCGCCGCCGACGTCGATCAGCGCGACCAGGTCGCAGCCCAGCCGCGCGCACGCGTCGTCCAGCGCCGCCGCCACGCCCGCCGGCCCGCCGGACGGGTCGACCAGCAGCACCGGCTCGCCCAGCACGCCCGCCAGGCGCGACTCGGCGAAGTGGAACCCGCCGGGCCCCGTCGTGTTCGGCCGCGCCCAGGCGACCGCGTCGTTCAGCGGCTCGTGGCCGGAGAGCTCGGACAGCCGCCGCGGCCCCGGGATCGGGTCCACCACGCGGCGCTCCCAGGTGATGCCGCCGCACACGGCCTCGGCGCCGAACCGGCGCGCCAGATCGGCCATGACGAGCGTGCCGACGCAGTCCCCGCCGCCGCCGATGCCGACGCACAGCACGCGCCGGGCGTCGCGCAGGACGCCGTCGATGCTCTCCTGGGGCTCGACCCGTGACCCGTGACCCGGCCGCGTCTCGTCGCGGCCCATGGCGGCGCTACGCCAGCGCCAGCTCGCGCCCGCCGACGATCGCGCAGATCTCCTCGGAGGCGCGCTCGAACTCGTCGTCGGACAGGACCGGCGTGCCCTCGAAGGGGAGATCGCGCTGGAGCTCCAGCCACGAGCGGCAGCCGAGGTACTCGTCCTTGACCTTCACGGTCACCGGACGGGGGATGCGGTAGACGCGCAGCAGCAGCACGTGCAGCGGATGGCGGCGCTTCCAGGCCAGCCGCTTCTCGGCGTAGTCGGGCGTCCACACGTAGTAGGGGGACAGGGCGTCGACGCACCGCGGGTCGTCGATCTGGAAGTGCGCGGCCACCTCGGCCCAGGCCCGGATGCGGACCCGGTCGGGCTGGTCGATGCCGCCGTCGAACCAGAGCGAGTCCTCGGGGGTCTCGCCGTCCGGCCAGACGCCCTCCTCGAGCGCCCGGCGCAGCTCCGGCTGATGGGAGGCGCGGACGCAGTCACCGCGCTGGTGATCGAACGTCGGGTACAGGAAGAAGCGGTCGTACTCGAGGCGGAATTGCTTGTCGCTCTCGCGAATTCCGCCCTTTCGGAGGGTCACCAGCTGCTCGCCTTCGGCAAGCGCCCGGACGGTGACCGCCCATTCCTTGAAGGCAGTAGGCATAGGAAGGAAGGTTCGGGATCAGGACGACGAAAGTCCCGCGCAATGCATCCGGGCAGACGGCCCGTCAACGGCGCGGGAGCGTGTGGCCATCGTTGCAGACGCACACGCCGTTGTCCAAGTACCCCCACCCATTAGGGGGAAACGGCTGGCTGACCAGCCAATCCGTCCACGACCTCCTTGACGGCGGCGAAATCGGCCTCCCCGAGACCGCGGGCCATCCCGCCCTCGAGCAGCTCCGCCGCCTCGGCGGCCGCCGGGAACGGCGCGTGGACCTCGTGCGCCTGCTCCAGGCACAGGCGGACGTCCTTGAGCATCTGCTCGAGCTTGAACAGGGTCGTGTAGTCGCGGTCGACCATCGGCCGGGCCTTCAGGTCGACCATGCGCGAGGCGGACGCGGTGGCGCCGAGCAGCTCGATCAGCGGGTCGGTGTCCACGCCGCAGCGCTGGCCCAGCGCCAGCGCCTGCGCGAGCGTGGCCGCGTTGGCGGCCGCGACCGCGTTCGTGATCACCTTGATCGCCTGGCCGTGGCCGACCGGGCCGGCGTGCACGATCCGCTCGCCCATCGCCCGCAGCAGCGGCATCGCCGCCTCGACGTCCTCGGGCGCGCCGCCGACCATGATCGTCAGCGTGCCGCTCTCGGCGCCCGGGGTCGAGCCGCTGACCGGGGCGTCGATGAACCGCCGGCCCTCGGCGAGCGCCCGCGCGGCCGGCGCGCCGATCGTCGACATGTCGATGCACAGGGGCTCCGTGACGCCCTCGAGCGCCCACGCGACCTGCGCGCCGTCGACGAGCATCGTGATCACGGCGTCGGCGCCCTCGGCGGCCTGCGCCGGCGTGTCGGCGACCCGGGCGCCGTGCTGGTCGGCCCACGCCTGCGCCTTGCCGGGCGTGTGCGTCCACACGGTCACCTCGTGGCCGGCGGCGACGACGTGCGCCGCCATCCGCGAGCCCATGATCCCCAGTCCGCAGAAGCCCACTCGCATGGCCGGGGAGGATGTCACGCCGCCGGCGCGGACGGGGTCCCGGCGCCGTGCCCGCCGCCGCCCGGGGTCTCGATCGTCAGGCGCTGCCCGGCCCGCAGCGTGCCGATCGCCTTGGGCCCGACGGGCTCGCCCGCGACGAGGTTGCGCCCGCGCGCGCCGTCGCCGCCGCCCGCCGCGCCCGGCGGCGCGTGCCGGCGGCGCTCGGTGATGAGCGAGTACGTCACGTCCTCGAGCGCCTCGACCTCGCGCACGACGCCGTCGCCGCCGCGGAACGCGCCGGTCCCGCCGGACCCGCGCCGCAGCGCGTAGCGCGTCACCCGCAGCGGGAACGTGCGCTCGAGCGCCTCGACCGGCGTGTTGAGCGTGTTGCTCATCGCCACGTGCACGCCGGACGGCCCGTCGGCGTCGGGGCACGCGCCCTGGCCGCCGCCGAGCGTCTCGTAGTACGTGAAGCGCTCGTTGCCGAGCGTCAGGTTGTTCATCGTCCCCTGCCCGCAGGCGCGGCCGAACGCGCGCAGGATGAGGTCGGCGACCCGGCTGGACGTCTCGACGTTGCCGCCGACCACGGCCGCCGGCGGCCGCGCGTTCAGCAGGCTCCCCTCGGGGGCGACCACGCGGACCGGGCGGTGCGCGCCCGCGCTGGAGGGGATGTCGGGGTCGGTCAGGACCCGAACCGCGAACACGCAGGCGGACACGGTCACCGACAGCGGGCAGTTGAGGTTGCCGTCGTACTGGTCGGCCGACCCGGTGAAGTCGAGCACGAGCTCGTCGCCGGACACGGTCGCGGCGACGCGCAGCTCCAGGTCGCCGTCGACCGCCTCGAGCACGTCGGTCGCGGTCCGCATCCCGTCGGGCAGCGCGGCCAGGCACGCGCGGGTGCGCCGCTCGGCGTAGTCGAGCACCTCGGCGAAGCCCTCGCGCAGCCCGTCGACCCCGACGCGCTCGGCGAGCTGCGCCGTGCGCCGCACGCCGACGCGGTTGGCGGCGAGCTGGGCGCGCAGGTCGGCGCGGCGCTCGGACGGCTGGCGCATCCGCGCGGTCAGCTCGTCGATCGCGGCGTCGTCGAGCACCCGCGGCGCGATCACGACGCCCTCCTCGTCGAGCGTGCGCGAGTCGGCCGGCATCGAGCCGGGGATGCGCCCGCCGACGTCGGCGTGGTGCGCGCGCGAGGCGGCGAACCCGAGCAGCTCGCCGCCCGAGGCGAAGATCGGCGTGATCACCGTGATGTCGGGCAGGTGCGTGCCGCCGCGGTAGGGGTCGTTGAGGATCCACGAGACCCCGGGCCGGTGCTCCTCGCCGAGCACCGCGGCGACCGCCATCGGCATCGCCCCGAGGTGCACCGGGATGTGCTCGGCCTGCATGACCATCTCCCCGCGGGCGTCGAACAGCGCGGTGGAGGCGTCGCGGCGCTCCTTGATGTTCGACGAGTGCGCGGAGCGGATCAGAACCGCGCCCATCTCCTCGCAGGCGGCGTGCAGCGCGCCCGTCAGGACCTGGAGCTCAATCGCGTCCAAGGATCACCGTCCCCGCCTCGTCGACCGTGCCCGACCAGCCGGGCGCCACCAGCAGCGTCGCCTCCGGGCCCTGCCACACCGCCGGTCCCGCCACCCGGACGCCCGCGGCCAGCTCGCCGATCCAGATCTCGGCCTCGACGGGACGCCCGTCGACGACGACCGCCCGCGTGCGCGCCGGCTCGCGCGCGCCCCCGGCCGCCGCCAGCGCCACCTCGGGCCCCGGCTCGATCTCCGAGACCTGGATCGTGACGAGCTCGACCTCGGCCTCGGGATCGCGGTAGCCGTAGCGCTCCTCGTGCAGGGCGTGGAAGCGCTCGCGCACGTCGCCCTCCCACGGGACGGTCAGCTCGAACGACTGGCCGGCGTAGCGCAGGTCGAGCGTGACGCGCCGCTCGATCCCCGGCGCGGGGTCGCCGCCGGCGATCTCGCCGACCGCGCGGGCGATCGCGGCGTCGCTCAGCGCGTCGCCGGCGAGCATGACGCTGCGCCGCGTGTCCGTGCGGCGGTCGGCGACCGCCAGCCCGAGCGCCGACAGCACGCCCGACGCGCGCGGCACGACGATCCGGTCGATCCCCAGCTCGTCGGCGATCGCGGTCGCGTGCATGCCGCCCGCGCCGCCGAACGCCAGCAGCGCGTACCCGCGCGGGTCGACGCCGCGCTGGACGGTCATCACCCGCAGCGCGCGCACCATCTCCGCGTTGGCGACCCGCACGATCCCCTCGGCGCAGGCGATCGGATCGAGGTCCAGCGACGCGGCCAGCGCGGCGATCGCCCGCTCGGCGGCGTCGCGGTCCAGCCGCACGCCGCCGGCCAGCTCGCCCTCCGGGTCCAGGCGGCCGAGCAGGAGGTTGGCGTCGGTGACCGTCGGCTCGGTCCCGCCGCGGCCGTAGGCGGCGGGCCCCGGGTCCGCGCCCGCCGAGCGCGGCCCGACGCGCAGCGCGCCGCCCGGGTCGCGCCAGGCGATCGAGCCGCCGCCGGCGCCGACCGTGTGGATGTCGACCATCGGCAGCGCGAGCGGGCGGCCGGCGATCTCGCGGCTGGCGGTCTCGCGCACCGCCCCGTCGTCGACGACGCACACGTCGCACGACGTGCCGCCCATGTCGAAGCACAGGAGGTCGCCGATGCCGGTCTGGCGGGCGATCAGGGCGGCGGCCGCCGCCCCGCCGGCCGGGCCGGACAGCACCGCGACCGCGGCGTGCGCGGCCGCCGCGTCCAGGGACGCCAGGCCGCCGCTGGACTGCATGATCCGCGGCTCGGGCAGGCCGGCGTCGTCCGCGCGGGCGGCGAGCGCGCGCAGGTAGCTGGCCAGCAGCGGCGAGAGCGCGGCGTCGACCTCGGTCGTGGCCGCGCGCTCGTACTCGCGGAACGTCCCGACGACGTCGTGCGACAGCGACACGTGCACGCCGGGCATTCGCGCGGCGATCGCGTCGCCGAGCGCGCGCTCGTGCTCGGGGAACGCGTAGCTGTGCAGCAGGACGACGGCGACCGCCTCGGGCTCGGCGGCGGCGAGCGCCGCCAGGACGCCGTCGATCCCGGCGTCGTCGAGCGCGCGCACGACCCCGTCGGGCCCGGCGCGCTCGGGCACCGGGATGCGGCGCTCGGGCGGCGCCAGGGGCGCCGGGCGGGCCGCGCACAGCCGGTACAGCTCCGGCCGTGCCTGGCGGGCGAGCTCGACGAGGTCGGTGAAGCCCTCGGTGGCCAGCAGCGCGGTGCGGGCGCCGCGGCCCTCGAGCAGGGCGTTCGTGGCCACGGTCATGCCGTGCGCGAACGCGCGCACCTCGCTCGCGGGGCGGCCCGCGCGCTCCAGCGCGGCCGAGACGGCCGCCATCACGCCCTCGGACTGGTCGCGCGGGGTGGTCGGCGACTTGGCCGTCACCAGGCGGCCGTCGACGGCCAGGACCGCGTCCGTGAACGTCCCGCCGACGTCGACTCCGAGCAGCATCGGCCCGGCACCCTAACGGGGCCGGTGTGCGACACGCGGCCGCCGGGCAGGCGGCGGCCGCGCGTCGCCGGCGTGCCGCCGGCTACGCCGCGACCAGCTCGGCGGGCTCCTCCGTCTCCGCCAGGTGCTGGTGGCTCGGGCAGTAGCCGTTGCGCGGCAACGGCATGCGCTGGCAGGCGGTCCCCTTGCGCGTCGTGGCGCGGCACTGCAGCGGGTTCCCGTTGATGTCGAACCCGCGGCGGGGCTGGCTGTCCAGCCATTCCTCGGCGAGCGCGAGCACCCGCGTGACCGTCTGGCACACGCGCGCCTGCTGGCTCATCGGGAAGTAGACCCGGATGTCGTTGAACAGCGTCCGCGCCGGGCGCGCGAAGTAGTGGCGGTCGTTGGCCAGCCGTTCGAGGGTGGCCTCGCACGCGTGCAGGACCGCGGCGTGCGCCTCGGCTCCTTGGACGGGCCCCTGCGCGTCGATGTACGGCGCAAGCTCCCGGTAGATCACGCGGCTGAACTGGTACATGCGAACCCTTGCGCTCCTCGCGTCGCGAACCTCTCCGAAGGCTGGAGGGTGCACCTCCGGTGTGAAGGAAAGCCGGAGTGATGTTGAGATGGGATTAAGCCCACTCCTGGAAGACCGGGCGTCGTCCCGGCTCGACCACCGCGTGCCGGTGGTCCAGCGCCGGGTCGCGCTCCGGGAAGTCCCGGCGCAGATGGGCTCCGCGGGTCTCCTCGCGCGCCAGCGCGCACGCCCCGATCAAGCGGGCGATCGGATATGGGTCCAGCAGGAGGGTCGCCAGGTCCTCGCGGGTGCGCTCGATCCCGGCGTTGCGCCAGAGCGCGTCCTTCGTCTCCCGGCCCGGCAGCGGGAGGGGCACCGGCGCCGGAGCTGGCGCGTCGCCGCTCGGCTCGGGCTGGTCGATCGCGGCCAGCGCGGCCCGGCGGCCGAAGACGCAGCACTCCGTCAGCGAGTTCGACGCCAGGCGGTTGGCGCCGTGCAGCCCCGTGCAGGCCGCCTCGCCGACCGCGAACAGCCCGGGCACGGTCGAGTGGCCATGGAGGTCGGTGACGATGCCGCCCATCCCGTAGTGGGCGGCCGGCGCGACCGGGATCAGCTCCGACGCCGGGTCCACGCCCGCCTCGCGCAGCGCGGAGATGACGTTCGGGAACAGGGCGGGGTCGATGTGGCGCATGTCCAGCCCCACCGAGCTGGCGCCGGTCCGCCGCATCTCGGCGTGGACGGCGCGGGCGACCTCGTCGCGCGGGGCGAGCTCGTCGACGAACCGCTCGCCGTCGGCGTTGTGGAGCGTCGCGCCCTCGCCGCGGATCGCCTCGGTGATCAGGAAGCCCTCGCGGCCGCGCACCCCGGCGACCGCGGTCGGGTGGAACTGCATCAGCTCGAGGTCGGCGAGCGCGGCGCCGGCCCGGTGCGCGAGCAGCAGGCCGGTCCCCAGCGACCCCGGCGGGTTCGTCGTACGCGCCCACAGCGCCGCGGTCCCGCCCGTGCACAGGACCACGCCGCGGGTCGACAGCGCGCGGCCGTCCTCGAGCACGAGGCCCCGGCAGCGGCCGTCGGTGGTCCAGATCGCCGCTGCGCGGGAGCCCTCGAGCACCTCGATCCGCGGCTCCTCGACGGCCAGCGCCGAGAGCTGGCGCACGAGCCGCCGCCCGGTCGCGCTGCCGCCGGCGTGGACGATCCGGCGGATCGAGTGGCCGCCCTCCAGCCCGAGCGCCAGGCGCCCGCGCCGGTCGGCGTCGAAGCGCACGCCCATCGCGACGAGGTCGGCGACGCGGTCGGGCGCCTCCCGGCACAGCACCTCCGCGGCCGAGCGGCGCACGAGGTCGCGCCCGGCGCGCTCCGTGTCGGCGAGATGGCGCTCCGGGGAGTCGTCGGCGGCCAGGGCGGCGGCCAGGCCGCCCTGCGCCCAGTAGCTGGCGGTGCGCGCCAGCGGCGTCGCCGACACGAGCGCCACGCGCGCGCCCGCGCGCGCGGCCGTCAGCGCGGTGAACAGACCGGCGGCGCCGGCGCCCACGACGGCGACGTCGGCGCGGTGGACGGACGTGGGGGCGGGCATCGCGCCGGTACCGTACCCGCGTGGCCTCGCCGGTCCTCCTCTCCCATCCGTCGTCGCTCGCGCACGACACCGGCGCGCATCCCGAGCGGGCGGAGCGCATCGTCGCGATCGAGCGCGAGCTCGAGGCGCGCGACTGGCTGGGGTGGGAGCGGCGGCTGTCGCCACGGGCGACCGAGGCGCAGGTCGAGCGCATCCACCCGCCCAGCTACGTCGACATGCTGCGCGAGCTGTGCGCGGCCGGCGGCGGGCACCTCGACGCCGACACGATCGCGGTCACCGAGTCCTACGAGGCGGCGATGCACGGCGCCGGCGGCGCGATCGCGGCCGCCGAGCTCGTCGTGCGCGGCGAGGCGCCGGGCGCGTTCAGCCTGCACCGCCCGCCCGGCCATCACGCCGAGATCGCCCGCGCGATGGGCTTCTGCCTGCTCAACAACGTGGCGATCGCCGCGCAGCACGCGCGCGACGAGCTCGGGGTCGAGCGGGTGCTCGTCCTCGACTGGGACGTCCACCACGGCAACGGGACCAACGACATCTTCCACGCCAGCGACGAGGTCCTGTTCGTCTCGATCCACGAGTCGCCGCTGTATCCGGGCACCGGATCCATGCACGACGTCGGGACCGGCCTGGGCGCCGGCTACACGGTGAACCTGCCGGTGCCGGGCGGGTCGGGCGACGACGTGTGGACGTCGCTGGTCGCCCACGTCGTCGTGCCGCTGATCGGCGAGTTCGAGCCCCAGCTCGTGCTCGTGTCGGCCGGCTTCGACGCGCACGCCGACGACCCGCTGGCGAGCTGCCGGGTGACCGAGGACGGGTTCGCGACGATGGCCGCGCTGGTCGGCGGCGCGTGCGCGCCGCGCGGGATCCCGCTGGCGGGCGTGCTCGAGGGCGGCTACGCGGTGCGGGCGCTGGGCCGCTCGGTGGCGGCCGTGCTGGGCGCGTGGGGCGAGGGCGCGGCGGTCGCGCCGGGCGACGTGCCCGTCCACGGGCTGTCGCTGCGCGCGCAGGAGCGGCTGGCCAAGGGCGGCGTCTGGACGACGCTGGGTCAGCCGGCGGGCTGAGCGGGGTCCGCGGGCGGCGGCGTGGCCGTCGTCGCCGGCGGGGGCGCGGTCGTGGTGGTGACGGGCGCGCTCGTGGCGGCCCGCACGTCGTCGTCGTTGTTGGTCAGCTCGACGAACGCCCAGGCCAGCGCGGCGCCGCACAGCAGCGCGACGACCGCCAGCACCGCGAGCGGCACGCGCCAGGCCGGGGGCGCGGCGATCGTCGTGCGCGCGGCGGTCCCGCAGCTCAGGCACCACTCCTGGTCGCGCTCCAGCGGGGCGCCGCAGCGCGGGCACGGGTCCGGGCGCGGGGCCTCCTCGGGCGGGGCCTCGGCCGCCGCGGGCTGGGTCTCGGGTCCGGTCACGGGGAGGGCGTCGGCTGGTCGGCGCGCTCGGGCTCGGCGGCGCCGTCGGCCTGCGCGGCCTCGTCGGCCGGCTGCGGCGCCGGCGCCTCCGGTGCCGGCGCCGGCGGCGCGCTCGGCGCGACGGCCGGGCCGGGCAGCGGTCCCGTGAGCGCGGGCCCGGCCGGCTGGGCGGCGCCGCGGCCGACCGGCAGGCCGCAGGCCGAGCAGAACGCGGCGTCGCTGGCGTGCAGGGCCCCGCAGCGGGGGCAGCTCGCCAGGCCCGGCTCGCGCAGGACGGTGACGTCGCGGCGGTCGTCGAGCAGGGCCTCGAGCGCGCGCATCTCGCCGTCCAGCGTGCTCAGCGCGGCGAGCTTCTGCTCGACGAGGTCGTTGCGGTCGCGCCCGAAGCGGTGCAGGTCGAACACGAGGCCGCCGAGGTCGCGCAGGGCGACCTCCCGCGCCCGGCGCACGTAGCGCAGGCGGCGGCGCAGCTTGCCGCGCTCGACGAAGCCGGGGGTCTCGTCCGCGGGCCCGGCCGCCTCGGCGGTCGCCTCCGCCTCGGCGGGCGCCTCCGGCGCGGCGGCCGGCTCGGGCGGGTCGGCCTCGGCCGGCTCGACCGCGGCGGTCGCCTCGGTCGGCTGGTCGTCGATCGGCTCCAGCGCCTGGGTGGGCGCGTCGGGGCCCGGCTCGTCGCCTCCCCCCTTGCGCCGGCGTGCGAACGGTCCGGCCATGGTCAACACCCTAGAACGAACGGTTTGCGGGGACGATGCGGTCAGGCGTCCTCGCCGGCGATCTCCCGCCAGGCCTGCGCGACGCGCGCGGCCATCGCGTCGGCGCTCCAGCGGCGGGCGCGCTCGCGGCCGGCGACGCGCGGGTCGGGGTCGGCGAGCAGGCGGGCGAGCGCCGCGCCCCAGGCGGCGCGGTCGTACGGGGCGCACAGCGCGCCCTCGACGCCGGCCAGCGCCTCGGGGTGGATGCCGACGGGCGTGGCCAGCACGGGCACGTCGCAGGCCAGCGCCTCGATCGCGGCCAGCCCGAACCCCTCGGCGTCGGAGGGGACCAGCACCGCCGCGGCGGCGTTGATCCACAGCGGCATCTCCGCGGGCGACGCGTGCCCGAGCGTGACGAGCTCGACGCCGGCGTCGGCGGCCAGCTCGCGGGCGCGGTCGGCGCGCTTGACCGGCCGCGCCGGGTCGGCGGGCAGCAGCAGGAACGGCGCCTCGGGGTCGCGGCCCAGGCGGGCGCGCGCCTCCGGGCGGGGGATCGGGCGCAGGCGCTCGAGGTCGACGCCGCAGGGCAGGACGCGCACGCCGCGCACGCCCGCGGCCGCCAGCTCGTCCGCGAGCGCCTCGGAGGCGGCGGCGACGAGGTCGTAGCGCGGCAGGATCGCCCGGGTCAGGCGCCCGCTGCGCGGATGGCGCACGTCGGTGCCGTGCAGCGTCACGGCCCGGCGGGCGGCGCGGGCGGCCAGCGCCGGGTAGGCGGTGAGGCCGAAGTGGGCGTGGACGACGTCGTAGCGGCGGCGCCGGCCCCGCGCGAGGCGGGCGGCCAGGCGCAGGTACCCGAGCGCGCCGGGGGCCCCCTCGACGAGCTCGACCTCCAGGCCGGGGATGCGCCCCAGCGCCGCGGCCTGGTCGCGCACGAAGCCGCCGCGCCCCGGGTGGGCGGCGTCGGGCCGCATGTTCGACACGATCAGGGCGCGCATTTGCAGCGGTTTCGTTGCGAACTGGTGTAGCGCTGTGACACGTGGGGCTGGAGCATCGCAGGCATCGATGCCAACGAGCACAGGAGGTCGAGATGGTGTACCGGTGGATGGGCGGCGCGCACGCGCTGGCGCTGCGGCTGCGCGGCGAGCGCGGCCAGGGGACGGTGGAGTACGTCGGGCTGATCCTCCTGATCGCGGGCGTGATCGGCGCGGTCGTGGTCTTCGGCAGCACGTTCAAGGGCGACGGGCTGGGGAAGACCATCGTCGACAAGCTCGAGAGCGCGATCGAGGGCGTGGGCGGGTCCTAGCGCCCCTGGGCGCGCGGCCGCGGGCGTCCTGGGAACATGCGCGCCATGAGCCCACGGTCGTACGGCCGCGCGCCCGATGCGCTGCGCCCCACCCACATCGAGCCCGGCTTCGTCCCGTCGGCGACCGGCTCCGCGCTGATCGTCCAGGGCGAGACGCGGGTCATCTGCACCGCGTCCGTCGACGAGTCCGTCCCGCGCTGGATGGCGGGCCAGGGCCGCGGCTGGGTCACCGCCGAGTACGGGATGCTCCCCGCGTCCACCGGCGAGCGCAAGCAGCGCGACGTGGCCAAGGGCCGCCCCGACGGGCGCACGGTCGAGATCCAGCGGCTGATCGGGCGCTCGCTGCGCGGCATCGTCGACTTCGAGGCGCTCGGCGAGCGGACGGTGTGGCTGGACTGCGACGTGCTCACCGCCGACGGCGGCACGCGCTGCGCCTCGATCACGGGCGCGTTCGTGGCGCTCGAGCTGGCCGTGCGGCGTCTGATCGACGAGGGCAGGCTGGAGCGCACGCCGCTGACGGGCTCGGTGGCGGCGGTGTCGTGCGGCGTCGTCGACGGCACGCCGGTGCTCGACCTCGACTACGCCGAGGACTCGACCGCCGAGGTCGACGCGAACGTCGTCATGACCGGCGACGGCGGCCTCGTGGAGGTGCAGGCGACGGCCGAGCGCACGCCGCTCTCGCGCGCCCACCTCGACGACCTGCTCGCGCTGGCGGCGACCGGCATCGAGCAGCTGCGCACGATCCAGGCCGACGCGGTCGCGGCCGCCGGGGCGGCGACCGCCTGATCCCGACCGTGCGCCTGCTGCTCGCCACGCGCAACCCGCACAAGGTGCGCGAGCTGGAGGCGCTGCTGGCGCCCGTCGGCGTCGACCCGCTGCCCGAGGGCGTCGAGCTGCCGCCCGAGACGGGGGAGACGTTCGCCGAGAACGCGCTCGGCAAGGCGCGCGCGGCCGCCGCGGCCACCGGGCGCGCGGCGATCGCCGACGACTCCGGCATCGAGGCGGCCGCGCTCGGCGGCGCGCCCGGGGTGCGCTCGGCGCGGTACGCCGGCGAGGACGCCACCGACGAGGAGAACCTGGCCAAGCTGCTGCGCGAGGCGCCGGCGGGCAGCCCGCTCGCCTACGTCTGCGCGATGGCCTACGTCGACCCCGCCAGCGGCGTCGAGCGGGTCTTCGAGGGCCGCTGCACCGGCACGTTGGCCGCCGAGCCGCGCGGCAGCGGCGGCTTCGGCTACGACCCCGCCTTCGTGCCCGACGAGCACCCCGACCGCACGATGGCCGAGCTGGACCCGGCCGAGAAGGACGCGATCAGCCATCGCGGGCGGGCGGTCCGCGAGCTGCGGGCATGGCTCCGCAGATGACCCCCGGGCCGGCCGCGTCTCCGGCCGGCCGCCCGCCGCAGCCGGTGGTCAAGCGCCGCGCCGCGACGCTGTCGGTCGCGTCCAACGCGCTGCTGATCGCGCTGAAGTTCACCGCCGGCCTGGTGACGGGGTCGGTGGCGCTGCTGGCCGAGGCGATGCAGTCGGTCATCGACCTCGTCGCCTCCGTCGTCGCGTACGTGTCGGTGCGCAAGGCCGACGAGCCCGCCGACGAGAACCACCCCTACGGCCACCACAAGATCGAGAACGTCGCGGCCGCGGTCGAGGGCGTCCTCATCCTCGTCGGCTCCGGCGTGATCGCCGTCGAGGCCGTCCGCCGGCTGATCAACGGCGGCACGGTCGAGGAGCTGGGCTTCGGCATCGCGATCATCGCGCTGACGATCGTCGTCAACCTCGTCGTGTCCGCGGTCCTGGCGCGGCGCGCCCGCGAGACCGAGTCGCCCGCGCTGGAGGGCGACGCCGCCCACCTGCGCACGGACGCGCTCACGTCCGTCGGCGTGCTGATCGGCCTCGTCCTCGTGCAGGTCACCGGCGCGAACTGGCTGGACCCGGTCGTCGCGCTGCTGGTCGCCGCCGCGATCGTGTGGACCGGCGTGCGGCTGCTGATGCGCTCCGGCCGCGTGCTGGTCGACGAGGCGCTCCCCGAGGAGGAGCTCGCGCAGATCCGCGAGACGGTCGTGTCGTTCGGGCCCAGCGGGGTCGTCGGCTTCCACAAGCTGCGCGCCCGCCGCGCCGGCGCCCGCCGGCTCGTCGACATGCACGTGCAGTTCTACGCCGGCGCGACGCTCGAGGAGGCCCACGAGACGGCGCACCGCCTCCAGGACGCGATCCGCGACCGTCTCGGCGACGCCGACGTCCTCATCCACATCGAGCCCGCCGACCGCGTCCGGCCGGGCACCGAGCTGCCCCCGCGCGACGGTCCGGACGGCCCCGTCAGCGAAGGTTGATCGCCGCGGCGGCCGCCACCACGAAGGACAGCACGCCGTAGCCCGTGTAGCCGTTGAGGAGCACGATCACGCCGGTCAGGACGGCAACGGCTACGGTGACGAGCCAGGCGATTCGGGGCAGGGGCACGACACCATTGTGCTGTCCTGAGCCGACAGCCGTCCGGCGGGGGCGACATCATCGCCGCCGCGAAACCCGCAAACAGCGCGAATTCCGCGCTGCCACCGCGAGCGGCGTCCGCTGGCGCTGTTAGCTTCGACCGCTGCTCGCACACCACTCCGAAGGAGGAGCATCAGCCGTGACGAAGTCCGAGTTCGTCGACCACATCGCCCAGAAGGCCGGCCTGGCCAAGACCGACGCCGGCAAGGCCGTCGATGCGGTGATCGAGACCATCCAGGACACGCTGAAGCGCGGCGGCGAGGTCAACTTCTCCGGGTTCGGGAAGTTCCACGTCACCGAGCGTGGCGCCCGGGAGGGCGTGCATCCCCGCACCGGCGAGAAGATCACCATCGCGGCGGCCAAGCTGCCCAAGTTCACCGCCGGGTCCGGCCTGAAGAAGGCCGTCAAGGGCTGACCCCGAGGCCTCCGATCGCCTCGGTGACGGACGGCGGCGCGCGGGCGGCCGGGACCGGGTTCCCCGGCCGGCTGGCCGCGCGCGTCGCACAGCGCGAGTCCCAGATCGTCCTGGGCCTCGACCCCGATCCGTCGCGCCTGTGGCCGCAGGCCGCGGGCGCCGCCGCCGGCGCCGCCACCCCCGAGGCCGCCGCGGCCGCGGCGGTCGAGGCGCACTGCCGCGCCCTGATCGACGCCGCGGGCCCGGCCTGCGTCGCGATCAAGCCGCAGGTCGCCTGCTTCGAGCGGCTGGGGGCGCCCGGCTGGGCCACGCTGCAGCGCGTGGCCGCCCATGCCCGCGACGCCGGGCTGCTGGTCCTGGCCGACGCCAAGCGCGGCGACATCGACGTCACCGCCGCGGCGTACGCCCAGGGCCTGCTGACCGGCCTCGACACGCCGTTCGGCGCCGTCGAGGGCCTCCGGGCCGACGCGGTCACGGTCAACCCGTATCTCGGCGCCGACGCGCTCCAGCCGTTCGCGGACGCGGCGGCGAGCGCCGGCGCCGGCCTGTTCGTGCTGGTGCGCACCTCCAACCCCGGCGCCGCCGACGTCGAGGACCTCGAGCTGACCGCCGGCGGCGCCGTGTGGGAGCACGTGGCGCGCCTCGTCGACGGGCTCGGGGAGGGCGTCGACGGCGGCGAGCCGCTGTCGGCGATCGGCGCGGTGATGGGGGCCACGCGCCCCGAGCACCTGGCCCGGGCCCGCGAGCTGCTGCCGCGCGCGCCGTTCCTGCTGCCGGGCATCGGCGCCCAGGGCGGGCGCGTCGAGGACCTCGCCCCGGCGTTCGCGCCCGGACGCGCCGGCGGGCTCGTCACCGCGTCGCGCTCGATCGCCCGCGCTCACGAGGCGTCCGGCGGGGAGCCGGCCGCCGCGGCCCGCCGCGAGGCCGAGCGGCTGCGGGACGCGGCCTGGGCGCTGACCTGAGCGACCGCGCGTGAAATCCGCGCGTCACCGTCGTTCATCCTGCAAAGTCGCGGCTATGCTGCCGACCCAATGGCAGGCCGCCGCAGTCCCGCGCGCTTTCTCGCGCCGCTCTCACTGGTGGCGGTCGTCGTCGCGGTGGTCGTCATCGTGCAGTCCAACCGCAGCGCGTCCGACGCGGGGGCGGGCACGACGACGAGCACCCAGTCCGACCGTCCGAGCGGCGGCGGCGCGAGCACGACCGAGGCCTCGGACCGCAAGGGCGAGCGCAAGCGGCGCAACCGCCGCACGTACGTCGTCAAGCCGGGTGACATCCTCTCGACCGTGGCGGAGAAGACCGGGCTCACCGTGACCGAGCTGCAGGAGCTCAACCCCGACATCGATCCGCAGGCGCTGCAGGTCGGCCAGCGGCTGAAGCTGCGGCCGGACGCGGAGAGCGGCGACGAGGACGGCGGATCCGCGACCACGGCCACGACCGAGGACGACGCGGAGACGCCGTGAGGCAGCGCTGCATCGCCGCGATCGCGGCGGCGGCGCTCTCGGCGGTCACGGCCACGACCGCCGCCGCGCCTGCCGCCGCCCAGGGGCCGGACCTGGACGCGCCGGCCGCGATCCTCGTCCAGCCCGACACCGAGGACGTCGTCGTCGCGCGCCGCGAGCGCGAGCGGCGGCCGATCGCGTCCACGACGAAGCTGATGACCGCGCTGGTCACGCTCGAGAACGCCGACCTCGACGACGTCGTGACCGCCGTGCGCTACCGCGCCTCGCCGGTCGAGTCGCTGATGGGGCTGCGCGCCGGCGAGCGCGTGACGATCCGCGACCTGCTCGAGGGCCTGCTGCTGGCCTCCGGCAACGACGCCGCCGCGACGCTCGCGCGCCGCGTGGGCGGATCGGAGCGGCGGTTCGTGCGGATGATGAACGAGCGGGCGCGCGAGCTCGGGCTGACCGACACGCACTACGCCAACCCGGTCGGCCTCGACGACCCGCGCAACTACTCCAGCGCCGAGGACCTCGCCAAGCTCGCGCTGATCCTCTTGCGCGACAGGTTCTTCGCCCGCACCGTGAACCGCCGCAGCGCCACCGTCGTCAGCGGCGACCGCCGCCGCACGATCGTCAACCGCAACGTGCTGGTGCGCGAGGTCCCGTGGATGAACGGGGTCAAGACCGGCCACACGTCGCAGGCCGGCTACATCCTCGTCGGCTCCTCGTCGCGCCGGGGCGTGCGGCTGGTGTCGGCGGTGCTCGGCGCCCCGTCCGAGGCGGCGCGCGACGCCGACACGCTCGACCTCATGCGCTACGGGCAGCGCCGCTACCGCCGGGTCGTCGCGCTGCGCCGCGGCGCCGTGCTCGCCAGCCCGGCGCTCGACTTCCGCGCCGACGAGCACGTCGACGTCGTCGCCGCGCGGACCGTGCGCGCGGTCGTCCGCCGCGGGCAGAAGCCGAAGGTCCGGGTGACCGGCGTCCCGGAGGAGCTGGCGGGACCGCTGCGGCGCGGCCAGCGCGTCGGCACCGCGATCGTCACCTACCGCGGCCGCGAGCTCGCGCGCGTGCCGCTGGTCACGTCCGAGCCGGTGGCGGCAGCCGGCGTCGTCGACAAGGTCTCGTCGGCGCTGCCGCCGATCTGGCTGCTCGCGCTTGTGGTCGCCGTCCTGGCGTGTAGCCTGCATCTCGTCCTTCGGCACCGGCGGCGCGTCCGCCGGCGCCGGGCACGAGCTCGCAGGCGCCGAGGAACCGAGACGGCATGATCATCACCGTCACGCTCAACGCGGCCATCGACCGCACGCTGCTGGTCCCGAACTTCCAGCCGGGCCGCCGCCACCGGACCGTCGAGTCGACCACGATGGCGGGCGGCAAGGGCGTCAACGTCGCGCGCACGCTCAAGAAGCTCGGGCAGCCCGTGATCGCCACCGGGTTCGCCGGAGGACCGACCGGGACCCGGATCGTCGAGCAGCTCACCGAGGAGTCGATCCTCACCGACTTCGTCCGCATCCGGGCCGAGTCGCGCACGAACCTGTCGGTCGTCGACCCGACCACGGGCGAGCAGACCGAGGTCAACGAGCGCGGCGCGCAGATCACCAGCCGCGAGATGGAGCTGTTCCACGACAAGCTCATGTACCTGGCGCGGGGCGCCGAGGTCGTCGTGTTCGCCGGCTCGCTGCCGCCCGGGGTGGAGCCCGACGCCTACGCGGAGATGATCCGCGAGCTGCGCAAGCAGGGCCTCACGACCGTCGTCGACACCGACGGCGAGCCGCTGCGGCTGGCCGTGCGCGCCGAGCCCACCGTCGTGTCGCCCAACGTGCTGGAGGCCGAGGAGCTGGTCGGCCACGAGTTCAACGACGACGAGGACCGCACGATCGCGGTGCGCGAGATGGTCGACCTCGGCGCGCAGGAGGCGATCATGACCGTCGACGACGGCTGCTTCGCCGCGCTGCCGACCGCCGACGGCGGGCACCGCCTCGTGCGCGTGCGCGTGGCGATGCGCGAGGCCGTCGCCACCGTCGGGTCCGGCGACGCGTTCCTGGCCGGCTACGTGGCCGCCCGCTACAGCGGCGAGCCGCTGGAGGAGTGCCTGCGCTTCGGGGTCGCCTGCGGCGCCGAGTCGACCCAGCGCCTGGGCGCGGGGGTCGTCGATCCGCGCGGCGTCGACCGCCTGCTGGGCGAGGTCTCCGTCGAGGCGCTCCCCTCGGGCGCCGAGGTCGGCTGAGCGGGCGCCCGCGCCCGGCTCTGTGACACTCGTTCTGGGCCGAAAGATCCGCCTGTGCCGTTGGTAGGCTCGTTGTCAGCCGCCGTCGCCACGAGAGATCGAGGATCGCCCCTATGGAAGTAGAGATCGGTCGCGGGAAGAAGGCCCGCCGCGCCTACGGGTTCGATGACATCGCCATCGTGCCCTCCCGCAGGACTCGGGACCCCGACGACGTGGACATCACGTGGAAGCTCGGGGACTACCGCTTCGAGCTGCCGCTGCTCGCGTCCGCGATGGACGGGGTCGTGTCGCCCAAGACCGCGGGCATCATCGGCAAGCTCGGGGGCCTGGCGGTCCTCAACCTCGAGGGCATCTGGTGCCGCTACGAGGACGCCGAGGAGCAGCTCGCGCGCATCGCGACCCTCCCCAAGGAGGTCGCCACGCGCGAGATGCAGGAGATCTACCAGGCGCCCCTGATCCCGGAGCTGATGGCCCAGCGCATCCGCGAGATCAAGGAGCAGGGCGTCGTCGCCGCGGCGTCGCTCACGCCGCAGCGCGTGCGCGACTTCTACGAGCTGGCGCTCGACGCCGGCCTGGACATCCTCGTCGTGCAGGGCACGGTCGTGTCCGCCGAGCACGTCTCCCAGGACGAGTCGCGCCCGCCGCTGAACCTCAAGGAGTTCTGTCGCGAGGTGCCGGTCCCCGTCGTCGTCGGCGGGTGTGCGAGCTACCACACCGGCCTGCACCTCATGCGCACCGGCGCCGCCGGCGTGCTGGTCGGCGTCGGCCCCGGCGCCGCGTGCACCACGCGCGGCGTCCTCGGCATCGGCGTGCCGCAGGCGACCGCGATCGCCGACGTGGCGGCCGCCCGCTCGCAGCACATGCTCGAGACGGGCGAGTACTGCCAGGTCATCGCCGACGGCGGCATGCGCACCGGCGGCGACGTCGCGAAGGCGTTCGCCTGCGGCGCCGACGCCGTGATGATCGGCTCGCCGCTGGCCCGCGCCTACGAGGCGCCCGGCCACGGCTACCACTGGGGCATGGCGACGTTCCACCCGACGCTCCCGCGCGGCGCGCGCGTGCAGACGGTGCAGAACGGCACGCTGCAGGACATCCTCATCGGGCCGGCCCGCGAGAACGACGGCACGTTCAACCTCATGGGCGCGCTGAAGACCTCGATGGCCACCTGCGGCTACCGCGACATCGCCGAGTTCAACCGCGCCGAGCTGATGATCGCCCCGGCGCTGCAGACCGAGGGCAAGGCGCTGCAGACGGCCCAGCAGGTCGGCATGGGCGCCCGCGGGGCCTCGGCCGCCGCGCACGCGCCGAACGCCAACGGCCACACGGCCGAGAAGGCGCTCCAGGGCGCGTGACCGTGGAGAGCTTCGCCCAGGGGGCTCGCTCTCCATTGCGCGAACTCGCTGACGCTTCTTCGCGCGTGGCTCGGGTGCGCGCATGACCCAGCGTGACCATCTCGTCACGTCGGCGACGGCGGCGACCGAGCTGGTCGACGAGTCGCCGCTCGACGTCGAGGCGCCGCGGGCGGTCGACGAGGTCGTCGTGCTGGACTTCGGCGGGCAGTACTCGCAGCTCATCGCCCGCCGGGTCCGCGAGTGCGGCGTCTACTCGGAGCTGCTGCCCCACCACGTCGGGGTCGAGGAGGTGCGTCGGCGGCGGCCCAAGGGCCTGATCCTGTCCGGCGGGCCCGCCTCCGTGTACGCCGACGACGCGCCGCGGCTGGAGCGCGAGCTGCTCGAGCTCGGCATCCCGGTGCTGGGCATCTGCTACGGCATGCAGCTCCTGGCGCGCGAGCTGGGCGGACGCGTCGAGGGGGCCGAGGTCGGCGAGTTCGGCCGCTCGGACCTGACCGTGCTCGAGCACGGCCGGCTGCTGGCCGGCACGCCCGACCGGCAGACCTGCTGGATGTCGCACCGCGACACGGTGTTCGCGCCGCCGCCCGGCTTCACCGCGCTGGCGTCGTCCACCGCCTCGCCGGTCGCCGCGCTGGAGAGCGTCGAGCGCGGCATCTACGGCATCCAGTTCCACCCCGAGGTCGTGCACACGCCCTACGGCCAGCACGTGCTCACCACGTTCCTGGAGGACATCTGCGGCTGCGACCGCACGTGGAGCGCGGCGAGCATCGTCGAGGAGCAGATCGAGCGCATCCGCGCCCAGGTGGGCGACGGCAAGGTCATCTGCGGCCTGTCGGGCGGCGTCGACTCGTCGGTCGCCGCGCTGCTCGTGCACCGCGCGGTCGGCGACCAGCTCACGTGCGTCTTCGTCGACCACGGGCTGATGCGCAAGAACGAGGGCGAGCAGGTCATCTCCGCCTTCCGCGACCACTTCAAGGTGCCGCTCGTCGCCGTCGACGCCGAGGAGCGCTTCCTGGCCAAGCTCAAGGGCGTCACCGAGCCCGAGGCCAAGCGCAAGGTGATCGGCGCCGAGTTCATCCGCGTCTTCGAGGAGGAGGCGGCCAAGCTGTCCGGCGCGCGGTTCCTCGTGCAGGGCACGCTGTACTCCGACGTCATCGAGTCCGGCGGCGGCACGGGCGCGGCGACGATCAAGTCGCACCACAACGTGGGCGGGCTGCCCGAGGACCTCGAGTTCGAGCTCGTCGAGCCGCTGCGGTCGCTGTTCAAGGACGAGGTGCGCGCGGTCGGCGCCGAGCTGGGGCTGCCCGAGCGCCTCGTGTGGCGCCAGCCGTTCCCGGGCCCGGGCCTGGCGATCCGCGTCGTCGGCGGCGAGGCGACCAAGGAGCGCCTGGACGTGCTGCGCGACGCCGACGCGATCCTCCAGGACGAGATCCGCAAGGCCGGCCTGTACCGCGAGCTGTGGCAGTCGTTCTGCGTGCTGCCCGACGTGCGCACGGTCGGCGTGCAGGGCGACGAGCGCACGTACGGCTACGTGGTCGTGATCCGCGCGGTCACCAGCGATGACGCGATGACGGCCGACTGGGCGCGCCTGCCCTACGACCTCCTCGAGCAGATCGCCTCGCGCATGATCAACGAGCTGCGCGAGGTCAACCGGGTGGTGCTGGACATCACCAGCAAGCCGCCCGGCACGATCGAGTGGGAGTAGCGCCGGCCGCGGTCGGGGCGGCCGCGCGGGCCGTCACAGGCCGCAGCGCGGCGGCAGCCGCCGCGCGGGCCGCTCGGCCAGCGCGTCGCTGCACGCGACGCTGACGAACAGCCCGCCGCCGGGGCCCCGCACCGCGACCGCCGGCGCGACCCCGCGCACGCGCCGCAGGCGCACCGGCCGGTCGGGCTCCCGTGGCGTCTGGGCGCGCCCGTCGATCACGACCACGACGTCCCCGCAGCCGGGGGCCACGCCGCCGCGCAGCGCGCGCCCGGCGCGCGGCGCCTGCAGGCCCTCGGGCGCGGCCAGGTAGAGCGTCCCGTGCCAGCGCACCGCGGGCGAGCACGACGCGCCGGCGGGCGCGGCGAGGGCGGCGCAGGCGCCGAGGACGGCGAGCGCGGCGAGCGGGGGCAGGCGCGACACGGGCGGGACCGTACCGGGCCGCGGGACGCGGCGCCCGGCCTCAGGCGCCGCGTGAGCGGCGCGAGGCGGAGCCGCCGAGGTCCCAGCTCTTGAGCGCGGGCAGCGGGTCGATCGCGCGCCCGCCCTCGTACCAGCCGGGCGCCGACCACAGCTCGATGTGCAGGTGGCAGCCGCTGGCGGCGCCGGTGTCGCCGACGTGGCCGATCAGCTCGCCGGTCTCGACGCGGTCGCCCTTGTCGGGCAGCGCCGGCGCCTGCAGATGCATGTAGGCGATGTCCTGGCGGGTGCCGTCGCCGTCGATCACGAGGTAGTTGCCGGCCCGCGGATGGCTGCCCTTGAACTGGACGGTCCCGCCGCGCGCGGCGACGAGCGGCGTGCCGCACTCGGCGAACACGTCCTGGCCCTCGTGGCCGCGGCCGCCGCCGAACCGCGCGCTGCCCACGCCGTAGCGGTGGGGGCCGTCGATCGGGAACGCGTACGGGCGCAGCTCCACGGTCTCGGCGACCTCGGGCGCGGTCGGCGCCTGCGCCGCCGTCGCGGTGGCCGGCGCGGGCGCGGGCGCGGCGGCCGCCGTCCACACCTGGAACTGGAAGCGCTCGCGGCGCGCGGGCACCTTCGACCCGACGCGACCGTCCCACACGACGGCCTGCTCGGCGCCGGGCGCGACCGGCGGGGTCGACCAGCGCCGCACCACGGTCCCGTCGGAGACGCGCACGAGCGCGACCGACAGCGCGGTGGGGGAGGGCGCCTTCACGCGCACCCGCAGCGTCGCGGGCGTGGCGCCGGCGTAGTAGACGGTGCGCGACGAGACCCGCGCCTCGAGCGTTGCCGACGCGGCCAGGTCGTCGACCACGCGCGCGGTCGCCGGCCCGCTGACCGACTCCTCCCGCGCGGCGGCGCCGATCGCCACCTCGTCGCGGCTGGGCGCCGACGGCGGCGCGTCGCCGCCCTGCACCGCGAGCGGGCCGTCGGCGGCGCCCTGCGGGACGACCACGTCGACGCTCGTGCCGCGGACGCGGGTGGCGGGCGCGGTGACGTCGTCGGCGGCGCCGGTTCCGCCCAGGAACACGACCTCGTCGACGGCGCCCAGGTTGGTGCCCTTCACGCGCAGCGTCGCGCCCGGCTCGACGGCGGCGAGCGCCACGCATCCGCTGCGGCAGACGATGGCGGAGATCGACGGAACCGGGGCCGCGCTCGCGCCGCCGGCGCCGGCGCCGCCCGCCTTCACCTGCGCGCCCGCGGGGCCGGCGGCCGCCAGGGCCGCCGCCGTCGCGCACAGCGTCGCGAGGGCGATCGGGATCGTCCACTGCCGCAGCTCGTGCCGGAGCACGCTCGTCTTCACCGCTGACCTTCTCCTTGCGTCGGGCCTACGGGGTGAGCTGACGGGCTCGCGCGGCAAGGACCGCGCTACCGGCTCGAGCGCCGGATTCGCCCCCGGAGCCACGGTTCGACACGGCTCCAACGGGTCCCCCGTTCCGCACGCCGCCGGCGGAACGGCGGGCGCGGATTCGGCATGGTCTGACGGTGTGGCACCATATAGCCCGCGCCGGAGCGATCGCCACCGGTCCGGCCGCAAAATCCGCTGACTTCGCGGATTGCCTATCCTCTGTCCCCGGCCGCGCCCTGACGCGGCCATCTCGCTGCCATGACCAAGACTTACGTTGCCACCCCCGCGACCGCCGAGCGCAACTGGCTCGTCGTCGACGCGACCGGCCAGACCCTCGGGCGGCTGGCCACCCAGATCGCCGACGCCCTGCGCGGCAAGCGCAAGCCCGAGTACACCCCGCACTGCGACACGGGCGACTTCGTCGTGGTCGTGAACGCCGAGAAGATCCAGGTGACGGGCAACAAGCGCTCCGAGAAGCGCTACTACCGCCACTCCGGGTATCCCGGCGGGCTGAAGAGCCGCACGTTCGAGGAGATGATCGAGCGGCGGCCCGAGGAGGTCATCCGCCTCGCCGTCAAGGGGATGCTCCCCCGCAACCGCCTCGCCCGCAAGCAGCTCACCAAGCTGAAGGTGTACGCCGGCCCGGACCATCCGCACGTCGCCCAGAAGCCGCAACCCATGGAGATCGCGTAGGCATGGCCGACGACGCCACCCCGCAGGACGAGCAGCGCGACGAGCCCGAGGCCCCGCAGGCCGAGGCCGCCGCCGAGGAGACGCCGCAGGCCGAGGAGGCCGCCCCGGTCGAGGAGCCCGCCGCCGAGGCCGAGGCCGAGCCGCCCGCCGCGGAGGCGGAGGCGCCCGCGGAGGCGCAGGCCGAGACCGATGCGCCGGCCGCCGAGGCCGAGGCCGAGGCCGAGGAGGACGACGAGGAGCCGGAGACGCCGCGCGCCAAGCCGGCGATCCCCGGCATGGACCTCCAGCCCGACATCGTGCCCGAGGGCGTCGACCCGCTCGCCCGCGCCGAGGCCGAGGCCGAGGAGGAGGCCGCCGCCGCGGCCGCCGCCGAGGACGAGGAGCTCGACGACCAGCCCGTCGCCGCCACGATCGACCTGGGCGCCAGCGCGCGCTACACCGCCACCGGCAAGCGCAAGACGGCGATCGCCCGCGTGATCCTCAAGCCCGGCAACGGCGCCTACACGATCAACGGCAAGACGCTCGACGAGTACTTCCCGCGCGCCACGCTCCAGAAGAACATCCGCCAGCCGCTTGAGGCGGTCGGCTACGAGGACCGCATGGACGTCATCGCCACGATGACGGGCGGCGGCGTCTCGGCCCAGGCCGGCGCGCTGCGCCACGGCATCTCGCGCGCGCTGCTGGAGGCCGATCCCAACCTGCGCGGCGAGCTGAAGCGCCGCGGGTTCCTGACGCGCGACTCGCGCGCCAAGGAGCGCAAGAAGGCCGGCCTCAAGAAGGCCCGCAAGCGGCCGCAGTTCTCCAAGCGCTAGCCACCGCCCGCCGGGGAGCCGCGGAACATGGCCCGCAAGCTGTTCGGCACGGACGGGGTCCGTGGCGAGGTCGGAACCTTCCTCACGCCCGACCTCGCGCTCAGCCTCGGCCGTGCGGCGACCGCCGGCCTGCCGGCGCCGGCGTCGGGGGACGCGCCCCGCGTCCTGCTGATCCGCGACACGCGCGAGTCGGGGCAGATGCTCCAGGCCGCGCTGGCCGCCGGGATCACCGCCGCCGGCGGCGACGCGCTGCTGGGCGGCGTGCTGCCCACGCCCGCCGCGCCGCTGCTCGTGCGCCGCTACGGCTTCGACCTCGCGGCCGTGATCAGCGCCTCGCACAACCCGTATCACGACAACGGCATCAAGTTCTTCGGCCCCGACGGCTTCAAGCTGTCCGACGACGCCGAGCTGGAGATCGAGCAGCGCATGGAGGCCGGCGTCGCGCCCGCCGCCCGCGTCGGCCGGGTGCTCGACCTGCACGGCACCCAGGAGGACTATCTGCGTGAGCTGGCGGTCCGCTTCGACGGCCTGGACCTGTCGGGCCTGCGGGTGCTGCTGGACTGCGCGAACGGGGCGACGTTCGCGGTCGCGCCCGAGATCTTCCGGCGGCTGGGCGCCGACGTGACGACGGTCGCCGCGGAGCCCGACGGCCGCAACATCAACGCCGGCTGCGGCTCCACGCACGTCGAGTCGCTCGCCGACCAGGTGGCGCAGGGCGGCTTCGACGTCGGCTTCGCCTTCGACGGCGACGGCGACCGCGTGCTCGCCGTCGACCGGCGCGGGACCGTCGTCGACGGCGACGAGCTCGTCGCGCTGGCCGCCACGCACCTGCGCGTCGAGGGCGTCGCGATCACGGTGATGACGAACTACGGCTTCCACGCCGCGATGGCGCAGGCCGGCGTCGAGATCGCCACGACCGCCGTCGGCGACCGCTACGTGCTCGAGGAGCTGCGCGCCCGCAGCTGGCGCCTCGGCGGCGAGCAGTCCGGCCACATCATCGACATGGCGTTCTGCCCGTCGGGCGACGGGATCGCCAGCGCGCTGCTGACGCTGGAGGCGCTCGGCGGAGGCGACCTGGCCGAGCGCCGCGCCATGGAGAAGCTCCCGCAGCGCCTGGTCAACGTGCCGGTCGCCGACCGCCAGGCGACGATGGGCGACCCGCAGGTCGCCGCCGCCGTCGCGCGCGAGTCGGAGGCGCTGGCCGGCCGGGGCCGCGTGCTCCTGCGCCCGAGCGGCACCGAGCCGCTCGTGCGCGTGATGGTCGAGGCGCCCACCGCCGAGGAGGCCGACGCGGTCTGCGAGCGCCTCGTGGCCGTCGTGAGCGCCGCCGCGCACGCCGCCTGAGGCGCTACCGTCCCCTGCCATGTGCGGGATCGTCGGATACGTCGGCCAGCGACAGGTGCAGGACGTCCTGCTGGCGGGCCTGCGCAAGCTGGAGTACCGCGGGTACGACTCGGCCGGCATCTCCGTGATCGCGGGCGACGAGATCGAGTCCGTGCGCGCCGTCGGCAACCTCGGCGCGCTCGACGAGGCCATGCGCGCACGCCGCGACGGGCCCGGCGTCGCGCTCGCCACCCGGCCCGCCACCACCGGCATCGGCCACACCCGCTGGGCCACGCACGGGCGCGTCAGCGAGGAGAACGCGCACCCGCACTTCGACACGCGCGATCGCGTCCACGTCGTCGTCAACGGCATCGTCGAGAACTACATGGCGCTCAAGGAGCGGCTCACCGCCGCCGGCGCCGTGTTCACCTCCGAGACCGACGCCGAGGTCATCGCCCACCTGATCGCCACGCACCTCGACGGCGACCTCGTCGAGGCCGTGCGCGCCGCCTACGGCGACCTCGAGGGCCACTTCGCGTTCGTGGCGATGTCGCTCGACGATCCCGACACGCTCGTCGGCGCCCGCAAGGAGTGCCCGCTGATCGTCGGGCGCGGCGACGGCGAGCAGTTCGTCGCGTCCGCGGTTCCCGCGTTCATGGCCTACACGCGCGACGTCCAGTACGTCGAGAACGACGAGCTCGTCGTGCTGCGTCCCGACGGCGTCGAGATCCTGCGCCCCGACGGGACGCCCGTCGAGCGCGGCGTCGCCCGCGTCGAGTGGGACGAGGAGACCGCCGAGAAGGGCGGCTACGAGACGTTCATGCTCAAGGAGATGCACGAGCAGGCCGACGCGCTGGCGGACACGATCTTCGACCGCACGGCCTCCGGCGTCTCCGTGGACCTCGACGAGGAGGGCGCGCTCGACGAGTCGCTGCTCGCCGACGCGCGGCGGATCGTCGTCGTGGCGTGCGGGACGAGCTACCACGCGGGGCTGATCGGCCGCTACGCGATCGAGGGGTGGGCGCGGGTGCCGGTCGAGGTGGAGATCGCCTCCGAGTACCGCTACCGCGATCCGATCGTCGGTCCCGGCGATCTCGTCGTGGGGATCACGCAGTCGGGCGAGACGGCCGACACGCTGGCGGCGATGCGCCTGGCGCGCGAGCGCGGCGCCACGGTCCTGGCCGTCACGAACGTGCGCGGGTCGCAGGCCACGCGCGACGCCGACGGGGTCCTCTACACGCGCGCGGGCCTGGAGATCGGCGTGGCCGCGACGAAGACGTTCACCTGCCAGGTCGCGGTCATGCTCCTGCTCGCGCTGCGGCTGGGCGAGCTGCGCGGGACCTTGTCGCCCGAGCGGATGGCCGAGCTCGTGCCCCAGGTCAAGCACCTGCCGTCGCAGGTGAGCGAGCTGATGGAGACGCTCGCGCCCGAGGTCGACGCGCTCGCCGAGCGCTGGTGGCAGGCGAACTTCTTCCTGTACCTGGGCCGCCACGCCGGCCTCGCCGTCGCCCACGAGGGCGCGCTGAAGCTCAAGGAGATCTCCTACATCTCCACCGACGCCTACGCGGCCGGGGAGATGAAGCACGGGCCGATCGCGCTGCTGGACGAGATGACGCCGGTCGTGTGCGTGGCGACCGACTCGCCGGTGCTCGACAAGGTCGTCTCCAACATGCAGGAGGTCCGCGCCCGCGGCGCGCACGTGATCGCGATCACGACCGCCGGCAACGACGAGATCGCCAAGCACGCCGAGGCGGTCCTGCCGGTGCCGCGCACCGACTGGATGCTGCAGCCGATCCTGGCGGTCATCCCGCTGCAGCTGCTCGCCTACGGGATCGCCGTGCGCCGCGGGTTGAACGTCGACCAGCCGCGCAACCTCGCCAAGACCGTCACCGTGGAGTAGCGACCGCATGGCGATCGGGCTCGACCTCCTCGAGATCGACCGCCTCGAGCGGGCGCTGGAGCGGCGCCCGCGGCTCGCGGAGCGCCTGTTCACCGAGGGCGAGCGCGCGTACGCGGCCGCGCGCAGCCGCCCGGCCCAGCACCTGGCCGCCCGCTTCTGCGCCAAGGAGGCGGTCGCCAAGGCGCTGCGGCTGGAGGCCTGGAGCTGGCAGGACATCGAGGTCGTCAGCGGCGACGACGGGCCGCGGATCGTGCTGCACGGCGCGCTCGCCGGCCGGGCGCGCGCCGTGGAGGTGTCCCTGACCCACTCGCGCGGGATCGCGGGCGCGGTCGCGATGGTGACGTGATGGAGCCGCTCTACACCGCCCAGGAGATGCGCGACACCGATCGCTGGGCGATCGAGGAGCGCCGCGTCCCGTCGCTGGACCTGATGGAGCGCGCCGGGCGCGGCCTGGCCGACGTCGTCGCCGCCGCCGTGCCCGAGGGGCCGATCGTCGCGGTGTGCGGCACCGGCAACAACGGCGGCGACGGGTTCGTCGCCGCGCGGGTGCTGCACGAGGCCGGGCGCGACGTGCGCGTCGTGCTGGCCGGCGACCCGGCGAAGGTCGCCGGTGACGCCGCCGAGAACCTGCGCCGCCTGACCGTCCGCGTCGAGCCGTGGGACGCGGCCTGCCTGGACGGCGCCGCCGGCGTGATCGACGCGCTGCTCGGCACCGGGTTCGCCGGGGAGCCGCGCGGCACGGTGGGGGAGGCGGTCCGGGCGCTCGCCGCCGGCGACGTGCCCGTCGTGGCCGCCGACGTCCCCAGCGGCGTCGACGCGTCGACCGGCGAGGTCGCCGGGCCCGCCGTGCGGGCGGTCGCCACCGCCACCTTCCACGCCGCCAAGCCCGGCCTGTGGGTCGCCCCCGGCAAGCGCCACGCGGGCGCCGTGCACGTCGTCGAGATCGGCATCCCCGACGGCGGCCCGGCGGCGCCGAGCGTCGGCCTCATCGGGGAGGACGCGCTGGCGCCCGTGCCGCGGCGCGCCGCCGACTCGACGAAGTTCACCTCCGGCCACGTCCTGATCTGCGGCGGCTCGCGCGGGCTGACCGGCGCGCCGTCGATGGCCGCGGAGGCCGCGATGCGCGCCGGCGCCGGCTACGTCACCGTCGCGATCCCCGCGTCGCTGAACGTGGTCTTCGAGGTGCGCCTGCTGGAGGTCATGTCGCTGCCGCTGCCCGACGACGACGGCGCGCTCACCGCCGCCGGCGCCGACGCCGTGCTCGCCGAGGCCGGCCGGCGCGGCGGCGCGCTCGTGGTCGGGCCGGGCTTCGGGCGCGCCGAGGCCGCGCAGGAGCTCGCGCGGCGGCTGGCGGCCGCGGCCCCCGGCCCGCTGGTGCTCGACGCCGACGGCCTCAACGCGCACGCCGGGCGCATCGACGCGCTCGCCGCGCGCCCCGCGCCGACCGTCATCACGCCGCACGCCGGCGAGCTCGGGCGGCTGCTCGAGGTCGACTCCCACGAGATCGACCGCCGGCGGCTGTGGTTCGCGCGCGAGGCGGCCCGCCGCGCCGGGGCGATCGTCGTGCTGAAGGGCGACGACACCCTCGTCGCCGCACCCGACGGCCGCGTCGGCGTCAGCCGCGGCGACGCGAGCGCGCTGGCGACCGCCGGCACCGGCGACGTGCTGTCGGGCGTCGTGGCGGCGATGCTGTCCAAGGGCCTCGACCCGCTGGACGCCGCCTGCGCGGCCGTCGAGCTACACCGCCGCGCCGGGCGCCTCGCCGCGGTCCGCGTCGGCGCGCCCGAGGGCGTGGTCGCCTCCGACGTGATCGCCGTCCTGCCGCGCGCCTGGACCGCCGGCGCCTGAGCGGCGGCGCGGCCACGGCACGATCGCGAGCGCGATGACCACCGCGCCGACGATCATGCCCGTCGCCTCGCTGAAGTCGCGGCTCAGCCACCCGCCGACGATCGCCCCGGCGAAGTACAGCGCCCACGACCCCGCCGGCGTCGTCTCGTGGCGGTGGCGCGGGTCGCCCTTCACGAGCCGGGTGAAGACCCGCGTGAGCGTTCCGGTGATGAACGTCGTCGTCACGCCCGGGACCGCCACCTGCTGGGCCGCCGTGCTCTGCATCCCCATCGCCGCCGCGGCCAGCCCGATCAGCGCGATCGCGCCCAGCGGCTGCCACAGGGCCGCGATCGCCGCCAGGAGGACCGCCTCGGCCGCCAGCACGGCCGTCACCTGCCGGGTCCAGCCCTGGGCGCTGCGGCGCAGCACGAGCGCGGCGATCGCGACGCCGACGCAGAACAGGCCGAGCGCCATGCCCGTCCGGCCCACCGCATCCCAGTCGCCGCGGCCCAGGGCGATGCCCAGCAGCACCGTGTTGCCGGTCTGGTTGGCGGTGAACACCTCCTGCAGTCCGAGGAACGAGGCGGCGTCCACGCACCCGGCGGCGCCCGCCAGCAGGACGAGCCGGGCATGGATGTAGGCTTCGCGGCCCATGAAGGTGCGCGAGATCATGGAGGTCGACGTCCCGACTGTCGACCCCGACGCCTCCGTCGAGGAGGCCATCCGGCTGCTGCGCGAGCACGACCTGCCCGGCGTGCCCGTCGTCAACGAGGGCGGCCGCTGCGTCGGGATCATCACCGAGGACGACCTCGTGATCCCCGACGAGAACGGGGACCTGCACCTGCCCCACTACATCCAGCTGTTCGGCGGCATCGTCTACCTCGAGCCGCTGCGCCACTTCGAGGAGCGGCTGCGCAAGGCGTTCGCGTCGACCGTCAAGGACATGATGACCCCCGACCCGATCACGGTCGACGCCGACGCCGACGTCGAGGAGGCGGCCAGGCTGATCGCCAAGCACGGCCACAACCGCCTGCCGGTCGTCGAGCACGGCCGCCTCGTCGGCGTCGTCACGCGCCTCGACGTCCTGCAGGCGCTGCACGGGGAGTGAGCCGCGGGCGTGCCCCGGGCTGAGGCGCGCGTCGACCTCGCCGCCGTGGAGGCCAACGTCGCGCGGCTGCGCGCGCAGCTGGCGCCGTCCACGGCGCTGGCGGCGGTCGTCAAGGCCGGCGGCTACGGCCACGGCGCGGTCCCGTGCGCGCGCGCCGCGCTGGCCGGCGGCGCGACCTGGATCGCGGTCGTCACCGGCACCGAGGCCCAGGAGCTGCGCGAGGCCGGCATCGAGGCGCCGATCCTGGCGATGGGCGCGCTCGACCACGACGAGCTCGACCGCGCGCTGGACGCCGGCGCCGACATCGGCGCGTGGAACACCCGCTTCCTGCGGCGGCTGGGCGACCGCGACGCGCGCGTGCACGTCAAGCTCGACACCGGCATGGGCCGCCTCGGCACGCGCGACCCTGCGCAGGCCGACGAGGTCGTCGAGTGGCTCGGCGAGCGCGCGGTCGGCCTGTGGACGCACTTCGCCACCGCCGACGAGGTCGGCGACCGCTTCTTCGGCGAGCAGCTGCAGCGCTTCCGCGCGTGGGCCATGCCGCACAAGGAGCGCCGGCCGGAGCTGCTGCTGCACGCCGCCAACAGCGCCGCCGTGCTGCGCGACCCGGACTCCCACTTCGATCTCGTCCGCTGCGGCATCGCGATCTACGGCCTGGACCCGTTCGGCGAGGACCCGGCCGCGCACGGGCTGCGGCCGGCGCTGGAGCTGCGCTCCTACGTCGCGGCGCTGAAGCGCTGCGAGCCGGGGGAGAGCGCCGGCTACGGGCGGCGGTTCATCGCCGACGAGCCGACCCGCCTGGCGACGCTGCCGATCGGCTACGGCGACGGCTGGCGGCGCGCCCTGTCCGACAACGCCGAGGTCGTGATCCGCGGGCGGCGCTACCCGCTCGTGGGCATGGTCTCGATGGACAACGTCACCGTCGACGTCGGCCTGGACTCCGACGTGCGCCCCGGCGACGCGGCGACGCTCATCGGCGACGGGATCCTCGCCGAGGAGGTCGCGCGGCGCATCGGCACGATCAACTACGAGGTGACGACGGGCCTGCTGCCGCGCGCCCGGCGCGTGTACCACCGCGAGGGGGAGCCGGCCGGGGGATGAGCGGCCCGCTGGACCTCGCGGCCGGCGCGCTGGCGGGCGAGCCGGCCTGGATCGTCGGCGGCGCGGTGCGCGACCGGCTGCTGGGGCGGGAGGTGCTCGACCTCGACGTCGTCGTGGCCGGCGACCCGCGCGAGGCCGCCGCCGCGATCGCCCGGGCGGCCGGCCGGGGCACGTCGCGCTTCGAGCTGTCGGGCCCGTTTCGCACGTGGCGGGTCGTCGGGCCCGACCACGCGTGGCAGATCGACGTCAACCCGCTGCGCGGCGGCGCGCTCGAGGCGGACCTGGCGCTGCGCGACCTGACGATCAACGCGATGGCCGAGCCGGTCGGCGGCGGGCCGATCGTCGACCCGTTCGGCGGGCAGGCCGACCTGGCGGCGCGGCGGGCGCGGGCGGTCGGGCCGCGGTCGTTCGCCGACGACCCGCTGCGGACGCTGCGCGTCGCCCGCTTCGCCTGCGAGCTGGAGCTCGAGGTGGAGCCCGAGACCGCGCGCCTGGCGCGGGCGCACGCCCCCGAGCTGGGGGCGGTCGCCGGGGAGCGGATCTTCGCCGAGCTGAAGCGGATCGTCGCCGCGCCGCGCATCCGCGAGGGGCTGGCGCTCATGGACGAGCTCGGCGTGGCCGACCACGTGCTGCCGGAGCTGGGCGCGATGCGCGGCGTCGAGCAGAACCGCTACCACCACGCCGACGTGTGGGAGCACACGCTCGAGGTGCTCGACGAGGCGCTGCGCATCCAGGCCGACCCGGGCGCGGTCTTCGGCGCGGCGCACGACGGGGCGCTGCGAGCGCTGCTCGCCGAGCCGCTGGCCGACGGCCTGACCCGCGGCGATGCGCTGCGCCTCGGCGCGCTGCTGCACGACGCCGCCAAGCCCGAGACCCGCGCGATCGGCGCGGACGGCGAGGTGCTCGGCTTCCCGCGCCACGACGTCGAGGGCGAGGCGCTCGTGCGCCGCCGGCTGGAGCGCCTGCGCACGAGCGAGGCGCTGCGGGCGCACGTGGCCGCGCTGACCCGCCACCACCTGCGGCTCGGGTTCCTCACCCACGAGCGCGACGAGAGCGGCGCGCTGCCCCGCCGCGCCCTGTACCGGTACCTGACGACGACCGAGCCGGTCGAGGTCGACGTGACGCTGCTGTCGGTCGCCGACCGGTTGGCGACCCGCGGGCGCAAGGCCGACGAGGCGATCGCCCGGCACATGGGGCTCGCGCGCGAGGTGATCGGCGAGGCGCTGCGCTGGCGGCGCGGCGAGACGCGGCCGCCGGCGCTGATCCGCGGCGACGAGCTCGCGCGGGAGCTGGGGATCGCGCCGGGCCCGGAGCTGGGGCGGCTGCTGGCCGAGCTGGCCGAGGCGACGTTCGCGGGGGAGATCGCGACGCGTCAGGAGGCCGTCTCGGCCGCGCGGGCGCTCCTGGCCGAGTCCGCCGACGCCTGAGCGGCCAACGTGCGGGCGGTCGCCTCGACCGCGCGCGCGGCGTCGACGACGGTCTCGTAGACGACGTTGTCGGCGTGGTCGGTCGGCCAGTGGTAGTTGGCCGGCTCCTTGCGGTGGTTGACCGAGCCCATCATCGCGGTGCGGTAACCGTCGCGGACCGCGATCAGCGCGTCGGAGCCGAACGAGAACTTCAGCCCGCGGCGGATCGTCACGCCGACCTCGCGGGCGGCCCGCTCGACGGTGTCCTTCAGCTCGTCGTCGTAGCGGTAGAAGCGCAGCATCCCCTCGCGCTCGGGGAGCGTCAGCTCGGGCGAGCCGACGGTGTCGACCACGAGCACCTGGGTGGTCTCGCGCGGCAGCCGCGGCCACCAGTCGCGCGCGAACCCCTGCATGCCCTCCTCGAAGGACTCCTCGCTGCCGGTCGACACCAGCAGCACGCGCAGGCCCTGCAGCGGCTCCTCGCGCAGGCGGCGGGCGAGCGCGAGCAGCACCGCCACGCCGGTGAGATTGTCGTTGGCGCCCGGCACGACCGGGCGCAGGCCGATGTCGGCGAACGCGGCGGCGCTGATCAGGGAGACGAGCGTCCCCGCGCGGCGCGTGCGGCGCGAGCCGGTCGCCGCGCCGGCGGCCACGAGCACCGGCCCGCCGAACACCAGCCACATCAGCGGCGGCGAGGTGTCGAGCTTCTGGAAGACCCACGGCGCGACCTCGTCGATGGCGTCGGGCAGCCGCGGGTCGAAGATCGCGCCGGCGTGCGCGGCGTCGTGGTGGGCGACCACGACGAGCGTGCGCGCGGCGTCGCGGTCGCCGGCCTCCGCGACCACGTTCCAGGTGCGCCGGCGGCGGCCGGCCAGCCGCCGCGTCCAGTGGCGCCAGATCACGAGGTCGTCCCAGATCGCGGCCGCCGACGCCCCGGCCGCCAGCGCCGCCAGCGCGCGGCGGCGGCGCCCGCCGCGGCCCGCGGCCAGCCCGGCGGCGGCGGCGACCGCGCACGCCACGCCCAGCGGCCACCAGTAGCCGCCGTGGGCGGGGTGGTCGTCGACGGAGGGCTCCAGGCCCTCCTCGCGCAGCCGCGCGGCGATCCACTCGGCCGCCTCGCGCTCGCCCTCGGACGCCGAGCCGCGCTCGATCGACGCCAGGTGGCGGATCGCGCTCTCGATCAGCTCGCGGTCGGGCTCCATGCGAGGCAGCACCCTATATCGTCGCCCGCCATGCCCCTGCGTCTCGAGCGCGACGGCCCGCTGGCCGTCCTCACGATCGACCATCCGCCGCTGAACCTGTTCGACCACGCGCTGATCGACGACCTCGGGGCGCGGCTGGACGAGCTGCACGACGCCCCGCCGCGGGGGCTGCTCGTCCGGGCCGACGGCAAGGTCGTGTCGGGCGGCGTCGACGTCGGCGCGGTGTTCGACGGGCTCGGCGCCCAGGCCGCCGCGCGGCTGTGGGCGCACCTGCTGTCGCTGATCCACCGGCTCGAGCAGCTCCCGTGCCCGACGGTGTTCGCCGCGCACGCGCTGACGCTGACGGCCGCGTTCGAGGTCGCGCTCGCCTGCGACCTGCTGCTGGCCGCGCGCTCGGCGCGGTTCGGGCTGGTCGAGCGCGTCGTGGGGCTGACGCCGTCGATGGGCGGCACGCAGCGGCTGGCCGAGCGCGCCGGTCCGGCGCGGGCGCGCGAGCTGGTCATGACCGGCGACCTGTACGACGCCGAGACGCTCGAGCGCTGGAACGTCGTGAACCGGGTGCTCGACGACGACGGCTTCGACGACGCCGCGCGCGCGTTCGCCCGCGGCCTGGCCGAGGGGCCGACGGCCGCCCACGCGGCGACCAAGCAGGTCGTGCGCGCCTACCTGGACGGCGGCGTGCTGCGCGCCGACTACGCGGTGCCGAAGCTGTCGGGCGACCTGTTCGCCACCGACGACCTGCGCCAGGCCGTGCGCTCGTTCCTGGACCGCGGCCCGGGGCACGCCACGTTCACCGGGCGCTGACCGCCCGCGCTCAGCCGAACAGCTCGGGGCGCGTCGCGGCCGCCCGCAGCCGCTCGCGCATCGCCGTGCGCGCGAAGTCGAAGGCCCGCGGGTCATCGTCGAGGAGCGCGCCGGCGTTCGCGGCCCCGACGAACGCGTCGAGCTCGAACGCGAGCTGCTCGGCGTCCACGTCGGGGCGCAGCTCGCCGGCCTCGCGGGCGCGCTCGATCGTCCCGACGAGCCAGTCCCACCACGCGTCCTTCTCGCGCTTGAGCGCGTCGCGCACGCGCCCGGTGCGGGGCCCGAACTCCATCTCGGCGGCGTAGAAGAAGCAGCCGCCCGGGAACACGCGGTCCTTCGAGTAGGCGATCCGGTTCTCGCACATCGCCCACAGGCGCGCCAGTCCGCGGCGCTCGAGGGCGGGCTGGATGACGCGCTCGATGAACACCTCGCGCGCCCGCTCGATCGTGGCCAGCTGCAGCTCCTCCTTGGAGCCGAAATGGGCGAACACGCCGCTCTTGGAGACGCCGAGCTCGGTCGCCAGGCGTCCGATCGACAGGCCCTCGAGGCTCTCGACGGTCGCGATCTCGGCGGCCCGGTCGAGGATCGCCCGCCGGGTCTGCTCGCCGCGCAGGAGGCGTCCGTCGGTCGTCGTCATCACCTCGGAGCTTGACACGTCCGTCATGGCAAAGTAATAGTACGACCGTTCGTATAGTTTGTCCAGCGAGAAGGGGGCCGGCATGCCGGTGCTGCTCATCGCCGCCGGGGCGACGTTCCTGGCGATGCTCGACGCGACGATCGCCAACCTGGCGATCGCCGATCTCGGCCGCGACTTCGCGGGGGCGTCGATCGACGACCTGTCCTGGGTGATCAGCGCCTACGCGGTCGCGTTCGCCGGCCTCCTGGCGAGCGCGGGCCGGCTCGCCGCGGTCGTCGGCCTGCGCGCGCTGTTCGCCGCCGGCGTGGGGCTGTTCACGCTGATGTCCGCGGTCTGCGCGGCCGCGCCCACGCTGGGCGTGCTCGTCGGCGCCCGCGCGCTGCAGGGCGCCGGGGCGGCGGCGATGATCCCCGCCTCGCTCGCGGTCCTGCTCGTCGCGGTCCCCGCCGCGCGCCGCGCGGCCGCCATCGGCGCGTGGGCGGCCAGCTCGGCGCTCGCCGCGGCCGCCGGCCCGGCGATCGGCGGCGTCCTCGTCGACGTCTTCGGCTGGCGCGCCGTGTTCGTCGTCAACGTGCCGCTCGGCGCGGCGCTGGTCGCCGCCGCCTGGCGCACGCTCCCCGCGCCCACCACCAACGGCGTGCGCCCGCCGCTGCCCGACCTGCTGGGCACCGCGCTGCTGGCCGGCGGGATCGGCGCGGTCGTCGCCGGGCTCACCGAGGGCGGCGAGTGGGGCTGGGGCTCCGCGGCGACGCTGGCGGCGATCGGCGGCGGCGTCGCGCTCGTGGCGGGGGCGCTGGCCCGCTCGGTCCGCGCGCCGGTCCCCGCGATCGAGATCGGGCTGTGGCGGGCGCGCCGCTTCGCGGTCGCCAACGTCGCGTCGCTGCTGTACGGCGCCGCGCTGTTCCCGTGGCTGCTGCTGGGCGTGCTCGTGCTCACGCGCCTGTGGGGCTACTCGGAGCTCGAGGCCGGCCTGGCGATGAGCCCGGCCGCGATCGTCGCCGCGGTCGCCGCGATCGCCGGCGGGCGCGTCGCCGCCCGCGTCGGCCCCGGGCCGCTCGTGGCGGCCGGCGGGCTCGTGCTCGCCGCCAGCGCCCTATGGGTCGCGGTCGCGCTGGAGCCCCACGACCAGCTGTGGTCGCTGTGGCTGCCCGCCGGCGTCGTCATCGGCATCGGCACCGGGCTCCTGGCCACCGGCACCTCGACCGCGGCGGCCCTCGCCGTCGCGCCCGCCCGGTTCGCCGACGCGACCGGCCTCAACACGACCGCCCGCCAGGTCGGCGGGGCGCTGGGCGTCGCCGCCCTGGCGCTGCTGATGCCCGCCGCTCCGGCGCTGGGCGACTTCACCGCCGTCTACGCCTTCTGCGGCGTGGCGGCGTTCGCCACCGGCCTGGCCGGCCTGGCGCTCATCCGGCCCGCCGCCGCGCCGGCGGCGGCGCCCGTCCCCGAAGGGAGCATGTGATGGACGACGTGACCGATCCGCTCGCGACCGCGCCCTGGCGGCGCTTCGTGGTCCTCGGCGACTCGATCGCCGAGGGCGTCGGCGACCCCGTGGAGGGCTACCCGGACGGCGGCTGGGCCGACGCGGTCGCCGCCGCGCTCGACCGGGCGCGGCCCGGCCTGGAGTACCGCAACCTCGGGGTGCGCGGCCTGCTGGCCGACGAGGTGCGCGAGACGCAGCTCGACGCCGCGCTCGCGTTCGCGCCGGACCTGGCCGCGGTGAGCGCGGGCGGCAACGACCTGCTCGCCCCCGGGTTCGACGGGCCCGGGGTGGAGGAGGAGCTCGACGAGATGGTCGGCGCGCTGCGCGACGCCGGCGCCGACGTCGTCACGTTCGGGCTCTTCGACATCACCGGCGCCGGGCTCGTGCCGGAGCCGTACGCGGCGGAGCTGCGGCGGCGCCTGCGGGAGCTGTCAGACCGCACCGCGGCGGTCGCCCGCCGCCGCGGCGCGATCCACATCGACGCCACGTCGCATCCGGTCGGCGCGGATCCGACGATCTACAGCGCTGACCGCCGGCACCTCAACGCGATCGGCCACACGGTGTTCGCGGCCGAGGTGCTGAAGGCGCTCAGCGCCCGGTCCGGCGCATTCCTCGTGCCGCCAGCGAGCCCAGGACGAGCAGCATCCCGCCGATGGCGAGAAGCGCGGGCCACGTATCAGCCCACGTGACGTCGCCGACGAACCCCTGGCGGACGCCCGCGAGGACGTAGGTGACCGGGTTGATCGTCGCGATCGCGTGCATCCACCCGGCGAGCAGGTCCTCGGGGGCGAACGCGGGGGTGAAGAGGACGAGGATGAAGCCGCCCATCTGCATGAGCGGCGCCGCCTGCTGGGTGCGGAACACGAGCGCGAGCGTCGTCGAGTAGCAGGCCAGGCTGGTCGCCAGGCCCATCACGAGCGCGAACGCGAGCGCGACGGCGCCGAGCCCGGGCCAGTCGACGCCGATGATGAGCCCGGCGATCAGGACGACCGACGACGGCAGCAGCGAGCGCAGCGCGGCGGACGCGACGATGCCGGCCAGCAGCGTCAGCCGCGGCGCGGGGACGAGCAGGAGCCGGTCGAACCAGCCGCGCTCGATGTCGCGCGCCAGGTTGACGCCGGTGGCGGCGCCGCTGAACGCGGCGCCCTGGAGCATGCCCACCGGGACGATGAACGTCTTGAAGTCGTCGGCGGTGAAGCCGGGCAGCTCCGCGGCGGCGCCGAACATGCTCGTGAGGCCCAGCAGGAAGATCGTCGGCGCCAGCAGGCCGGGGATCGAGGCGCCCGGCACGCGCAGGATCTCGTTGAGCCCGCGGTGACCGAGCCACAGGACGATGCGCGCCTGCTCGGTCACGCGCTCGCCAGCCTCCGGCGCAGGGCCAGCACGCAGGCGGCGATCATCACGATCGCCACGCCGGCGGCCGCGGCGAGCCCCTCGAGCACCGGCTCGGCCGACACCGGGCCGACGATCGGGTCGCGCATCCCGTTGGCGATGTAGCTGAGCGGGTTGTACCGCGCGATCTGGCGGGCCGGCGTCTCCAGCAGGTCCTGGGGGAAGAACGCCGAGGACACGAACAGGATCACGAACACGAGCGGGAACACGCCCTGCACCGTCGAGACGCTGCGGGCGACGAGCGCGATCGTGATCCCGATCGCGCCGAACCCGACCCCGGCGACGACGGCGATCGCGACGATCGCGACGACGCCGAGCACGCCGCCCTCGACCGAGCCGCCGAAGATGAGGTCGATCGCGACGAACCAGGCGACCTGGAACAGCGCGATGACGGCGGCCGCGCACAGCCGGCCGAGGACGATCGCCACGCGCGGGATCGGCGCGGCGACGAGGCGGTCGAAGAAGCCCATCTCGATCTCCAGCGCGATCGCGATGCCGGACGCGACGCCGCCGAGCAGCAGCGCCTGGGTCAGCGAGCCGGCGAGCTGGAAGTCGAGGAAGCTCGACACGGGCGGGAAGCCGGGGAGGCTCGTCGTGCGGGTGAGGCCGCCGACGTTGGCGGCCAGGAACAGGGTGGGGAAGACGACCAGCGGGGCGACGAACTGCGGCCGGCGGATGGTGTTGCGCAGCGCGCGGCGGGCCAGGGCCCCGACGACCCGGATCATCGCGGGCCGACGGCCACCGGGGCGCCCGGCTGCTCGTCGTCCTCGAGGTGATGGCCGGTGCGCGCGACGAACACGTCGTCGAGCGTCGGCTGCACCACCTCCAGCCCGCAGACCTCGATGCCGGCCTCGTCGAGCGCGCGCACGATCGGCGCGATCGCGCCGGCGCCGCCGGGCAGCGGGAGACGCAGGTGCGTGCCGTCGGTCCCCGGCATCGGGGTGCCGAACGGCTGCAGCGCGGCGGCGGCCGCCTCGAGGTCGGGCGGGCCGTCGTCGGTGACGAAGGTGAGATCGACGTGCGGGTGGCCGACCTCGGCCTTCAGCTCCGCCGGGGTGCCCTCGGCGACGATCCGGCCGCCGTCGATGATCCCGACGCGGTCGGCGAGCTGATCGGCCTCCTCCAGGTACTGCGTCGTGAGGAAGACGGTCGTGCCGGCGTCCTTGAGGCGGCGGACCTCCTCCCACAGCGTCATGCGCGAGACGGGGTCCAGGCCGGTGGTCGGCTCGTCGAGGAACAACACCGTCGGCTCGTGGATGAGCGCCAGCGCGAGGTCCAGGCGCCGCTTCATCCCGCCCGAGTAGGTGGCGACGCGGCGGTCCTGGGCGTGGACGAGGTCGACGCGCTCCAGCAGGTCCTGGGCGCGGTCGCGGACGGTCGCGGGGGAGATGCCGTGCAAGGTCGCTTGCAGCTCGACGAGCTCGCGCCCGGTCATCAGGCCGTCGAGCGCCGCCTCCTGGAGGGCGACGCCGATGCGGCGGCGGACCGCGTCGGGCTCGCGGGCGACGTCGTGGCCGGCGACCGTCGCGCGCCCGCCGGTGGGGCGCAGGAGCGTGACCAGCATGCGGACGGTGGTGGTCTTGCCGGCGCCGTTGGGCCCCAGGAAGCCGTAGACCTCGCCCTCCTGGACGGCCAGATCGACGCCGGCGACGGCGGTCAGACCCCCCTTGAACGTCCGTTCCAGCCCCTCGGTCTCGATCGCCGCCATGCGCTCGCAGCAGTGTACGGAGCGCAACATCCGGGCTCGGTTGGTGTTCAATTGCAGCGATGTCCCGCCAAGCCCGCATTCTCAGCGTCCTCGCCGGCCTCGTCGGCGCCATGCTCCTGGCGGCCTCGCCCGCGATGGCGACGATCACCGAGATCGGGCCGACCGGCGACGAGGCGGCCGGCAAGCCCGCCTGCCCCGAGGACTGCATCGCCGTCACCCGCACCACCGGCTACCAGCAGTCCGCCGGGGGCGAGAACGGCGCCTACCGCATCCCCCGCGACGGCCGCATCGTGGCCTGGTCGATCACGCTGGGCAACCCCGGCACGAAGCCGACCCGCGACCCGCAGACCGGCCGCCGCGGCAAGTCGCAGGTCAAGTTCTTCACCGACAACTACGGCGGCGAGGCCCAGGCCGGGATCGCGATCCTGACGACCGGCACGAAGCGCCGCGCCCGCACGATCGCGCTCAGCCCGATCGTGAAGCTGACGCCGTACTTCGGGAAGACCGTCCAGTTCCCGCTGGCCGAGACGATCGAGGTCAAGAAGGGCGACATCGTGGCGCTGAACGTGCCGACGTGGGCGCCGGCGCTGGCGACCGGCCTGCCGAACACGTTCGCCTGGCGCGCGAGCCGCACCGAGAAGTGCTCGGACCCGAGCGTCAACCAGCTGCAGACCTCGCAGGAGCTCAACCAGCTCACGCAGTACAACTGCGTCTACCGCACGGCGCGCCTGACGTACTCGGCGACGCTGATCTCGACGCCGTAGCCGGTCTCGCGGCCCGGAACGGCATCATCGAGGGCGTGTGAGCGGTCGCGCGCGGCGCGCACCGCTCGCCACGGCCGTCGGCGCCGCTTCCCGCCACGAGCGGCGAGCCCGTGCCGCCCGCCGTTGTCGGATCGAGGTCGCTATGCGGGCTGGATCTGACAACGGCGAAGCCGCGCGGGGAGGGGGAGGCGCCGCGCGTGTCGTGCGGTCACGCGGCCACGAGGCCGCCCGAGCGCCCTCGATGACGCCGTTCCCCTGCGCCCCCAGATCCGGCGATGGCTCGGGGTACGCCTGTGCCTCCCGCCGTTGTCGGATCGAGGTCGCTATGCGGGCTGGATCTGACAACGGCGAAGCCGCGGGGAGGAGCGGGGCCGCGCGTGTCGTGCGGTCACGCGGCCACGAGGCCGCCCGAGCGCCCTCGATGACGCCGCTCCGGTGCGGCTCAGCCCGCGAGCGCGGTGAGCGCGGGGCGCGGCGCGACGAGCGGACCGCGGCCTAGCAGGCGCCCGGGTTCTGCGCGCAGAAGTCCTCGAAGCCGGCGCCGCCGGTGTCGCCACCGCCGCCGCCGCCACCACCGCCGGCGCCGCCGCCACCGCCGCCGGTGTCGCCACCCGTGGCGCCGCCGCCGGTGTCGCCGCCGGTCGCGCCGCCCGTGGCCCCGCCGGTCGCGCCGCCCGTGGCGCCGCCCGTCGAGCCGCCGGTCGCGCCGCCCGTGGCGCCGCCCGTCGAGCCGCCGGTCGCGCCGCCCGTCGAGCCGCCGGTCGCGCCGCTCGTGGCGCCGGTGCCGGCGCTCTGGTCGGACGGGGTGGTCGGCGTCGTCGCCGTGTCCTCGTCCTCGTCGTCGTCGTCCTTCGCGGGCGGGTCCTCGCCCTCGAGGCCCTGCGCGTCGGCCTCGGAGACCGTGATCGCGGGCAGGTCGGACGGCTGGTCCTCGGTGACCTGGGTGCCGCCGCAGGCGGCGACGCCCACGCCGAGGAGGAGCGCCAGCAGGATGGCGGCGAGGTGGCGCGCTCGCATCAGGGGTCCTCTCAGGAGCCGAGCGGCGCCATGCGACGGCCGCAGGTGGGGCAGTCGTTGAGGTCGATCTGCGCCATCTGGTCGCACCAGTTGCAGAACCGGAGGTTCTCGACCGCGAACGGCAGGCGCGACTTGCTCGGCGGCAGCGGCAGCACCTTCGCGATCACCTCCAGCTCCTCGCCGGTGTCGCGATCGACGTAGATCTCGTCGGGCTCGGCTTCGATGATGATCTCGCGCCCGGTCGAGGGCGTGCGCATGCGGTAGCGGGTGAGGCTCATTCGACGCCGGATGATACTGGCTGCACCCGCGGCGGCGCGCTCGTGGGCGAACGTACCCACGACGCCGCCGCCTCGGTTAGCATGCCGCGCGTGAGGAGAGGACGCGCCCAGGGGAGGGTCGTCGCTGCGGCCGCATCGGCGGCGACCGCGTTGCTGCTCGCCGCGTGCGGCAGCCAGTCCCCCAGCAGCTCCGACGACAACCTCGTCGAGGGCAAGCGGCTGTTCGTCGAGCGCTGCGGCTCCTGCCACACGCTCGCCCGGGCCGGCACGCGCGGCACCGTCGGCCCGAACCTCGACGCGGCGTTCCGCCAGAGCCTGTCCGAGGGCTTCGGGCGCAGCGTGGTGCGCGGCGTCGTGGCCGAGCAGATCAAGAACCCCCTGCGCAACGGGAAGATGCCGGCCGACCTCGTGACCGGCGACAACGTCACCGACGTCGCCGCGTACGTGGCCGAGTCGGTCGACCGCAAGGGCGACGACACCGGGCTGCTGGCGACCGCCGTGCCCGAGGCCGGCGGCGGCGAGCCGGCGGTGGCCGAGAACGGCGTGCTGCAGATCGACGCCGACCCCAACGGCCAGCTCGCCTACGTGACCGACAAGGCCGAGGCGCCGCCCGGGCAGCTCACCGTGCGGATGGGCAACGAGTCGCCCGTCGAGCACGACATCGCCGTGGACAACGGCGGCGTCACCGCCAAGGGCGAGGTCGTCGGGAAGGGCGGCACCTCGGAGTTCCAGGCCGACTTCCCGCCGGGCGAGTACATCTACTTCTGCACCGTGCCCGGCCACCGCGAGGCCGGCATGGAGGGCACGCTCACCGTCCGGTGAGCCCGGAGCGCGGCGGCCCGGGGGCCGCCGCGTGCTCGGTCAGACCAGCGCCCGCACGGCGAGGATCAGCACGACCAGCACGGCCGCGATCGCGGCCACCCACACGAAGAACCGGAACGCCTCGCGCTCCGAGCGCAGCGGGTTGATCACAGCAGGTAGACCGTGACGTACACGATCACCCACATCACGTCGACGAAGTGCCAGTAGATGCCCGGCACCTCGAGGCCGCGGTGCGCCTGCGGTGAGAAGTGCCCGCGGAACACGCGGATCATCACGAACAGCAGGAGCAGCAGGCCGACGAACACGTGCGCGCCGTGCAACCCGGTGAGCCCGTAGAAGATCGACGCCTGGGCCGAGTCCGACGGCGCGAAGCCGACGTGGACGTACTCGTTGATCTGCACGAACAGGAACGTCAGGCCGAGCAGGAACGTCGTGACGATCCCGGCCTTCATGCCCCAGCGGTTGCCCTTGATCGTCGCCTCGACCGTCCAGTGCATCGTCAGCGACGACGACAGCAGGACGGCCGTGTTGACGCCGGCGATCGCCTTCGGGAGGTGGTCTCCCTCCGCCGGCCACGAGTCCCCGGTCACGACCCTGATGAAGAAGTAGGCCGTGAAGAAGGCCCCGAAGACCATGACCTCGCTGATGATGAACAGCAGCATCCCCAGCACCTGGGGCTGCACGCGCGAGGACTGGTTGGCCGGGGGCGGCCCGTGATGGTCGTGAACGGGGAGGGTGGCGGCTTCCATGCGTCAGCTCACGTCGGCGGTCTCGCGGGCGGCCACGACGTGCTCGACCGGGGCGGACGTCGACTTGCGGATGCGCTCGATCAGGTCGGCCCGCAGCCAGCCCGAGCGCTCCGGCCCCAGCGTCGACACGACGATCTCGTCGACCCGGAACATCTGCAGCGCGTTCTTGGCCGCGATGAACGGGTCGGGGTCGGCGATCATCCCGGCGGCCAGCAGGTTCGCCGCGCGCGCCCGGTCCAGGAACTGGTTGAGCTGGCCGCGCGCCCGGTGCGCGTGGATGCCCTGGCCGCCCTCCTGGGGGATCACGACGATGAACAGCTGCGGCTTCTCGGCCTCGTCCGCCTTCTCGCGCAGGCGGTCCAGCAGCTGGTCGCTGGATGCCGTGCGGTTGGCGATGACGAGGACGACGCCGAACGGCAGGCCCTCGCGGTCGAGGTCGGTGACGACGTGCTCGACCGGCAGCCCCGTGGCGTCGGAGATCCGCTCGACGAGGTCGCGCCGCAGCCAGCCCGACACCGTCGCCGGCTTCGTCGAGACGATGATCTCGTCGGGCTCGTACTCGCGGACCGCGTCCATCGTCGCCGTGTACGGGTCGGGGTCGCCGACCTCGCCGATGATCTCGACCCCCATCTGCTCGCGCATGAACTTGCGCGCCAGGTCGACGCGGATCTGCGCCGCCTGGTGGACGAAGTCGTCGTAGATGATGCTGCCGTCGCGCGGCCGCGTGCGCGGGACGCACACGACGAACTCGGCGTCGCCCTGCTCCACGTGCCGGCGGACGGCCTCGATGAGGCTCGACCCGCCGATCGTCTCGTTCGCCACGACCAGGATGCGTGCCATCGCGATCAGTCCCCCGCAGGTGCGGCGCCTGCCGGCGTCGCGGTCGTTTTCACCTCGGCGCCCTTGAAGACGCCGTGGACCGCGCCGGGCACGCCGTACTCGTACGGCCCGCCGACGACGGTCGGGATCGTGTCGAAGTTGAAGATGGGCGGCGGCGAGGACACCTGCCACTCGAGCGTGAGCGCCCGCCACGGGTTCGCCGGGGCGCGCACGCCGGCCCGCCACGACGTGACGATGTTGTAGACGAAGATCAGCGTGCTCAGGCCGACCACGAACGACGCGATCGAGATGAACAGGTTCCATCCGGCGAACTGCTCGGCGTAGTCGGCGACGCGCCGCGGCATGCCCTCGATGCCGATCAGGTGCATCGGCGCGAACGTGCAGTTGAACGCGATGAACGTCGTCCAGAAGTGCACCTTGCCCAGGCGCTCGTCGTACATCCGCCCGGTCATCTTCGGGAACCAGTAGTAGACGCCGGCGAAGATCGTGAACAGCGACCCGCCGAAGAGCACGTAGTGGATGTGGGCGACGATGAAGTACGTGTCGCTCACGTGGATGTCGAACGGGATCATCGCCAGCATCACGCCGCTGATCCCGCCGAGCGTGAACATCGTCAGGAAGCCGAGCGCGAACAGCATCGGCGTGTCGAGGTGCAGCACCCCTCGCCACAGCGTCGCCAGCCACGAGAAGATCTTGATGCCGGTCGGCACCGCGATCACCGCCGTGGTGATCATCATCGGCACGCGGATCCACTCCTGCATGCCCGACACGAACATGTGGTGGGCCCACACGGTGAAGCCGAGCACCACGATGGCCAGCAGCGAGAAGGCCATCATGCGGTAGCCGAAGATCGGCTTGCGCGCCTTCACGGCGATGATCTCGCTGATGATCCCGAAGCCCGGCAGCATCATGATGTAGACGGCCGGGTGCGAGTAGAACCAGAAGACGTGCTGGTACATCAGCACGTCGCCGCCCTTGGCCGCGTCGAAGAAGTTGAACCCGAGCGCGCGGTCGAGCAGCACGAAGAACTGCGACGCCGCGATGAACGGGGTCGCGATCACGACCAGCAGCGACGTCGAGAAGTTCGCCCACACCAGCAGCGGCATGCGGAAGAACGACATGCCGGGGGCGCGCATCGTGATGATCGTGACCAGGAAGTTCAGCGCGGTCGCGATCGACGAGGCGCCGGCGAACTGGACGCCGATCGTGAAGAACACCTGGCCGATCGGCGCCTCGGTCGACAGCGGCGCGTAGGCGGTCCAGCCGGTCGCGAACGAGCCGCCCGGGGCCAGGAAGCTGGCCAGCATCATCACGCCGGCGACCGGCAGCAGCCAGAACGACAGCGCGTTCAGGCGCGGGAAGGCCATGTCCGGCGCGCCGATCATCAGCGGCAGCACGTAGTTGGCCAGGCCGGCGAAGACCGGGATGATGAACAGGAAGATCAGGACCGACGCGTGGACGCTGAACAGCCCGTTGAACGTGTTCGGGTCCACGAACTGCATCCCCGGCTGGGCCAGCTCGGCGCGCACGAGCATCGCGAACATGCCGCCCACCGCCAGGAAGAAGAACGAGGTCACCGTGTACTGGATGCCGATGACCTTGTGGTCGGTGTTGACGCGGAAGTAGTCCTTCCAGCTCTTCGCGCCGTGGCCGGAGTGGTCCTCGGGGACGGTCGGCGCCCCGGACGCCCAGCGGAACCAGTAGTCGAAGGCGCCCAGGCCGATCAGGAACCCGAACGGGGCCGCGATCAGCGCGACCTGCAGGACCGCGTCGCCGTCGACGACCGGATCCCACCCGTACAGGGCGCGGACCGCGGACACGATCCCGTACGCCAGGCCGATGCCGACGAGGATGCCGAGACCGGCACGGGGGAAGCCTGGTGCCCGAAAGCTCACTGCGTGGCCTCCTTCAGATAGGCGACGAGCGCGTTCAGCTCACTGTCGGAGAGGGTCTGCCCGTAGGTCGACGGCATGATGCCCGGTCCGTAGCCCGCGGCGATCTGCGCGTCCGGGTCGACGATGTCCTCGCGGATCTCGGCCTCGTCGACGCCCTTGAGGACCTCGTCCAGGTTCGGCCCGATCTGGCCGCCGGAGCCGGCGTCGGCGAGCGTGTGGCAGCCGCCGCAGCCCTGCGAGGCGAAGATCTCCTTGCCGGCGGCGGCCTGCTCGGCCGGCCCGGCGTCCTCCTCGACGGCCGGCTGCGACTGCTCCTGCAGCCAGCGCTCGAACTCGGCCTGCTCGACCACGCGCACGCGCGAGCGCATGACGCTGTGGCCCAGGCCGCACAGCTCGGCGCAGACCACCGGATAGGTCCCGAGGCGGTTGGGCGTCACCCGGTAGTGGGTCGTGATCCCCGGCACCGCGTCGATCTTCATCGCGAAGTCGGGGACCCAGAAGTCGTGGATCACGTCGGCGGTGCGGATGTTGAACCGCACGGACCGGTCGACGGGCAGCACGAGCTCGGTGGTCGTCAGCTCCTTGCCGCCGGTGATCTCCTCGGGGTAGGTGAAGGTCCAGGCGAACTGCTCGCCGTGGACGCCGACGTGCAGCTCCTGGCTGGCCGCGGGCGCCTTCTCGATGTCCTCGAGCACGATGTACGAGTAGACGCAGAGGCCGAGGATCAGCAGGGCCGGCAGGACGGTCCACACGACCTCGAGGCGGGTGTTGCCGTGGATCGGCGGGCCGTCCTCGTTCTCCTGGCCCGGACGCATCCGGAAGCGGATGACCGCGGTGATCACGACGGTCATCACGAGGACGAAGATCGGCACCGACGCGATCATCAGGACGTCGTAGAGCGTGCTGACGCGCTCGGTCTGCGTGGCTGCGACGGTCGGGAACCAGTCGATCAGCAGCGCGAGCACGATGCCGATCGCCGCGGCCAGCACGCCGGCGGCGATCATGAGCGCGGTCGGATGCCTACGCACGGGCGTCGGCCTCCGGGGCCCTCTCTCCCCTCATGGTCGGGACCCTAGCTGCCGACGGCGATGGATGCCAAATGCCACAAGGGCGTCCCGCCTGCGGGCCCGGCGCGGGGTCAGGCGGCGACGGCGCCGGCGACGCCGGAGACGCCGGGGGAGCCGCCGGCGTGGCGGGCCCGGTACGTCGAGGGAGCGATGCCGTGGTGGCGGCGGAACGCCTTGGCGAACTGGGCCGGCTGGCGGTAGCCGACGCGGCGCGCCACGTCGCGCACGGTCAGCGCGCGGCCCGCGAGCAGCTCGGCGGCGCGCTCCATCCGGACCGCGGTGAGGTGCTCGCGGAAGGTCGTGTTGCCGATCTCGCTGTAGGCCCGCTGAAGCTGGCGTCGCGACGAGGCGACGCGGCGGGCGATGTCGTCGAGGGCCAGGTCGGAGCCGTACTCCTGCGCCACGATGGCCGTGGCGTCCTCGTAGAGGCTGCGACGCAGCTCGATGGTGGCCGTGCGCTGCATGTGCGCTCTAGATCCCCAGAAACCGCTGTGAATGCAACGTTTCCGGGTCCGCACGCAAACATGGCGCGCCACCGCTCGGAATTCCTTTGCTACCTTTGCGACGACGAGATCGTGGCAAACGACACGAAGGGAGCTCGTCGGAGATGCACGTGCGCGATGGGATGAGCCGGGTCGTCCTGACGGTGGGACCGGGGCACACGCTGCGCGACGCGGCGAGGCTGATGTCGCAGCGCCGTGCGGGTGCGGCCGTGGTGCTGGATCCGGACGGCGGCGGTCCGGCGATCATCACCGAGCGCGACGTGCTCGAGTCGCTGGGGGCGGGGCAGGATCCGGATGCCGAGCTCGTCGGCGATCACCTGACCGCCGACGTCGTGCACGCCGCGCCGACGTGGTCGCTCGAGGAGGCGGCGGCACGATGGTGCGCGGAGGGTTCCGCCACCTGATCGTCGTCGAGGACGGCGACGTGTGCGGCCTCATCTCGATGCGCGACATCGTGCGCTGCTGGACCGACGACGGCTCGATCTGCGACGTCCCGGCCGAGGCCGGGCGGTTCGTGAAGGCGGGATAGACCGAGATCCCGCGGGGGTGGGCGGCGGCCCGCGTGGCGCCGGGCCGCGGTCGCGGGGGCGCGTTGCAGCGCGCCCACACCCCCGATGCGCCTGCGTGGCCGCGTCACGCGCCGCGATCACGCGGACGTGGGAGCCCGTGCGCAGGGTATGCGTGAACGATCGCTCCCACCCCCGGGGCGGGCGCGGGGCGGGCTAGTGGTGGTGCTCGAGCGGGAGCTCGTCGATGTCCCGGCGCGTGTCGATGATCCAGCGCACGATGCAGAACACCGCGATGATCCCGCCGACGACCGCCAGGAACCACGTGGTGGTCAGGCCGAGCAGGAACATCGTGATCCCGACCGTCAGGGCGAGCGGGATCAGGCTGGGGCCGGGAAGGTGGATCTCCTCGCCGGCGGGCGGGACCTCGGGGTCGACGCTCATGGTCAGGACCCCACGTAGAGGGCGGCGGCGACGAAGGTCATGCCGAACATGAACACGACGACCGCGGTGGCGATGAGCGCCGTGCGGATGTTCTTGCGGGCGAGACGACGATCCATTTCAGGTGCGAATCCTATCGGGGTTTGCGGCGCGGCGGCCTACAGCCGCACGTCGACCACCATGGCGACGAACAGCAGCGCCAGGTAGGCCAGGGAGAAGAGGTACAGGGTGAGCGCGGAGCGGCGGTCGGCGCGGCGCATCAGGCGCACCGACAGGCCGATGAACGCGGCGCCCAGCAGCAGCGACGACACGAGGTAGAAGACGCCGAAGCCGTCGCCGCAGAAGACGAGCTGGCTGACCGCGTACAGCAGGATGCTGTACAGCAGGATCTGGCGGCGCGTCTCGCGCTCGCCGCGGACGACGGGCAGCATCGGCACCTTCACCGCCGCGTACTCGTCCTTCATCAGCAGCGACAGCGCCCAGAAGTGGGGCGGGGTCCAGAAGAAGACGATCGCGAACAGGTAGAGCGCGGTTCCGTCCAGGCCGCCGGTGACGGCCGCCCAGCCGACGAGCGGGGGCACGGCGCCCGCGGCGCCGCCGATCACGATGTTCTGCGTCGTGCGGCGCTTCAGCCACATCGTGTAGACGAGCGTGTAGCCGAGGAAGCCGCTGAACGACAGCGCGGCGGCCAGCGGGTTGACCAGCACGCTCAGCCACACCACGGAGATGGCCGCGAGCAGCAGGCCGAACGCCAGCGCCGCGCGTGGCGACACCCGCCCGGACGGCACGGGCCGGTTCGCGGTGCGCGCCATCGCGGCGTCGAGGTCGCGGTCGTACCAGTGGTTCACGGCGCCCGCGCCTCCGGCGCTCAGGTAGCCGCCGACGACGGTCGCGATGATCAGCCCGAGCGACGGGTCGCCGGCGATCTCCATCGCCGCCACCGTCGTCAGCAGCAGCAGCGACTGGACCTTCGGCTTGGTCAGCGCGACGTAGTCGCCGACCAGGCCGAGCCGTCGCGGCGCGACCGCGTCGACCGTCGTCGCATGCGCGGGGTGACCCATGACCGCGGTGGATGCTACCCGCGGACGAGCGACTCAGGGGCCGGCGGCGCCTCGGGCGTCCCCGATCCGGTCGCGTGGGCGATCTGGCGACGGATGTCCTTCATCGGCTCGACCGAGCGCACGCGCGGCACCACATCGAAGTTGTTGGCCGGCGGCGGCGACGGCGAGAACCACTCGAGCGTGTTGGCCTTCCACGGGTCGGGGCCGGCCACCGGGCCGCGCTTGACCGAGCGCAGGACGTTGATGACGGTGAGCAGGATGCCGAGGCCGAGGATGAACGCGCCGACCGTCGAGATCCGGTTGTAGAGCACGAGGTTGCCGACGTCCGGGTACTCGTAGACGCGCCGCGGCATGCCGTCCATCCCGATCGTGTGCTGGATCAGGAAGGTCAGGTTGAAGCCGATGTACATCAGCGCGAACGACCACTTGCCCAGCGTCTCGTTCATCATCCGGCCGCTGATCTTCGGGAACCAGTAGTAGAGGCCCGCGAAGATCGCGAACACGGCGCCGCCCATCAGCGTGTAGTGGAAGTGCGCCACGACGAAGTACGTGTCGTGGAGCTGCCAGTCCACCGGGAAGATCGCGACGATGATGCCGGTGATGCCGCCGATCGTGAACTGCGACAGGAAGCCGATCGCGAAGATCAGCGGCGTCTTGAACTCGATCGTTCCGCGCCAGAGGGTGGCGATCCAGTTGAAGATCTTGATGCCCGTCGGGATGCCGATCAGGAACGAGCTCATCATGAAGAAGACGAGCACGACCGTCGGGCTCGGCGTCGTGAACATGTGGTGCGCCCACACGAGCAGGCCGAGGAAGGCGATGACGACCGACGAGGCCGCGATCGCCTTGTAGCCGAAGATCGGCTTGCGGGCGAACACGGGCAGGACCTCGGAGATGATCCCGAAGCCCGGCAGGACCATGATGTAGACCTCGGGGTGGCCGAAGAACCAGAAGAGGTGCTGCCACAGCAGCGGCGAGCCGCCCTCGGTCGGGTCGTAGAAGTGGGTGCCGAAGTGGCGGTCGGTGAGCAGCAGCGTCACCGCGCCGGCGATGACCGGCAGCGCCAGGATCAGCAGGATCGCGTAGACGAGGATCGTCCACACGAACAGCGGCAGGCGGCCCCAGCCCATGCCTGGCGCGCGCATGTTGGCGATCGTGACGTAGAAGTTGATCGCGCCGACCAGCGACGAGAGGCCGGTGAGGTGGACGAGGAAGATCCACGCGTCGACGCCGCCGCCCTCGGAGAAGGTCTCGTTGGAGAGCGGGGTGTACATCGTCCAGCCGGCCTCGGGCGGGGAGAAGAACAGCGAGGCGTAGAAGACGACGCCGCCCGCCAGCAGGAGCCAGTAGCTGAGCGCGTTCAGGCGCGGGAACGCCATGTCGCGCGCCCCGATCATGAGCGGCACGAAGTAGTTGCCGAAGCCCGCCATGATCGGCACGACGAAGAGGAAGATCATCGTCGTGCCGTGCATCGTGAACAGCGCGTTGAACGTCGACGGGTCCAGCAGCGTGTTCTCCGCGGTGCCCAGCTGCAGGCGCATCATCAGCGCCTCGACGCCGCCGATCAGGAAGAACGCGAACGTCGTGACCAGGTAGAGGATCCCGATCTTCTTGTGATCGGTGGTCGTCAGCCAGTCGATCAGGCCGGTGCGCTCGCGCGTCACCTCGTGCGCGGTGATCTGCGGAACCGGAGCGAGGGTGGGCGTGGTTGCGGTGTCAGCGGCCATTCAGATCAGGGGGTTGCTTGGGGGTCGGCGTCCAGCTTCCGGCGCGACTCGGCAGCGTCGGCGTTGGCCGCGGCGATGTCGTTGCTCAGACGCTCGATGTACTGCTGGTACTCGGCGGGCGGCACGGCGCGCACCTGCGCGACCATGTTCGCGTGGTTGCGCCCGCACAGCTCGGCGCACTGGCCGCGGAAGACGCCCGGCTTCGTGGCCTTGAACCACGTGTAGTTCGTGTAGCCCGGGATCGCGTCCATCTTGCCGCCGAGCTCGGGGATCCACCACGCGTGGGCGACGTCGAGGGAGCGGATGTCGAGGGTGACGGTCGCGCCGACGGGCACCACCATCTCCTCGTACGAGTACGGGTTGTTCAGCGGGTTGTCGTCGCCGTCGGGGTACGTGTAGCGCCACACGTACTGCTGGCCGGTGACCTCGATGTTGAGGGCCTTGCCGTCGGGCGGCACGCGCTTCTCGCCGTGGGCGCTGACCGGCTGGACGAGCGCGGAGGCCTCGGCGCTGGAGTTCTCGGGGTCGCGGATGCCCGGCAGCGCGATGAAGGTGACGGCCGCGAGCACGACGAGGATCAGCGCGGCGCCGACGGTCCAGCCGATCTCCAGGCGGGTGTTGCCGTGGATCTGGGCGGCGACCGCGCCCTTGCGCGCGCGGAACTTGATCAGCGTGTAGAGGAGCGTGCCCTCGACGCCGACGAACACGACGATGCCGACGGCGAACACGATCTTGTAGAGCGTGTCGATGCGGTCCGCGTTCGGCGAGCCGCCCGACTCGGGCGTGAAGAAGTCCGCCATCGCGGCCGGCGCGAGGGCGAGGCAGCCCGCCACGGCGGCGAGCAGCACGGCGGTGAAGATGTGACGACGATTGATGGGGGCCATTGGAGCCGCGGGGATGTTAGTCGAGCACCGGCGGAACGCGCCGTCACGTATGGCCGCTCACTCCCCCCGAAAGAGGGGTTCGCGCTTCTGGACGAAGGCGCCGACGCCCTCCACGAAGTCGGCCGTCCCCGCCATCTCCTGCTGCAGGCGCGCCTCGAGCGCGAGCTGCTCCTCCAGGCGCCCGTAGACCGTCGCGTTGAGCTGGCGCTTGCTGCCGGCGTACGAGCGGGTCGGGCCCTGGGCCAGCCGGCGGCCCAGGGCCTCGGCCTCGGCGGCCAGCTCGTCGTCGGGGACGACGCGGTTCACGAGGCCCCAGGCGAGCGCGTCCGGGGCGCTCACGCGCTCGCCGAGCAGCGCCATCTCGGCGGCACGCGTGAAGCCGACGCGGGCCGGCACGAACAGCGACGACCCGCCGTCGGGGACCAGGCCGATGTTCACGAACGCCAGCAGGAAGTAGGCCGACTCGGCCGCCACGACGAGGTCGCAGGCCAGCGCCAGCGACAGGCCGATGCCGACCGCGGGCCCGTTGACCGCGGCGACCACCGGCTTCTCCATCGTCCGGATCCCGACGATGATCGGGTGGTAGACCTCCTTGAGCACCGCCTGCAGGTCGGGGCGGCCCTCCGGCGTCGTCCCGCGCCCGGCCACGTCCTTGAGGTCGGCGCCCGACGAGAACGCGCGCCCGGCTCCGCGCACGAGCACCGCGCGGACCTGCGGGTCGTCGGCCACGGCGCGCACCGCGGCCAGCAGCTCGTCGCCGAGGGCGACGTTCCAGGCGTTCAGCGCCTCGGGTCGGTTGAGCTCGATCGTGGCCAGTCCGTCGGCGGTGGTGAGGGTGACAGCGGGCATGTGCGGCACTCTATGTCGGGATGAGACCGCTGATCGGCATCTGCGCCGCCCTCGAGCGCGCCCGCTGGTCGGTCTGGGACCTCCAGGCCTTCCTGCTGCCGCGCATGTACGTCGACGCCGTCCAGCGCGCGGGCGGCGCGGCGGTGCTGCTCCCGGTCGACCCCGCCTGGGTCGAGGACCCCGACGAGGTGCTCGACCGCATCGACGGGCTCATGCTCGCCGGCGGCGCCGACATCGACCCGTCCACGTACGGCGCCGAGCGCGACCCGGCGACCGTCGGCACCGTGCCCGAGCGCGACGCGTTCGAGCTCGCGCTGACGCGGCGGGCGCTCGAGCGCGACGTGCCGTTCCTGGGCATCTGCCGCGGCATGCAGCTCATGAACGTGGCGGCCGGCGGCACGCTCAACCAGCACCTGCCCGCCACCCACGGCCACGAGGACCACCGCCGGTCCGTCGGGACGTTCGACGACGCCGACCACGACGTCCGCCTCGCCCCGGGCTCGCTCGCCGCCCGCGCCGCCGGCGAGGAGCTGCACGCGACCAAGAGCCACCACCACCAGGGGGTCGAGCGCGTGGGGGAGGGGCTCGTCGTCACGGGCTGGGCGACGATCGACGACCTGCCCGAGGCGCTCGAGCGCCCCGACCGCCGCTTCGCCCTCGGCGTGCAGTGGCACCCGGAGGCCGACGAGACGAGCCGGCTGATCGCCGCGCTGGTGGAGGAGGCGGCGGCCGCCCGGCATGCCTGAGCGGCCGCCGGCCCCGGGCGTCTACCCGTTCGGCCGCGCGGCCGGCTCGTTCTACCTGGGCGGCTGCGAGGACGCGCTGCCCGCCGCGCGCCCGCTGCTGGCCTACGGCGCCAACGCGTCGCCCGACGCGCTGGCCGGCAAGCTCGGCCCCGGCGCGGTGGTGGCCGCGCTGGCCGGCACGCTGCGCGGGTGGGCGGCCGTCCACTCGGCGCACGTGTCGCCCTACGGCCAGGTGCCGGCGACGCTCGTCCCCGCGCCCGGCGCCGCGCTGGCCGTCCACGTGCTGCTGATCGCCGACCGCGGGCCGCTGGACGCCACCGAGCCCAACTACGAGCTCGTGGCGCTGCGCGACCTCGACCTCGTCGCCGACCGGCTCGGCCGGGTCCCCGAGGCCGACGCGTACCTGTCGCGCCACGGCCCGCTGCTCGTCGACGGGGCGCCGGTCGCGGTCGGCGCGCTGCCGCAGCCGCGCCTGCGCGCCGCCGTCGCGGGCCGCTGATGCGTCCACGCGCGCGCGAATGGGTCCAGCGCGGGGTCTATGCTCCCGGAGCCGTGCGCCTGTCGACCGCCATGAAGGGCGTCGCGTGGGGCGTCGCCGCCGTGGGCGTTGCCGCCCCGCTCGTCAGGCGAAAGCTCCGCCTGCGGCCTCCGGTGGTGGCGGGCCTCGCCGCCGCCGCCCCGTTCGCCGTCTGCGTCGCCGTGCCGCGCAGCCGCAAGCGCGACGTGGCCGTGTGCCTCCTGCAGATGTGGGCGTACCTGGCGATGTACGAGATGCCCAACGACGACCCCGAGGCGCTCGAGCGGCGGGTCCACATCCGCTACCCGGTGGCGATCGATCGCGCCATCGGCCTGGGCCAGCTGCCGGGGGTGCGCCTGCAGCGCGCGCTCGCCCGCCGCGGCGGCCTGCGGCGCATGGACGGCGTGCTCGTCGCCGCGCACTGGGTCTGGTTCCTCGTGCCGCACGCGACGGTCGGCTACCTGCTGCTGTTCCGCCGCCGCCAGTTCGAGCGCGGCGCGGTGATGATCTACGCGGTCTTCGACCTCGGCGTGCTCGTCTACTGGGCGCTGCCGACCGCGCCGCCCTGGTACGCGGCCAAGGAGGGCGTCATCGAGGCGCGCGAGGCGACCGAGCCCGCGCTGCGGCGGCTCATGGTCGAGCAGGGTGAGGCGTTCTGGCGCGAGCACTGGGAGCCGCTGTTCAACCTCCTCGCCGGCAACCCGCTGGCCGCGATGCCGTCGCTGCACTTCGCCACCTCGGCGATGGCCGCGCACGTGCTGGCCGACGCCGGGCCGGTCGAGGGCGCGATCGGCTGGACGTACGCGCTGACGCTCGGCTTCGCGCTCGTCTACCTGGGCGAGCACTACGTCGTGGACCTGCTGGCCGGGTACGCGCTCGTCACCGCGGTGCGCCGGCTGGAGGGGCCGGCGACGCCGGTGCTGCGCGCGATCAGCCGCGGGGTGCGGGCGCTCGAGGCCCGGGCCGCGGGGTAGCCCGGGAGGCGGCCATGTCCGACGAGGTCCGCGTTCGCGAGCAGCGCCACGAGGCGATGAAGCCGTGGTCGCCCGCCACGGCGGTCGAGCTGGAGCGGGAGGCGCTCGAAGACGAGGAGATGCCGCGCATCCGCGTCAGCCGCAAGGCGGCGGCGCTGGGCGTGCTCTTCGTCGTGTCGGTCATCGCGTTCTTCGTCGTCGTGCTGCCGCAGCTCGCCGGCCTGGAGGACACGGTGCAGCGCATCCGCGACGGCGACCCGTGGTGGCTGATGGTCGCGTTCGTGTGCACCGGCCTGTCGTTCGGCGGCTACGTGCTCCAGTTCCACGGGATCTTCTCGCCGGGGGCGCCGCGCCAGCTGCGCCCGGTCGAGGCCTACCAGGTGACGATGGCGGCGCTGGCGGCCACGCGCCTGTTCGCGGCCGCGGGCGCCGGCGGCCTGGCGCTGCAGGCGTGGGCGATGCGCCGCGCCGGCATGTCGCGGCGCATGGTCGCCGACCGCACGATCACGTTCCTCGTCGTGCAGTACTGGATCTACGCGGCCGCGCTCGTCGTGTTCGGCCTCGGTCTCGACGCCGGCGTCTTCTCCGGCAAGGCGCCGTTCGCGGTGACCGTCCTGCCGGCGATCCTGGCGATCGTCGCGATGACGATCGCCGGGCTGATCGCGCTCACGCCGACCGATCTGCAGCGGCGCCTCGAGCACGTCACCCAGGGCGGCGGCCGCTTCGCCCGCGTCGCCCAGCGCCTGGCCAACGTGCCGGCGGCGGCCTCGACCGGCATCCGCGCCGCGATCGTCCACGTGCGCCACCCGGACCGCACGGTCGGCGGCGCGTTCGCCTACTGGGGCTTCAACATCGCCGTGCTGTGGGCCGCGTTCCACGCGTTCGGCGAGGCGCCGCCCGTGGCGGTCCTGATCATGATCTACTTCGTCGGCATGCTCGGGAACCTGCTCCCGCTGCCGGGTGGAGTCGGCGGGGTCGACGGAGGGATGATCGGCGCCTCCATCGCCTTCGGGATCCCGTCGAGCCTGGCGATCGTCGCGGTGCTCACCTACCGCGCCTTCGCGTTCTGGCTGCCGACGCTGCCGGGGATCGTCGCCTACTTCCAGCTGCGCCGCACGGTCGCTCGCTGGCGCGCGGAAGCGGCGGTCTGAACTCGCTACTATACAAAGTGAAGTGACTCAGCCAATCGAGAACGTCATCATCATCGGGAGCGGGCCGGCCGGCTACACCGCCGCGCTCTACACCGCGCGCGCGAACCTCAAGCCGCTGGTCATCGAGGGCTTCGCCTGGGGCGGGCTGCTCCAGCAGACCACCGAGGTCGAGAACTACCCGGGCTTCCGCGACGGGATCATGGGTCCCGAGCTGATGCAGACGATGCGCGATCAGGCCGAGCGCTTCGGCACGCGCTTCATCACCGACATGGCCACGAAGGTGGAGCTCGCCACCGAGCCGGGCGGCATCCACAAGGTGTGGGTCGACGAGGACGAGCTGCACCTCGCGCGCACGGTGATCCTGGCGATGGGCGCCGAGCACAAGAAGCTGGGCGTCCCCGGCGAGGAGGAGCTCGGCGGCCGCGGCGTGTCGTACTGCGCGACCTGCGACGCCGCGTTCTTCAAGGACGCCAACACGGTGATCGTCGGCGGCGGCGACTCGGCGATGGAGGAGGCGATCTTCCTGTCGAAGTTCGCCAGCAAGGTCGACGTCGTGCACCGGCGCCACGAGTTCCGCGCGTCGAAGATCATGCTCGAGCGCGCGAAGGCGATCGAGAACATCGAGTTCAAGACGCCGTACGTCGTCGAGGAGTTCGTGCCCGTCGAGGGCCACAAGCTGCCGACCGCGCGGCTGCGCAACGTCGAGACCGGCGAGATCGAGCTGCTGGAGAACGTCGGCACGTTCATCGCGATCGGCCACGAGCCGCAGTCGGAGATCGTGCGCGGCCAGGTCGACACCGACGACGAGGGCTACGTCATCACCCAGGGCCGCTCGACGCGGACGAACCTGCCCGGCGTCTTCGCGGCCGGCGACCTGGTGGACCACACGTACCGCCAGGCGATCACGGCGGCCGGGTCCGGGTGCCAGGCGGCGCTCGACGCCGAGTGGTACCTGCGCGACACGCCGCAGGTGCCCACGCCCGAGGGGATGCCCGAGGGCGACCTCGCCGAGGCGCAGTGGGCGCCGGCGGCCGAGTAGCGGCCGCGCCCTACCGCAGATAGACCGGGTTGCTCAGCACCCACGTGCGCAGCCGCCCGCGGTGGCGCACGTGCGCGCTGACGCGCCACACGCCCGGGCCGCGCGCGACGTGGCGCAGCTCGCGCGAGCGCGCGTGGCCGGCGACGAGCCGCCCGTCGCGCCACAGGCGCAGCTCGCAGTCGGCCGGCGCGCGCGCTATCAGCTCGAGCGGTCCGGCGAAGGGGGCCTCGTCGCCCATCGACGGCGCTCCATCCGCGGCGCCGAAGCGGAAGCCGGTCGCGTCGGCCAGCGAGTCGCGCGCGACGAACGCGCGGCCGGCCGCGATCGCCGCGTGGAGCCCCGCCGTGTCGGCGACGGCGTCGCCCGTCGGCGGGCGGTCGAGCAGGACGTGCGTGCGCAGCAGCGCGAACGTCCGCTCGTAGGCCATCGTGCGCACGACGACGCGGTCGCCCCGGCGGATGCCGTACTGGTGGGCGTCCAGGCCGCCGATCGCCGGGACCCGCCGCCGGGCGCCCAGCGCGTCCCAGGCCGCCAGGTTGGCGGCCGGCGGGTCCGTGAGGACCGCGTCGGGGTCGCGCGCGAAGCGGACCAGGCGCCAGGGGGAGCGGATGTGCTCGAGCGTGTCGGTGACGAGGCTCCACACCTCGATCCCGTCGACGCCGCGGCGCAGGTCGCCGAACGGGGCGGCGCGCCCGGCCCGGCCCAGCAGCCAGCCCCCGCGCGAGAACGGGTGCGCGGCGATCGCCAGGCCGCCGGCCGCGTGGACCTCGTCCAGCGCGGCGGCGAGCGTGCGCCCCCGGTGGCGCACGGGCCGGGGCGGGCCGAGCGCGAGCAGGTGGCTGCCGTGCGCGGGGGAGATCTCGTGGCCGGCGACGACGAGCACGCCGTCGTGCCAGCCGGCCTCGGCCGCCGCGCGCGTGTCGTCGTGGTCGGTGATGACGACCGCGTGCGCGCCGGTGCGCGCGGCCGCGGCCGCGATCTCGGGCACCGTGCCCGTGCCGTCGGAGTAGACCGAGTGCACGTGCACGACGCAGATCAGCTCGGCGCCGTCCATCGGGTCGATGACGGTAGCCGGGCGGGGGCGGGCGCCCACCGGCGCCCGCCCGCCCGACGCGAGATCAGCCCGCCTTCTGGCGGCGGCGCGACGTCGCCGCGTCGACGACCACGGCGCCCAGCAGCACGGCGCCCGTGACCATGAACTTCGTGTCCGAGCTGTAGGCCAGCAGGTCCATGCCGTTGTTGATCGAGCCGATGACCAGGGCGCCCAGCAGCGCCGACCACACGCGGCCGCGCCCGCCGAACAGCGAGGTGCCGGCGATCACCGGGCCGGCGATCGACAGCAGCAGCAGGTCCGACCCGCCGGAGGACTGGTTCACCGCCAGCAGGCGCGAGGCGAGCATGATGCCGCCGCACGCCGCCATCGTCGACGCGAGCGCGAACACCGCGATGCGGATGCGCCCGACGCGGATGCCGGCGCGGCGCGCCGCCTCCTCGTTGCCGCCGACCGCGTAGATGTGGCGGCCGAAGCGGGTGCGCTGCGTGATGTAGTCGAAGAGCATCACGAAGCCGACGAGGATGCACAGGGCCAGCGGCAGGCCGCGGTCCTGGTTGACGATCCACACGGTGACGACCACCGGGATCGCGATCGCGACGATCCGGATCACGAGGAACCCGACCGGCGGCGCCTCCAGGCCCGCCTTGATCCGCTCCCGGCGCCCGTTCAGCGTGACCGCCGCGTAGACGAGGATCAGCACGATCGCGATCGCCCAGCCGACGGCGTCGTCGAAGAACGTGCCGGCGAGGTCGACGATGAACGCGGCGTTGATGTTGACCGTGCCGGTGTCGCCCAGCACCCACAGCAGCGCGCCCTGCCAGCCGAGCAGGCCGGCCAGCGTCACCACGAACGACGGGATCCCGAAGCGCGTGTGGACGAACCCCTGGAAGGTCCCGATCGCGGCGCCGGCGGCGACGGCGACGACGACCGCCAGCACGGGGGACCAGCCGTGCTTGACGTTCAGCACGGCCATGATCGCCGCGCACAGGCCGGAGACGATCGCGACCGACAGGTCGATCTCGCCCAGCAGCAGGACGAGCACGACGCCGACCGAGATCAGGCCGATGCCCGCGATCTGCAGCGACAGGTTCGTCAGGTTGACCGCGGACAGGAAGCGGTCGTGGGCCAGGCCGAAGATGATCCAGATGACGGCGAGCGTGATGAGCACGCGCAGCGACCCGAACTCGCCCTGCGCGAAGCGGCGCAGGAACTCGCGCGGGGAGCGCGGCATCGGGGCCGCCTCGGACTGGACGGCGGCGGACGAGGTGCTCACGACGCCTCCTTCCCGTTCGAGCGCAGACCGGTGATCGCGGCCACGACCTCCTCGCGGGTGGTCTCGGCGGCCTTGAAGTCGCCGTTGGGCCGCCCGAGGTACAGGACGTGGATGCGGTCGGCGACCTCGAACACGTCGGCCATGTTGTGGCTGATGACCACGACGCCGAGGCCGCGGTCGCGCAGGCGCCGGACGAGCTCGAGCACCTGCTTGGTCTGCGGCACGCCGAGCGCGGCGGTCGGCTCGTCCAGCAGCACGACCTTCGGCTCGCCGAGCAGCGACCGCGCGATCGCGACCTGCTGGCGCTGGCCGCCCGAGAGCGAGGCGACCTCGGTGCGGACGCTGGGGATCGTCGTCGAGAGGGTCCCCAGCAGCTCCTTGGCCCGCTGCTCCATGCGCGTCTCGTCGAGCTGGGCGCCGACGTGGACGAGCTCGTGGCCCAGGAACAGGTTGCCGACGACGTCGAGGTTGTCGGCCAGCGCCAGGTCCTGGTACACGGTGGCGACGCCGAGGTCCGCCGCATCCTGCGGGCTCTTGACGTCGACCACCTGCCCGTCGAAGCGGTACTCGCCCGCGTCGGCGGAGTAGATGCCCGACATGATCTTCACCAGCGTCGACTTGCCGGCGCCGTTGTCACCGACCAGCGCGACGACCTCACCGGCGTGGACGTCGAAGTCGACGCCGTCCAGCGCTTGGACCGCCCCGAATCGCTTCGAGATCCCCCGAAGCGACAGGACGGGTGTGGATGCAGTCATGTCGGGCAGTCTCCCCCTTCTGTCGTGGGAACGCGGCCTAGCCGCCGATCCCGGCCTCCTGGCAGGCCTGCTCGTACTCCGGCGTGCAGATCTGCTCAACGGTCCAGAACCCGTCGGCGATGATCGTGTCGTTGATGTTGTCCACGGTCACCGCGACCGGCTCGAGCAGGACGGACGGGACCATGCCCTGGCCGTTGTCCTCCTCGCCGTTGACCAGGCCCGCGGGCGGATCCTGGCCCTGCAGCAGGGCGAACGCCAGCTCCGCGGCCGCCTCGGCCTCCGGCTTGATCGCCTTGTAGACCGTCATGTACTGCTCGCCGGCGACGATGCGCTGGATCGCGGCCAGCTCGGCGTCCTGACCGGTGACGGGGATCTGCTTCGGATCCATGCCGGCCGACTTCATCGCGGCGATCGCGCCGCCCGCCGTGCCGTCGTTGGCGGCGTAGACGCCCTTGATCTTGTCCTTGCCGACGGCGGTGATCGCCTGCTCCATCTCCTGCTGGGCCTTGTCGGGCGACCAGTCCGGGGTGTCGTACTGCTTGGCGACCTCGACGCCGCGCTCCTCGAAGACCGAGTTCGAGCCCTCCTTGAAGAGCTTGGCGTTGTTGTCCGTCGGGGCGCCGTTGATCTTCACGATCGGGCCCGTCGGGTTGCCGTCCTCCTCGAGCTTGTCGCTGAGCGACGTGGCCTGCAGCTCGCCGACCTTGGTGTTGTCGAACGAGATGTAGTAGTCGACCGGCGCGTCCAGGATCAGGCGGTCATAGGAGATGACCGGCACGTCGGACTGCTTGGCGCGGTTGACGATCGCCGCGGCGGACGCCGAGTCGACCGGGTCGAGGACCATGACGTCGACGCCCTCGGTCAGGGCGGCCTCGGCCTGGTTCTGCTGCTTGGAGGCGTCCTGGTCGGCGTTCGAGTAGATGATCTCGCAGTCCGGGCACAGCTCCTTCATCTTGTTCTCGAAGCCGGGCCGGTCCTGCGACTCATAACGCGCGGTCTTGGACTCGGGCAGCAGGAGCGCGATCTTGCCGCTCGCGCTGCCGCCGCCCTCCTGCGTGGCGGCCTGGGTGGCGCCGCCGCCGCTCGTGCTGGTGGAGCTGTCGTCGTCGTCGCCGCAGGCGCCGATCGCCAGCGCGCCGGCGCCGATCGCGACGACGGACAGGATGGTTCGCATGTTCATGGTGTGGGGCTCCTCCTCAGGACCCGCTGGCGGCCAGGCCGCCTGTCGCTTGCATCAGGGGGCGGTCGGCCTCGCCGATGGCGAGCGCGATCGCCCCGCGCACTTCCGCCTGCTCGCCCAGCAGCCCTGTCGTCACCTCGGCGTCCTCCGCGGCCGAGGGGATCGCGTAGCGGCGCAGCGCGCCGCGCAGCGGATCCAGCAGCAGGTCGCCGGCGGCGCTCAGATCGCCGCCGACGATGATCCGCGCCGGGTTGAGCAGGTTGCACAACATGGCCACCGCCCGGCCGATGTGCTGGCCGGCGTCGGCGATGACCCGCCGGCACCCGGGGTCGCCCCCGCGCGCCAGCCCGATGACGTCCTCGATCGCGAGGTCCGTCCCGTGGGTGCGGCTGAGCTGCTCCAGCAGCCCGGGCGTCGCCGCCACGGTCTCCAGGCAGCCGCGGTTGCCGCAGCGGCACACGTGCCCGTCCTCGTCGACGAGCAGGTGGCCGAGCTCTCCCGCCGTCCCGCCCGCCCCGTGGTGGATGCGGCCGCCCACGATCAGCCCGGCGCCGATGCCGGTGCTGACCTTGATGTAGACGATCTCCTGGGCGCCGCGCCCGGCGCCGAACAGCGCCTCGCCGAGCGCGCCGAGGTTGGCGTCGTTCTCGACGACGACCGGGAGGCCCAGGCGGCGCTCCATCTCCTCGCCGACCCGCACGTCGACCCAGCCGGGCAGGATCGAGCTCGATCCGACGCTGCCGGTCTGGTGGCGGATCGGGCCCGGCACGCCCATGCCGACGTTGATCACGCGGTCGCGGGGGACCCCGGCGGTGGCGAGGACCTCCTCGACCAGCTCGGTCGCGGTCGCGAAGCCGTCGCGCGCGGACTGGTCGACGTCGAGCGCGCGCTCGGCCTGGGCGAGGATCGTCTGCGAGAGGTCGGCGACCGCCACCCGCAGGTGCGAGTGGCCGACGTCGATGCCGAGGGCGGCGCCGGCGGAGCGGTCGAGCGCCAGCAGCACCGGCGGACGGCCGGCGCCGGTCGTGTCGCGCTGGTCGGTCGGCTCCCGCTCGGCGACCAGGCCGCGCGAGATCAGCTCGGTGACCAGGGTCGACACGGTCGTGCGGGAGAGGCCGGTCTGGCGGGCGATCTCCGCCCGGCTGGCCACCCCCTGGGCGAGGAGCACGTCGATGACGCGCAGGAGGTTGTGCTCGCGGAGCGACTCGAGCGACCCGGTGCGCGATGAGAGACCCACGGCACGGTCATGGTCGGACGCGAACGTGAATTTGTCAAGACTCCGGAGTTAAGGCTCTGTTATCTCGGACAATATGTCCGAGAACTGGACTAAGCACGGAAGCGTACCGGCGGCCACCCGCGTTCCGGGCGCGTCGTCGTATCCTCAGGCGCCCACGGATGCCCGACCTGTCCCCGCCGGAGACCCCCACGAGCCCGCCGCCGGGGGTCTCCGTTCATGCGGTCGAGGGGCCCGGATCGCTCGGGCGGCTCCTCGCCGGCGTCGACGGGACCGACGACCTGGTCGACGCGGCGATGATGGAGGCGGCCGCGTCCACACAGCGGCCGGTCGTCCTCGAGGCCGAGGACGGCGAGCGCGTCACGTTCCCGCTGCTGGCGACCGACGCGAGCGTCCTCGGCGCGATGTTCTCGATCCCGCTCGAGCAGGCGTGGGCGCTGCTGCCGGCGACCGAGCGCCTCGTGCCGCTGCGCGTGACGCCCCGCCGGGCCGCCGTGTCGGTGTTCGCCTGGCAGATCCGCCGCGGCACCTACGGCGCCTACCACGAGCTCGGCGCCGCGATCCCGGTGATCCTCGACGCGGCCAAGCCGCCGGCCCCGGCGCCGCCCGCGCTGTGGCGCGACCCGGCGATCGGGATCTACGCGGTCGAGCTGCCCGTCGACAGCGAGCGCGTGGCGCGCGCGGGCGCGGCGATGATGGGGCTGCCCCACGTCGTCGGGGAGGCGACGCTCGAGATCGGCGACCGCGGCGGACGCGCCACGTTCGCGCTCGACGGCGACCCGACCGCCGAGCTGCAGGTGCGCCTCGGCCGCTGGCCGCACCACCGCCGTGTCGACCTGTCCTTCCAGGCCTACTCGCTGCTCGACGGGCGGATCGTGCGCACCCGCTACCTGGGCGTGGGGGCCGGCTACCGCGGCCGCCGCGGGACGGCGACCGTCACGTTCGGAGAGCGCCAGCGGCGGGCGCAGCGCCTGGGGCGGCTGGAGCTCAGCCGCCGTCCGCTGGAGCTGCGGGTCGTCGCGCGGATGAACTGGATCGCCGCGACGCCCGAGGACGCCGGCGCGATCTAGGGGGAACGCTCGCCCTGAGGGCGAGGTTCCCTCAGCGGGTGATCGCCCAGGGGCGAAACCGCGGCCGCGGCTAGTGCGTGATGGCCGGGCCGCAGGCCTCGATGTCGGCCCGCAGCCGGTCGGCGCGCTCGGCCGTCCAGCGGCCCGTGACGACGAGCCGGTCGAGCAGCTCCTCGACGGCGTCGAGCGCCTCCTGGGCGGCCGGGTCGGCCGTGATGTCCTCGCAGAACAGCAGCGTGTCGGCCGACTCGCGCAGCAGGTCCTGCTCGGCCGGCTGCAGCTTCGTCGGGCCCACCTCGGCCAGGGTGGCCGTCACGCGTCCGTAGGCCTGGGCACGCTCGGAGGTCATCGCCACTCACGGTAGCGTCCCGCGCGTGCTGCTGCGGCCAGTCGACGACGGGGTCCTCGCGATCGGCCAGGCCTCCCACGCCTGGGTGTCGGGTCAGCTCGCCCGCGCGTGGCGCCCGCGGCCCGAGCCGTGGGAGGACGTGTGCCTGGCCGCCGAGCAGCACGACGTCGGGATGGCGCTGTGGGACCTGACCCCGGCGCTGAACCCGCGCACCGGCCTGCCGCAGACGTTCGTCGAGATGGACCTCGCCACGCACCTGCGGCTGTGGCACGCCGCGCCGGCGCGGCTGTTCACGCAGAGCCGCTACGCCGCGCTGCTCGTGTCGCTGCACGGCACCAAGCTCTACGGGCGCCGCGACCTGTCCACGACGGACCCCGCCGAGGCCGACCAGATCCGCGCCTACCTGGCCGACCAGCGCGCGCTGCAGCAGCGCCTCGCCGACGAGGTCGGCGCCGAATGGGACACGCTGCGCGCCCAGCAGTCGCTGATGTTCGCCTGGGACGGGCTGTCGCTCGCGCTGCTGCTCGGCTGGGACCCGTACGAGGTCGAGGGCGTCACGCTGCGCGACGGCGGCGTCGTGGACCCGTGGCCGTTCGCGGGCGACGAGCTGACCGTCGTCTGCGAGGGCCGGCGCCTGCGCGGGCGCTACGCCGACGAGCCCGAGCTGCACGCGGCGCTCGAGCGGGCCCCGCTGGAGCGGCTGTCGTTCACGCTGCGCCCGCCGTCATGAGGCCCGACCTCGAGGGCGTCCCGGAGACGGCGCTGTGGACGCTGCGCCTGCGCGCCACCGAGGCGCGCCGGCGCGACGCCGTCCTCCACGACCCGTGGGCGGTGGAGCTCGTCGAGCGCATCGACCACCCGTTCGCGCAGCGCTTCGGGACCGAGCTCGGCCTGGCGGCGCAGTGGCAGGCTCTGCGCTCGCGGACGTTCGACGACGCGGTCCGCCGCTTCCAGGCCGACTGCCCGGGCGGGCTCGTCGTCGCGCTGGGCGAGGGGCTGGAGACCGGGTTCTGGCGCACCGACGACGGGCGCGTGCGGTGGCTGAGCGTCGACCTGCCGGCGACCGCGGAGCTGCGCCGGGCGCTGCTGCCCGACGAGGAGCGCCGCCGCACGATCGCGGCCTCGGTGCTCGACGACGACTGGCTGGACGAGGTCGACGCCGCGCACGGGGTGCTCCTGCTCGCCCAGGGCGTGCTGATGTACCTGCGCCCGCCCGACGTGCACGCCCTGTTCGACCGCTGCGCCGCCCGCTTCCCGGGGGCGGCGCTCGTCTTCGACACGGCGCCGCGCTGGTTCGCCATGTTGGCCTCGCGCGGGCTGCTGCGCACGCCGTCGGGCTACGTCGCGCCGCCGATGCCGTGGGGCTTCGACCTGCTCGAGCGCCGGCGGCTGGCGCGGCGGCCGGGGATCGCTCGGCTGCGCGAGCTGCGCCTGCCGCCGGGCCGCGGCGCCGCGCTCGGCCTCGCCTACCCGCTGCTGGACCGGGCGCCGCTGCTGGGCGACGTCACGATGCGGGTGCTCGAGGCGCGCTTCGCCGGGTGATCAGGGCAGGACGCCCTCGATCGACAGCAGCGCGGCCTTGCGCTCCAGCCCGCCGGTGTAGCCGCCCAGCCCGCCACCGGCGCGCAGCACGCGATGGCAGGGCACGACGATCGGGATCGGGTTGCGGCCCAGCGCCGAGCCGGCGGCGCGGATCGCGCGCTCGTTGCCGGCGTTCGCCGCCACGTCGCGGTAGGTGCGCGTCTCGCCGAACGGGATCGCGGCGGCGGCGCGCAGGACGCGGCGGCCGAAGTCGGTGCGGACGAGGCCGAGGTCGAGCGGCAGGTCGAAGCGCGTGCGGCGCCCGGCGAAGTACTCGTCCAGCTCGCGGCGCACGTCGTCCAGGCGCGCGGGCGCCTCGAGCACGCGCGGCGACAGCCGGGCCGCGAGCTGCTCGGCGACGGCGTCGACGCCGCCGTTGACGTCGGCGTAGGAGAGGACGGCCAGGCCGCGCGGCGTGCGGGCGGCGACGAGCGTGCCCAGCGGCGTGTCGACCGGCGCGTAGGCGACGTCGAGCAGGCCGGCGTCGGCGGCGCGGTCGATCAGGCGCTCGACGAGGCCGGGCGGGGGAGCGGACGAGGGCGGGGTGAGCGGGGTCATGCGGGCTGCACCTCCTGGCGCAGGGACTGGAGCCCGTCGGCGATGCGCCGGCGGGCGGCCTCGGCGCTGATGCCGAGGGCCTGGGCGACCTCGATCGGGCGCAGGTCGCCGGCGTAGCGGAGCGTGATGGCGGCGCGCTGCCCGGGGGGCAGCGCGCGCACCGCGTCCCACAGCTCGTCCTCCTCGGACGGGGCGGGGGCGGGGGCGGCGGCGCGCTCGGGGAGCGTGTCGCTGGGGACCGGGCGGCGGGCGCGGGCGCGGTGCACGTCGATCGCCTTGCGGTGGGCGATCGTCACCAGCCACGCCTCGACGTTGGCGTCCTCGGGCAGGCGCGGGTACGCGCGCAGCGCCGAGAGCCACGCCTCCTGGAAGGCGTCCTCGGCGTCCTCGCGCCCCGCGGTCGCGACGCACACGCGCCACACCGTGTCGCGGTGACGGTCGAGCACCTGTTGGAACGGGATCACGGTGGGCAGACGCGCCGGGCGGTCGGGACGTGAGGTCAGTCGTGGCGGTGGAAGCCCTCGCCGGCCAGGATGCCGGTGCGGCCCTCGGCCACGAGCCGGCGCAGCAGCGGCGCGGCGCGGTAGCGCTCCTCGCGGCGCTCGTCGAACAGCGCGTCGAGCACGCCGAGGACGTGGTCGAGGCCGATCTCGTCGCCCCAGCGCAGCGGGCCGCGGGGGTGGTTGAGGCCGAGGACCATGCCGGTGTCGAGGTCGTCGACGGACCCGACGCCCTCGCCGATCGCGAACGCGGCCTCGTTGACGAGTTGGCAGACGATGCGGCCGAGGACGAGGCCGGGCGCGTCGCCGACCCACTCGGTGCGCAGGCCCAGGCTCGCGAAGAACTCCTCGGCGGCCCGGGCCGCGTGGTCGCTGGAGTCGGACGAGCGCGTCAGCTCCACGAGCCCGCCGGGCGCGAGCGGCGGCAGGGCGTGGAAGCCGACCGACGTGCCGCCCGGGTCCAGCTGGGCCAGCGAGCCGTCGGCCAGCAGCAGCGCCTGCGGGCCGCCCTGCAGCGGGTGCTCGTCGGGCTGGGCGCCGCAGTCGAGGATCAGCTCGGGCACCTCGCCCTCGACGTCCTCGGGCACGCGCACGTCCCAGCCGGCGTCGTCGGCGAGCATCCGCAGCTCGTGGGCGACGACGAGGTCGCCGGCGATGACGACCAGGCGCCCGCCGCCGGCCGTCGCGTCCGGCTCGGGCGGCGCCGGCGGGTCCGGCGGCCGCTGCGCGCGGCCGTCGGCGTCGTAGGCGTACCAGCCGCGGCCGGTCTTGCGCCCGAGCCGCCCCGCCGCGACCATCCGCGCGCTCAGCGGGCTGGGGCGCCAGCGCGGCTCGCCGAACGACTGCTCGTGGAAGGACCGCGCGATCGCCAGGTTCACGTCGATCCCGATCAGGTCCTGCAGCTCGAACGGGCCCATCGGGAAGCCGCCGCCGAGGCGCACGATCCGGTCGATCTGCTCGACGGTCGCGACGCGCTCGGTCACCAGCCGCTGCGCCTCCAGCACGAACGGCCGGTTGGCGCGGTTGACGAGGAAGCCGATCGTGTCGGCGGCGCGAACGACCTCGCGGCCGAGCGCGGCGGCGAGCGCCGCGGCCCGCTCCAGGGCGGGCGGCTCGGTCTCGTCCCCGGCGACGAGCTCGACCAGCCGCATCCGGTGCGGCGGGTTGAAGAAGTGCAGGCCGACGACCCGCTGCGGTCGGGGGACGTCGCGGGCGACCGCGGTGACCGACAGCGACGACGTGTTCGTCGCCAGCACGCAGTCGTCGCCGACGACCGCGGCGACCCGGCCCAGCAGGTCGCGCTTGAGGTCGAGGTCCTCGGGGACCGCCTCGATCACGACCTCGCAGCCCGCGAGCTCGTCGAGCGCTGCCGCCCCGCGCACGTGCTCGGCGGCCGGATCGCGCAGGCGGCTCAGCGCGCGCTCCAGCGCGGCCGGGTCGGCGTCGTGCAGCACCGTCGGGACGCCGTGCTCGCCGGCCAGCCGCGCGATCCCGGCGCCCATCGTGCCGGCGCCGACGACGCCCAGCCGCGGCGCGCTCATCCCGCGCCGCCGGGCTCGCCGCGCAGGACCGCCAGGCCCGCGCGCTCGCCGGCGAACGCCAGGCGCGGCAGCGCGTCGAGCGCCAGCCAGGCCGCGTCGGACTTCTCCGCGTCGAGCCGCAGCGTGGCGGGGTCGCCGAGCACGCGGCACAGGTACCCGACGTCGACGGTCCAGCGCTCCTCGCCGTAGCGGCTCGTGAACGCGCCGAGGATGCGCTCGACCGCGATCTCCAGCCCGGTCTCCTCGCGCAGCTCGCGCCGGATCGCGTCCTCCGGCGACTCGCCCGGCTCGACGAACCCGCCCGGCAGGTCCCACTGCGCGAAGAACGGCTCCCGGGCGCGCTCGAGCACGAGGTAGCGGTCCTGCGCGTCGCGCACGAACGCGAACACGGTCACGGCCGGGTTGTCGTAGTGGACGAAGTGCCCGCGCGGGCACGCCGGACGGCCCGCGTCGGGGCGGCCCTCCGGGATCGGCTGCAGCGCCGTGGCGCACAGCGGGCAGAAGCGGAAGTCGGGCACGGGAGGGGATGGTGCCAGGGCGACCTGCCATCCTGCCGCGCCATGGCCCGGTTCCTGATCGTCGGCGGTGGACAGCGCGCGCTCCAGCTCGCGCGGGAGCTCAGCGCGGAGGGGCACGCCCCGCGCCTGACGACGCGCGACCCGTCGCGGCGCGCCGAGATCGAGGCGGCGGGCGGCGAGTGCGTGATCGCCGACCCCGACGTCGTCGGGACGCTGCGCTACGCGCTCGACAACGTGACGATCCTGCTGTGGCTGCTGGGCACGGTCGACGCCGAGCCGCTGCACGGCTCGCGCTGGAGGATGATGCTCGAGCGCACGATCGACACGACGGTGCGCGGCGTGATCTACGAGCGCGGCACCGACGCCGGCGAGGCGCTGACGCGCGAGATGGCCGAGTACAACGGCATCCCGTACGCGATCGTCGACGCGCGCTCGGCCGACTGGATCGGCGACGTGCGCGCCGCGATCGACCGCCTGCTCTAGCAGTCGCGCACGCCGATCGCGGCGAGGCGCTCGGCCGCCTGCCGGTCGCCGGCGGTCAGGCCGGCGCGGGCGGCCGCGACGACGACCCGCGGGGCCGAGCCGCGGTCGATCTGGTCGCGCACGAGGCGCAGGCGGCTCGCCTGGCCCAGCAGCGCGCGCTCGGCCTCCTCGTGCGCCTCGGCCAGGCGGTCGGGCGGGGTGAGGTCGATGAGCGCGCGCGCGGCGCGGGTCGCGGCGCGCTCGGCGCGCTTGACGATCGCGACGGCCTCCTCGGGGGTGCGGGCCCCCAGCGCGGCCAGGCCCTGGGCGCCGGTGCTCGCGCCCGGGCAGGCGCGGGCCGCGCGGGCCGCGTAGTCGGGCGCCGGCTCGTCGCCGCCGCAGCCGGTCGCCGCGAGGACGACGACCATGGCGAGCGCCCGCGATGCGCGCGCGCCCGCGCGCGTCATGCCGCCTCGGCGTCCAGGAGCGGAGCCAGGCGCTCGAGCAGGTCGGACACCATCCGCGCGGTCGCGCCCCAGATGAGGTGCTCGCCGACGGCGTAGGTGTCGGCCATGAACGGCACGCCGCGGCGCAGCAGCCGGCGGCGCTCGTAGCCGGCGCGCAGCTCGAGCAGGGACGGCTCGATCACCGTCGCCACCTCGCGCGGCGACGGCGTCCACGCGTGGCCCGGCTCGATCAGCCCGACGAACGGATACACCGCGTAGTTGGTGGCGATCGTCGGCGTCGGCTGGAGGGCGCCGACGAGCTGCACGTCGGCGGCGGGCAGGCCGATCTCCTCCTCGGCCTCGCGCAGCGCGGTGATCCGCAGGTCGGTCTCGTCGTCGTCCTGGCGGCCGCCGGGGAACGAGATCTCGCCGGCGTGGCGGCGCAGGTCGTCGCGGCGGCGCGTGAGGACGGCGTGCAGGCGCCCGTCGGCCCGGTACAGCGGCACGAGCACGGCGGCGTCGATGCGGCCGTGGACGTCCAGGGCGGCCGCCTCGGCCGGGTCGAGCAGGCAGGCGGCGAGCTGTGCGGCGAGGTCGCTCAGGCGGTCAGCTCGGCGGTCTCGACACGCTCGTGGAACATGACCTCCCCGTCGAGCGTGCGGTGGATCGGGCACTTCGCGGCGATCACGCGCAGCTTGGCGACCTGCTCCTCGGTGAGGTGGTCCGACAGGCGCAGGACCAGCTCGAAGCGGGTCGGGGTGCCCCGCTCGGCGGGCTGGTACTCGCAGTCGACCTCCAGCGGGCCGATGTCCCAGCCCTTGCGCTGGGCGTACATCTCCATCGTGACCGCCGTGCAGGAGGCCAGCGACGCCGCCAGCAGCTCCTGCGGACTCGGGCCGGCGTCCTCGCCGCCCACCTCGGGCAGCTCGTCGGCCGTGATCCGGTGGTCGCGGATCCGGATCGACTGACGGAGCGGACCGGTGCGACGGGACGTGGCCTTCATGACGTCCATGCTACCCCCGGCCGGGGGGCGGCTATGTGAGCGGGTTGAAGAGCAGCCCGGTCGGCAGCTTCGGGAAGAAGTACGTGCTCTTGGGCGGCATCGACTCGCCCGCCTCGGCGACCGCGATGACCTGCTCGACGGGCGTCGGGCGCAGGACGAACGCGACGTCGAAGGCGCCCGACTCGACCAGCTCGCGCGCCTGCTCAGCGGTCCGCGCGTAGCCGAAGCGGTGCAGGTGGGAGATGTCGTCGTCGGTGAGCTCCAGCGGGCCCTTCAGCAGCAGCGCCTCCAGGACGGCGGCGTCCAGCCGGCGGTAGGGCTCGGGGCGGTCGGCGAGCGCGGCGTCGGCGATCGCCTGGTCGCGCAGGTCGAGGCGGAACGGCCGCTTGAAGTGCGCGTCGACGTAGCCGAGCGACAGGGACCCGCCGGCCGGCCCGGGGGCCAGCTCGTCGGTCTCGGTGATCTCGAAGTCGCGCCGGATCGCGGCCGCCAGCGCCTCCTGCTGGGCCGGCGTCGTGTCCTTCACGAGCCGGTGGGTGGGGAAGATCGTCAGCCCCGGGTCCTGGAGCGCGACGAGGCACATGAGCACGTAGCGGTGCGGACCCTCGCCGCCGACCTCCTCGGCGTAGGCGCGGGCGGTCTCGTAGCGGTGGTGGCCGTCGGCGATCAGCAGCTCGGCGTCGGCGAGCGCGTCCTGGACGGCGGCGATCGCGGCCGGGTCGTCGACCCGCCACAGGCGGTTGCGCGTGCCCTCGTCGTCGGGCGCGTCGGCGAACGGCTCGGCCTCGGCGAACGGCGCGAGCGCGCGCCAGGCCGCCTGCTCGGGGTCCGAGTACAGGCTGAAGATCGGCGACAGGTTCGCCTTCGTCGCGCGGGTCAGGCGCAGCCGGTCCTCCTTGGGGCCGGGGTGCGTGCGCTCGTGCGGGCGGATGCGCCCGGGGCCGTAGTCGGTGACGCGCACCCGGCACAGGAAGCCCTGGCGGGTCAGCTCGCGGCCGTCGGGGCCGGTGTAGTCCTGGCGCAGGATCCACAGCGCGGGCCCGTCGTCCTCGACGACCGCGCCCTCCGCGCGCCAGGCCGCCAGCGTCTCCGCCGCGGTCGCGTACGGGTCGTCGCCGCCCTGGGGCAGGTCGATCGCGACGACGTTGTGCGCCGAGCGCGCCAGCAGCGCCGCGCGCTGCGCGTCGTCGATGACGTCGTAGGGCGGGGCGATCACGTCGCGCAGGGGGCCGGCGACGGCGGGGTCGTAGCGCAGCGCCACCAGCGGTTGGATCTCGGCCATCGGGCCGGACCCTACTCAGCGCGCGCCGAAGTCGGTGGTGTAGGTCGCGGCCGGCATGTCGCCGACCGCGCGCGGAGCGCCGCGGGCGACGCCGACGCCGACCTCGCGCAGGCGGGCGTCGAGGATCGTGCGCCGGTGGCCCGGGGAGCGCATCCAGGCCGCGACGATCCGGGCGGGGGAGGCCAGCGGGCCCGCGCCCCAGGCGATGTTCTCGCCGAGCGTGCGCCACCGCGTGTAGCCGGCCGCCTCGACGCGCTTGTGCATCGTCGATCCGCCCGGTCCGACGTGGTCGAAGAAGCTCAGGCGCACCATCCGCCGCGAGTGGCGGGTCGCCGCGCGGGCCAGGCGCCGGTCGGCCCTCAGCGGCGCGAGCCCGTGCGCGCGCCGCTCGCGGTTGATGAGGCACAGCGTCGCCGCGCGCGCGGCCGCGAGCTCGCCGCGCTGCGGCACCGCGGCCGCGCTCGCGCACGCGGCCTGGGCGGTCGCCGGCGCGCCGCCGGCCAGCGCCACCAGGGTCGAGATGGCCGCCGCGACGGCCGCTTTCCCCCTGCGAAGGTGGGTCATCGGTGCCTCACGGTACGCGGTTGCCCGGTCGGCAATCGATCGAAAAGCGCCGGGCAGCAGACGCAGGACGGGCGGGCTGTCGGGGTGGGGCTGGATCCGCATGAGGGACGGTGCTCGAACCGGTTGTGGCGTCGACAAGCCGCCATCTGGGTTCGACGTGACCCATCCGACGCCTGCGAGCGGCCGAGACTCGTACCTGCGATGTCCTCGTCCGCCGGTGGGCGGGGCAGACCCCGGAGTTCCGCTTCCTGGACGGCTCCCGCGATGGGCAGGTGCTCCGGTCCGGGCGCGCGACGAGGCTCGGACGAGGTACGGGTACCGGGTGCGCAGCGTGCGGTCCAGCGAGTCGAAGGTGGTCCGGTGGCGCAGCTCCGGGCGCATCCGCGGCACGACGCGGTCGCCAGAACCGGCCGGAGTCAGCGTCGGAAGGGACGTCCCCCGTGGGGGAGAACACCCAACGAGGACACAAGCGCCCCGGGCAGGACTCGAACCTGCGACCCGCGGCTTAGAAGGCCGCCGCTCTATCCAGCTGAGCTACCGGGGCGGGCGGGTCGGAAGCGTAGACCGCGCGGCCCCTGGCGATCACCGGTCGCCGGGTTCGCGCGGCGGGCGTCTGCGGCGGATGAAGCCGATGACGATGCCGGCGGCGAGGCCGGCGAGGGAGCCCGCGATGATGGCGCCGAGGATCGACACGCGGCAAGGGTACCCCTATCGTCCGGACCGTCGGGGCGTGGCTCAGCCTGGTAGAGCGCCGCGTTTGGGACGCGGAGGTCGCCGGTTCGAATCCGGCCGCCCCGATCTTCTGCCTCGCGGCAACCCGAGTGTGACCCACGAGCCGCGACTGCCCGCGCCGGGGCCTCCCGAGCGGCTATGACGGCGACACGTCCTTCCAGGCCGTGGAGCGGAAGCTGGCTCGCCGCCGCGATCCTGCTTCCGGGAACGAACCCAATCTGGACCGTTCACTAACGAACCGAACGAACCGGATTGCCGGTTGTAGTAGAACGAGCCACGAACGCTCAGGTACTGTTGCGACTGTGAGCGACGGACCGCCTGCAGGCTGGTACGAGGACCCGGACAATCCGCGCCAGCTTCGGTGGTGGGACGGGGCCAGGTGGACGCAGAGCACAGCGCCGAGGCAGCCATCGGGACCGGAGGCGCCGACATCGAGCCCCTCTGCTCCGACGAATCCTCCGGCTGAGGTGAAGTCGACCTGGAGTTCGAGCGGCGGTGGGAGCGGGTCGGGCTCATCGAGCAAACGGTGGAAGGTCGGCATCATCGTCGCCGCCGTCGTGCTCGTGATCTTGGCCATTGCCGGCGTAATCGCGGGTGGCGAGGAGGAGTCTGTCGAGTCCGTTTCTGCGAGCACCAACGAAGCTCGCACGTCCGCAAACGAGTCCGGTGGCACCTCCACCCAGGAAACTACGAGTGAGCCAGAGCACACGGACTTGGAGATCAACTCTCACGCCGATGGCGACACCGTCAGAGCGCGCACCGTCGTGCTCCGAAGTGAGGCAACGCCCAACGCCACGGTGACCGTGGCGGGAGAAGAGGCGCAGGCGAGCGACTCCGGCCGCTGGGCCATTCGCGTACCACTGAAGAAGGTCGGCGAGAGTTCGCTCGTCGTGGAGGCGACCGCGCCCGGACGGGACGAAACCCGGACGCGCATCAGTGTCGTACGAGAGCGGACAGCGCGTGAACGCGCTGCGATTCGCCGGCGCCGCGCGGAGGCCGAGGCGCGGCGCGAGGCTGCCTTCCGAGCCGAGGCACAGACGATCCCGTACAACCAGCTCGCGAAGAACCCAGAGCGCTACGTCGGCGAGCGCGTGGTCTACCGGGGCCAGATCTTCCAGATCCAGGAGGCTGGTGGGGTGGGCTTCATGCTGCTGTCGGTCACCGATGAGGGCTACGGCTTCTGGGACGACAACGTGTGGATCAACTACGAGGGCACGATCGATAGCGCCGAAGACGACATCGTCACGGTGTACGGAACGGTGGTCGGGCAGAAGACCTACGAGACGCAGATCGGCGGAGAGACGTTCGTTCCCGAGATCGATGCTGAGTTCATCGACGAGTAGGGCTTGCCGCGCCCTTGGTGCAGACGAAGGTTCCAGGGAGCCACGCGGCTGCTGATAGGTCGGATGGGCCGTCGAACGGCGGTCCAGCGCGACCTCGATGGGCTCGCGCACACGTTGTCGCACGCGGCGCGCCGTCAACCGCATGGCCATATGCGTCGGAGCAGCAGCTCCCGAACGCGCTCATGAGACGACCGGCTGCGCCGGCGCGAGCAGGCGGCGGATCGGCTCCTCGAGCTCCGGCCGCTCCGCCACCAGCCGCGGCGCCAGCTCAGCGAGCACCTGCGCGAACACCTCCTCGCGCTCCTCGTCGGAGAAGTCGGTGTGCTGGCGCTTGCGCAGGCCGCGCTCGTGCAGGGCGATCCGCACCTCGGGCTCGATGCCCTTGGCGGCCAGGACCTTGGCGACGCAGTGCAGCGGGCAGCCGTCGATCGCGATGATCGGGTGCCCGCGCGTGGCCTTGTGCACCAGCGGCTTGACGTCGCCGCCCACGCCGACGATGCACGACATCTCCGCCAGTCCGAGGCGGTCGAGCCGCACCGCCAGGTGGTTGGCCAGCTGCGCGACGTTGGAGCTTCCCGAGCACGAATAGACGAGCATCGGCGCGACCGTATGAAGCGGCGTTCCGCGTGCCCTCCGTGCCGGCGACGGAGGCCGCACCGTAGTCCCCACGGATCCGGTTGCGGGGAACCCCCGCGTGGCGCGCGCGCGACCGGAATCTAGGGTGCCCGCGATGGTGGACACGGAGGCGACGGCGGCCGAGCAGGAGTACTTGGAGACGATCTTCTGGCTCCAGGAGGCGGGGCTGCCGGTCACCGCCGCCAACGTCGCGCGCGCTCGGCGGCTCAGGCCGCCGAGCGTGCACGAGATGATCGCGCGGCTCGAACGCGACGGCTACATCACGCGCGACGCCGACCGGGTGATCGCGTTCACGCCCGCCGGGCTGCGGCAGGCCGCCGACCGGGTGCGCCGCCACCGGCTCATCGAGCGCTTCCTGACCGACGTCCTCGGCATCCCGTGGGACGAGGTCCACGAGGAGGCCGAGCGCCTGGAGGGCGTGATGTCGCCGGGCCTCGAGGCGCGGATCCGGGCCGCGGTGGGCGAGGCGACGACGTGCCCGCACGGCCACCCGTTCACCCCGGACGACCGGGTGGAGGGCGCGCCGCTGTCGGACGTCGAGGTCGGAGCGCGCGTCGAGGTGCTGCGCTTCGAGAACGAGGCCGAGGACGTGCTGCGCTACCTGCGGCCGACCGGCCTCGAGCCCGGGGTGCGCGGCCAGGTCGTCGCGCGGGGCGCGATGGTCGTCGTCGAGCGCGACGACGATGGCGCGCGGTGCGCAGTCACGGCGACCGTCGCCGAGACCGTGTCGGTGCTGGCCGACCCGGCCCCGCCGGCGCGCGTGGCGCTGCCGGACCAGCTCGACCTCGGGCGCGAGCGCTACGGGCGCTGACGCCGGGCGGCGCTCACGCCTCGTCGTCGACCGCGTCGAGGTCGTCCAGTCCGTCGTGGTCGGGCCCGTCGCCGTTGCGGTGCGGCATGCGCACCACGAACACGACGCCGCCCTGGGCGACGGTGAGGGCGCCCGCCTCGGTCCAGAAGGCGCGCTCGAAGGAGTCGGGGTCGAGGACGAAGTAGCCGGTCACGCCGTGGCCGTCGACGCCGACGACGAACACGACGGCGTCGGCGGGGGCCTGCTCGCCGAACACCTCGCGCGCGGCCGGGCCCGCGCTCAGCGCGCCCGTCAGCATCGCGGTGGCGCCGCGCGGGCGGCCCTGCCCGGAGCAGACCAGGACGTCGACCGGACGGCCGATCGTGCCCTGCATGGCGGTCAGCACCTCGACGAAGCTCAGATCGGCCATCCCGTCAGGGTACGGTGGCGCCATGGACTTCGAGGCCGCCCTCAACCAATTGCGGATGTGGTGCGACCGGCCCGTGACGGTCGTGGTCGAGCCCGATCACAGCGTCATGCACGGCCGCCTGCGGGAGCTGGACTCGACCGGCACGGACGGCGCCATGTTCGCCGTCGATCACGAGGACCGGCCCACGACGGGCGTGGCGGTCGCGCTGTTCCGCGACGCGTTCGCCTCGGCCCGGCTGGAGGGCCCCGCCCTCTACGTCCAGCAGGGACGCATGGAGATCATCGTGCTGGATCGGGCAGGAACGGAAGCTCCGGAGCCAGCCCGCTGACGTTGAACACGCCCTGGACCGCGGGCGGCCCGGGCACCAGGGCGAGCCGGCCGGCCTCGGGTCCGCGGCACGCGGCGACGATCGTGCGCAGGCCGGCGGAGTCGATGAACTCCAGCACGCGCAGGTCGACGACGACGCGCGTCGCCTCGCTGGCCAGCGCGATCGAGAGGGCCTGCTCCAGCTCCTCGGTGGTGTGCAGGTCGAGCTCGCCGCGGGGGAGCACCCACACCTCGCGCTCGCGCGCCTCGAGATCGACGACCAGGGTCTCGTTCATCGCGGCAGCCGTACCCGCGCGCGGGCCGGCGCACACGCGGGTTGCGACTTGTCATCCCGGTCACAAGTTCCGGCCGGCAGGACGTGGTGGCAGGCCCAAGAACTCGGCGCCGCCGCCACCTAGGGTCGAGCCGACATGAGCCGACTGCACCGCAACGTCAACATCGCCGCCGTCGTCCTGCCGTTCATCGCCGTCATCGTGGCGATCATCGTGCTGTGGGGCTGGGGGGTGACGTGGGTCGACCTGGCCCTGATGGCGTTCATGTACGTGATCACCGGGTTCGGGATCACCGTCGGCTACCACCGCATGCTCACGCACCGGGCGTTCCAGACGTCCAAGCCGGTGGAGTACACGTTCGCGATCCTCGGCTCGATGGCCATCCAGGGCCATCCGATCGAGTGGGTCGCCGACCACCGCAAGCACCACGCGCACACCGACACCGAGGGCGACCCGCACAGCCCGCACGCCGGGTTCGCGGGCGGCGGCCTCAAGAACGCGCTGCGCGGCCTGTGGCACGCGCACGTCGGCTGGCTGTTCGTCAACGAGGGCCGCGCGGGCGCGCGCAAGTACGCGCCGGACCTGCTCGAGGACCCGGGCATGCGCCGCATCTGCCGGATGTTCCCGTTCTTCGTGCTCCTGTCGCTGGCGATCCCGGCGATCCTCGGCGGCCTCATCACCTGGTCGTGGTGGGGCGTGCTCACCGGCCTGCTGTGGGGCGGCTTCGTGCGGATCTTCTTCCTGCACCACGTGACGTGGTCGGTCAACTCGATCTGCCACTTCCTCGGCACCCGCCCGTTCGAGATCGACGACCACTCCGGCAACGTCTTCTGGCTGGCGATCCCGTCGTTCGGCGAGGCCTGGCACCACAACCACCACGCGTTCCCGCGCTCGGCCGTGCACGGGCTGCGCAGCCGCCGCCAGATCGACATCAGCGCCGGCCTGATCTGGCTGATGGAGCGGATGGGGCTCGTGTGGAACGTCGTGCGGATCTCGCCCGAGCGCCAGGCGCAGAAGCTGGTCGGCGCCGCCGGCGAGGCGTCGGCCTCGCGCGCGCGTGAGACCGTGGGCGCCGCGGGCGACTGAGCGCGCTAGATGATTGATGCCACGCCTGGTTAGGCGTTGAGGTCGGCGAAGGCGCGGGTGGGGCGGCCGCAGAGGCAGTTGATCCAGATGCCGGCGCTGTAGGCCAGCAGCTTGGCGGCGATCCGGGCGCGGAGTCCGTGCAGGGTCCGCGCTCGGTGGGCTTCTAGGCCGAGGGTGTCTTTGAGGGTCCAGAAGATCGATTCGATGCGTTGGCGGATGCCGGAGAGGTGCAGGCCGTTGTCGGGTTCGGTCTTTCGGGCCGGGCGCAGCACGGTGGCGCCGTAGACCTCGGCGGCGTGGGCGGCGAACTCGGCTCCGGCGTAGCCCTTGTCGGCCACGATCGTCTCGCCGCCTCGCAGCCCGATCGCAAACAGGCGGCGGGCGACGTCGCGTTCTCTGTCGTCGGCTGAGGCCAGGATCGCGGCGCGGATGGTGCCGTCCGGGGCGCCGAGCAGATGCAGGCGCATGCCCCAAAACCAGCGGCTGTGGCTGCGTGAGTAGTGATGCGCGCAAGCGACCGCGAGTTCGGAGCGGCGGGCGGTGTCGACCGAGCGGCCGCATTCGACCGGGGTGGAGTCCAGCAGCGCGATCGTGTCCCAATAGCCCGGACAGTCGCGCGAGAAGCAGGCCATCAACCTCTCGATCTGCTCGCCCAGCCGGGCGCGCCGCTTCCAGTAGGCGTCCTGAGTGGGCAGCAGCGAAAACAGGTCCGCGAGCTGGCGCCTGGCCGCGCGCAGGAACTGGCGATCGGAGCTGATCCCCATCACCGCCTGAGCAACGCAGAGCGTGACGACCTCCGCGTCGGTGATCCTTCGCCGCGCGTTTCCTGGCTTCTTGGGCAGGAAATCGTCTGCGGCGCAGAACACCGCAGTGAGCAGCAGGTCGAGGTCGGCGAGCATCGTGGCCCCCTTGGGTCGACGGAGCGTCTAAGCACCGCCGACTTCGACTTGCTGCGTTATGTCCCCTTCCGCCACAGCGATCGCCGTGGCATCAATCATCTAGCTGGGCCCGAGCTCCTGGGCCCGCTCGATCGCGGCGGCGACCCCGCCGGTCCACGGCTCGCCGTGGCCGAACAGGACCACGTCGGCCTCCACGCCGGCGAGGCGGTCGAGGCTGGCGAACGCCTGCTCCGTCGAGGCGTTGAAGGCCGCGGGCATGACCTGCGGCCCGGGCCGGCCGGTGAGCGGGTTGCGGTGGCACAGCGCGTCGCCGATCAGCAGCACGCCGCGGTCGGGCAGCAGCAGGCTGCAGTGCCCGTGCGTGTGGCCGGGCGTGGCGATGACCGTCGGGCGCCCGGGGACGTCGAGCGCCGCGCCGTCGGTGAACGTGTGCAGGTCCTCGATCCGCGGGACGCGCCGCGCGCCGCCGCGGATCATGTGCGCGACGAAGCGGATCGCGGCCGGCCGCCAGGCGTAGGCCAGCAGCCCGCGCTCGTGGTCGGTGCCGCCCGGGGCGCGCGCCCGCTGCGCGTCGGCGCCGTGGATGTGCACGCGCGCCTGCGCCTCGGTGCGGACGCGCTCGGCGATGCCCAGGTGGTCGGTGTGCGCGTGGGTGAGGACGACCGCCTCCACGTCGTGGAGGTCCGCGCCGAGACGCTCGACGAGCTCGAGCAGCTGGTCGAAGTGCGCGGGCAGCCCGGCGTCGACGAGCGTGTAGGCGCCGCTCTCCTCGACGAGGTAGAACCCCACGAACGGGGAGCCGAGGCGATGGACGCCGGGCGCGACCTGGACGGGGTCGGACACCGTCAGCGAACCTAGCGGACCGGGTCGGCGGCCGTGGCGGCCTGCTCGGCCTCCCACGCGCGGTGCTGGGCGACCACGCGCTCCCACAGGCGGTCGAGGCGCTCGGGGCCGAGCGCCGCCGGGTCGATGCGGAAGACCTCGCCGAGCACGGTCGCCAGGTCGTCGCGGTCGTCGAGCACCCGGCGCTCGCTGACGCCGGGGCCGTCGGCGCGCAGCGTCCGCGAGCGCAGCGTCACGATCCGGTCGGGGTGGACGCGCTGGACGACGAGGGTCTGCACGAACTTCGACTCCGGCGAGGTCGCCAGCCGGTGGTGGTGGGGCTGGAAGGCCTCGAAGTCGACGTCCGGCTCGGCGATGTGGATGCCGGGCAGCGACGACCACTCGTGCGCGGTCAGCCACCAGCCGCCCGCCGGGTCGTCGGCGACCGTCCAGCTCAGCGGGCTCAGGTACGTGCCCGGGCTCAGCGGCAGGATCTCGATCGGCCCCTCGCCGAGGCCGGCGTCGGCCAGCCAGCGCTCGCCGTCCACGCGCACGACCAGCGCGAGATGGTTGATCGGCGCGTCCGGGTCGCGCGGCCCGACGACGCTCTCGTGGCGCTCGACCTCGAACCCGAGCTCCTCCAGCAGCCACCCGAGCACGCCGTTGAGCTCGAAGCAGTAGCCGCCGCGCCCGCCGGTGAGCAGCCGCCGCACGAGCGCGTCGACGTCGAGGCGGCCGGCCTCTCCCAGCTGGACGGACAGGTCGTCGTAGGGAATCGCGTCCAGGTAGGCGCGATGGATCGTGCGCAGCCCGTCGAGGGTCGCCGGCGGCGGGCTCGACAGGCCGATGCGGTCGAGCAGAACGGCGGGATCGGGCACGCGGCCACGGTAGACGATCCGCCCGCGGGGCGCCGCGCGTTGCTACCTTCTCGGGCGAACCCTGGTGGGCGTAGCTCAGCTGGTAGAGCTCCTGGTTGTGGTCCAGGCGGTCGGGGGTTCGAGTCCCCTCGCTCACCCTTCGTCGTTCGTTTCGTTCGTTCGTTCGATCGAGAAAGCCTCGCGAACGCGGGGCTTTCTGTTTCTCGGCTTCGGACCGGCCGGCGGGCCTGGTCCCAATCTGGTCCCAATTTCGCGATGCGCTGGATCTCGCGTCTCCGGCTGACGCCCGCTGCCGAGCTCCGGAAGACCGGCGTCTACCGGGTCCGCCCAGCTGTTGGAACGCGTGCGTCGGAACGAACGGTGGCCCGGCTGTTGAGCGGCAGTCCGCTGCACGGTCGCTGCAGCGACCGGTAACGTCGCGGTCTTGGCCGACGCGACTGCTGGAGGCGGTGGAGACCGTGCCGGACGCTGATCTCTGGACGGTGTATCTCGCGATACCTGCCGCTCAGATCGACGCCATCCGGATTGGCGCAGGACGTGCTTTGCCCTCGGAACGGCATGCCGTGCTCACCGAGGAGCGCCCCGACGGAGACGAAACCCACGAGCTCGCTGTTCAGGTTGCCGCGGTGTCACAACGCGGTGCTTTGGAGCAGGCGAGGGCCCTGTACCTAGCCGCCGCCACCGCCGGGGGCCTCGAGGCCGAGACCGACGACGTGTTAGTCATCGGCCTACTGAGCCCGATCTTCCGGGACCCGGTGCGTGCGCTCATCGATGAAGCCAGAGCGTTGCTAGATCAGCGCCGCGATGATTGGGCAGTGGTCCGCGCGGCCACGGCTTGCCAGCTCTATGCGAAGACCGCGCTGCCGGCAATCTTCGCGAGCAGACTTCGGGAGGACCGTGCCGCGGCAGCGTCCCGAAGCTGTCGCAATTTGAATGACCGGCGACACCGCGACGCCATGCTCATGGCCCTCGGACGCACCCCGACGCGCGAACCGTGGTGGGCGGCGTACGACGCCTTCATCGAGCGGCGCAACGCCATCGTCCACGACGGCGTGTCGGTCACCGCAGAGGCAGCGGTCGAGGCGGTCTCAGCCGCAGAGGCCTTCATCGAGTGGCTGCGCGCGCTTTGGGCGGAAGTCGACATCGGAGCAAGTCCACCGGGTTGCTGACGCCGCGCCGCGTCGTCATCGTCTGGCCGTGGGATCAAAACGACGAGGCAACCGTTCGGTCGGAGACAAGCGCCGTGGCGGAGGGTTGCAGAGCGGTGCGACGATCGCGGCAGACGTCGCTGCCGGCACTGCTGGCGCTGCGGCGGCCGTTGGTGGAGGGGCTGCACTCCCGCCGTTCGGCGCGCTCATCGGGCCTCCAGTCACTGTTGGAACGCGCAAGCTACTGACGGCGATGGGCATCGACCGCGCCTTCAACGGTACGGCGGAGGAGTACGCGAAGCAGGCCATAGGCCCTCGGGCGAGGGACCGCATCAAGATCGCCTATGTGCGGGCCGCCGAGACCATTGCCGCTGACATCGAGGCCGGGCGCCTGGTACGCAAGGACGGTTTCTTCGACTACGTCGCCGCGGATAGCGCTCGCACGGCCGCGGAGATTGTGCTGACGAACGTCTTACAAAAGGCTCGCGACGACTACGAGGAGAAGAAGGCCGATCGTCTCGGCGAGCTTTTCGCGTTCATTGCCCGCCGCGACGACATTCGACCTGCCCATGGCAACCGGCTCGTGGAGCTTGCCGGCCGCCTGACGTACCAGCAACTGCTGTGGCTTGGCTTCTTCTCGCTCGATGAAACCCATCGCTCCGGGATGCGCGACTGGGAATCGACTGGCGCGTTCACCCCAGACGAGCAGGCATTTGTCGGAGACACCATGGAACTTGTCCAGCTCGGGCTGCTGCATCGGCAGGATCTGCGGCGTGTCGTCGACTACACCCGGTTGAACCCGCGGCAACTCAAGACACTCCTGGACGGCGCCCTGTTGGTCGAGGGAATGTCGCTCACCGAAGCAGAGCCGGCGGACGTGCGCGCACTCACAGCCGTGTTGGATCGCTTGGGTCGACTGGATGGTGATGTCCAAAGCAACCGCGTTGAAACGATCGGCATCCCAGGGACGGACCCGGGGTCGCGTGTCCAGTTGCGGTATCAGGCGTATCGCTTCCAGCCGATAGATGAATCGGAGTTGTGATCCCGGGGCGGTAGGCAGATCGGCGGGGTCACGCATTGACGCGGTACCAGCCGCGCCAGCCGCTCGGATCGATCCACGTCTCTTGCGAGCAACTGTCAAGAGTTGTGGATGAGGCGGTGAAGGATCGTCAGGCGGCGACCTTCTCGTTGGTGGTCTTGTTGTTGTTGTCGGTGACGCGTTCTCCGTCGATGTACTTCGCGCCGGCGAGGACGTTGGCGACGAGCTCGTGGCCGTTGAAGTGCCGCCAGCGTTCCTGGGCGGCGTCGAGGAGCTTGTAGGCCATCGACAGGGCAGCCTTCTTGCTGCCGGCCCCCTTCGTCACGCGCGTGCGGAGCTTGACGGTCGCGAAGCTGCTCTCGATCGCGTT